>Ga0209254_10002227_pt1 | contig 17584 bp, 16 predicted proteins | sample FrelakmetDIP11DI_FD_187148 | JGI IMG/M metagenome (GOLD analysis project Ga0209254, IMG submission 187148) | Freshwater lake sediment microbial communities from the University of Notre Dame, USA, for methane emissions studies - DIP11 DI (SPAdes)... | ecosystem: Environmental > Aquatic >... | reverse complement strand
TACTGGCCGGTCTGAAATGCCTCCAGCCCCTGGGCGCGCAGACCAACGATCAGACCGGCCAGTACATCGCCTGTACCGGCGCGGGCCAGGGCAGGCGTGGCGACCGGAATGACAGCCAGCCGCCCATCTGGCGCAGCAACCAGCGTAAAAGCTCCTTTTAACACCACCACATGTCCCCATGCGCGACTAAAACGCAGGGCGACATCCAGGCGGTCGGCCTGGATCGCCTCCCGGCTCAGCCCGGTCAACACAGACATCTCGCCGGGGTGCGGGGTGAGCACGGCTGGGGCGGGCAACTGCTTTGGCCAGTCCTCAATGTTTGCCAATAATTTCAAGCCATCCGCGTCGATGACGAGGGGCGGCAATTCAGAAGGCAGCGGTTTGGCATGCGATTTGGCGGAGTGGCGCTCGGCCTGCTGGTGTTCGACCGATCCGACCAGCAACCCTTTCAAGAAACCGGCGCTGGTCTGCGCCAGACCAAAGCCCGGTCCGACCAGCATTGCGGTGACGCGTCCGAGGTTTTCCAGCACGGTCTGGCTGGCGTCGGCGGCAATGGCGCCGTTCTTATGTGGTAATAGCAACCAGGTGGCCTCCGGAAATTGGCCGGCCAGCGCGGTATGCAACGGCGCCGGCACGGCCAGCGTAACCAGCCCGGCTCCGATGCGGTATGCGGCCTGCCCGGCCAGCCAGGCCGCGCCAGTGTAGTTGGCGCTGCCTGCCACAACCAGCGCTGTGCCAAAGGTGCCTTTATGGGCGTCCAGCGGTCGAGGGGGCAAAACCTGGCGCACCCAGTTCTCGTCCGGGATGAAGCTGTGGACCGAGGCCCAGGCTGCAAGCGCCTCCCCATCTTCTGGCAAGCCGATCCCGACCACCTGCAGGTCTCCGACCAGCGAGAAAGCCGGGAATTTGAACAGCCCGTGCTTGACGGCTGCCATTGTGACCGTCGAATCGGCGGGGATGCATTCGGGAGCAACGGCGCCGCTATCGCAATCGATCCCGGACGGGCAATCGACTGCCACCACGACAGGCGGGTCTTTCGCTTTCGATAGATAGCTACAAACGCAATCAAGCACCTCGGCTAGCTCCGGTTTGAGCGGCAGGCGGGTGCCGGTGCCAAGCACGCCATCCAGTAGCATGGTATGCTCGGTAAGAAGTTTTTTTAATTTTCCCGCGGCAAAGTTCTGGCTGAGGTCGATCACCTGCCCTCCCGATCCTTGCAGCCGGAGGACCAGCGGATCGTCCGCTGGACGCGGGCGTACGACCGCGGCTGTAGCGCGCCAGCCTTCTTGTGCCAGGTAATCCAGCGCGACCAGCGTGTCGCCGCCATTATTGCCCGAGCCGACCAGCCCGAGCGCGCCGCCTGCTTCCAGGTAACCGTATTCATCGAGGATTACTTCGGCCAGGCCGCGACCGGCGTTCTCCATCATCTGCGCATAGCTTAAGCCGCTGGCGTCGGCTTCGCGCTCGATGGCTTGCATTTGAGCGACGCTGACATATTTCATAGATTCAACTCCTGACCCTCGTTCTTCTTATCCATAGAAGTACTTCAAAAAACGCAGATTTTTTGGTTGCGTTCATTCTATTATCTATGGTCGACTAATTTGCGTTCCTTTTTCATTTATATAGCACCGGAACCACAAAATCCAGCCCCAGTTCTTCCAGCTTGCTTTTAGTGGGGTAGCCGGTGTGTGGGTCCCAGCCGCGGGCTGCGTAATAGGCCTCCAGCATGGGGGCGAAGTCGGGCGGCTGGTTTTCATCTCCGGGCTGGCTGTCAGTGTACGGCTTGCACAAGGCTTTTGGCAACCGGTCATTGGAGCGATTCAGCCCCAGCCGGTTATTGATCGCCCGTTTCAGGTTCCAGGCGCGCTCGCCACAGCGCAGCAGGTCCGGCAGGGTCCAATCCAGACCGCAGGCGGCGTTCACCAGGCTCAACACCATTTCAGGCGGTGTGTTTGAGAAAATGCACATTACCAGCGCGTTATTGACTGTGCGCCAGTTCTGGTGGATGGCGACGTTAGCGGCTTTTTCCGCGCCGGCGTGCCGGTCGTAGGATTCCATCCCCAGGCTGGTCTCGACTTGCCCGAACTCAACCAGGAAGTAATCGGACTGGTTGTGGCAGGCGCCGCGCGGCGAGGTGGCGTAGACCAGCCCCATGCCGGTGGCGCCGCGCGGGTCGTGATAAGGTACTTCCAGCCCGTTGACCTGCACGGCTTCTTGCTCAGCTCCAAATCGGCGCGCCAGGCTGCGGGCGCCTTCAGCCAGGCAGGCGCCGAAACCTTCTTTATGGGCGGTCTGGCGGATCAAGGTTTCGACTGCAGCTGCATTCCCCCAAACCAGCTCTAACCCGCCGGTATCGGCAGAGGTCAGCTTTCCCAGCTCGTACAGGTGGAAAGCCAGTCCGATAATATTGCTGGCGCTGATACTATCCATGCCATAGCGGTCGCACAGCTCGCCCAGGCGGACCGCCAGGACGGGGTCGTTGAGCAGCAAGTTGGGGCCAAATCCGACCATAGTCTCGTATTCGGGGCCTTTGCGCTTTTCGCCATCTTCCAGGCGGACGACTCGGCCGCAGGCGATTACGCAGGCATGGCAGGCGCTGACCCCAGCCAGGATGGTATCCTTAATTTCCGAACCACAGATACGCAGACCTTCGACGGGCTCGCCGCGCTGGAAATAACGCTTGGGCAGCTCGTGCAGGTAGTCGAAATAATCGGCGGCGCCAGCGGTGCCCAGCTCGCGCAAGACTTGCGTCTGACCGTCCGACCGCAACATACGATTGGCCTCTGAGCGCAGGCAGGCGTAAGTCGCCAGGTCGGCTAGCGGGATTTTGCCATGCCCCTGGACTGCGACCGCTTTGAGGCGTTTCTTGCCCATCAAGGCGCCCATGCCGGTGCGACCGGCGACGCGCCCGTGGTCGCACAGGATTAGCGCGAAGGGCAGGCAGGCTTCTCCGGCGATGCCGATCGAGGCAACATGTACTTTACCGGCCTGCAGCTCGTTTTCGATGGCTGGCTGTGTCTGGTAGGTGTCCAGACCCCATAAATGCGCCGCCGGGCGGAATTCGACTCTGCCATCCTGGATCCAGAGGTAGACCGGCTGGTCGGACTCGCCTTCCACCCACAACCCATCGTAACCAGCCATGCGCAGCTCGGGCCCCCAGAAACCGCCGCAGTTCGATTCGCCCCATAGACTAGTGGCGGGTGAGCGACCGCAGACCACAAAGCGCCCGGTGGCAGGGCCGACCGTGCCGGATAGCGGGCCGTTCAAGAAGAGCAGCGGCGCCTGCGGCGCAAAGGGGTCCAGGCCGGGGACCAGTGTATCGTAGAGCAAGCGCGCGGCCAGGGCGGAGCCCCCTAAAAAAGCCCGTTCCCATTCAACGGGCACGGAAAATTGAGAGATGGTAATGGATGACAGGTCAACTTTGAGGATGGGTTGCATATCGGCTTTCTTAGATTCTTTGGATAGGTGTGCTGGCTCTAAGTAAGGGCGCAGCTTTTTAAATGTCCATTAGGCGGTGTAATTATACCGCTGCGCCCTTACGCAAGCTTTTCCAGCCAGTCTGGCAAGGAGCGCACTAACTTTTCCATTATCTCAAATGCGGCGCTCTCAAAATATTCCAGGTCGCCATAGGCGGGGCTGCCCTGGCTGTCGACCAGGTCGGTGACGCCGCGCAAGATCAGTGTGCGGATGCCGCTGCGGGCGGCAACCCAGGCGATCGCGCCAGACTCCCAATCCCCGGCTATGGCCGCGTAACGCTTTTTGAGTATAGGAATGTCCTCCACCAGCAGGTCGCGGTCGCCGGAGACCAGCAATGCCCGGCGGACAGGTGTGGGGTAGGGCTGGGACAGCCATGCCAGGTCGATCTGGGTGGTAAAGTGTGCGATGTGGGCGTCGAAATCGCCCATCTGTTCGTAGATGTCGTAGACCACTGTCTTATCGACCAGGATGATCTCACCCCGTTCAATATGCCCGGCGAACCCGCCGCAGGTGCCCAGGTTGACCAGTAGATCCGGTTGCCAGCGGTCGATCACGTATTGCGCGGAGGCGGCAGCCGCAATTTTACCCCAGCCAGCGTAGAAGAACGTGCAGCGCCGCCGACCGATCAGCCTGGTGAAATATTCTCCATAGGGACTGGTCAGGCAGGTCTCTTCAGGGAATAATTTCCGCACGGCGCGCCATTCACCGGTAGCGGAGATGAGGATAATACAATGTTCCCTTGAGCAATGTTCCATTGAAAGCTCCTGACCCCCAGATTATAATAGCTCTAAGAGCGATTCTGAACCCGGTTAGCGATGAAGATTGAAGTCCATTTCCACACCACCTTACAACGGCTGACGCGGTTAGGCCCACAACGCCAGACGACGCTTGAAATGCCGCCTGACAGCACGCTGCTGGATTTGTTGCAACGGCTGGAGATTGAGCTTGCCCCCGAGCATTTGCTGCTGGTAGTGGATGGTAAAGTGGTGGACGAGACGCATGTGCTGGCGGATGGAGTGAAGGTCAGCCTGATACCGGCAATGTCGGGTGGATGATGAAGGAGCACAGGGATGAAAGCAATTGATTGGGGTGGGGAGGACATCCTCGATCCAAAATTTCTGACAATTGTCAGAAATTGGATCGAAACCAATAAATGCTTGCCCTAAGTGGCTACTTCTAGCAAAGCTGCAAATTCGGGGGGATTGGACTGGCGGATTACGAGGTCTGGCGTTGCATGCCAGGCTGCCAGTTGGCGAAGCGCTACAGCCAGGTCGGCGATTAGTTCTTCGCTGACCGTCACACCCGGTTCCAGATGCAGCGCTTTGATCTCAAAAATCCCTTGCGCTCGGTGAGCCTTGGGATCCAACCGGCCGATAAGCCGGCCGCGGTGCAGGATGGGCAGGGTGAAATAACCGTAACGGCGCTTTGGAGCGGGTGTATAACATTCGATAGTATAGTCGAAATCGAACAATTGGCGCGCCCGCAGCCGGTCCGATACCAGGGGATCGAATGGGGAGAGCAACGTTGTTAGCGTTGCTTCCCGGCTGCCGCAGGCAACCTCTTCGAGCAGGCCGAAATTTTCGGGATGGACATAGGCAAGTCCTTCAAATCCCTCCACCTCCACCTTCAGGAGCAAACCCTCTGCAGCCAGCGACTCCAGCTGTCCGGGCACGCCTTTCTTTGGCTGGCGGAAGTATTCGGAAACCCAGGACGGGAAGGCGATCCCGAGTGTGCGCACCGCTCGCAGGATTAGCGTGCGATGCATCTCTTTGGTCGAAAGGGCAGCGGCATCATCCCAGCCCGGTAGGATGCGCTCGCGCAGGTCGTAAACACGTTGGAAATTATGACGGCGGGCGATCATGACCTCGCCGGTCATAAACAAAGCCTCCAGGGCATTCTTTTCTTCTTTCCAGTTCCACCATCCGCCGGGTGGGCGATTCTTATTCTCGAACTCGGCCGAGCGAACGGCGCCATTATTCAACAGGTGAGAGCGGATGCGCTCGATTGCCTCAGGGTTCTCCCTGGCCCATTTCACCGCCCATTTCACCGGCCAGTCTCCATCTCTTATCGCGTCAAGCATCCAACGGCGGTAAAGCGGGTAATCCTCGATCGGCAGGAAGCAGGCGGCATGGGCCCAGTATTCGAACAGCGCCCGCTCAGCCAGCAGTTCGTCCAGCCATTCGGGCCGGTAATCGCCCAACCGGCTCCACAACACCAGATAAGGGCTGCGTGCGACGACATGGATGGTATCGATCTGCAGCAGGCCCATGCGGCGGATATTATCGAGAATATCGGTCTTGTCTGCCAGTCGATTTGGGAAGTGGTCGAGGCCTTGCGCCGCCAAGATCATCTGGCGGGCCATCCGGATTGAGATCCTGTCCGTAACTAACATCCTTATAAGCTCTGAAGTTCTGGTAGAAATGTCGGGTAAACGGCGCTATTTTACCATCAGCGGATACCACAGCCCCAATAGCTCGCTGGCGGTTTTGCCATAGACCGTAGTGGAGGTATCACGCAACATGGCGGCAGGATAAAAGCCGGCAGAGATGAAGCCGCTGATCCAATCACGTGTGTTCGCTGCACTGAGAGCGGCCTGGTAGCAGTCTACCTGCGCCTGCAGGTCCGGGTCGGATACGCAACTCACTGACAAGAGCAGTGGCTTACCTTCCAACGCTTCGAAAGCGCGCAGTGAGACATCCATCCAGTAGTCGACCGACTCGCCCAGGGCAGCTTCCAGTGATTGCCCGGCGGGAATATTTAAGTCCAGGACGACCCGGTCTACGTTGCTTAAGAATGGCGGCGAATCCTTGATCGCCTGGGCGGGCATCGCCCAGACCAACTGGCCCTGGTAGTGCTGCCGGACTTCTGCCAGCAGGTTCTGCCAGCGCGTTTCGGCGTCCTGCGGCACGCCGGAAGGCGAGCCATCCGCCAATAATCCGCCGGGCAGGGCAGGTGCCAGCCAGTCGCCGCCCAGGATCAGCGCTTGCGCCTCCGTTCGGGCAGCCAGGTCAGCATGGTGCAAAGCAAAGGTGCGGTATTGCTCGAACCAGACCTGCCACCAGCTTTCATCCCGGGGAGCGCTGGTCCACCACTCCTGGCTGTCGATCAGGAAGTGTGGCGTTGGACGCAGGGCAATGTTTAATCCGGCAGCAGCTCCTGCCTGGATCTGTTCCGCCAGGTCGGGCCATAAGGCGTCCGGCCCGGGGTTGAGCGCCAGCAAGGGTAGCTGGTTGCCAGGCGCGATGCGTCCATAGCTCCAGGTGGGACTGAGCACCAGCCAGTTCGCGCCGGAAGCCTGGATTTGTTTGATCGCCTCAGGCCACAGCCCGTTCCAGGTTGGGTGATAGGCTGGCAGCAGATCCATCCCAACCCAATAACCATCGCCCCGTCCGGTGACGTTCTCGACGCCCGGCAATACGGCGCTGGCGCTCCCCGACCAATTTGCCCAGGCATTGACCTGGTCGTTCAAAGTCTGCGATTTGTCACTAATCTGCAGCGGACGCCCAACGCCGTTTACCCCCGGAGTGCTGGCGTCGTCGGCGTAGCCGCATTGCCCGTTGCGACAGTAGCGGTAGCTGAATTCGCCCGGCAGGTGCAGCGGGCTGTACAACGCATACGCCCAACGGTTCTCGGCCAATCGCCACATGGGGATAGACTCACTCCACCCGATTAGCGGGTTGAACTGGATCGAGACGAAATCGGTAGCGGGCGTATCTTCCGGCACGTCCACTGCGAAAGTCAACGAGGCAGGATTTTCATCTGCGCTGTCGTACCAGGTATCGACCGTGTCTTCAACTAAAATGGTGTCTTGCGGTACGATCAGCTGACGCAGGCGGATGCTGCCGTCGGCATTGTGTTCGGCGTTCCATAAGCCATCACCAAGAGTAAATTTATAGCGCAGGTCAGCGCCCACAGGTAAGGCAGCGGTGATCGAATAACGCCCGTCCGGTAAGCGGCTTAGAGCCGGCATCCGGACTGCCAGCGTGCTCATCCCGCCTGCCAGGTTGGCGAATGTATTGCCGAACTGGAGCAGGTTGCCCGCCATGCGCAGTGGGACGACCGGCAGCGTGCCTTTGGGCACTGTGACGACAAAGACGATATTGACAAAAGTGGCGGCTTCCAGCTTTAAAGGTGTAGGAGTGGTGGCGCCTTCCGCTACCCGGGCGCCTTGCTGGAAGATCTGGTATGAGCCATCCAATGCCAGCGCGGTCAGGTTGTGTACGCCGGGTGGCAGACCTTCCAGCATAAATGAACCATCTGAAGCGGTCAGCGTCTGAGCGCCGCCGGCGCTGACCATCAGGTTGGGGATCGGCTGGTTGGTAGCGGCGTCGACTGCCTGACCCTGGATGCGCCCGCTGGGTAAGGCATAAGCGGTGTCGGTCCAGCGGCTGATCACATCCTCTACACTGCTTTGAGGGTTGACATGCAGCAGGCGATAGCGCACTGCGCTGCCATCCGAGAGGTGTTCGGCAACCCGTATTTGGCCGGACTGGCGCTCGTAGCGATAGTTGACCAGCGAGCCGACCGCAAACGGCACGCTCAGCCGGTAAGCTAAAGCAGCGCTGCCGCTGGAATCGCTTACGGCCTCCATAGGCATGACCTGCGTGTTCAATGCCAGACCGGTCACTTCGTCCAGGATGGAGAGATAGACCGGCTCACCGGGCGGGCTGCCGGGCGGCGCTACTACGCTGAAGCTGACCAGTGTCTCAGCAGGCGGCAGGGTGGTCGTCACCAGCTCACCGGAAGGCGATAGCGCCTGCGGGGTGGTCAGAAATTCCCGCAGACCGGGAATTTCTGGCACCATAGGCATATTGCAACCCGCTAAAGCAGATAGGATTGTCACGAGCAGGAGCAGGTTGGCGAATCGTTTGAGGATCATACCGGGTCCCTTGAGCTTAGGGGTGCAAGAATTGTTCCTGCACGGGTGAATTATACCTGCTTAGACTGCACTGCGCGCCCCTGCTTCTATAATACCCGCCTTGAATTCATGTGCGCCGCCATGCGCTGGATGGCGTACTGCCAGCGCTGGGATATCCAGCCATTTCAGAGCTTGCTGCGCCTGACGCCCGACTGCCAGCACCCGTTTGGGGGAGAGCAATCGGATTACTTCTGAGAGCACCGGTAGAAAGGCTTGCAGCTCCTGGCGCGTCGGCGTCCGGTTCGAGAGCGGCTTTCCCGGCTGGTGTGGGTGGAACGGTACGCTACTCCAGACGAAGAAATGCGGGTGGTGGGATTTCAATGCCTGCCAGAAGATCGTGGCGCTGGCCTCCGCATGCGGGGCTCCAGTATGGCTGGAAATATGACCCTGGAATGGCAGGCTGTCGCTGGAAAACTGCGCCTCGCTGGTGAAAGACACACCCGAGAAACGGCAGCCGTGCCAACCGGGGGCTTCGCCCAGCAGCAAGACCGGCGGTCGCTCGGGCAGGCTGTCCAGGAAGCTGAACAGGTTTGCCCGCCGGATCGCAGTCGCCTGCGGCAGATCGAATTGCGGATTGATGGCGTTGTACAAGTTGAAAAGCGGTTTGTCCCCTTCCAGCATGCTGGGAATTGGAAAAACTGCTTGCTCCAGGTAGCTCCAAAACGGATCAAACCACATGAGAGTAAGAAACTGCGAGAACAGGCTCAGGCTGGGATGAAGTAGACGTCGGTGGGTTTGAGCTTGCTATTGCGTAAGAAACGCGGATTGACGCGCATCCCGATCCAATCCAGGGAGGGCTGCTGCGGGTCTACGCCCATCAGGCGCGAGAGCAGCAGGGTGTTTACGCCTTCGAACTCGATCATCGCCAGCACATAAGGCGTCTCGGGTAGGAATTCCTGCGAACCGAAGTAACAGACCGTGAAGGCGTGTACGCTGGCCGGGCGGTCGGTGATGTCGATCCAGGCAGTCTCTTCGCCCGAGTAGGCATCGTGCCCGCGCGGCATAGCATAGGTATAACCACTAGTTGGCACCTGGTTGGCCAATAAACGCCGGTTGCTCAGCCCGGCGAACCACGGGCTATCCTGGCCATAGGAATGTAGATAAGTGATCTTGTATTCCTGCTCGATCTGGATCGGCGCCAGCTTCTTCAGGAAAGCCAGCGCTTCAGGATCGCTGCTGAGCGGGAAAGGTACGCCATGTACAATATAGCCGCCTAATGTTTCATCGCGTTGTGTGGGTAGCTCTGCCATTGCTCACCTCTAGACTTTCTCCAGGATGGAAACGGTTACGTACGTTCCGGTGCCGGCGTGGCTGTGGATCGCGCCGCGCCGGGCGTTCTGGACCTGCAGCGTGCTGTCATTGAAATGCCTGGCCAGGCTGCCCTGCAACTGCCAGAGCGCAAACACACCTTGCATCAGACCGGTGGCGCCTACTGGGTGCCCGCAGGCGATCAGACCGCCCGAGGGATTGACCGGGCACACAGGCGGAGCGGGTAATTCCAGGCCGTAATCGATCCCTGGCATAAAGGCCTTGCCCGATGCGGCGAAAGGCCCGCCCTCGCCGTACCGGCATAGTCCCAGGTCTTCGTAGGTCTGGATCTCGCTGGAGGTGTAAGCGTCATGCAGCTCGACAAAGTCCAGATCCTTGAGCGGGTCGGCGATGCCCGCCATTTTATAGGCCATGTTCCCGGCTGTCCGCCCGGCGCGGAAGGAGTGCACCCCGGGATAGCGCGTGCCGTGATCCCACAGGCGCCGGTAATAGGTTCGCGTCTCGTCCGAGCCGCGTTCCTGTTGGGTGGCGTAATTCTGCATGAAGTCGTCGTAATCAACGTGCGGCCGGTCAGCCATGCGCATAGCGTCAGTGCCGCGCCCGATCCCGCTGACCTTCACCAGCGGGCGGGCGATGCGCGCTCCGGCGTCTTCCAGGCGGCGCAGACCTTCTTCGGAGGCAAAGATGACTGCCGCAGCGCCATCAGACATGACACAGATGTCCAGGCGGGTCAGCGGCCAGGCCACCATCGGGGCATTGCGTACATCCTGGATGGTGAAGCGGTCACGCTTCTGGGCATATGGATTGTGATACGCGTTCAGGTGGTTCTTGACGCTCACGGCGGCCATCTGTTCGACGGTAGTGCCGAACTCTTTCATGTGACGGGTGACCATCATGGCATAGTAGCCGGAGTAAAAACCTCCAACCGGGTAATCGAAAGATACATCTGACGCCAGGGCGATGAACTCGTTGCCTTTCCAGGTCTCAACATGGCTCATGGTCTCGAAACCGTAAGCCACACAGATATCCATGTGCCCGCTGGCGACCGATTTCCAGGCTTCCTGGAAGCAGATGCCGCCCGTTGCTCCACCGCCTTCCACCCGGTGACCTGGCTTAGGTGTCAACCCCAGGTAATCCTGGACCATGATGCCAGCCATCAACTGGCGGGTGAAATGATCGGAGAAGTAGGAAGCTACGGAGCCATCCACCAGATGAGTGAAAGTCTTGTGGTCCAGGCTGATATCCTGGATGGCATAATCATAAGCTTCTTTGACAACGGCTTGAAAGGTTTTATCGTGGCGGGCTTTAACGAATTTTGATACGCCCCCGGTAATCGCATATACAGTTCGCATCACAGACCTCCTGATTCTAGCCTATTGCTTTATGCCTTTAGCCTTTAGATTATAGCCCATAGCCAATAGCTTATAGCCATTTCTGCTAGGAGATAAGGGCTAATGGCTTACTCGACTATTCCTGCCGCGCGGGCCAGAGCAAGCACCCGTTCGGCAGCCCTCACAATCGGCGCATCGATCATTTGTCCATCCAGCGCGAAGGCGCCCTTGCCGAGCTGCTGGTGCTCTTCGAATGCCTGCAAGATACGGCGGGCATGGGCAATCGCCTCGTCGCTGGGGGTGAAGGCTCGCTGCACCGGCTCGACCTGGCTCGGATGGATCACTTGCTTGCCGGCAAAAGCCAAATGTGCGCCTTCTAACGCTTCCTGGTAGAGCCGCTGGGTGTCTGAAAAATCGATCTGGACCATGTCGATCGCTTGCAGACCAAAAGCCGCGGCGTAAGTGACGACGGCGCTGCGGGCGTAAAAGACCTCCCAGGCTTGCGGGGTGCGCGTGGCGCCAATATCGCCAGCGAAGTCTTCTGCGCCGAAAATGATCACCTCCAGGCGCGGATCGGCGGAAACAATCTCTCTCAGGTTGATGATACCGCGCGCCGTCTCGACTCCCACCAGGATGGGTATCCCGGTGTGCAGTCCGGTGCTGTCGTTGGAAGGATTTTTCCAGCCGGAACTTTTCTCATATTTTCCAATGAACTGGCTGACCCATTGGATCTGCTCGCCAAACTCCACCTTGGGGATGACGATCCCATCCGGGTGAGCTGGCAGCACGGTCTCCAGGTCGTCGCGTTCCAGCCCGCTGCCCACCGCGTTGATGCGTGCCAGTCGCTCTGAGCGACCGAAATCGACGCTGCGTAGCGCCTGCGCGATGGTCTGGCGCGCCTCATCCTTGCGGTTGAGCGCCACGCCATCTTCCATATCCATACAGATACAGTCCACATCCAGTGTGGATGCTTTCTGGAGCTTGTACAGATCATCGCCGGGTGTGTAAAGGAGAGCTCTTCGAGCGCGCATCATAACCCTTTAGATTTCGCGCGGCTGGGCTATCTTTGCTAATAAAACGCTGAATAAATACAACAGCAGCATGGGTCCCATCACCAATGACATGTTGACCGGATCGACGGTGGGGGTAATGGCGGCAGAGATGATCGCCATGATCACGACCGCCAGGCGCCATTGTTTGGCCAGGAAGCTGGCTCTTACCAGGCCCAGCTTGGCCAACAAAAAGATCACCAGCGGGAACTCGAAAGCCACCCCCAGCCAGAACATCATCGCGGTGACAAAGCTGATATACGAAGAGGGGCGTGGGATGGTCGTGATGCCCATGAAGTTCAGCAAGAAAGGCAAAGCGGTTGGCAGCATGGCGTAATAGGCAAAAGCCATACCGCCCAGGAAAAAGAGCGTGGCTACCGGGATCGCCAGCAAGCCCCAGAGGCGGGCTTTACGGCTCAAACCGGGCGCGACGAATAGCCAGACCTCCAGGGCGATATATGGAAAAGCCAGCGCCACGCCCGTGAGCAGCGAGACGCGCATCACTGTCCCGATCGGCTCGGTTACTTCGATGGCAACCAGCTCTTCCCCCTGCAGGGGACGTGAGAGGAAAGCCAGGATTTGTTCAAAAAAGGTGAAAGCCAGGGCAGTGGTGATCATGAGCGCTGCCACCACGCGCAGCAGGTGTTTGCGCAGCGCATCGATGTGGACCAACAGCTCGTTGGGGTGCTCCCAGGCCTTGCTCAGCGCATCGCCGACCGGTGCGTCTTCGACTTCGTCGGCGAAGAAGCTGCTTATCTCGCTGCCTACATTTTTTAATCCCTGCACGAAGCGGCGGAATATCCAAAATATTATTCGAAATGGGGTAGTTATGATTCGCCAAAGGTTTCTAAGGAATTTACGCATAATCAGGCAGCGATGTCAGGTGATTGTTGCGATGGGTTGGTTTGGCTATTGATGGGGGTGGCGCTGCCAGGTTCGGGTGGTTTGATAACCGGATCACCGGTTGGCGCTTGGGCTGGTGCAGGGGAGGCATCCGAGGCGGCTGCCACGGGCGAGGTGGTCCAGGCAGACAGATCTTTGCCAGTCTGCGCGATTTCCTGGTTCACTTTGCTGATTTCATCTTGCAATGAGGTCTGCATTGAACCCATGGCGTTGACATTCTTGCCGATTTCCTTCAATTGCTCGACTTCTTCTTCCATCCCGGCTTCGCGCATCAGTTTATTTGGTAAGTAACGCAGATCGCGCGAGGTCTGTTGAACGGCCTGCCAGGTGGGGGATTTGACAATCTGGCGCAGGAATTTGCCAACCGTCCGCCCAGTCTTGACCATATCATTCGGGCCCATCACGATCAGGGCGATGACCAGGATCAGCAGCAATTCCATTGGGCCTATGCCTAGTATTTCCATAAACCAACCTTATGCGAGTGATAAAGGCTCTGAAGGATTTCCGCCATCCGTAGGATTGCCACCCTGCGGGGCTTTCAGTGCCTGCTGCAGTTCGTTCTGTCGAGCTGCCAGGCTGCCCAGGACACCATTCACAAAACGCGGCGAACTATCCGAGCCATAGGTTTTGGCCAACTCAACCGCCTCATTTATTACAACTTTGATGGGTGTTTTACCATACACCGCAAATTCCCACAAAGCGATGCGCAGGATGTTGCGATCCACAATCGCCACCTGGTCCAGCGGCCACTCAGGGGCGTGCTCAGCGATGAAATGATCCAGGGTTTCAAACATCGGTGCAACGCCCAGCACAATCTGGCGCGCGAAATCGACCAGTTCAGGCTCCAACTCGCCCTCTTCCAGGCGCTCCTGGATCACGGACCCTGGTAGATGACCAGACACGTCGATTTCGTAAAGTGCTTGCAGGGCGACGCTGCGAGCCCTGGTGCGTGGCTTCATAGAGTATTAGTTTTCTGCGGGTTGGCCCTGAGCAGGCTCCGCGCTGTAGTCGATGTCCTCAATATGAATATTTACCCGGCCCACTTGCATGCCGACCATCTCCGAAATCGCCCGCGCCACGTTATGTTGCACCTGGCGACTGACGTCCCGGATATTGACATCCTTGCACAGGATCAGGTGCAGGTCGATATTGACCACGTCCTCGCGGATGTCGATGCGCACCCCTTCACCGTGACCGCGCTGGAAGAAGCGGTTTACGCTGGCCGGGACGCTACCCATGCGGCTGACGCCCGGAACCTCCAGCGAAGTGAGCTGAGCAATCGTCAGCAATACATCCGGTGCAATGGTGGTTTTACCCTTGTTCAGGTTAGGCTCGTCCATAGGTTCTCGTTCAATGGTCTGCTCTTTCAAGCTGCCTCCACTACATCATCATCATTCCGCCATCGACACTGAGCACCTGCCCGGTGATGTAGGCGGCTTCGTCGGATGCCAGGAATGCCACCGCGGCGGCGACCTCTTCCGGCTTGCCCCAACGCCCCAATGGGATGAGTTTCATCATCGAATCCTTCAGCTCCTGCGGCAGGTCGTTCGTCAGGGCGGTTGGCACAAAACCCGGCGCGACTGCATTGACTGTGATGCCACGCGAGGCTACTTCACGCGCCAGGGCCTTGGTCAGCCCGATCAACCCGGCTTTGGAGGCTGAATAATTGGTCTGCCCGGCCTGTCCGGCCAGTCCGGAGACGGAGGAGATGTTTACAATCCGCCCGTAGCGCTGCTTCATCATCGGGCGTACGACCGCCCGGCAGCAATTCCAGGCGCCTTTCAGGTTGACGTCGAGTACGGTGTCCCAGTCGCTCTCGTCCATGCGCACAATCAAAGTATCACGCGTCACACCCGCGTTGTTGACCAGGATATCCACCCGGCCAAGCTGCGCCAGGCTTTCTTCCACCATCTGGGAGGCCGAGTGAAAGTCGGCAACATCTACACTCACGGCGACAGCTTTGTTGCCGGTCGCGGCGGCGATCTCGGAAGCAGTCGTCTGCGCCTCAGCCAGATCGCGGTCAGCGACCACTACCTGGGCGCCGTCCCTGGCGAAGATCTCTGCTATGGCGCGACCAATCCCCCGCCGTCCACCAGTAACAAGCGCGATTTTACCTTCAAAGCTCATCATTTCTACCTCCATACCGATAACCTGGGTGTTGCGAAGCGTTGCCATTATACCGCAGTTGCATCTGGTTATCGCGCGGTTTGTTTTTGTTGCCCGATCCCGATATGATTACGTTTTCTAAGGACTTGCGTCTGGCTTCTTAGAATCCTTTGATTCCTGGTCGATTTTGCGTTGCAAGAAATGGGAGATTCCGGCATAGATAAAGTTCACTAACGCCAGCAACAGCAGCAATGTCCAGACCGGCATGGCTGGTTGTGCGCCAGGACGGTTGTAAAAGCCCATAAAATTGGGCGCCCAGATGTACAGACCCAGGGCCAGGGTTAAGCAAACAACACCCAGGACAAGTCCGGTGATCAGACCGGGAGAAGTTTTTTTCAATATAGCGCTCCTTTCCAATCGAACGTTGCTTCGGCGTGATCCCATATTTCATCTGGAATGATCTTTATGTTGGCGCAGCCAGTCTGCTCCGCCAGAAAGCAGGCATAATCCAGGAAATTGCGCGCCACGTCCTTGCCGCTCTCGATGCTTAAGAGGAAGGCGCGCCCGAGCGCTCCGCTGGCTGCTAACAGACCGCTATCTTCAAATTGGCGGCGGACGGCTGCCAGGTCGTAGCTTAAGGCGCGATGCTCCACTTGCCAGCCATCTGCCTGCCAGCTCAGGATGGCGTACTGCGCTCCGGTGAAACCATTCAGCGGGCCGCACACCGCGCCCGGGTTGAAAGCCAGCTGATCGCCCCGTCTGATAAACCAGGGGCGGTGAGTATGCCCGCAGATTAGCACGGCCTCGCACGTATCTGCCAATGCCCGCTCAACTGCGGGAGAATCTTCAACAAATATCTGCTCATACGGGCGGCGTGGTGAGCCATGTACAACCCGGATGGCGGACAGCTTGTCTATCTGAACTACCTGCTGTTCAGGAAGTGTGTAGAGAAAATCCAGCTCCGCCCGGCTCAGGCGAGCGTGATCCCAACGGAGCAGGCTGAACTGGCGGTTGGTTTTCCAGGCGGGAGGGGAATCTCCCTGTTCATAACGGCGCAGGTTCACTTCGCCGTTGCCGTGGATCATCCAGCCCGGTAGGGAACGCTGGAGCAACAGGCATTCCCGCACCTGCGGTCCGCCGGTGTAATCGCCAGCCTGGATGAAGCCATCCACAGATTCTCGGCTGGTGTCTTCCAGGACGGCCTGCAAGGCCGGCAGATTAGCGTGGATATCCGAGAGAACAGCCAGACGGGTCACGCTTGTATTATATCGAATGATGACGGGGGGATATGTTTAAAAGAGGATAAGTAAGTGGGAAAATAAGGTGCGACGCACGCCGTTATACTTTGGACGTGCGCCGCACCGGAGGCGATGGATTATTCAGCCATCTTCAAATACAGCGGGTTGAGCGCCTGGACGATCAGGTCAAAGGAGGCGCCGTCGTCATAGGTGCCGCTGAACCTCCAGACTGGCTGGATGTAGGGTAATGGCATACCCGGTTCCTGGTTTAAGTAGCGCGGCTGATCGGTGTAATAGGCCAGCTCAATCTTCGTCACTGTGCCAATACGGCGCGAGCCGGCTGTGCCTGGCTCGTGTAGGACCACCGGCGCCAAGGTGATCGAGTCGTATTCATCCAGGTTTGTCATGCCCGAGGCTGAATCGAGCTGGTAATCTGTGAGGACCGGGTAACCGCCAAAAGTTTTGTCGGGGGTGAGTATGCCCTCCACCACCACCGGGTCGCCGGGGGCGATGCCATCCTCCCTGGCAGGGTCCTCGACCGAGGAGCTCAAGACGTACTGCAACCCATCCGCATTGGTGAAGAGCCGCACCTCTTTTCCTTCCAAAGTCACCCTTTCGAACTTGCCCAGCCAGGCTTGGACGGCAACACCCGGATAGACTGGCTCCACCCGCTCCACCATCACCTGCTGGCGGGAGCCTTTCGATTCGCTGATCACGCCCCAGACGCGCACCGGCAGGTTGTGCAAGGCTTCGATACCGGCAATCCCGGGACCTTCCAGGTAATAGGTATCCTCTTGCGATAGACCCTGGTCCGGGTTGAGGGTGAACATCACCTCCACGCGGGTCGAGCCGTCGCTATACTGGTGGATAAAGACCCACGGGCGCCCCTGCACGCCCTCCAGGCGCTGCCCAGTCAGGTCAGGCGGAACGGCGGTCGGGATGGGGGTAGGTAACGGGTTGGTGGCTCCTTCCAGGTACACTTCCCCCCAGAGGCCACCGCCGCCGCCACCGCCGCCGCCATAATCGGTTGAGATGGAAGACCACTCCATGGTAGGTTCAGGCTGCTCGAGCACCACGCCGTTGAAGAGCAGCGCCTGGTCTTGCAGTAGATCGGCAGGCATATCCGGCAACAGCAAGCTGCGCCCATTGGCCAATATATACGCCTGGTCACCCTGCATCTGGATCGTGCCTGTCATCGCCTGGGTGGGAAAAGGTGAGATTTGCCAGCCTTCTACCTCCAGGCTGCGGCCGCCTTTACCGTCATCCTGGAAGGCACCCCAGAGCTGGACAAAG
>Ga0209254_10002226_pt1 | contig 17585 bp, 15 predicted proteins | sample FrelakmetDIP11DI_FD_187148 | JGI IMG/M metagenome (GOLD analysis project Ga0209254, IMG submission 187148) | Freshwater lake sediment microbial communities from the University of Notre Dame, USA, for methane emissions studies - DIP11 DI (SPAdes)... | ecosystem: Environmental > Aquatic >... | reverse complement strand
CCAGACGAGCGGGTCGTAGACTTCGATCGATGAGCGCTGCGCCTCGATACCGATTTGTCGGCGGGATGCGATACGGAAACTGGAACGCGACCTGGCCGTTCGCGGAACTCCTGATCGAACAAGGAACAGCACGAGTTCAGCTTCGCGGACGGCTGCTGCGACACATCTTTCGGCAGCCCTTTCCGAGTATCGATGTTCCAATCGCTGATGCGACCATCGAGCAGCTTCGCAAACGACGCGGCATCCGTTTCGTCCCGGGTGATGGCAGCGCTCCCGTGATCTTCTGGTACCTCGGAGGGCATCAACGCTTGCTCGACCTGCTGAGACAACGAGGCGCTCAGACCGACGACCACGCCGTCAGGTCGTAGCAACGTCGCCTGCGCCAGCGTTCCGGGACTCCCGGAGTGCGACCGAGCTTGCCCGCACTCTGACAGTTCGGGGATGTCACCCGACCGTTCCGCTGTCTCTCAGCTGTCGCCGTGCCTCCTGTCGGATCCGTTGAGAGCCACGGTGCGGTGAGCGAACTCGGTGAGTACGACCCGCACCTCGTCCGGCACGCCGATCTGTCCGAGCGAGGCAACGGCAAGTCGGGGCCAATGCTCTCAATCGTCCGGGGTTCCTTGTCTACCAGGGATGCGCGACGACGATGGCGCTCGACCGCACGCGTTTCGTGAGAGCTTCCTGTCAGGCGTGATGCGACCGCCGGGCTTGTGCAGCCAGAGGGCGGCGGTGTAGTTTGGGAGGCCCATGAACATGTTGCGCAGACTGCGTGCTTGGTGGCAGCCATCTGCACCGAAGACGCCGGAGGAGCTCGAAGCCCGGCGAGTTCAGCGCGAAGCCAACTTCGATCAGGAGACCCGGCGAGCGCCGGGCAAGGAACGCATGATGGAGGTCGACGCCGAGCGTCACCGCCGCCGCTGACCTGCGTCTGCCTGCGAGGAACCGCGGCAACGAGTCACGAAGGCACAGACGTTCGTCGTCCAGCACTCGCCGATGCTGATAATCGCCGGCAGCACGAGCCCTTTCACGATTGCCTGATCAGTTCTCTCGATCAAGGTCCGCTCGATCTGCCGTCCGAAGCCGAGTCAGGCAGCTCACTTCAGCGGACAGCAGCACCGCCTGCGCCAGCGTCCTCACGCTTGAGACGCAACCGTCAGCCCAGGAACTGCACGATCGCGTCCGCCGTCGCGTCGAAGTCGTCCCAGAGGACGCTGTGGCCGCCCGGGACGTCGACCCTCGTGATGTGACCGTTCCCCTGCACCGAAGCCGGGATCCAGGAGAGCTCGCCGCAGACGACGAGGGTCGGGCACCTCGGCCAGGGAGGCGTCGACGACGCCATCTCGCTCCAGGCGACGATCACCGCAGCGGGCGCGTACTGCCAGCGGAAACGGCCGTCGGGGCTCTCGACGAGATGCTCGCGCGCCTCCTCCTCGAGGGTCTCGCGTGGTGTCGTGAAGACGGAGCCGTCGGTGAGCCGCGCCTCGATCGCCTCGTCCGCGCTCGCGAAGGAGACATCTGCGCGGCTGAGATCGGCGCGCTCGCCTGCGACAGCCGCATCGAGCTGCATCGCCGGGTCGAGCAGCACGGCGCACACGACGCGATCGGGCTGACGGGCCGCCACCTCTGCGACGAGCTTGCCGCCGAAGCTGTGCCCGATCCACGCCGCCTCGGAGATCCCGAGAGCGTCGGTCGTCTCGAGGAGGTCGGCGACGTGCTGCTCGACGCTCCACGGCGGCTCCCAGCCCGAGCGGCCGTGGCCACGGAGGTCGATCCCGATCACGCGGTATCCCTGGAGTTGCTCCTCGGCAAGCCGGCGAAACCGCCGGCCATGGCCGGAGACACCGTGCAGGCAGACGACGGGTTGCCCCGTGGGATCCCCCCATTCCGTGACGCTCAACCGCATGCCAGCACCAGTTTGCCGAAATGCTGCGCGGTCGCCATCGCCTCGACCGCGGTCGCGGCCTCTGCGAGCGGCACGACCGAGTCGATCACCGGTCGCCACGAGCCGGCCTCGAGCGCGGCAAGCAGCCCCGCGAAATCCGATGGGCTGCCCATCGTCGTGCCGAGCAGCGACCACTGGCCGAAGTAGAACGGCCGCACCGGGAGCGTCGCCTCGGTGCCGCCGGTGGCGCCGAACACGACGACGCGCCCACCGGGCCGCAGGCAGTCGAGCGACTGCGGCCAGGTCGAGCCGATCGAATCGATCACGAGGTCGGCGCCGCCGAGCTCCTTCACCGCGGCGACCCAGTCGCTCGTCGCGTAGTTGACGCCGCCCTCGGCGCCGAGCGCCACCGACCGCTCGATCTTCTCGTCCGACGACGAGGTGACGAGGACGCGCGCACCCGCCTGGGCTGCGAGCTGGACGGCGAAGGTGGAGACCCCGCTGCCGGCGCCGAGCACGAGGACGGTCTCCCCGGCCCGCAGGCCGCCGCGCGCGAAGAGGGCCCGGTAGGCCGTCAGCCCCGCGAGCGGCAACGCTGCGGCCTCCTCCCACGAGAGCCGTGCGGGCTTCGCGAAGACGTTGGCCTCGGGGATGGAAATGAGCTCGGCGAACGTCCCGTCGCGCGGGCCGCCGAGGATCTGGAAGTCGGGCCCCGGAGCCGCCTCACGATCGCCCCAGTCGAGGGAGGGGTAGATCACGACCTCCTCGCCCGTGTCGCGCCGGACGCCCGCGCCGTCGGAGCCGGGCGTGAGGGGCAGCGGGTACGGGTAGGTGCCGCCGCAGACGAGCAGGTCGCGGCGATTCAGCGCAGCCGTCCGCAGCTCGACGACCACCTCGCCCGGGCCTGCCACCGGATCCGGAACCGTCTCGTAGCGAAGCTCGCCGCCATCGTGAACGCGGACTGCCTGCATCAGCGCAGCGACGCCCAGGGCTGTTCGGCCGCCATGTCCTCGACGCCGTAGCCGTCGTCGCCGACGGACGGCGAGAGGATCGCGAGGATCTTCGCCGCCTCGTCACCGTCGTTGAACGTCGCGTGGACGGCGGAGGCGGGGATCACGACCGAGTCGCCGGCGGAGAGGGTGCTCCTCTCCTGCTCGAGCCACTGCTCGATCGTGCCCTCGATCACGTAGATGACCTCTTCCTGGCCGGGGTGGCGGTGGAAGTCGTGGCACTTCCCGGGCAGGAACGTCGCCTCGATCGCGACGATGCCGGCGAGCCCGTCGCGCGGGCCGCTGACCTGGGCGAAGACGCCCCAGTCGTGCTGGTCGCGGGCGAGTGAATTGCCCGGCTTGAATGCTCCTGCCATCCTGCTAGTCCCCTTTCACGGGAATCGACTTGAACCGCTTCATGTTCTCCGTCATCGCAACCTCCGTCGGCAGCCGCTCCATCGACGAGGCGCCGAAGAAGCCGACGACGCCCTCGGTGCGCGCGAGGATGTAGGCGGCGTCGTCGGGCTCGGCGATCGGGCCGCCGTGGCAGAGCACGATCACGTCGGGGTTGACGCGCTTGGCCGCGTCGTGCATGCCCTGGATCAGCGGCACGCAGTCGTCGAGCGTCTTCGCCGTGTCGGCGCCGATCGAGCCGCCAGTTGTCAGGCCCATGTGCGGCACGAGCACGTCCGCGCCCGCGGCGGCCATCGCGGTCGCGTCGTCGTCACTGAACACGTACGGCGCCGTCAGGAGATCGAGCTCGTGGGCGATCCGGATCGCATCGACCTCGAGCCCGTACCCCATCCCCGTCTCCTCGAGGTTGAGCCGGAAGGTTCCGTCGATCAGGCCGACGGTGGGGAAGTTCTGCACGCCGCTGAAGCCCATCCGCTTCAGCTCGGCGATGAACACGGGCAGCAGGCGGAACGGGTCGGTGCCGCAGACTCCCGCCAGCACGGGCGTGTGTTTCACGACCGGGAGCACCTCGCGCGCCATGTCGACGACGATCTCGTTCGCGTCGCCGTACGGCATCAGGCCCGCGAGCGAGCCGCGCCCACCCATGCGGTAGCGGCCCGAGTTGTAGATGATAATCAGGTCGGCGCCGCCGGCCTCCGCCAGCTTCGCGGAGAGGCCCGTCCCGGCGCCGGCGCCGATGATCGGGCTGCCCGCCTCAATCTGCGCGCGCAGCCGCGCCAGTGCTTCCTGCCTCGTCATGACGCCTCCTCGATCAGCTCGTGCAGCCGGTTCGCCATCGCGAGCGCGAAGGCGGGGTCGTTCACGTCGGCCTCGACCTCGTGCACCTCGACCTTGGAGGTGTCGACGAGCTCGCGGATCGTCTCGATCAACGCCGCGTCGGCCTCGGGGTCGTAGAACACCTGCCCCTCGGTCGCAATCGCCGAGACGCCACGCAACGGCACAAAGAGAACCGTCGGCCCCTCGGCCGCGTTGAGCTTCCCGGCGATGATCCGCCCGATCTCGCGGCACTCGTCCGGCGTCGTCCGCATCAGGGTGATGGTCGGGTTGTGCACGTAGAGGTTCCGGTCGCGATACCGCTCGGGCACCGTGTCGAGCGGGCCGAAGTTGACCATGTCGAGTGCCCCGAGCGAGACGACCTGCGGGATGCCGCGCTTCCCGGCCGACTCGAGCCGGCTCGGCACAGCGACGAGCACGCCGCCGGCAACGAGATCGCAGAACTCGGTCGTCGTCACGTCGAGTGAGCCGGTGATGAACCCGGCCTCGATCAGCGCCTCCATCGAGCCGCCGCCGGCGCCGGTCTGGTGGAAGACGAGCACCTCGTAGCCCAGCTCCTCGAGCCGCTCCCGCGCGGTCGTCACCGCGGCCGTCGTGACACCGAACATCGACGCCGTGATCAGCGGCTTCTCCTCGCCGAGCGGTGGCAGAGTCGCCTTTGCCATCCCCGCGAGCGCGGCTGCCGCGTTCGTCATGATCTGCGCCGAGATCCGGTTGACGCCGGCGATGTCGACGACGGAGTACATCATCGTCACGTCGACCGAGCCGACGTACGGGCTCGTGTCTCCCGAGGCAACGGTCGAGACCATGAGCTTCGGCACCCCGATCGGCAGCTGCCGCATCGCGTAGGTCGCGAGCGACGAGCCGCCCGAGCCGCCGAGGCCGCCGATCGCGTCGAGCCTGCCCTCGCCATGGAGGCGCTTGACGATCTCTGCCGCACCGCGTGCCATCGTCTCGACAGCGGCGCCGCGATCGCCCGCATCGGCCAGTGCCTGGACGTCCGCGCCCACGGCTGCGGCGACATCCTGGCGCGTCACGTCGGGAGCCGTCAAGGGCTCGCCGACGATGCCGGCGTCGACGAGCACGACGTCCACCCCGTGCTCACGCAGCCGGTCGGCGAGGTACGCGTATTCCTGACCTTTCGTATCGAGCGTTCCCACGAGTACGACGGTCGGCATGGTGAGGCCTCCTTCGGGTTCGGACGATGCGGCTCTCGCGAGTGGTCTACCACACCGGCGCACAGACCCTGCGCGTCAGTGGGCCTGGGCGAGTGGCTCGACGCCGAGGTACCGGCGCTGAAGGTCGGGATCCCCCGCAAGCGCAGTCGAGCTCGTCTCGGCGGCGATCCTGCCCGCGATCATCACGAGCTGGCGCTCGGCGACCTCGGTGGCGACGCCGAGGTTCTGCTCGACCAGCAGGATCGCCATCCCGTCCTCGACGAGCGCCTTGCAGGTTCCGATCACCTGCTCGACGATCGTCGGAGCGAGCCCTTCGGAGGGCTCGTCCATGATCAGCAGGTCGGGATTCGTGAGAAGCGCCCGGCCGATCGCGAGCATCTGCTGCTCCCCGCCTGAAAGCTGTGTGGCACCCACCTTCTTGCGCTCGGCAAGGCGCGGGAAGAGCTCGTAGACCGCGCTGGGCGTCCACTTCCCCGGCCGAGAGGTCCTGATCATCCTCAGGTGCTCGTCCGTGGTCAGGGACTCGAACAGCCGGCGACCCTGCGGAACGTACGCGATCCCCTGGCCCGCAATCTTGTAGGAGGGGAGGCCGAGCAGCTCCTTGCCGCGGAAGCGGGCCGAGCCACGCGCGTTCGGAGGCTCCACGCCCAGCAGCGAGTTGCACAATGTCGTCTTGCCCATCCCGTTGCGGCCGATCACGGAGACCGCCTCCTGGCCCATCGAGAACGAGACGCCCTCGAGTGCCTGCGCCGTCCCGTAGAAGGCATCGAGCCCTTCGAGCTCGAGCAGGACTTCGGTCACGACTCCGCCTCCTCTTCGTGGAAGCGGCTGCCGAGGTAGATGTCGTGCACCATCTGGTTCCCGCGAATCTCCGCGGGCGTGCCCTCGACCACCTTCTGACCGCCGCTCATCATCGTCACGTAGCCGGCAACGGTGAGGGCAACGTCCATGTCGTGCTCGATCAGGATCAGTGTCACGTCGGCGGGAAGACCGAGCAGCAGCTCCGTCAGCCGCTCGCGCTCGCCCTGCGAGAGCCCCGATGCCGGCTCGTCGAGCAGCATCAGCTTCGGCTCGACGGCTCCCGCCATGCCGACCTCGAGCTGGCGTTGCTCGCCATGGGAGAGGTCGCGCACCAGGGTGCCGGTCTTCGCGCCGAGGAGCACCCGGTCGGCAGCGGCTCGGGCGCGCTCCCGGATGGCACGGTCCTTTCGGCTCGTGAAGGCCCTGAGCCTGCCGCCGTCGTGGCCGACGATGGCGAGGTAGATGTTGTCCTCGACCGAGAGCCCGGGAAACAGTCGCGTCTTCTGATACGTCCGTGCGAGCCCGAGCTTCGGCCTGACCCGCGCCGGGAGATGGGTCACATCCTGGCCGGCGACCTCGATCGTTCCCGCACTCGGCGGGAAGTCGCCTGCGACAAGGTTGAACAGCGTCGTCTTGCCGGCGCCGTTCGGCCCCAGAATGGCACGGCGCTCGCCGGGCACGACGTCGAGATCGACGTTGTGCACGGCCCGAACGCCGCCGAAGCGCCGGCCGACCCCCCGCAAGCGGAGGATCGGCGCGGCGCTCGTTGGTGCTGCTTCAGTCACTCGTGCTACTTGATGATCTGGTTGGTGATGATGCCGTTCTTGACGATCCTGACCTTGCCCTGCCACGGCGTCTTCAGCTTCTTGCACGGAGGCTGAGTCCGGCCGGGGGGCGGGCTCGACGGCTTGAACAGGCCGCCGAACGTCTGATCGACACCCGGCACGTACGCGACCATCTGCGGGCCGACCGAGCCGTCCGCGTTCTTGACCAGCTGCAGCTGGTACTGGTCACCGATCGCCTGACGCCTCGAGTCGAGCTTGACCTTGCCGCCGTTGGAGACCTGGTACCCGGTGTTGAGGGTCTTCGGCATCGCGGCCTGGAGCGCCGTTCCCGTTGCACCCTTCGACACCGTGAGGCCCTGAACGAGCGCCCATGCGGCGTTGAAGTAGTTGTAGAGGAACAGATCCGCGGCGGGCTGCCCCGGATACCACCTGTTGATGACCTTCTCGTAGGTCTTCGCCTTGGCTGTCTTCAGCCCCGGCCCCGTGCCGGAACCGCCGACGTACGAGCCGACCATCTTCGGCGCAACGACCTTGTCGGCACCGAGGAACGCGAAGAACAGGTTTCCGATGTGCTTCGTCGGATCGATTGCACCGTACGCCTGCTCGTACGCCGTCAGGGACGCCGACGTGCCCGTGCCTCCGACGACCCAGAACGTGCCGTCGACCTTCGACGGCCCACCGAGCTGCTGCACGTAGGACGAGTAGTCGGTCGTGTTCAGCGGCGGGAACACACGCTTCGTGATCTTGCCGCCGACGGCACAGAAGTCGGCGATGATGCCGGCCCCCGACGTCCAGCCGAAGCTGTAGTCGTCCATCATGATCGCCGCGTTGCGCCAGCCGAGCTTCTTGTAGGCGAGCTCACCGATACCGGCGTTCCACTGGGCCCCGTCCGCGTGATAGCGGAACAGGTTCTTCGGTGCGATCTGCAACGTCGGATCCTGCGATCCGGCCGTCCCGATGATGAACGTCTTGTTCGGATGCGCCTTCGCGTAACGGGCCACGTAGACCGCCTCGTCACCCGAGAGCGGACCGATCATGACGTCGGCGCCGAGCTGCTCCATCAGACGCCGGGTCTCCTTGACCGCGGTCGGAACCGTGTCGTCGCCGCAGCCGTAGCCGACGATCTCGACGGGCGTGGTGCCGACCCGGATGCCGGTCATGCCCGCAGACGGCTTCTTCGGGTCTTTCACCTTGCCTTTCGCGTAGTTGGCGAACGCCGCCTGGGCGCCGCCGATGTCGAGCTCGTAACCGAACCCGAACGCTCCCTTGCAGTCGGTCATGATCGCGACCTTGACCGTCTTCGCATTCGACGACGCAAACGACGTCGACACGACGACCGAGGCCAGAACCACGAGCACACCGAGCGGAAGCAGAAGCTTCCAGTGGCGCGAGATACGACTCATGCCTGTTGCCCTCCTTGGTGGGAATTGAACCTGCGCTGATAAGACGAACGATCGATCACGAGGTTGCTCCACTCCTCCTCTCGGTTCACACTTCTCGGGGGACCGCGCCCGCGGGTGCCACGGTTGCGTCGGAGTCGCCCCCACCCTGGATGCGCCCCCAGAGCCGGTCCCAGAGGCCGACGAGCCCATCGGGAGAGACGATCACGATCAGCAGGAAGATGAGCCCGATGATCGTGTTGAAGCTGCCACCGATGTGCAGGTCGTCCAGCAGGCGTGTGAGCCAGCTGTCCCGGATGTAGTTGCCGATCAGGATGAAGGCGAGCGCTCCGACCCACGCTCCCTCGATCCGGGCGAGACCGCCGATCACCGCCACGACCAGGAGGTCGATGGTCGCGGGCAACCCGACGTCGCCCGGGGCCACCTGCCCCTGCCACCAGACCAGCAGGACACCGGAGAGGGCGGCGAAGAACGCGGCCAGCCCGAAGGCGAGCGTTCGGTGCAGCGGGACGGCGTAGCCGAGCGAGCTCATCCGGACCGGCTCGTCCCGGACACCCTGGAGGCTGAGCCCGAACGGGGTGCGGACGACGAACCGGATCACGGCATACACGAACAGTGCCACCCCGAGCGCGATGTAGAAGAGGCGGTAGCGGTCGTTGACCATGTCGCCGATGAAGCCCGGCGTGTAGCGGTTGATCCCCCCGATCCCCGAGAAGCCGGAGATGACCGTCACCTGGCCGACGAAGTAGAAGCCGATCACCGAGAAGGTGAGCGTGATCATGAGGAAGTAGATGCCCGTGCTCCGCGCCGCGATCGCTCCGAAGAAGAGGCCGATCAGGACCGTGCCCACGATCGCGATCACGAGCGACAGGGTCGGGTCCCACCCGAGCGCGAGCCCCTTCGACTCGCCGCCCTCGCCGCCGACGGTGGCCAGGTTCCCGAGAATGAAGCCGGCCGTGCCTGCCAGCGCCGTCTGGGCGAGCGAGATCATGCCGCCGTAGGCCGCGAGGAAGATCAGGCTGGCGGCCGCGATGCCGACGATCAGCATCTGGGTGAGGATCACGTCGACCCAGTAGTCGCTGAAGAGCGCGGGCGCAAGCAAGAGGACGCAGACGGCGACGAGGCCGATGGTGCGCTCGGTGATCTGCTTCGGGTCGCGCGTCATGAGAACTTCCCGAAGAGCCCCTGGGGCCGGAAGGCGAGCACGAGCGCGAGCAGGATGAACGTGAACACGATCGAGTACTGGGTGCAGCAGTTGTCGCCGATCGTCGGCAGGTAGACCGCCGAGAACGAGAACGTCAGGCCGTAGAGAAGGGAGCCGACCGCGGCACCGAGCAACGAGCCCATCCCGCCGATAATCACGACGACGAGGGAATTGAGCAGCCACTGCCCGTCCTGGCCCGGGGCAATGGCCCCCTGCGAGGCCCCGACGACGCCGCCGAACGCCGCCAGCGCCGAGCCGACCACGAAGGCGATCGCGAGCGTGCGCTTGATGTTGACGCCGAGTGCCGAGGTCATCTGGAGATCGTCGACGCCCGCTCTGATCACCATGCCCGTCCGGGTGCGATAAAGCCAGACCCACAGCGCGATCCCGACCGCGATCCCGAGGAAGAGCATCACGAGCCGGGCCAGGGAGTAGTCGACCCCGAGCAGCGGCAACTCGACGAGACGGTTCGTCCAGCCCGGCCAGGTCACGGTCGAGGCGAGGCCGCCGTTGAAGTGAGCGATGACCTGGTCGGCGATGATCACCGAGATCGCAATCGTGATCAAGGCCTGGCGCAGCTCCTGACCCTGGTTCCAGCTCAGGAAGAGTTGCTGCACGACGAGGCCGAGGAGGCCGACGAGGCCCGCGGCGACGATGGCGGGGAAGACCCACTCCCAGGTCGACACCTCGATCCCGGGGATCGTGAAGCCGGCGCCGGTCATCCTCTGCTGCACCTCGTAGGCGATGTAGCCGCCGACGAGATAGAACGAGCCGTACGCCATGTTGACGACGCGCATGAGGCCGAAGATGAGCGAGAAGCCGCTCGCCACGATGAACAGCAGGGCCGCGAAGGTGAGGCCGTTCAACAGCGTGCGGGTGAAGCTCTGCCAGTCGTCGATCGCCGAGCCGAAGGTCGTCGAGCGCCAGTTGCCCCCGATGTCCGGCGAAGGCTCCGCGAGCACGACGATATAGAGCAGCGCACCGAAGACGAGGAGGCCGACGACGAGCCACGGAAGCGAACGTCGGACGTCAAGCTGGGTAAGGCGCTCGCTCATGCGGAAGCGAACCTACCAAGCCCGGGAGATGGATTCAACCGTAACCAGCGATTATCGATTCTTTCGCTGCTATCGCCGTTTGCCTCCAGACATCGCGGTGACGGAGGTAGCCCGCTTGACCGTCGCTGCCCCCAGCACCTAACCTCGGAGACGATCCGACGACACCCTGGAGGGCACGATGAGCGACAGCTACAAGGCCGTGATCCCGTACGAGTCGATGGACCCGCTCGCGATCGGAGCCACCGACGACGACTCGAAGAAGCACCGCGACACGCTCACGCTCGAGATTCCGAGTGCCAACGTCGTCGCTGCGATCTATCCGGACGAGCCAGCACCCGTTGGCGACTCGACGGACGCTGCACGCCGCGCACTCGCCGAGCCGTTTGACGGGCCGACGTTCGCCGAGCTTCTCGCCGGGAGGCAGAGCATCGCCGTCGTGATCGACAACCAGTTCCGCCCCACTCCCTCCTCGAAGCTCCTCCCGCCCGTCTTCGACGCGATCGAGGCTGCCGGGATCACCGACGTCCGGATCGTGTGCGCGAACGGCAAGGTCTTCCCGATGTCCGAGGCGGACATGGAGCAGAAGATCGGACCGGCCAACCTCGCCCGGATGGAGGCGAACGGCTGGGCCTTCCACCAGAACGACCCGCAGAACGCGGACGCCTACACGTTCGTCGGCGTCTCCTCCGGCGGCACGCCCGTCTGGCTCCATACCGAGGTCGCGTCGAGTGACCTGAAGATCACGATCGGCCAGGCGCAGGCGAACCACTGGGGCGCGGGCGGCGGCGGCAAGCTGATCCTGCCGGGCGTCGTCTCGGACGCCACGATCGAGTCGAACCACTGCGCGTTCGTCACCTCGCCGCAGACCCACTACGGCGCCTACGCCGGGCCGATGCGCTCGGACATCGACGAGGTCGCCACCATGTGCGGCCTCGACTGCACGATGAACGTGATCCTCGACACCCACGGCCGCGTGATCGACTGCATCTTCGGCTCCCACCCCGAGGCACACCGCGAGGCGATCCGCCGCTTCAACGCGATCTACGCCTACGACAGCTGGGTCGAGGAGCAGGGCCAGGCGGACATCGTGATCTGCGGCGTCTTTGCGCCGACCGACCACCTGTTCTTCCACACGGGCTGGGGCTGCATGTCGGCCGATCTCGTGCTGAAGGACGGCGGCACGATCATCTACACGAGCCCGTCGCCGGGCGTCTCGACGGCGATCGGCGACTTTCCCGGCTTCGCGCTGATGGACCTGATGAAGCCGTACATGCCGCCGACCGTGGAGAACTACCAGCGGGTGCTGCACGACATCCACAAGCGTGAGATCCAGATGTGGGCCGGGTGCATCTGGGTGCCGATCTACGAGGTGATGACGCGCAAGCACCTGACGGTCGTGACGCTCGAGGAGAACCTCGCCATGGCAGCCGACATCGGGCTCGACGCGACGACGTCGCTGGAGGAGGCGTTCGCGGCGGCAATGGCACGGCATGGTGCGGATGCGAAGGTGGCGATCCTGCCGTACGCCCGCTACCAGCTGCCGAAGAACGCTGTGCGGATGGCGTCCGAGGAGCCGAGCCTGCTGGCACCCACGAGCGCTTGACGACCTCGCGAACGGCGATCCCCGGATTCCGGCCGGCGGGCGGCGTCGCAGACGACGATGCCGTTCGCCGCCAGATCCGCGGCTCGACGACGATCCTCGAGATCCTCCGCATGTACCCCGACGGCCGCGCGGCGCAGCTGATGTCGAAGATCTACTGGCCGTGCGCGCACTGCGGCGGTGCTGTCCGAGAGCCGCTGACGATGGCGGCGCTCCGCCACGCCCGCGACCCGCGCGCCGTCCTGGACGCGTTCCGCGCGCTCGACGCCGGCGGGCCGACCGATGATCAGGTGGCGCTCGCAGCGGAGCGGCGCCCGCGCTGACGGTGGTAGGTTCGGAGCCGGTGCAACAGGCTGACGCACGGACGCGCGCGGCGACAGGCTTCAGCCTGTCGTCCGGGCTCGGAGCTTGCGCGCGTGGCCGCTGAGCGCGTCACCCCCGGTGGCAGGCTGAAGCCTGTCGCCGAGGCCTGGGTCGGCCGCAGCGTTCTGCGCGTCGAGGACGACGCACTGCTCCGGGGAGAGGGCCGGTTCCTCGACGACCTCGCACCCGTCGCCCGCAGCTTCCACGCGGCCGTCGTGCGCTCCCAGCTCGCACATGCCCGCATCGAGGTCGATGCAACTCCTGCCCTGACGGCACCCGGGGTCGTCGGCGTGCTCACGGGCGCGGATGTCGCCGCGCTCTCGCGGCCGTTCCCGGCCGGGATCGAGACGGGCACGCCCCAGTACGCCGCCGCGATCGACACCGTGCGCTACGTCGGCGAGCCGATCGCCGTCGTCGTCGCGCGCGACCGCTACCTCGCCGAGGACGCCGCCGAGCTCGTCGAGGTCGACTACGACCCGCTCGACGCCGTGCTCGACCCGGTTGCCGCAGCGGTCGACGCCGTTCACGACCGGACGTTCTCCTACGGCGACGTCGACAGCGCGATGGCCGGGGCCGACCTCGTCCTCCGCCAGACCTTCCACTTCCCACGCTTCACGTGCACGCCCGTCGAGTGCTATGCGGTCGTCGCCGACTGGGACGCGACCGCCGGGCGCCTGACCGCCTGGGCCAACTTCCAGGGCCCGTTCACCCTGCACGGCGTCGCAGCCGCCGCGCTCGGTCTGAAGGGCGACCGGCTGCGGCTGCTCACCCCGCCCGACTCGGGCGGCTCGTTCGGGATCAAATCGTCGGTCTTCGCGTACGTCGTGCTGATCGGCCTCGCCGCACGCCACCTGGGTGTGCCCGTGACCTGGATCGAGGACCGGCTCGAGCATCTGGCGGCGAGCGCGGCCTCGACAGGGCGGACGACCGAGGTCGAGGCGGGGTTCACGTCGGACGGCCGGCTGCTGGCGCTCCGCTACGACGCGATCGAGGACGTCGGCGCCTACGTCCGCGCGCCGGAGCCGGCGACGCTCTACCGCATGCACGGATCGCTCACCGGCGCCTACACCGTCCCCAATGTCGGCGTCCGCAACCGCGTCGTGCTCACGAACACGCTCCCCTCGGGGCTCAACCGCGGCTTCGGCGGGCCCCAGCTCTACTTCGGCCTGGAGCGGACGATGGCGATTGCCGCCCGCCGGCTCGGCCTCGATCCGGCCGAGCTCGCGCGCCGCAACCTGATCCCGGCCGAGGCGATGCCCTACCGGACTCCCTCCGGGGCCTTGTACGACTCGGGCGACTACGCGGCCGTCCTCGACAAGGCACTCGAGCTGGCCGACTACGAGGCGCTGCACGCGCGCGTCAGCGCTGCGCGTGTCGCGGGCCGGCTGGCCGGGATCGGTCTCACGTGCATCGTCGAGCCCTCGATCTCGAACATGGGCTACATCACGCTCGCCCAGACCGCCGACGAGCGCGCCCGCTCGCTGCCGAAATCGGGCAACGCCGAAGGTGCTTCGATCGCGATCGATCCCCTCGGGGGGATCACCGTCAGGCTGGCGTCGACGCCGCAGGGCCAGGGCCACCGGACGGTCTGCGCCCAGGTGGTCGCCGATGCTCTCGGCTGCGCCCCCGAGGACGTGACGGTGATGTCCGAAATGGATACAGCGAGCGTGCCGTGGAGCGTCGCGTCGGGCAACTACTCGTCCCGCTTCTCCGGCGTAGCGGTCGGTGCGGTCCAGGCCGCCGCGCTCAAGCTCCGCGCGAAGGTCGACGCGATCCGCGCCCATGTCGGTGACGAGAGCACCTCGCTGCGCCGGATCGCGGGCATGGCGCACTGGAATCCCGAGGGCCTGCCGGACGGCGAGGAGCCGGGTCTCGCGGCGGTTGCCTTCTGGGCGCCGCCGACCCTCGAACCACCCGATGCGGAGGACCGCGTCGCCTCGTCGGCGTCGCACGGCTTCATCGTCGACATCTGTGCCGTCGAGGTCGAGCGCGATACGGGCGTCGTGAGCGTGCTCGACTACGTGACCGTGCACGACGCGGGACGGCTCCTCAATCCGCTGCTCGCCGACGGGCAGGTGCTCGGCGGCTTCGCCCACGGCGTCGCCGCCGCGCTCTACGAGCGGCACGTCTACGACGAGTGGGGCAACCTGATGACAGCGTCGCTCGTCGACTATCTCGCCCCCACCGCGCCCGACATCCCAGCGCTCCGCATCGGCCACCTGTCCTCGCCCTCGCCCGTGACGGCGCTCGGAGCCAAGGGGATCGGCGAGGGGAACACGATGAGCGCCCCCGTCTGCATCGCGAATGCCGTGGCCGACGCGATCGGCCGCGACGACCTCGAGCTGCCGCTGACCCCGCCCCGCGTGTGGGAGCTCCTGCACGACAGCACAAGTGGCTCAGAGCCACAAAGTCCCGGAGGCAGGTCGTGAAGCCGGTCGCATTCGAGTACGTCGCAGCCCACTCGGTCGAGGAGGCCCTCGCCGCGCTCGCCCGGGACGAGGACGCGAAGCCGATAGCGGGCGGCCAGAGCCTCGTCCCGGCGCTCAACATGCGCCTCGTGCGACCGACCCTGCTCGTCGACCTCAACCGGGTGGGTCTCGACCGCATCGACACCAACGGTGTCGTTCGGGTCGGCGCCACGGTGCGCCAGGCAGCGCTGGAGCGAGACCCCCGCACCCACCCGTTGCTGCGCCAGGCCCTCCCCTTCGTGGGCCACTTCGCCACCCGCAACCGCGGTACCGTCGGCGGAAGCGTCGCCCACGCCGACGGCTCCGCCGAGATCCCGCTGTGTCTCGCAGCGGTCGGCGGGACGATCGTGGCCGAGGGGCCGGGCGGTCGCCGGGAAATCGAGCCCGACGCCTTCTTCGTCACGCACTACCTGACGACGCTCGCACCGGGCGAGCTCGTCGTCGAGACGCTGTGGCCGCAGCCGGCGGAGAGCGAGGGCACGGCGTTCGAGGAGCTTGCGCTCCGGGCCGGCGACTACGGCCTCGCCATGGTGGCGGTCGTCCTACGACGCGTCGGCGGTGTCGCACGCGACGTCCGGATTCGCGTGGGCGCCGTGACCGACCGGCCGACGGCGCTCGCCGAGGCAGAGCAGGCGGTCGAAGGCGCTCCGGTGACGGCTGCGTCGGCGCAGGAGGCGGGCAACCTCGCTGCTCGGGCCGTTGATCCGCCGGGCTCGATCCATGCCTCTGCGGCCTACCTTCGGCACCTGACGGGGACGCTCGTGGAGCGCGCCGTGCTCCGCGCCTGGGAGCGCGCTGCATGACGGGGATCACCCTGACCGTGAACGGGCGGATCGTCGTCGAGGAGGTCGAGCCGCGGCTTCTCCTGAGCGACTTCCTCCGCCACCGCCTGGGCCTCACGGGAACCCATGTCGGCTGCGAGCACGGCGTCTGCGGAGCGTGCACGGTGCGGCTCGACGGCGTCTCGGTGCGCGCCTGCTGTGTGCTCGCCGTGCAGGTCGACGGCTCGACGGTGGAAACGGTCGAATCGCTCGCCGGCGATGCGCTGCTCTCCCCGCTCCAGAAGGCGTTCAAGCGCCATCATGCGCTCCAGTGCGGGTTCTGCACGCCGGGCATCCTGATCGCCGCCGACGACCTGCTCTCCCGCGGCGATCCTTCCCGCGAGGAGATCGTGGACATGCTCTCCGGGCATCTCTGCCGCTGCACCGGCTACGCCCCAATTGTCGCCGCGATCGAGGAAGCTCGTGACAATTCGTCACAAGCATCGGAGGGCGGCGGGTGAACCTGGCGCAGTCCCTGCTCGACGCGTGCGAGCGGCACCCGGAACGGGAGGCGTTCCCGGGAATCCGCTACGGAGAGCTGCTGCCGCGGGTCGCGCGGGTGGCCGGTGGGCTCGGAGTCGAGCCCGGGACGCGGGTGGCCGTCGTCCTCGACAACCGGCTCGAGACGGCGCTTCTCTACTGGGCGTCCCAGTGGGCGGGTGCGATCTGCGTCCCGCTCTCGTGGCGCCTCTCCGAGGAGGAGCTCGCGTACTGCGTCGACGACGCGGGCGCCGAGATCGTGATCCGCGAGGACGATCCTCTGCCCGACGGGCCCGAGCACGGGGGCGCGCTCGACCGGGACGACCGCGAGATCTCGCTCCTCCTCTACACCTCGGGCACGACCGGGCGCCCGAAGGGCGTGCCCCGGTCGCACGCCGCCGACCGGGCCGGCGGCCTCGGGCAAGCGCTGCAGCACGGCTACGGGATCGGCGACCGCACGCTCGGGGTCATGCCCCTCTACCACACGATGGGCATCCACTCGCTCCTCGCAATGCATCTGGTCGGCGGCTGTTACGTGCCGCAACCCCGCTGGGACCCACCCGAGGCGCTGCAGCTGATCGAGCAGGAGCGGATCACGTCGCTGTACCTCGTCCCCACCCTGTTCCACGATCTCCTCCATGTTGACGGGCTCGGCGAGCGCGACCTCTCGAGCGTGCGGGCACTCGGGTACGCGGGCGCGGCGATGACCTCGACGCTCGTCAAGCGGTGCGTCGAGGTGTTCGCGCCCGACGTCTTCGTCAATCACTACGGCTCCACCGAGGTATATACCTTTTCTGTTGGCCGCGACCAGGCCGCCAAGCCCGGGTGTGCCGGCCGGCCCTCGGTTCACACGCGGCTGAGGCTCGGACAGGACGGCGAGATCTGCGCCCACCTCTCGGGCGACGAGGCGTTCGGCGGCTACTGGAACCGGCCCGATGCCGATGCGAAGGCAATCCGTGACGGCTGGTACCACACGGGCGACACCGGCCACCTCGACGCCGACGGCGACCTCTGGGTCGACGGCCGGCTGGACGACATGATCATCTCCGGCGGCGAGAACATCCATCCCCTGGAGGTCGAGGACGTCCTGGCGAGCCACCCCGGCGTTCGAGAGGTGGCGGTGATCGGAGCGCCCGACGACCGGCTCGGGACCCACGTGGTCGCCGTCGTCGTCGGCGACGCCACGCCCGAGGAGCTCGACGCGCACTGCCTCGCCTCGCCGCTCGCCCGCTTCAAGCGGCCGCGAGAGTACAGGATGGTGCCGGCGCTCCCGAAGAGCGCATCGGGGAAGATCATGCGCAGATCCCTGCG
>Ga0209254_10002225_pt1 | contig 17588 bp, 14 predicted proteins | sample FrelakmetDIP11DI_FD_187148 | JGI IMG/M metagenome (GOLD analysis project Ga0209254, IMG submission 187148) | Freshwater lake sediment microbial communities from the University of Notre Dame, USA, for methane emissions studies - DIP11 DI (SPAdes)... | ecosystem: Environmental > Aquatic >... | reverse complement strand
GAGCCGCCACCGGATGGATATCCGCGGATGGTTTGCGCATAGGATAATGCGACGATACCCAGGAGAATGGTGATTGCTAATGCAATCGGGAACTGCAAATACAAGCCTGCTGATCCGGCAATAACCAGTCCCAGATAGATTTCCTGGTTTGCATAGGCAATAGAGGAAAGCGCGTCAGGGGAAAATGCTGCCAACGCCCTGACTTTATTGAGCCGTTTTTCCGCCATCATTTGGGATGGTAAGGGAGAGCCTGTCAGAAAATATTTTAATTTATTGAGCATAAATATCCCCAGGAATTTTGGGTTATTCCTTTCTCGGGTAGAGAAAAAAACCGGAAGACGTCAGGCGGCATTAGAACAAAAATAATAAGAAATAGTTTACTAAAACCGCAGAAATTAGTAAAAGAAAAATTGTTTGGACTATTGCTGGTTTTTCTTTCCCCGGATTTTAATAATCTCTCCTGGCAGGTCTCATGAGTAACATAACTACATGATACCTGTCCAATGCGGAGCATCTGGATTGTGAGCAGCTGGATTAAGCTGTTGGATATTTTCAGAGTCGGTTTCTTCCTGATGTTATCGGTTCCAATCCCAATCCCGGTATCATGACGGTCGGATTTATTAGAAATAATCAGGTTCAATGCTGCAATTCATTCCTGCATACCCAATCGATAAATTTCTACCGTAAGATTGGCTTGCTTCTGGGCATGTATCAGACCTGGAATTATAGACAATTGTACTCTTTTAATATTTAATTACACTTTTTGGAAAAGATTTATCGTTGATCCACCTATTGGATCAATCCGCGGAACATCTACAGGACCTTCCAAGAACCGGGAAAATGTAAAAAAAGGCAGTAGTATTCATCAGCAGTATTAATAACAGATCATCAACCTTCGACAAATGACTTGAGTGTACCGTCCCGGGATGATAAAATCAAACAACATATCCATTAATCTTTGGTTTCTTATGCAATCATCTCAAATTCCTCCCGCCATGATTTCAGAAGAGCGAACCCGTCCGATTCGCTTCATTAAAATATTGCTTTTCAGCGCATCGATTATCCCGACGCTTGTGGCTGGAGCTCTTGCATTTGCGGATGGCTATTCGAACCTGGCGTGGTTAATACTAGCCGGAATAGGTTTATTTATCGGTCAGGCTGGCGGTGATTATTTGTATTACTATTTCACACACTTTCATACGGATACGCGCGATGCCCACACCAAAATATTTGCCGGTTGGAAGCCGCTCTTTGCAGGCAGTTGGTTAAAAAACGAACATACCCTGCAGGCAGGGATTGTTTGCTTAATGATTGCTTTGGTTATCGGGGTGTATTTTTATCTCCAGCTGGGTGCAGCTGTGCTTATCCTGGCACTGGCTGGAGGATTGATTGCCATTTTTTTTACGCCGTTGATGATGCGCGGCTTCAAAGAGCCAGTGGTCTTCCTGACGTTTGGACCATTAAGCATGCTGGGTGTAGATTATGTGCTCACCCAGCAGTTCAGACTGGAACCCTTGATTGCATCCCTTCCAATCGGATTTCTGGTAACCCTGGTGGCTTATCTCAAGGGCGCACATTTCCGGATAAAGGAGGATAGCGACAGCTCGATTATTCTCAACCTGAAGCCAAATACAGCAGTTGTACTGCTTGCACTGGCATACCTGACCTTAATTGCTGGAGCATCTTCCAAATATCTTGAACCAGCGGTTCTGTTGGGCCTGCTAACACTTCCATTTGCTGTTATCCTGGTCAAGAAATTAAAGACATATAAAAAAATAAGCGATTATTTATGGGCTACAGTGTATGCATTACTGGTCTTTATCATCACCGGGTTGTTGATGGCTGCCGGGTTTTTAAACTCAGTTTACTGGTAGGAGAAATTACAAATGAAAAAATGGTTGGTAACCTGGTTCAAGGCTGCACGAGCCCCATTCCTGGTGGTGAGTTTTTTACCAAGTTTGTTGGGGGGAATCGTCGCCTATAAAAATGGATCTTTCGATTCTATGATCTTCTGGCTGGCGACCCTGGGTATTGTTATGGCTCATTCGGCCGCCGATTTCATTGATGATTACCATGATTTTAAGAAGGGGAATTTAGGCAACAAGGTGCAACAATTTCATGACAGCCCGCTGATCAGCGGTGAGGTGACCCTGAACCAGGTGCTGGTTGCCACGGGATTGTGCTTGCTTATCGCTTTTATCAGCGGGGTTATCATCTTTTTGGAAGTTGGTTACCCGGTTTTAATCCTGGTGGCGATTGGTCTTTTTATTGTTTTCTTCTATACATCCCCACCTTTTCAAATGAATTACCGCGGATTTGGGGAGACGATGCTGTTTCTGGCATTTGGCCCGATGATTGTGATGGGTGTATATTATATTTTGACCTACCAGGTAACCCTGGAACCAATCCTTCTCTCGCTGATCCCGGGAGTATTTACCATGAATGTCGGTGTGGTTAGCAACACTTTTGATTATGATGATGATGTCCGCTCGGGGAAAAAAACATTATCCGTCAGGTTTGGGCAGGCAAATGCCGTGCGCATTATTGCAGCAACGATCACACTAGCATACCTGGCCATTGCAGCAGGCGTTATCGGCAGTATTCTGCCAGCCTGGACCCTGCTGGTCATGATTACCATACCCCTGGCATACAATGCCGTACAACATGCTAAAAATTATTCCGATGAATCCCATTACACACCAGCCATGACCCGCATGATTGCCCTGTCATCCACAGCGACGATCCTGCTGATCCTGGGATATGGCATTCATATTTTTCTTGGATAATAATCTGTTATATTTTCCCGCGCCCGCCTAAGGGTATTCATTTGACCCTAAACAGACAGGACATGTTGGAGTTATTTCTCTTTTCCCTGACAATTCTTCTAATAATTCAAACTCCTAAAGTTTAGAAAAACGTTGATTGAATTATTTATTGACCAAATAGCTCCATTAACAGGGGATTTATCAAATCCCAGTTGGGAAGCAGTACCATGGCGCCTTCGCTGGTGGTGAACGGGGTGACCATTTCACGGGTGATAGTTTGATTATTAATGCTGTCGAAAAGGGCAGCCCTTGCGACTGCTAATCCGATGCGCGGCATTTGCCAGACAGGGATATTGTTGTCCATTGATTTTGTGGCAGCCACGGCAGCAGCCGGGAGTTTTGGCCAGTTGGAAGGCTGCAGCGACTGTTTGATCATCGCTTTTGCAGCAAGCTGCCCGCGCTGCATTCGGAAGAAATCATCGGTGCCAGAACGATCCCGCACAAAAGCCAGGGCCTGGTCTCCATCCAGCAGGTGAGTCCCGGCTTCATAACCTGACATCGCCTCAGGCAACGCTATGTTGAGCCCTCCCATGGCATCGACAATTTCCTTGACCCCATCAAAACGGATGCGTACATAATAATCGATGGGAATCCCAAAATTCTCCTGGATGGTCTGCATGCTGGCACGCGGGCCGCTGCCTGGATCATTCGCTTCCGCAAAAAAATGGGCTGTGTTAATACGGTTTTCACCTTCATTCGGGATGTTAACCCACAGGTCGCGGGGAATGGACAGCATATTCACGATGGGTCTCAGAGGATTGATGCTGAGAACAATGTTTGTGTCTGTCCGGCTGGCATCTGTCCCTTCGGGTGCCCGGTCAATGCCGAGGATGAGGATATTTGTGCGGGCAGGGAGGAAAAAGTAAACCAGGAAAACTGCCAGGATAGGAAGTACCAAAAAACTTGCAAGGCAGCCCCACGATCCTTTCCTGCGGCGAGCGACAGCTGCCGGTCGGCGCCTAGGCGGTGGTTTCTGTTTAGGGACGCGGATCGGCTGAAATTGCTCAATGGGCTCATTGAATCGACCTGCAGCATAAAATATATTTCTGCTTACAGGAGCCTGGCTGTCAGGTTTGTAAACACCAGTGGGTTGAGCCTGCACCGGTCGGGTGGCTTCCCCGGACGGGTGGATGTATAGATTAATTAAATCCATTTTTATATCTTCTTTATTTTCTTATTAAGAAAGAAATTGTACCCTGATCATCTGGCGATGGGAAGCTATCCGGTGGCACGTCAACATTCTATTGACGAATCCCCTCATCCCCGATAACATATAAAATTATCCTGGGAGGCAGTCAATGAACTTTGTTTTTCTTTCGCCCCATTTTCCACCCAATTACTACCAATTTTCCCGGAGCCTGCGGGCACTTGGAGCAAACGTTCTGGGCATCGCCGATGAACCTTACGACAATCTGCATCCTGAATTAAAGGCTGCCCTGAATGAGTACTATTATGTACCAAACATGCACAATTACGATGACCTGGTTCAGGCTATGGGTTACCTCACTTACAAATGGGGCAAAATCAACGGGCTTGATTCACACAGCGAATACTGGATGGAAACCGAAGCCAGGTTGAGGACCGATTTCAACATCGAAGGAATTACTCTTGAAAGCCTGCCAGCCATCAAGCGCAAATCCCTCATGAAGGTAATGTATCAAAAAGCAGGCGTAGAAACAGCCCCCGGTATAGTGGTAAAAACGGCTTCCGCCGGGAAAAAATTTGCACAGAAAGTTGGTTTTCCCTTGATAGCCAAGCCAGATATCGGGGTCGGGGCTTCCCAAACCTATCGCTTTGACAACCAGGAACAAATGGATGCTTTTCTTTCCACACCGCCAACGGTGGACTACTATCTGGAAAAATTTATTGAAGGCCGTATGCAGACCTTTGACGGACTGACGGATTATAACGGCGATATTGTGTTCTTCTCTTCGCTGGAGTACTCCCAAGGCATCATGGAGACTGTAAACGAAAATTGGGACATATATTATTACACCCTTCGTAAGATCCCATCCGATCTTGAACAGGCTGGGCGCAGAATCGTGCGTGCGTATAACATCCGCAAACGTTTTTTCCATTTTGAATTCTTCCGTACCCCGGACGACCGGCTGGTCGGGCTGGAAGTCAACATGCGCCCACCCGGCGGACTGACGACCGATATGTTCAATTTTGCCAATGACATCGATATTTATTACGAATGGGCTAATATCATCCTGCAAAACCGCTTTTCAGCAAGCATCACCCGCCCCTATCACTGTGCTTATATCGGACGCAAATTCCATTTTAATTATGTCCACTCCCATGAGGAGATCATCAACAGGTACGAGGGGATTGTTATGCACCATGAGACAATCTCAGGCATTTTTGCCCCAGCCCTGGGAAATTACGGCTATGTGGTGCGGTCCCCCAGCCTGGAAGGTATACAAGAAATGGCATCTTTCATTCATGAGAAGGCGGTCTGAATTGAATATCGAATACCACAAATGGTACAGCGAACGGCTTAACCAGGATATGGAAATGAAGGTCTATGGTCATGCTGGTAAACCTGTGGTTGTTTTTCCCTCACAGGCCGGGCGCTTCTTTGACTTCGAAGACAGGGGCATGGTGGCCGCTGTGGCAGGTTTCATTGAGGAGGGAGATATAACCTTATACACCGTGGATAGTATTGATTCCCAGTCCTGGGCAAATTTCTCTGCCCACCCCCATGACCGGGCTGTGCGCCATGAATCCTATGACGGCTATATCATTCATGAGGTCATGCCGTTTATCCAAAACCGCCACCCTCATTTGAAGGCTGTTACCACCGGAGTGAGCATGGGGGGATACCACTGTGCCAATTTCTTTTTCCGGCATCCGGATAAGTTCGATGGCGTGATCAGCCTTAGTGGTCTATTCAGCCTGGGATACTTCATTGGCGGGTATATGGATAACCTGGTCTACTTCAATTCTCCTTTAGACTTTTTACCCTCGCTGAGTGATCCCTGGTACCTGGACCAGTACAGGCAGAGCCAGATCATCATCTGTGCCGGGCAGGGTGCCTGGGAGGATGAAATGCGCCTGGAAGCTTTCCAGCTGAGAGAGATCCTGGAAATCAAGGGGGTACCGGCCTGGGTGGATTTTTGGGGACAAGATGTCAATCACGATTGGCCGTGGTGGCTGAAGCAGCTGCCGTATTTCTTCAACCAGTTGATGCCGGTATTCCAGGACCAGGTTCAATCAACTGCAAAATATATAGAAAACATCTTCGATGAAGAGGAGAAATAATGTTAACCAATTACTTTATCGCCATCATGTTGATCACATTTACAGCCTGGGGCGTTGATAAATACAAAGCCAGGAATAAACAATGGCGGATTCCGGAAAAATGGCTTTTAGGGTTGACCATCATCGGTGGATCTTATGGCGCATTGGCAGGAATGTTAATTTTCAGGCACAAAATCCGTAAAACCTTGTTCTGGATCGTCGTCATCATTTCTTGTATCGTCTATACTTTATTAATCCTCAATAACTGACATCTCATCGAAAAAAAGAAGCTGGTCAATTCCCGTAGTCAGCCAAAAATTATGGTTCGGGATGGAGGATCTTTCCCGGAAATACGCAGGCTCGTATCCATCCATATACTTTTTATTATTAATAACCTCCTTTCGAACATGTAAGGACGGATTTTAGATAATCAACCCACGGCTTGCTGCCACCAAACCAGAGTAGTGGAATATGGAAAGCTGTCCTCCCAATTCTTATGATCCAATCACCCCACTTATTAAAAGTGAAAATGCTTAATACATACAACATTGAAATTATTTATCGGGAATAAATGAACATTAAAAAGCAATTGTTATTTTCTAGCAATTATAGATAATGGTAAAATCGGTTCTCTTACCGGTAGTATCAGATTCAATTTCATATTGCTGGCAGGTATCCGTAGAGAATGTAATCACTATAATTATCGTTATTTTATATCTGAAAGGGTATTATTCAGTCAAATTCTTATGCTCAAGGATTGAAGGTTGAATCCGAATCGAGAAAATTATGAACATATTATTCATCATTCTTCTAGTATTCTTTACAGCATGCTTGATTGCCTGGCTGGGTTTACGGGTTAAAGCCAAACCCTTTTCCATGCCGGTGCTGGACAATTTGGATAATAAATTTGTGCCGTTCCCGGGAAACCTGCCCGAACCGGTAAACAGATTCTTCCGAACCGTTTACGGAGATCAAATCCCAGTTATAGAGACAGCAGTCCTCAACGGCCGCGGGAAGATCCGCCCGTTCGGAATCTGGCTGCCAGCTCGTTTCGTCTTTGTTCATAATGTTGGCAAGGATTACCGCCATTACATCGAAGCCACATTCTTTGGTCTCCCATTCCTGAAAGTCAATGAAGGCTACCTGGACGGGGAAAGTTTCTTCGAGAGTCCAATGGGTTCATACTACAATGATGCCAATACCAACCAGGGAGCAAACCTGGCTGTTTGGGCAGAGGCTGGTTGGTTCCCATCAATATGGGCAATAGATCCACGGGTACAATGGACTGCTGTGGATGATAAGACAGCCCTCCTGTATGTCCCATTTGAAGATTCAATCGAGAATTTTGTTGTGCGATTTAACCCGCAGACAGGATTGATCGATACCATGGAAGCCATGCGCTACCGGGAGCCGGGTGAAGGCAAATCCAAAATTCTGTGGATCACCCGTAATGAGCCGGGGGATACAATTTCCGGGATGGTACTCAGCGCAACCGGATCGGCCATCTGGTTGGACCAGGGAAAGCCTTGGGCATTTTTTACACTCGAAGATCTAGGGTTTAACCTTGATGTCTCGAAATATATCCGCATGCGTGGGCATTAACCATTAACCTTATAGATCCGCGGAATGACCAAAGTATCGCTACTTTTGGTGCATGACAAGATTAATTTTTGGAAGCGGGGTACCACGAAACCAGGTGAACATTTACCCCTTTTAGCTGCATATCGGTATGGCGCGCACAATTTGTCACGGGTTGGTCATTGTTTGGGAGAGATGCGTTATTCTTTAACTGCGTGAATTTACTTTGTAAAAAGGATCCCGGGGGAAATCGCCCAATCCGCGGTACCAGTTATGGAGATACGGTTTGATAGACTTAAGCCCCTCGGCATATGCGCGCTGCACCGGAGTCTGACCCCTGGACGCAAAATCCCTGACTTCTTTATAGAGCGTATCAATATCCACCGTTTTGATAACACCCTCATCAACCACCAATTTGCCGTCTATAATAACGTTCTTAACGTGCCTGCCGCGCCCCCGGTGGATGAACATCTTGCATATGTCCAGATCGGGTGCTACCCAAGGATCCTCCATCATTTCTTTTAAATCAAGTGTGATCAGATCTGCCTTCATGCCAGGTATAAGTCTGCCAATTCTGTTTCCAAGTCCCAGGCAACGGGCGGCGTTGCAAGTACCCATGGCAAGAACCTGGTATGGACTTAATGCTGGAGTATTCCCTAAATCAAAATCGCTCAACCGGTTGACATAATAGATCATCCGCAGCTCGCTGACAGCATCCTCATCGTCATTGAAAGCCTTTTCATCCATTCCCATCGCCACATTGACTCCAGCCCGCTGCATAAAATATACCGGGGCAATCCCATTGCGCATGGCAAAATTGCAGCTGGGGTGGTGGGTTATGGAAGCCTGATTTCTTGCTAAAAGCGCTATATCAGCCTCATCAACATAAACAGCATGCCCCAGGGTGAGATGCTCATCCACAAGTCCCAGGTCATCCAGATGCATAAGAAGAGATTTACCATATTTCCTCATCCCGTATGCACGTTGGTGGGCAGTTTGCAGGGTGTGAATATGGATTGGCAAACCTCCCAGTTCATCAGCCCGCTGCTTTACTCTGGTGAGATATTCATCGGATGCCCCGTGTGCCCAGCTTGGCCCTGGAAAAACACTGCTGGTTCCGTTATTAAATTCAGCATATAACCGTTCAAATAGCTCAAAATAATTTTGGCGGGCCTTCTCTTTGTCAAAGAACACCAGGGGAAAGGCAAACTTTTTCAATTCATCTGGCAGTGAGGCATAAAATGCCTCATCATCGTACGCCAGGAAATTAATATCCCTTATACCCGGTGAATAGGCTGACCGAATTCCCATTCCGCGATAAACCTGGATAGCAGCTGCAGCCTTGTGGAAAGCGTCTGGATCATTAACCCTGCCCATTTCGTTATGATGCAGCATCGTGCATCCGTTGCGCAAATGCCGCACAGTGGTAAGTTGGGCATTAAGTTCAGCTGGAAGGTCAATTGCAAATGCCCAATCCAGCAGCGAGTTCTCCAGGAAATCGTACCCAATCCCTCTTTGCAAAAAAGACAGGCCGCGCCCATGGGTATGAGCATCGATGAGACCAGGCATAACTAACTGGTGATCATTTCCAATGATAACTGCATCCGGGTGTTCATCTCTTATCTCAAGAAATGAGCCGGTGTCTACAATAATGTCATCCTTTACAAAAACGGCAGCGTTTTGCTCTACTCCGGCTTCGCCAATCGAAGCATCTCTAATTAAATATCTGCCCCTTATAATGGTCTCCATTGATTAATTCTCCCCGACGAAATCAAACAATAATTTATTGTAATGCATGGTTTTTTATATATTTCCAGGTATTCTCAAAAAATGCAGGATGGTTTACTTGCACCAGCTGTACCAAATACCCCCTCCAATTATATTTTCAGAAAATCCATTATGCTGCAGGATTGGTTAGGGGATTCCAACCAGGATATCTTCAACACCATAGAAATGCCCAGTAGAATTACAGGTTAACCAGCAATTTCATTCCGGATTCCATTGAGACGGAGCTATCAAATAAATCCAGAGTCGAATGTTCCGTGATTGCTCCCAAATATTTGTTTTGATAACCAAGGAAATTCAACCAACTTTCTTGTCATGATCACCGCCCCGGTTATTTTGAGTTAAGGAAGGAATAAATTTTGAGTATTTTCTATTTTTCAAGCCCCTTTACCTGGGGATGACCGCAGACTCTCTGGATATCCGGAGATTAATTTGACGCCTTCTTGCCAATTCCTTCACGATAAATGTTGCCACGTGATCAGCAAATTTTCCCGGACCAAAACCGGCATCAAAGCCGACCTCCTTTGCCAGTTCATTGTCTATGCGGGGTCCGCCACAGATTAGTAGGATTTTTTGGCGCATCCCTTCCGCCTCAAGGATTTCAACCAGCTCTGTAAGGTTATAGATGTGGATATCCTTCTGGGTAACGGTTTGTGAGACCAGTATAACATCGGCATTTAATTCAGCAGCCCTGGACAGGAGATCGACATTGTCAACCTGACTTCCAAGATTAAATGCCTCGATCATATCATAACGCTCCAGTCCGTAATGCCCGGCAAATCCTTTCATATTCATGATGGCATCTATACCTACTGTATGGGCATCTGTTCCGGTGCTAGCTCCAACTACAACAATTTTCCTGCCTATGTGCTGACGGATAAATTCATCTGTTTCATCCATGGTGAATACTTCCTCATCCATATCGGTTACCTGAATAGAGGTGTAATCCACAAAATGTTCCAGGGTGCCATAGACAATATAATAGGTAAACTCTTCCACCAGGCTTTTTTCATAGACAATTTGTGGACTGGATACCCCCATTTTGCCCGCCAATATTTTGGCAGCTTCTCTGGAGCGGTCATTGCATGGCAGCGGAAGGGTGAATGACAACTGAATTTTGCCGTCATTTAGGGTGTCCCCGTAAGGCAGGATTTTTGTCAGGTCAAGCGTCTGACCATAGAATTTCTTTTCAAGTGAGTAAACACCTGCGCACATCGTTATTAACTCCGTTTCATAAGATCTATAAAAGGATTAAAGTATTCCGGATCTTTCTCGATGACCCCTTCCAAACCTTTCCCGCCATCCATCTGTCTTTTTGTACCTGCAAATATGCCATTCTCAAGTGATTTAAAAAGTCCATCCTGGCTGATTCTTTCCAGGAGATGATAAGCATTTGCCAGTACCTCTCTGGCTCTATTTTCGATGATCCCATCAGGCTTGAACAATATTTCATTACCAAGATCCTTCATGGTGGTTCGGATATAGTGAGCATTTTCAATCGCCAGGAAGCGGTCTGACATGAAAGGAGTATGGATGGCTTCTGTAAACATCCCTAAAAGCTGTATTCGCTGGTCGGTTAATACAGACACAATATTAAATAACGCATCCTGAATATGCCCCTTAAAAACATTTCCGGTCATGTGCTTCGTGGGTGGCATATATTTCAAGGGCGCCCTTGGGAATATTTGCCTTGCCATCTGCGCCTGGGCTAACTCAAATAGAAAACCGTTTTTAATTTCTGGATTGATCTCAAAAGCATGCCCTAATCCCATCTGTTCTTCAGGAATGCAAGCCTGCAAGGCTAATTGCTCATTAATAAATTGTGAGGCAAGTACCGTCCCGGCTTCTTCATAGGCATCCGAAGTGGTTAGATAGTTATCCTCCCCGGTATTAATGATCACCCCGGCGAACGCATTAATCAGCCGAGAAAAATGCTGATCAATCATGGTGCGTTTCATATTGATATCACGAAACAAAATCCCGTACAACGCATCGTTGAGCATTACATCAAGCCGTTCCAGGGCACCTATCGCTGCAATTTCTGGCATACACAATCCAGAGCAGTAATTACACAACCTAATGTACCGGCCTAATTTTATGCTTTCCTCATCGAGAGCCTTTCTCATCAAGCGAAAATTCTCCTGGGTGGCAAAAGTTCCTCCAAAGCCTTCTGTCGTTGCACCAAAAGGAACATAATCCAGCAAACTCTGACCCGTGGAACGAATGACTGCAATAATATCGGCGCCCTGCCGGGATGCTGCTTTCGCCTGGACAATATCCTCATAAATATTCCCGGTCGCAACGATCACATACAAAAGCTGCCCTTCCTGGTCACCATGTTCTGTTATAAAGTTTTCCCGCCAGGCTTTATTTTCCCGGATAAGAGCAATCGTTTCGCAAGCCTTATCCATTACAATCGCTCTGATTTCTCGCCGGTTATGAATGGGTAAATTTAAAATATTGATTTTCCCCTGCGCTACTTGTCCGGCAATTGCCAATGGCGATTTTTGCAGTTCTAGCATGGCATTACCGATATAGAAAGCCGACCCGAGAGTCAATCCTCTTTTTTCATTCAGCTGTTGGATAAGAATGTTTGGCAGTGGAACTCCCATTGTATCCACGCCATCAACCCCAAGCAAACGTACTACTGCACGTTCTACAGAAACGGTTGTGTGCCTGTTTATATAATTCTGAACATCATCCGCTATCTCTTTAGCAATAATCCTGGCATGATCGACCAGGGAGCCATCAAGATTAATTTTGTTTCCTGCCATTATTTCTCCTGATAATTTTCCTTGACCAGGTCAAGAAATTCGTTTTGGATACCCATCAACTCTGCAACCCGAACTGCTTCCCTGGGCGGCAGACTGTTCCAGCCCACTTTTCCAATCCTGTAATCCATTAATTGCTGCAACATCCCAGGTGAGGGGAGTTCATTAATTGCTGAAAACTTGCTAAGATCTGTATTCCTGAGGCCCACAACCTGAAAATGGTTCATCCCCTTTCTTAATACACCACTGAAATGGGTGGATACCAACGCAAAGGTTCGGTACTGTTCTGCCAGCCTGAGAAATGCTCTTACCAGGATCTCCCCTTCCTCAGGATTTGTCCCTTTTGCAAATTCGTCCAGGGCACAAAACACTCTTTCACGTCTCATGACATGAATCAACCGGGTCAACTCCTTAACTTCTGCACCAAACGAACTGAGACCCAATTCAATAGATTGGTAATCATGGGAAAGATAAACGATTGAATCGAATATGGGCAATTTCAATGATTTCCCAAAAACAAAAAAACCACAATGAGCCAGAAGGATATTCAAGGTAATGGTTGCAAGCGCAACCGTTTTTCCTCCCATATTTGCTCCAGTCAATACATTTGCACCGCATTTCATGGTAATGGAAATGGGTGTAAACCTTTGCCAATTATTTTGGAGATTATTATCCACATAAGGATTGATGATATCGTTGGCTTTAATGGATTTTCTGTCAGAAAACACGGGTTTGCTGCAGTCAAAGCGGATGGCTAAATCGGACCTGGCCAGCAGAAAATCCAGTTCACCAATAAAACGAATGTTCGTTTTAAATTTTTCAATGTATTTTCGCAGCTTATAGGTAAGTGCAAGTTTTACCAGGTTTTCTTCAATTTTTTCACGGATAGTAATTTCAACACGTTTTTGCAGAAGAAGGTTCCGATCACCGCCACATAGCTGGATTTGTTTCTCAATCTCTAGTTTCCTTTTTCTAAGAGCAGTTAGCTTTTTTGAATAAGTATTGTAAATTGCAAATGTTCGGGTGACATGTCCATCAGGATTGAGAAGCTTTATGATCTTCCGGGTTGAAAAGGGACGGATCGTTTTTAAATCAAGCTTTGCTTTGTTATATTCAAGCAGAAGATATTCCAAATCGATTGCAAAATTTTTCACTTCAAATAGTTCTGTTTCATCCAGATGTTCTTCAGATTTTTCAATTTTCCGCAGGATTCCACGGATATCCTTGAACCGGTGCAGGATATTCCTGATCTGCACAACTGTTTCCGGGTGTGATTTTTGAAATTTTATTAATTGTGTTAAATATCGGATTTGTTGAGATAGAATCCGCTTATCATGATCTGAGTACCAGACAACATTTTTTTTGATCTCTTCCCCGTAGCAATTACGGGTATCAACCAGCCCCATAACATAATCAAACCCGATTCTCTGAAGCTGCTCTCTGCTAAATCCCTTCAACGAATAATCCTCCAACTGAATCGATCACAGGCAGATGGAAGCGGAAAGCATGTTCTTTTAGAACTTTTATCACCCGGTCCGTATCCCACCCAAGGTGGAATGGATTTAAACTCAATGCCAGAATTTTTATCGGTTTCAGCACTCTGATATGAATATTTTGATTAACTAATGATTGTAGGGAGCCAGCACTCACAATTAGTTTGGTGGGATCCTCGGCAACGATACGGACATTTGCCAGTTTTGCAGTAATTTTTTTATCAGCTTTTAACAGGGCACTGACCAACGAATTGGTTATTGCTCCTCGAACAAAGATTACCTTGATAGGCTTATCAAAATTGGCAATTGTGGTAAATAATTCATGATTGATATTGGATTCCTGTGGAATAAATATTCGCCGGGTTTCATCAATTAGGAAAAAAGGCGCCTTAACATTCAAATTTTCCAGGCATATTTCGCCCAGGATTGCATCCTCCAGAACTGGAGTAGTTAAGATCTCCATCTCTCTGGATAATTTCTCCTGGGGTAAACCTTCCCCCTGCCAAAAAAGGCTGGCGGTTACGACGATCGCATCTGAATGCCCTGGAAATGCACTGCTTTTACGATCAAGTGCTCCATCAATTAGTACAACCTCTGCCCCTGACGCTAACAACAAATCCCTTATACGCATGGAATCTGCAATCATGGATGGCCCCGCCAGGAACACATAACCGTCACTTTTTGCTTTGAAAACAATGATCTCACCAGATGGACTCTGTATACCGGTCGTATGCAGGATTTCCTTGGTGGTATCACAAAAATTGAGAGAATTTCGCGAAGTCGCCACAACAGTACCCTCAGAAACGTAAATCAGACAATGATCATCTACAGGGTAATTTTTGGTTTGATGATCTGTTCCAATGGAAGTCACCCCAACTCGTTTATATTTTAGAGCCTGTAGAAACACTTTCAGAGTCGTCGTTTTTCCACTGGCTTTATCCAGTCCAATGAACGAGATCGTCCTGTAATTGTTGCTGATTTCTTTCAAGAAGTTGTAAAATACTTCATCCTTCTTGGGATTGTTTTGCCGCATTTCGATATTGTCTCTCTCTCGTTTTCCTTTCGGTGAATTCGGGTTCCAGGGAAATTCTATTTACAGATAATCCGGCAATTCCCTGAAGTTCATCCATCTTTTGATCCTGGCAGTATTCGCACGAGCAGTCCTGTTCATAATCGGATGGCTCTTCATAACAGGCAATGACTCCTTCATAATTTCTTACAATCACCTTATTAAATCCGTGAGAAATTACATAATTTGGCATAACCGGCACTTTGCCGCCCCCCCCGGGTGCATCAATTGCATATGTTGGCACACACAATCCTGATACATGGCCGCGCAATCCCTCAATAATATCCACGCCTACAGATACAGGTGTCCTAAAATGTGAAAGCCCTTGGGAAAGGTCGCACTGGTAGATATAGTATGGCCGAATCCGGTTTCTCACCAGCTTCTTTACCAGGGTACGCATAACATGTATACAGTCATTAATTCCCCGCAGCAATACAGATTGATTTCCCAGCGGAAATCCGCCATCAGCCAGGGCTGCACAGGCGGCTTCAGATTCTTCAGTGAGTTCATCCGGATGGTTAAAATGGGTATTTATCCAGATGGGATGGTATTTACGCAACATCTCAATCAGAGAAGGTGTAATCCTCTGCGGCATAACAACCGGCGTTCTTGTCCCAATTCTGATAATCTCTACATGTGGGATAGCGCGAATTTTTTGCAGGATGGCTTCCAGCCTGTCATCCGTTAGGGTTAATGGATCCCCTCCGGATAGAACCACATCTCTGATTTGATGATTGTTTTTTATATATTCAATCGCCTCATCAATTCGCTCCATTGCCAGAGCGCGGTCTGTCTGTCCTGCAAAACGTCTCCTGGTGCAGTGGCGGCAGTACATGGAGCATTGGTCAGTAATTAGAATTAAAACCCGATCGGGATACCGGTGGGTAAGACCCGGCACCGGTGAGTCCCCATCCTCGTGCAGGGGATCCACAAGATCCGCTGACTTAATCACCAGTTCATTATGTGTAGGAATTGCCTGCTTTCGGATGGGACAATTGGGATTTTCTGGATTAATTAAGGAGAGATAGTAAGGGGTTATCGCCATGCGCAAGGATTGTAAACATTCCCTTACACCTTCTTCTTCATCCTTTGTCAGCGGAATAAATTTCTTCAATTCCGCCACATCCGTGATCCTGTGTCTTATCTGCCACCCCCAGTCATTCCAGGTCGCATCTTCGATATCAGGGAAAATTTCATGTCTTCTGTTTACTGCCAAATTATCCTCCAGGGAGCATTATCGCTCTTTCCCGTATTTTTTTTAGGCTTTTTCAACCTCAAGAAAAAAAACGGGATTATTTTGATCAGTGTTTTACATATTGTTGGGTGAAATAATCCTGCAGGGCAGGCGATTCCCTCATGATATCCAGTGCTTTGACAGCATGCCCCGTAGAATAGCCGTTTCCTATTATCATGACAACATCTTTGGCAATTCCCTCGGCACCCAGGGCTGCTCTTGTAAACGAGGTGGCCATGGAAAAGAAGTAAACTGTTCCAAGATCTTTCACCGGCAGGATACAGGACATTTCACAGTTTGGTGTATTCAGGCAGTTGATAGAGATATCAAATTCTTTCCCGTCGTTGGCCTCCAGTGCCTTTTCCAGGACCTCGAGCGGATTCTGTGCATCAGCGAAAATCACCTTGTTGCAGAATCCCATTTGGATTAGCTTTTCTGCATTTTTGGGATTTCTCACAACCCCAACCACCAGCCCGCCTGGACCAGCCTGCTTCCTCGCTTCATAGGCACACAGTATTCCCGATTTTCCAGCCGCTCCCAGGATCAATACCGCATCCCCGGGGTGGACCAACTTTTCTGTCTGGGCAGGCGCTCCGGCAACATCCAGGACAGCCATGGCAACATCTTCCGGTAAATCTTCCGGCAGCTTGCAGTACAGGGTTTTTTCAAAAAGGATCGCTTTCCCTTTAACATCCACCCGGTCGGTTTTTGGATGGATGGCGGTAATATCATCCAGTCTTAATGGTGTTAAGGATAGTGATACAAGGGAAACAATCTTGTCCCCGGTTTCCAGGTCTATATGGCCTTTCAAAGTATCCCCAATCTGCGCTACACGTCCAATAAGAACCCCTCCTGAACCGGTAACCGGATTCTTCATCTTGCCGGTTTCCTGGACAATCGAGAAAATCCTTGCTTTCATGCTTTCAATGCTGCCTGAGGCTTCTTCATACAGCTGGCGGAAGCTGGCAGAGTCAATATTGAGAGATTCCACTTCTATCAGGATTTCATTATCATAAATCTCCATGTCGTTTGATAGCAACTCTGCGGCTTGGGGGAGGGCGTTTGCGGGTTTGATGACCCGGTGGTTGCCATATTTACTTCCTGATTTCATAATTATTTAAATTCTCCTTTTATCTAAACATAGTTCAAATTTTTTTCCAGCCAGATTAATTTCAATTTGCCAGATTTCACACATTCATTTTCTTTATCTCACCCTCAACGATCAGGTCGGCATCTGTCAGGGAACGTACCTCTTCCAGTGTTGTCTCCGGGTGGATTTCCCGCAATACGAGTCCATTTTTAGTTACTTCAATCACTGCCATTTCAGAGATGATCAGGTCAACTTCTTTTTCTGCACTGAGCGGCAGGGTGCATTTTTTTAATATTTTGGGCTGCCCTTTGGCTGTGTGGGTTGTGGCAGCAATCACCTTTTTTGCACCGCACAATAAATCCATGGCGCCGCCCATTCCAGTTACAAGTTTTCCCGGAATGGTCCAATTGGCAATGTTTCCCTCCTGGTCCACTTCCATGGTTCCCAGGACAGTTACATCCACGTGTCCGCCCCTTATCAATGCAAAGGACATGCAGCTG
>Ga0209254_10002224_pt1 | contig 17589 bp, 19 predicted proteins | sample FrelakmetDIP11DI_FD_187148 | JGI IMG/M metagenome (GOLD analysis project Ga0209254, IMG submission 187148) | Freshwater lake sediment microbial communities from the University of Notre Dame, USA, for methane emissions studies - DIP11 DI (SPAdes)... | ecosystem: Environmental > Aquatic >... | reverse complement strand
AAAATATCAAAATAAAATATCAAAGCCTTGCCATCTCGTTCCTACTGTGTTTTTATATCGTACGCTTTTATCTTCCGGTGGAGGTTGCTGCGTTCAATGTCGAGGATTTCCGCTGTCTTTGAGATGTTCCAGTTGTTCTCTTCAAGCTTCTTGATGATAAAGTCTTTTTCGAATGAGTCTCTCGCCTCTTTCAGAGTATTGAAGACGAAATAATCCGAACGCGCAGCGCTTATCATCATTATATTCTTCGCGGTAATCATATTTGACGGCGTCATGATAACGAGCCTCTCTATCATATTCCTAAGTTCTCTGATATTCCCCGGCCATTCATAGGATTCCAGCGCCTTCAGTCCGTCTTCGGTTATTGTTTTCGGTTTCTGCCCGTATTCCTCGGCAAAATAGGAGAGGAAATGCCCAACAATCACCGGGATATCTTCCTTTCTCTCTCTGAGTGGGGGGACGGATAAGGGAATTACCTTAAGCCTGTAGAGAAGATCTTCTCTGAAATTCCCCTTTTTCGCCTCTTCAATGAGGTCCTTATTCGTCGCAGCAATGATCCTCACATCCACCTTGATATTCTTGTTGCCCCCGACACGCTGGAACTCCTGCGTCTCCATCACACGGAGGACTTTCGACTGAGTGGTGAGTGACATATCTCCCACCTCATCAAGGAAGAGCGTGCCTTCATCTGCGAGTTCGAATTTCCCTTTTTTCCGTTCGAATGCGCCGGTAAAAGAACCTTTTTCATGGCCGAACATTTCGCTTTCAATGAGTTCCTGGGGGATAGCGGCACAGTTCATCTCGACAAAGGGTTTTTCCACCCTGCTGCTGTGCTCGTGCAACAGATGTGCAATAAGTTCTTTGCCGGAACCGCTTTCACCGAGTATCAATACCCTGCCGTTGCTTTTTCCCGCCATCTCGATCTGCTCCCTGAGCTGGATCATTTTAGGAGAATTGCCGACAAGTCTCCATTTTTTTATTCTATCCTGCCTGAGGGTTTTGTTTTCTATCTCGATCGTTCTTTTTTCGAGCGCCCTTTGAGCAACGAGCAGAACCCTTTCCAGAGACAGTGGTTTTTCGAGGAAATCATACGCCCCGGCCCTCGTTGCCTTCAACGCCAATTCGATATTCCCGTGCCCCGAGATCATGATCACAGGGAGGTCAGGATTCAGGCCCTTTATCTCTTTGAGTGTTTCAAGTCCGTCGATCCCCGGAAGCCATACATCGAGCAGGATTACATCAGGCGTCTGTTCCTTGAGCGCTCTGAGCGCCTCCTCGCCTGAACCTGCTGTCAGCACTTCATGCCCTTCGTCCTCGAATATGCCCGAAAGACTTTCGCGGATGCCTTCTTCATCATCAACGATCATAACGCTGGACTTTGTCATGTATTACTCCTTTATAGGGATCTCTATCATAAAGATGGTCCCTCTCGGCTGATTGTCCCGGACCCTGACAGTGCCGTGATGCTCTTTCACGATCCTGTATGCAATTGCAAGGCCGAGCCCGGTGCCGTCTTTTTTTGTGGAAAAATAAGGGAGAAATAATTTTTCTTTATCTTCTTTTCTGATGCCCGGCCCATTATCGGAAAGCGTGATGACTGCCCTGTTCGACGGTACGTCAAAATTCAGGGAGACGTCGATTCTGCCGGAATTCTTCATGGCCTGTATCGCGTTATCAAAAATATTGATCAGGACCCTTCGGAACTGTTCTGCGTCAAGCTCAGCAGCAGGTGGATTATCGGGTAGCGAAACATGGATATCGATATCGCCGTAATCTTTATAGAGGTTCACTACTTCCTCTATTACCGACGGGAGCGATGCAGGGGCTTTCTGTATTTCAGGCATCTTGCCGAATTTAGAAAATTCATCAACGAGTTTTTTCAGGCTGTCGACTTCCTTTATGATTGTTTTTGTCGATCGCTGAAAGACCCCTTCGAAATCCGCATCCTTGTGCTCCCATTTCTTCATCATGCGTTCAGCCGAAAGTTTGATGGGGGTCAAAGGATTCTTGATCTCATGGGCAATCTTCCTGGCAACATCCTGCCATGTGAGCGCCTTCTGCGCTTCTATGATGTCAGTCAGGTCGTCGAAAACAACGAGGAGGCCGACATATTGCTGGGCATCTTTAAGGCTGGTGATGAAAACAAGGAGGATGGCCCTTCTGTCCCGTATCGTTGCCTTAACTTCCTTTCTCACCGGCCTGAATTCCCGGCCTTCGATCCCTCCGACAAGTGTCTGGAGGTCTTCGGAATCGATTACTGAAACGAGTTCCCGATAAGGTTTGCTCATTACCTGTTCCGGCCTGATATCGAGTATCGAACAGGCGCGTGTGTTGATCATCAGTATGCTTCCGGTGGGGTCGAGCATGATGACGCCGGAATTGATATGATCGAGGATATTCTCCATGAAGAGCCTTCTCCTGTCGGATTCGAGATATGCTGATTGCAGGGATTCTTTCCCGTCTTTTAACTCCTGCACCATATGATTGAACGAACGGACAAGAAGGCCGATCTCATCTCCCCTCTCTATATCCACGGCCACATCGAGGTTGCCTGAGGCCACCAGTTCCGTGGCCTGCGCGAGACTCTGTATCGGATCGGTAATCCCCTTTGAGATCCTGAGGCCGATCCACAGTGCCATGAAAATTACGATTAAGGTAAGGAATCCGAGTATTATGAGGTAGTTTGCCTTTATCGGAGCTTTCCACGATTCGAAGGCCAGATAATTCTCATATGCATTCTTGATGTTTTCGACGTTCTCAGTAATCTCGGCAGGGATGAGGGATTCCACAAGTATTACCCCGACCTGTCTGCCGTCTCTGTATTCAGGCAAAACCGCCTGAACGATATCCCCTTTCCTTCCGGATATCACTTCGGAGCCTTCTTTTCCTTCAAACGCTGTTTTCATGGTTTCTGACGCATCCGGCGGCAATGCCGATAGGCGGCTGATACGGTATGCGCCGTGAATGACTGTTCCTGAGCGTAATGCCTTTGCATAATCGAGCGTCTTTTGCCGTTCGATTTCATAGACGGTCTTTGCAATTTCGATAGAACTGTTCAGCGGCTGTTTGACCTGCGGAGCGAACAGTCTGTCAATGTACCTTGTAATGAGGCCGCTCGAGACAAGAAAAAGGAACGCAGTCGGTATCAGGGTGAGGACAACAAGCGTAACAACAAGTTTTGTCTTAAATTTGTAGCCGAGAACCTTCTGCTTCCGTTCAAAATGGAGTTTTACGAGGCTTTTCACAACGAAGAACATCAGGGTAAGCAATGCGATAATAGTAAGATTGAGGAGCAGCAGGAGAATGAGTTTCGTTGCGAAAGGAACCGCTTTTATCTCCATATAGTGCAGTTCTATCCCGAACGACAGAACGATGAGAAGAGATGCCGCGATCAAAAAAAGATTGAAGCGGAGACCTTTCATCCGGCAGGCCCTATAGTGATGAAAGGGGAGTCCTTCTTGATCCTGAATTCGTTTTCCGGCAGAAAGATTATGAAATAGCCAATGACAGGTGGTAATTTTCTTATGCGGGATTCAATGGCAGCACGAACGAAATACACTCCCGGTTCGAGGTCGCGCACATTCGCCAGCTTCAGATTGCTGATGCCGAGGGACCACTGCAGCATGGAATCAAATGATTTAAATCTCTTTTTTGTAACCATATTCCCGTTACCCGAGGTTGCGGTGTATTCCATTTTAACCGGGTCGCTTGTGAGAGTCCTGATAAACGATCTGCTGAGGATGAATTCATCGGGCCACATGTTCCATACCCTGAAGAGGTCGATATAAAAGCGAAATTCCTTTGTCACACCATTTCTTAATTCCTCAAGGTAGTTCTCGTCGAGCGAAAGACTGGTTGAGACATAAATCTCCCCGTCCTGTACCTTCACTTCAGGGCCGATAACTTCAGCGGCTTGAGCCGGGGAATACGTGAGGAACAGCAATGACAAAAGCGAAATGCTGCAAATGAAAATACAAAGTATATATTTCTTCATAATGGGCAACTCGTAACTTTTTCAATGTCCAGCGTGTGGGTTGTCCTGTGATAGTTAAGGCTTGACATATTGAAAAAAATTTATTTTCATTATACCATAGCAGAGTCACACAGAAACGTGCTTCAGGCTGTTTCCGGAATGGTGAGCAATCGACAACCAGTTTGACCAGAGAGATTCTTGCGATGCAGCTGCGATCCGTCGGTGAAATCATCAAAATATGACCTTGTTGAAAGGGGGAGGACATGGAGTTAGGACTCATAACCATAGAAATTCCCGAGGGGTGTAATATTATCCTCGGGCAGACACATTTTATCAAAACGACAGAAGATCTCTATGAAATTATCGCAACAACGGTCCCTCAGGCGAAATTCGGGGTTGCATTCACCGAAGCGTCAGGCCCTTGCCTCATAAGAACAGAGGGAAATGATAATAATCTGGTGGACGTCTGCGTGAGAAACCTCCGGGCGATAAACGCGGGACATGTTTTCTGTGTTCTCCTGCAGAATGCCTTTCCGATCAATGTTCTTAATCAGATAAAGAATTGCTCTGAGGTATGCAGGATATTCTGTGCAACGGCAAATCCGGTACAGGTGATTGTCGCTTCAACGCCGCAAGGCAGCGGTGTGCTCGGGGTGATCGATGGCTTTGCGCCGAAAGGGGTGGAGACGCCTGAAGATAAAGCCCAACGGAAAGAGTTTTTAAGGAAGATAGGCTATAAGTTATAATCCAATACAGTGAGAGGTTACGATGATGCCTGATTTAAAATATGATGACAAAGGATTGATTCCCGCGATTATCCAGGATGTGAATAACGGGGATGTGCTGATGATGGCGTACATGAACAGGACGTCACTCGAAATGACGCTCGATACGGGGTTTACCCATTTCTGGTCGCGCTCGCGGCAGAAATATTGGAAGAAAGGCGAGACATCGGGCCACGTTCAGGAGGTGAAAGAGATTCTGTTTGACTGCGATCAGGATACGCTGCTCGTGAAGGTTATACAGCACGGTCCCGCAGCCTGTCATACGGGAAACAGGACATGTTTTTACAGAACCATTACGAAAGGGGATACAGAATGAGTCAATATAGATGCACGGTTTGCGGGTATATCTACAATCCGGAAGACGGAGACCCGGATTCTCATATTCCTCCGGGAACGCCGTTTGAAACAATTCCCGATGACTGGAAGTGCCCTGTCTGCGGCGCTCCCAAGGAATCATTCGAAAAGATCGATTAGCACTATTTTTCTGATTCCCCCTTTCCGCGCTCAGGCGGATTCGCCGAGTACTCTATCTCCGTCTCACAGTCTCGCTCTTTACTGCAGGTAGTTCAGGGGGCTGTATTACAGGTTGATGATGACGGCGTGTTCGTCGCACTCGGGGAACTTGTGACAGCGAAGGCAGTCTCCCCATATCTTCTGGGGAAGGCTCGCCTTGTCGATTTCATGAAACCCCAGCTTCTTGAAAAATTCCGGATGGTAGGTAAGGGCAAATATTTTCTTGAGGCCTAATATTTTTGCCTCTTTGAGGCACTGCTTGACGAGATCCTTCCCTATCCCCAGCTTCTGATAGCGCTTATCCACTGCGAGCGAACGGATCTCAGCGAGGTCTTCCCACATGATATGCAGCGCACATACACCGCAGACGCTGCCGTTTTCTTCGCAAATGATAAAATCCCTGAGCGTTTCATACAGCTCGCTGAGGGAACGAAGGATCATCTCTTCGCGTTTTGCGAAGTCATTGATGAGCCCATGGACCTGTTTGAGGTCGTTTATCCTAGCTTTTCTTATCTTCAATATACTGTATCCCTTCTGCCAGGGCTGTTTTATTATCGGCAATGCCATTTTTTTTTGTTTCCGGCATCGAGTTCTCAACCGCCTCAAAAACTGATGACGCGTTTAGAATACCGGTTTTTGCGATAAAAGCGCCCAGCAATACCATATTTGCCGCTTTCGTGTTGCCGATTTTTCTTGCTATCTCTGTTGAGGGAACCGCCACCGTAGAGACATCCGTCCGGAGGGCGGGATCGTGAATGAATGAAGAGTCAAAAAGGAAGAGGCCGTTCTGTGTCAGTTTCGGCAAAAATTTTATCAATGAGGCATCGCTCATGACGATGAGAAAATCCGGATTGGTCACTACAGGAGAGCCTATCAATTCATCAGAGATGATCACCGTACAGTTTGCCGTGCCGCCTCTTACCTCAGCTCCGTAAGAGGGAAACCATGTCACCTCTTTGCCTTCAAGCATCCCTGCAGAGATGAGTATCTTTCCGAAAAAAAGTATCCCCTGGCCGCCGAATCCGCCGATGATAATCCGTTGTTCCAGTTAAGTGGTCTCCTGAAATATGTCCCTGAATGTCCTGACCGGAAAGACGGGCGTCATCGCCTCCCGGATCCAGGTCAGCGCATCCTTTGGAGTACGTTTCCAGTCAACAGGACACGGGGAGAGAATCTCGACCAGACTGAATCCTTTTCCCTCCATCTGATATCTGAATGCCTTTTCGACCGCTTTTTTTGTGAGCATTACATTTTTAAACGAATCTAAAGAAGTCCTTGCGATAAATGAAGCTCCTTCAATGGTAGCAAGGAGTTCTGATACGCGCAGCGGGTAGCCCTCCTGTCCGGTTTTTCTGCCGGATGGGGTCGTGCTGGTTTTCTGGCCGATGAGCGTGGTCGGCGCCATCTGGCCTCCGGTCATCCCATAGGTCGCATTGTTGACAAAAAACACAGAGATATTTTCCCCCCTGTTGGCTGCGTGTATAATCTCGGCGGTCCCGATCGCGGCGAGGTCGCCGTCTCCCTGATAGGAAAAGATTATCCTGTCCGGCAGAACGCGTTTCAGCCCTGTTGCCGCTGCAGGGGGCCTTCCGTGAGCGACTTCAAGCATGTCGAAATTGAAATAGTCATATGCGAATACCGCGCACCCGACCGGAGCAATACCGATTACCCTGTCCCTGATACCCAGGGTGTCAATGCACTCTGCAATGATCCTGTGGATGAGACTGTGACCGCACCCCGGGCAGTATCTGAACGGTCTGTTCTTAAGACTTTCCGGTTTCTGAAAAACCTTTTTCATGTGTCTCCCTTGCTGATAAAAGCGCTCCCTCAAGAAGACCGTGATCGCTTACGATGAGTTCATCGCTACGGAAACGCTCCATTACACTAATTGTAAATTGTATGCCGGGTATAATCAAGTCCGCCCTCCCGGGTTCGAGTCCCTTCACCGTTTCTCTTTCCTTCAGTGTGAGGGAAAACAGTCTGTTCTTCATGGCGAGCAGTCTGTCGAATGAAATGGTATGGAGATGTATCCTTTCCCTTGAATAGTGTTCGAGGCCGAGGTCGACAGATGCGATCGTCGTAAACGTGCCGGCGGTCCCGATAAGGCATGTCTCTTTGGGTACGTCTCCGATCCTGGCGTTCAGTTCCAGCAATACCGGACCGATCTCAGCGGCCATCTGTTGTTCGTCATATTCTGATACCGGACCGGCCTGCACATATTTCTGCGCGAGTTTGATAACTCCCATGGGAATGGTTCCTATCATAAGGGCCGGTGAAGGGCCGGCAGCATGTTTTTCCCTTATGGAAATCCATTCCGTGCTCCCCCCCCCCATATCCACAATGAGAGCGGATTCCGGAATGCTATATCCGGCCATGGGAAGGGATGCAAGGACACCTTTCAGTGTAAGGGCAGCTTCCTGCTCCCCTGAGATGACTTCGATCAGGATGCCTGTTTCTTCGAATGCCTTTTTGATAAACAAATCCGCATTTGTTGCCTCGCGCAAAGCGCTTGTCCCCACGGCTTTGGTATAGTGCGCTCTGTAATGAGTGATAGCGGAGGAAAATTCCTTGAGAACGGCGATGGAATCTTCCATATTCTTGTCCTGGAGTGTGCCGGCCTGGTGCACGTTATTGCCGAGGCGGGTTATCCTTCTTGCGGAATGAATATCGGCAATTCTCTCATCTTCTACGGCACCGATCAGCAGTCTGATCGTATTCGAACCAACGTCAATGGTGGCGAGTGTAAGCATGCCCCAATAGTATAAATAATAAAGGAGTTTCCTGCGCTGAACGTATGACTTGGAATAACTCCGGTTGATTTTATCGTGTTCGCTATGGTATAAAATTAAGATTTTAAACCCTCTCTTGGAAAGGGATGATATTGCTTGGCAAGGAGATCCGTTCAATGAATATATACGAAAGTATCGTTATCCTGAATGCGGCGCTGTCCGACGAAGAAGCCGATGCCGCAATCACAAGGATAAAAGATTTAGTTGCTGCTCAGGGCGGCGAAGTTCTGAAAATTGACGTTTGGGGAAGGAGAAAGCTGGCCTACGAGATCAAAAAGCACAAAAAAGGGCTTTATGTCCTCTTTTATTGTAAAACACCTCCTGCGACAATCAAAAAAATGGAGGATTTCTATAAAGTTTTCGATGCCGTTATCAAATATATGATCATAAAGCTTGGTAAGAAGCAGGTCCGGAGTTTCGAAAAGGTTGAGCCTGTCCAGGAGCCGGCACAGGAGCAAAAAGGCGAAGCATAGGTGTATAACAAGATCATTCTCATTGGCAACCTCACGAAGGACCCGGAACTGAGATATACCCCGCAGGGGACGCCTGTTGCCTCATTCAGGATCGCTGTTAATTCCAAATATAAACAGTCGGACGAAATTAAGCAGGAAACATTATTCATAGATAACGTCGTTTTCGGTAAACAGGCTGAATCGTGCAGTAAATTCCTGAATAAGGGAAGTTCTGTTCTTGTCGAGGGAAGGCTGCAGGAAAAGAAATGGGAGTCGAATGGTCAGCAGAAGAGCAAGTTCGAAGTCATCGCGCAAACCGTGAGATTTCTTCCGCGGCGGGGAGGCGCGCAGGATTCCTCATCGAGCGGGGAGTCTGATATCATGCCGCCTGAAGAGACGACCGATTTGGAGCCGTTTTAACATAAAAGAAGGAATTCGAAAAAAATTCGTCATCGATAGAGAGACGGGAAAGGAGAGACCTTGCAGCCAAAGAAATATCAGAGAAGAAAGTTTTGCAGATTCTGTTCGGAAAAGTTTGAATTTATAGATTACAAAAATATAAAAATCCTCAGGAGCTATCTTACCGAAAGGGGAAAGATCCTACCGAGGAGAATGACGGGTACCTGCGCAAAACACCAGCGCGAACTGTCCGAATCGATAAAGCGGTCGAGAAGCATCGCACTGCTTGCCTTTGCGGAAAAATAGGATGAGGATCCCGAAGACATGGGTTCCGATTTTAACAAAAAAAATAATCGACAATATCATTTCAAAGAACCTCGTTAGCCCGGTCGTTCCGTCCGAGAAAGTCCTGTCTGAGGCAGCGGAACTTATACTCGAAGAACTCACCGTGGAAGACAGGCTGAATGACGAGGTGAGAGAATTCCTGAAGGGCCATGCCTCTGAAATAGAAAAAGGCCGACTCGATTACAGAAGGCTTTTTGACCTCACGAAGCAGAAGCTGGTCAAGGAGCGAAATCTCGTCTTATGATGCTCTCCGAAGATAAGGTCTCACACCTGAGTCATGTTCTTCTCAAGGGACTTGTGGGAAGAAAACTTGTCAATGTTCTCAAAGAAGAGAGCAAAGTGCGCGCTGAGATCAAGAGAACGATCAGCGCCGAGCTGAAAATCGGGGAAGAGATGGATGCGGTGATCAGAAGGAAACTCCAGTCGTTTTCGAAAAAGATTGTCGAGGGAAGTCCCGAGTGGGAAATACTCTACAGAAAGTATTACAGGGAAGAGGAGATAAAAAGAGGCAGGGCTTCCGGATAAGCAGAGGTCTTGCGTTTTTCCTCCTTGTTCTCTCTTACCTTGGGCTGATTTTTGAACTCCCCCTGAAAAGAACGTCAGTATGGTTTTTCCTCTGCATCTTGACTATTGTCTTTTACGCTGTTCTGCACATCCTCAAAAAAGAAAAAGGACCTGCAGTGGAATTTCTCTTTTCCATCCTGGTCCTTATTTCCGGTGTTGCGCAGGCATTTGCGCCTTGGGCAAAAACAGCCTGTTTCCCGTTCATGGCCGCTTTATCGGCATTCTACGGGACGGGGACCCTCCTTTCACTGCTCCTCTTGACCCCGCTTCTGGAACTCGGCAGTATTGTTAGAAATGGCATCAGGATTGATGACATAACGTTCATCGCATTTCTTGCGCTTGCAACCGGTATCTCGTTGTTAGCGAAGAAGAGCCTGGCGAGAAGGATCAAAACCGGACCGACAACGGACCCTTTTGATGGAGGCGTTTCCCTGTCTCCGGAGGGGATGAGACCGTTCCATGATGAAAAAGGGGTCTCGCAGTATCTTGAATCGATGTTCAAGCCCGACGACGAAATAAAGGAAGTCCTGTCAGTGGCAAAAAGCATACTTTTTGCGGATTCGGTAAGCCTCTTTGTGAACGCAGGAGACAGCCACAGGCTGCGGTGCTCTACAGAAGAAGCGGGAGAGATCATTACTGCAACAGGCGGGGTCATCGGCCGCAGCATGAAAGAACGGACCGCCCTTGTTGCATCCGATATCAGTGAGAAGAAAATCGATGTCGGGTATCTGAAAAAAGCTGAAATATCTTCCCTGGTATGTGTGCCTGTCATGGACGACACGTTCCCCCTCGGCGTCATCACCGCAGACAGCGGGAGGTACCACGCCTTCACCAGCGCTGATAGCGCTGTCCTGCAGATGTTTTCGCATCAGATTATGAGGATACTCCAGCGAGAACGTGTCTATCCCCAGATTCAGCGTGAGAATGCCTCTTTAAAGATTTTGAATGAGGAGAGCGCAAAACTCCTCGCGACGATGGATATCGATGTCATTGCGAAGCATTTAATGGAAGGGGCCCGCAGGATCGCTCCTTCCGAAGCCGTCTTCCTGCTGGGGCGCGGAGGGGAGTTTGAGATACTTCACCGCACAGGGCCTTATCAGCAGGAGAAGAAGGCCTTCAACGTTAAAGGGACCCTGCTCGATATGGTCGTGAAGAACAGGGAGCCGGTGTATATCTCCGACGTCAGACATGACCGCTCGCCTTTGATGCCGTTTAAGGCGCAGAACACCGGGAGCGTATTTGTACTCCCGCTCGTTTACGAACGTGATGTCCTCGGAATGGTTGTCTTAATGTTCGAAAAAACGAATACACTCGGCACCCATGAGATCGAACTCCTGGAGGTCCTCGGGAACCAGGCGGCGACGTCAATAGCGAATGCAAAGCTGTACGAAGAGATTGAGCGTCTTGCCGTAACGGACGGGCTTACCGGGCTGTTTAACCACAGGCATTTCCAGGAAACACTCGCTCAGGAATTCAACCGCGTCGAACGGTTCTCAGAGCCGATATCCCTGCTGATCATCGACATCGATCATTTCAAGAAAATCAATGATACGTATGGTCATCCTGTTGGCGATGCGGTTTTGAAAAAGGTTTCGGGGATCATCAGAAAAACAATTCGAAATATAGACATCCCCGCACGCTACGGCGGTGAGGAGTTTGCGGTCATTCTCCTGGGCACGGACACAAACGGCGCGCTGAAAATGGCGGAACGCCTCAGAAGATCTATTGCCGACGCCAAGTTTTCATCAGAACAGAATGCCTTTAACGTTACGGTGAGCATCGGGATATCGACACATGCAAGGGAAATGAGAAAAAAGGAGGACCTTGTCGAACAGGCAGATAAGGCGCTGTACCATGCAAAGAGAACCGGAAGAAACCGCAGCGTAAAGTGGGAGGAGATGAAGGAGTAGAAGGTAAAACAGATTGATCTGTAATGGTTTTTTATATCTTTCAGTCTCGCCATCGGAGTAGTCTCTTGACACGCTTTTTACTGACCTGTTAAACTATTAGCACTTGACCATTGAGAGTGCTAACTATGGAAAATTTAAGCGAAAGAAGCCGAAAAGTCCTCTATGCTGTAGTCCAGAGCTACATCAATTATCCAGACCCTGTGGGTTCAAAGATTGTTACGAAGAGGTTTTCCTTCGGCATTTCTCCCGCAACCATAAGAAGTATCATGGCTGATCTTGAGGAAATGGGATTTCTCACCCATCCCCATACTTCTGCGGGCAGAATACCGACAGACCTCGGCTACCGGTTCTACGTCGACTCACTCGTTCGGGACGGTGATCTTTATTCAAATATTGAGATCGAGATTCTCCAGGGGCTTTACAGAAGGCTCGAAATTTTGAAAAACGACATCGACTTATTATTGAGCGAGACAACAAAGAGCCTTTCCCTGTTGTCTCACTACCTCGGGGTGGCAATGTCCCCGACGCCGGACACGACTACGCTCAAAGAGATTAACCTCTTGAAGTATCATGCCGATAAAGTGGCGGTAGTGCTCCTTACCGATGAAGGACTGATAAAGAGTAAAGTGCTCTCTGTTGATCCCGACATATCGCAGAAAGACCTTAACAGGATTGCGCAATATCTGAACTCGGAATTTTCCGGCTATACGTTCGACGAGATTCGTCTTAAGCTCTTGAAAGAGATGTCGCGGGAAAAAGTGAAATGCGACAACCTGATATCAAAAGCGATGAGGATATGCAGGGACGCCCTTTATTTTCCGATGAACGAGCTCTTCGTATCCGGACTTTCCGAAGTCCTTGAATTGCCTGATTTCGCTGATCTGAAAAAAATAAAAGAACTCTCAAGGGCAATTGAAGATAAACATACGATCGTCAAGCTCCTTGACAAACTTTCCGATGCGGAAGGCGTTCAGATCATTATAGGATCTGAGCACGATCAGGATGAAATGAAGAAGCTGAGCCTCGTTGTCTCTCCGTGCAGGGAAGGCGACCGGCCGATTGGCGTAGTCGGCATTCTGGGACCTACGAGGATGAACTATGCGAAAGCCATCTACATTGTTGAGAATACAGCAAAATTCATAACAAGGATGCTTGCAGGAAGGTGAAGAGAAAGATGAAGGAAGCCGAAGCAAAGGAAACCGGGGTGGTGTCTCCGGCGGAACCGCCTGAAATGCAGGGGGAGGAATTTATTGAGGTCCCCCAGGGGGAAGAACTGAAACGTCTGAGCGCGGAACTCCGTGAGATAAACGACAAATACCTCCGGCTCTATGCGGAATTTGAGAATTACAAGAAAAGGGTCAATAAGGATAAAGAGGAACTGGTGAAATACGGGAACGAAAATCTTCTGTATGACCTGCTCCCTGTAATCGACAACCTTGATATGGCATTGCAGCATGCTTCGAACGACGTTTCATCGGGGCTTGTTCAGGGAGTGGAAATAACGCTTAAGGAACTGAGAAAAACACTCGAAAAATTCGGGCTTACTCCGATCGAGGCCTCCGGCAAGCCATTCGACCCGTTAGTCCATCATGCCATGACACAAGTCGAACGGGACGATGTTGATGAGCAGATTATTGTCGAGGAGTACAGGAAAGGATATCGCCTGAGAGACAAAGTCTTAAGGCCATCGCTTGTTGCGGTGTCGAAAAAAACGTTATCTGAACCGGTGAGAGAAGAAAGCGAAGAAAGAGAAATCATTAAAACAATAGAGGAGGAATTGTAACATGGGTAAAGCAGTTGGTATAGATCTTGGAACTACCAATTCCGTCGTGTCGGTTGTGCAGGCAGGAGAAACGGTCGTAATTCCGAACCAGGAGGGCACCCGGACGACGCCGTCTGTCGTGGCTATTACTGATAAGGGCGAGAGGCTCGTCGGACAGATCGCAAAGAGACAGTCGATCACAAACCCTGAAAATACCATATTCTCCATAAAAAGACTGATGGGGAGGAAATATAACACGGCTGAGGTTGAACACGCGAGAAAAAGACTTCCCTACAAGATTGTCGAGGCACCGAATGGCGACGCCCATGTGGAGATCAGGGGGAAAAACTATTCTCCGCCTGAGATATCCGCGATGATCCTTCAGAAGCTTAAACAGGCTGCAGAGGATTATCTGGGAGAAACGGTCACGGAAGCGGTCATCACGGTCCCGGCATATTTTGACGACAGCCAGAGGCAGGCGACAAAGGATGCAGGAAAAATTGCCGGCCTGAATGTGCTCAGAATTATCAATGAGCCGACAGCAGCGGCACTGGCCTATGGCATGGATAAGAAGAAGGAAGAAAAGATCGGGGTATATGACCTCGGCGGCGGGACATTTGATATATCCGTCCTTGAAATCGGGGAAGGTGTTACAGAGGTTAAATCCACAAACGGGAATACCTATCTGGGTGGTGATGACTTTGACCTCAGGATCATGGACTGGATGGTCGAGGAATTCAAAAAAGACCAGGGGATTGACCTGAGAAGCGATAAGATGGCGTTGCAGCGGTTGAAGGAAGCGGCTGAAAAGGGGAAAATAGAGCTTTCAACAGCGATGGAGACGGAGATCAACCTTCCGTTTATCACTGCCGATGCTACAGGCCCGAAGCACCTGCTGATGAAACTGTCGAGGTCAAAACTCGAACAGCTTGTCGGAGACCTCATCGAGGCTACTATAGGCCCGTGCAAGAATGCCCTATCCGATGCGAACCTTTCTGCCTCCAATATCGATGAAATATTGCTTGTCGGCGGTCAGACAAGGACCCCGAAAGTCCAGCAGACCGTTCAGGGTTTTTTTGGCAAAGAGCCGAATAGAACAGTCAACCCCGATGAAGTCGTGGCAGTCGGCGCAGCTATTCAGGCGGCAGTCCTTAAGGGAGATGTGAAGGAAGTGCTGCTTCTGGATGTTACTCCGTTGTCGCTTGGTATAGAGACGCTCGGTGGGATTTTCACAAAGATAATAGAGAGAAATACTACCATTCCGACGAAGAAGAGCCAGATATTCTCGACTGCAACCGATAACCAGCCTGCGGTATCGATTAAGGTTTGCCAGGGAGAGAGGGAGATGGCTGCGGACAATAAGCTCCTTGGAAATTTTGAACTCATCGGAATTCCTCCTGCACCGAGAGGTATCCCGCAGGTTGAAGTGACCTTTGACATCGATGCAAACGGTATCCTTCACGTGTCCGCGAAAGACCTCGGCACAGGGAAAGAGCAGTCCATAAGAATTACCGCATCGAGCGGTCTTAACGACGAAGAGATTAAAAAGATGATGCGGGATGCGGAATCTCATTCGGATGAAGATAAGAGGAAGAAGAAACTCGCCGAGGTGAGGAACGAGGCCGACACCCTCGTTTACACAGTCGAAAAATCCCTGAAGGATTACGGAGACAAAGTGACCGAAGCGGAGAAGAAAGAAATTGAAGAGGCGTTAGAACGCTGCAAAAAGGTGAAAGATACAGGCAGTGACCCCGAAGAAATCAAAGCCACTGTTGATAACCTGATGACGAAATCCCATAAACTGGCGGAACACCTTTATAAAGGAGCCGGTGCGCAGGCGGGCGCCGGAGCAGGACCAACTGAAGCAGGCGCATCAGGAAGCTCAAAAGGTCCTGAGGAAGAAGTGGTCGAAGCTGAATTTGAGGATGTCGATAAGGAGAAGAAGTAAGCTCAGGCCTAACGTCCAGTAATCGGGACTGCCGGAAAATAAACTGACCACCCCTCTGAATCCCTCTTTTTAAATAGGGAATTTAGGGGGGTGAATTTTTGGGAACACAAACCTTATAATGAACAGATGAAAGATTATTACGCATTGCTCGGTGTGCAGCGGGATGCATCTGAGGCTGATTTAAAAAAGGCCTTCAGGCAGCTTGCCATGCAATACCATCCTGACAGAAACCCGGACAACAAAGAATCGGAAGAAAAGTTCAAGGAAATCAATGAGGCATACTCATGCCTGAGCGATCCTGCAAAGAGGGCACATTACGATCAGTTCGGCACCGCGGAGCCGTCCGGCGCAGGGTATGGACCGTTCGGCGCGGGATTTGGCGACATCTTCGAAGACATCTTCGGAGATTTTTTCGGAACGTTTTCCGGTAAGCAGAGAACAAGGCCCGCAAAAGGCAACGACCTTCGGTACGATCTCGATATCACGCTCATGGAGGCAGCCTCCGGCATAGAGAAGACTATGGAGATCCCGCGATGGGACGGGTGCAGCGATTGCGGCGGCTCCGGAGCGGCGCCCGGTAAAACGCCCGTGACATGCCCGAACTGCAAAGGAGCCGGGCAGATACGGATACAGCAGGGATTTTTCAGTATGTCGAGGACCTGCAACCGGTGCAGTGGCGCGGGAAAAATCATTACGGACCCCTGCAAACAATGTAAGGGGCAGGGAAAGGTCAAGCAGTATAAGAGCATTCACGTAAAGATTCCAGCGGGTGTTGACACCGGGTCACGTCTCCGGGTTTCCAACGAAGGCGAGATTGGATTTCATGGAGGCCCCCGTGGCGATCTTTATATCTATCTCAATGTCGAAGAACATTCCCTCTTTAAAAGAGACGGAAATGACCTCTTCTGCGATGTTCCCATAGCATTCCCTCAGGCGGCCCTCGGCACAGAGATCGAGGTGCCGACGATTGAAGGAATGCAGAAACTGAGAATACCTTCGGGTACTCCTTCGGGAAAAATATTTCATCTGAGAGGCAAGGGAATACAGAGGCTCGGCGGACACGGCAGGGGAGACCAGATTGTAAGGGTTACTGTGGATGTCCCGAAGAGCCTGAACGCAAAGCAGAGGGAACTTCTTGAGGAGTTCGCCCGCATATCAGGGGACGAAGTAAGCAAGTCGTTTAAGGAAAAAATCAAAGACCTGTTTATCAGCGCCGAGAAATAATGATTGCCGGGAGAAGCGGCAACAAAACCTTGCTAATGCAGAATTTTGCCCTTTTGTTTTCACTTTCCTGTATGACTATAAGAAGCGCGTCGTGATATGTTGCCGCCCACAAAGGTGCTGCTACCAAGCTTTTGTTGCCGCTTCTCCCGTCTGCCTATTCAATAAAATGCATTTTTCAGGTTAACGCATGCCGAGAATATTTCTTCCCACCTTATCCGTCACCGATAACCGTATAGTTCTTGACGGCGAAAAAGCACATTATCTTTCCTCTGTCCTGAGATGCAAAAAGGGCGATGAACTTACCATATTTGATGGGAAGGGAAATTGTTTCAGGACTGTAATAGAGAGAGCTGATAAAAGAGAAGTTATCTCCGAAGTCCTCAGGCATTTCCCCTGCGATTTTGAATCTCCTGTTCATATCATTCTTGTCCAGGGACTCCTCAAAGGAGAAAAAATGGATTGGGTGGTCCAGAAGACTACGGAACTCGGCGTTAGGGAGATCGTCCCCGTCATCACAGAGCGAAGTCAGGTGCGGGAGACCCGCAAGGCTGTGCGATGGAGAAAAATTGCAGAAGAGGCCTCGCGTCAGTCGGGGAGGAGTGTAGTGCCGGCAGTACATGAGCCGGTGGGATTGAAGGAATTTTTGAAGGGAAGTGAACCTGTCCGGCAGGGAGAGGCGAAAGGATTTATTTTTTGGGAAGACGGAGGGGCTTCATTCGATGAGGCCATTAAAAAAATATCTGTTTCACCGGGTCTCCCATTCGCGGGGTCTCCCGTTCATCTCTTCATCGGTCCCGAGGGCGGATTCACGCATGAGGAGGTTACCCTTGCACAAGAAAAAAGTTTTCAGGTGGTATCTCTCGGAAGAAGAATCCTCAGGGCCGAAACCGCAGCCCTGTCAGCCGTGACATTGGTGCAGTTTTTG
>Ga0209254_10002223_pt1 | contig 17594 bp, 9 predicted proteins | sample FrelakmetDIP11DI_FD_187148 | JGI IMG/M metagenome (GOLD analysis project Ga0209254, IMG submission 187148) | Freshwater lake sediment microbial communities from the University of Notre Dame, USA, for methane emissions studies - DIP11 DI (SPAdes)... | ecosystem: Environmental > Aquatic >... | reverse complement strand
TGCAATTCTTCGTTCGTCCGAACGACCAACGTTCGGACCGGCACATCGCTCCGACCGATCTCGACCACTTCACCCACCGCTGCGCTGTTAGCCTTTTCATCCAGAGCGACCCCGAGGACTTCGATTCCCTGACATGCGCGTTTGCGGACCTCAGCCGCGTTCTCGCCGACCCCCCCGGTGAAGACCAGAACATCGAGGCCGCCCAGTACTGCGGTATAAGCGCCGATGTATTTCTTGATGCGGTAACAGTAAAGATCCAGCGCCAGTTCGGAGTCCGGATCGGCTGCCTCTGCCCGCGCCAGAACCTCGCGCATGTCGTTCGTACCGCACAAGCCCTTCAGACCGGACTCGCGATTCAGAACACGCTGGATCTCCTCGGCATCGGTGTTACGGACCTTCTGCATATGGAGCGGTACGGCTGGATCCAGATCGCCGGAGCGCGTCCCCATGACCAACCCCTCCAGGGGCGTGAACCCCATGGAAGTGTCGACACAGCGCCCGCTTGCGATAGCGGACACGCTGGCCCCGTTGCCCAGATGGAGGGTGATCATCTTGAGAACGGATAAGGACCGGTCCAGATGCGCCGCCGCCCGGGTGGCCACATAACGGTGCGAGCTTCCATGGAAGCCATAGCGGCGGATGCTGTCGCGTTCGTACCATTCTTCGGGCACCGCATAGCGGTAAGCACGCGGCGGCATGCCGTGATGAAAGGCGGTATCAAAGACCGCGACCTGCGGCACTCGCGGGAATCGTTCCCGGCACAGTTTGATGCCGATCAGATTCGCCGGGTTGTGCAGCGGAGCGAGCGAACTCAGTGCCCGGATGGAACCGATCACGGTTGCATCGATCAGAGTGGGCGCAGAAAACGACTCGCCCCCGTGCACCACGCGATGGCCGATGGCCGTCAGGCGGCTGTGGTCGAACGCCGCCGAGGACTGCAATGCCTCGACGATGTGCCGGAAAGCTTCACGATGATCGCCTGCAACGACATCCGCCTCCGACTCCGCGAGCTGGCCGCTTCCGCTCAGCGCCCGGTATTTGAAGTGACTTTGAGCTTCACCGATGCGCTCGACGATGCCGCCCGCGAGCTGGGTGCACCGCTCCACGTCCAGCAGCTGGTACTTGATGGACGAGCTTCCGCAATTGATGACCAGCACGTCGCAAGCGACAGGGTCGAGACTAGCCATCCTTGTACGCATTCATATCAGCGCGTCTCGACCCATCACCGGGCACCAACCACGGGGGGAATCCCTACCGCCCATGTCAGGGGGTTTCCCGCTGCGTCGAAGTCATCACTGAAGTCGCCGACGCAGCATCCGGCGTCACTCGAAGGGGTGATATCTTCCAGATCTGTTCAGCGTATTCGCGAATAGCCCGGTCTGAAGAAAACTTACCCATCCGCGCTACGTTAAGAATCGATATGCGGGTCCAGTGCGCGCGGTCCTGGAAGGCGCGATTCACCGCGTCCTGGCAATCAACATAAGCGCGGTAATCCGCCATTAGCAGATACTGGTCATGATGCAGCAGATGGTCGGTGAGCGGCCGGAATAGTTCGGTGTCGCCGTGCGAGAACAGACCACTGTTGACAACATCAATCACGCCTTTGAGCTCGGTATCGCCATGATAATAATCCTGCGGGTTGTAACCCTCCGCTTTCAGCTTCGCAACTTGGTCGGCGGTCAGGCCGAACAGGAAAAAATTCTCCGCTCCGACTTCCTCGCGAATCTCGATGTTGGCCCCGTCGAGGGTGCCAATAGTCAAGGCTCCGTTCATCGAGAATTTCATGTTGCCAGTGCCAGAGGCCTCCTTGCCGGCGGTGGAGATCTGCTCCGACAAGTCGGCCGCGGGGTAGATGTTCTGGGCGTGCTTCACATTGTAATCCGGCAGAAAGACCACCTTGATGAGATCCCGGACCTCGGGATCATGATTGATCACCTCCCCGACCGCGTTGATCAGCTTGATGATCAGCTTGGCCATGAAGTAACCCGGCGCTGCCTTGCCACCGAAGATGAAGGTGCGGGGCACCATCGAAAATTTCGGATCGTGCCTGATGCGCTGATAAAGGGTAATGATGTGAAGGACATTCAGGTGCTGGCGCTTGTACTCGTGGATCCGCTTCACCTGGATATCGAACAGCGTCGCCGGATCGACCACGATGCCGGTCCTGCCCTGGATGATCTTGGCAAGGCGCGCCTTGTTGCCGGATTTGACCTGGCGCCACGCCTCTTGAAACCCGAGATCCTCGGCGTGGGGTTCGAGCTCCCTGAGCCGCGTGAGCTCGGTGAGCCAGCCGCTGCCGATCCGTTCGTCGATGAGCCGGGCCAGTCCGGGGTTGCTGAGCGCCACGAAACGCCGGGGCGTCACGCCGTTGGTGACATTGAAGAAACGGCTTGGATCGAGTTGATAGAAATCCGGAAACAGCTGAGTCTTGACCAATTCGGAGTGTAACTCGGCGACACCGTTGACGGCATGGCTCCCAATCACGGCGAGGTTCGCCATCCGCACGACCTTGTCGCCGCTTTCATCGATGATCGACAGTCGCCGGAGCTTCCCTTCGTCGCCCGGATACTTGGTGCGCACCTCGTCCAGAAACCGCCGGTCGATCTCGTAAATGATTTCGAGATGGCGCGGGAGCACCGAGACAAACAGCGGCAGCGGCCATTTCTCCAGTGCTTCCGGCAGCAGCGTGTGGTTGGTGTAGGAGAAGGATCGGCGCGTAATTTCCCAGGCTTGATCCCACGGCAAGCTGTATTTGTCGATCAGCTGCCTCATCAGCTCCGCGACGCCGATCGCGGGGTGAGTGTCATTTAGCTGGATGCAGTGCATCTCGTGAAAGCGCTCGATCGGAAGCCCTCTGTTAATGCACTTGCGCAGCATGTCCTTGATCGAACAGGCGACGAAGAAGTATTGCTGTTCCAGGCGCAGACGCTTGCCCTCGAACTGTTCGTCGTTGGGGTAAAGGACTTTCGAAATGGTCTCGGATCGGACCTTCTCCTCCACCGCCCCGTAGTAGTCCCCCCGGTTGAAATCGACGAAGTCGAAGGACTGCGCCGCCTCGGCACTCCATAAGCGCAGCAGCGCGCAGGAGTCGACGCGGTAGCCGACAATGGGGGTGTCGTAGGGGATTCCGACCACGACGCGATCCGGTACCCAACGCACCCGATAGTGACCGTCGTCGCCCGTGTAAGGCTCGGTGTGGCCGCCCAGTTTGACGACCTGGGCGAACTCCGGACGCGGGATTTCCCAAACATTGCCGTAGCGCAGCCATTTATCGGTCACTTCAACCTGCCAGCCATCCTTGATGATCTGGTCGAAGATGCCGAACTCGTAACGGATCCCATAGCCGAACGCCGGATAGCCGAGTGTGGCCAGCGAATCGAGGTAGCAAGCGGCCAACCGGCCGAGTCCGCCGTTGCCGAGCCCGGGCTCTTCCTCGAGACCGACGAATTGTTCCAGATCCAGGCCAAGCTCGGTCATCGCCTGGCGTGCGTTGTCCGTAATCCCGAGGTTCAGGAGGTTGTTGCCGAGCTGAGGCCCCAGCAGGAACTCCGCCGACAAGTAAGCGACATCCCGCGTCTCGGGCCGATTCCAAAGGGCCATTTGCTTGACCCATCGTTGCATGATGCGGTCACGCACCGACTGGGCGAGAGCCTCATACCGCTGTTCGGGCGTTGCAAGCTCGAGTGGGCGCCCGACGACGAAGTTGAGGTTATCCTGAAACGCCGCTTTCAGCGTCGTGGGGCTCACCCCAGTCCGCGTATGTTCTAGGCCAACTGACTTATTGGCAAGGACCGTTGTTGCTGCGGGCTTCTTTGTAGCCATGGTCATCGCGCCTTCAGAGAGCAAATTTCACCGGCAGTGCGCGCGGAAGGCTTGTAACGCCTTCCGCGCTAGGTCCCGGGCCGGGTCCGGAGTGTTTCCCGCAAATGGGAGCGATCCCCTAGCCGCGTGAGTAAGGGCCCATGCGCGTGGAACTCCACGACCGACACCGACGCCACCGAGACGCTGACACGGTCCCGATAGCTGCCCAGGTCGATGCCCATCAGGACGCACAGCAGCAGGCGAATGGTCGCCTTATGGGCAATGACCAGCACGTCCCCGTCAGCATGATCGCGCTGGATCTCCCACAGCACCGTCATGCTGCGGTGAGCCAGATCGACGCCTCGTTCACCCCCGGTCGGCGAGTTCCAGCCCGGTTCCGCCAGCCAACGCAGATAGTCGTCGTGATGATCCCGCTCGACTTCCTGGGGGGACTTGCCTTCCCATTGCCCGTAGTCGAGTTCGCGCAAGCCGTCCCGAATCCGTAACTCCAAACCCGTCGCCCGGGCAAGCGGCTCAGCGGTCGCTCGCGTCCGGAGCATCGGGCTGACATAAACGGCTGCCCAGGGATGATCCCTGTAAGCCGCGGCGAAATCCTCGGCCATCAAATGGCCCGCCTCGGTCAAATCCGGGTCGGAACGTCCACAGTAACCACCGGTTTGGCTAGCCTGCGTTTCGCCATGTCGCAATAGATAAAGTCTCAGCATCGGGTTCACCTTTTCAATGGGCTCAATGAGTTTCTGTCCGCACGACGCGCGCCCCTAGAGCGGCCATTTCCAGTTCAGGTACTCCGGCTTGTCGATACCGTGCTCGTAGGCATAGTTGCTACATTCAATCTGCATGTCGCGCAGCCTCTCCTTGACATGAGCGCCGGCTACCTGCCAACGCGGCACGCGGTTGATGACGTCGATGGCCAGGCTGAAGCGATCGATCTCGTTGCGAATCGCCAACTCGAGCGGCGTATTGATGTTGCCCTTCTCCTTATAGCCGCGCACGTGCAGATTCTTGTGGTTGGTGCGCCGATACGCCAGACGGTGGATCAGCCAGGGGTAGCCATGAAAATTGAAGATAATCGGCCGGTCCACGGTAAACAGACTGTCGAAGTCGCGGTCCGATAACCCGTGGGGATGCTCACCCGCCGGCTGGAGCTTGTACAGGTCCACTACGTTGATGAAGCGAAGCTTCAAATCCGGGAAGTTCTCTCGCAGCAGCACCGTCGCCGCCAAGGCCTCCTGGGTCGGAATGTCGCCGCACCCCACCATCACCACATCGGGCTCCGATCCCTGGTCGTTGCTGGCCCATTCCCAAATGCCGATGCCCTTGGTGCAGTGCTTGATCGCGGCATCCATGTCCAGGAATTGCATGTGCTTCTGTTTATCGGCCACGATCACATTGACGTCATTGGTGCTCCGCAAACAATGGTCGGCTACGGATAACAGCGTGTTCACGTCCGGCGGGAGGTAGATGCGACAGACCGTTGGACTCTTGTTGACCACTACGTCGAGGAAGCCTGGATCCTGGTGCGTAAAGCCATTGTGATCCTGCCGCCAGACCGTCGAGGTGATGAGCAGATTGAGTGACGAGACCGGCGCGCGCCAGGAGATCTCTTCACAGATGTCGAGCCATTTCGCGTGCTGGTTGAACATCGAATCGATGACGTGTACGAACGCTTCGTAGGTGGAGAAAAATCCATGCCGCCCGGACAGCAGATACCCTTCCAACCACCCTTCCAGCGTGTGCTCGGACAACATCTCCATCACGCGGCCATCCGTGGCGAGCTCGCCGCCATCGGCGTCTTCCGGCAGGTAATCCGCCAGCCACAGCTTCTTGCTCACCTCGTAGATCGCATCGAGCTTGTTCGAGGTGTTCTCGTCCGGACCGAACACGCGAAAGTTCGTCCTGTTCAGCTTCATCACGTCGCGCAGCAGGCGGCCCAGCGGACGGGTGTTCTCGGTCTCGATCTGCCCCGGCTTCGGCACCTCGACACCGTATTCTCGAAAATCGGGCATACGCAACGCTTTGCGCAACAGCCCCCCGTTGGCGTGCGGGTTGGCGCTCATGCGCCGGGTCCCCTTCGGCGCCAACTCCTTGAGTTCGGGAATCAGCTTTCCGGTTTCGTCAAACAGCGCCTCGGGCCGGTAACTGCGCAGCCATTCCTCGAGCATCTTGAGATGAGCCGGGTTGTCCTTCAAGCCTGACAGCGGCACCTGATGCGCGCGCCAGAATCCTTCCACCTTGTGACCGTCGACTTCCTTGGGACCGGTCCAACCCTTCGGACTGCGCAACACGATCATTGGCCAGCGTGGCCGAGTCGGGACACCGCTGTCCCGTGCTTCCTGCTGCATCCGACGAATCTCCAGCACGCAGTGCTCTAGCGTCGCCGCCATCGTCTGGTGCATCAGCGCCGGATCGCTGCCTTCGACGAAATAAGGCATCCAGCCGTAGCCTTTGAACAGATTCTCCAACTCCTCGTGTGAAATGCGCGACAGGAGGGTCGGATTGTTGATCTTGTAACCGTTGAGATGGAGGATGGGCAGCACCGCCCCATCGCGAATCGGGTTCAGAAACTTGTTGGAATGCCACGAGGTGGCCAAAGGCCCAGTCTCCGACTCGCCGTCTCCGACCATCACCGTCACCAGCAAATCGGGGTTGTCGAAGGCCGCGCCGAAAGCATGGGAAACGCTGTAACCCAACTCACCGCCCTCGTGGATCGATCCTGGCGTCTCCGGCGTACAGTGGCTGCCGATGCCTCCGGGAAATGAAAATTCCTTGAAGAACTGCCGCAGGCCTTCCTCGTCTTCGCTCTTGTTCGGGTAAATCTCCGAATACGTCCCCTCCAGATACACCGGGGCCAGAACCCCCGGCGCGCCATGTCCGGGACCGGCCAGGAAGATGGCATTGAGGTCGTATTTCGTGATCAGGCGGTTCATATGGACGTAGCCGAAACTAAGGCCAGGACTCGCACCCCAGTGGCCCAATAGCCGATGCTTGATTTGCTCCGCCCGCAACGGTTCCTTCAGCAGTGGGTTGTCCCGGAGATAAATCATCCCCGCCGCGAGGTAATTACACGCCCGCCAGTACCCGTCGATCTTGCGTAAGGTCTCGGTGTCAAGTGGCCCTGCGGCTCTCGGGGTCTCGGTACTCATCGTTCGCTCCTGATCGACGTGTTTGCATGAATTGAGAAGAACACGATTGGCCGGGTCGCCCTAGACTCAGCTCAACAGCCCTTGGCGCTTGCTTTTATAACCGTTCGATGTTTCTGACTGATGACAAGCTGAAGCGACGATTCACCGGCGGTGTCCGGAACGTCGGGTTACGCTGCGCTAACCCGACCTACGATTGCTATTCGGGTGTTTCCAAATATTCGGTCAATTTCTGCTCTCGGTCGTTCAAAGCCCGAATCGGCTTTCAGCGAGGAAGCGCCAGATGGCCGCATCCAGCCGGGCTACGATCCCTTTTCGTTCTCCAGCGCCTTGTCCGTAATGTCCTTGTAGAGCTGCTGCAGGGCTTGGGTATAGACATCCTGGTATTCGGGATGTCGATCCACCAGCGGCTTTATTTGCTCTGCATTCTCGAACACTTCGTGGAGAAACGCCAAATCCCTATCGTCCAGCCGCTCGCCACGGTCTACCTTGTCCTTGAGCTCACTTCTCCGGTCCCGCCGAAATAGCGGCTGCGGTCATCGGAGCTGTTAGGGTAACCGGGATCACGCATGAAAGGGGCGCTGGTTAGACCATCCGGATCGTCAACCGATTGACCCCCTCAATACGCCGGTCGAGAAACACCGCCGCCGGTATCTCAGCGGCGCCCAGACGGTAAGGGTTCTGACCGCGCGAGAAAGGCAGATCGGCGCCGTTCAGATTCACGGCGGTGGGACCACAGCCGGCACCCCCGATGCGGTAAGTCACTTCGAATGAATGGTCGCCCAGTTCCAGGTCGACCCGCAATCCATCCAGACTCGCCGGGATTACCGGATCAACGACGAATACCGAATTTTCCCGCCGTAACCCGAGGAAGCACCGCAAGATCAGGCTCATGGCAATACCAGAACCGCTGGAATAGACCCGCCAGCCGCCTTCCAACCCAATCTCGCCCTGCATCGCCCGACTGTACTGCGCATACGCTTCGTAGCGGTCGGCAAAGTCTGCGTCCGAGCTGGAATAGTAGCAATTGGCCTGCCGCAGCTTGGCCGGAGGCACCAGGCTGCGAATACCGATGGGATTGGCCTTGCAGAGTGCCCGGAAAAAGTTCTCCGCATCGCCGTAACGCCAGAGCGCTTCCGCATAGCGGAGATGGGCATGGGTATACATGAGGCCGATTTCTCGGCCAAAGAAGGTGCTGCTTTCGGCCCGCTGAAAGTATTTCTGTGGGCCGCCATGATAGGCCAGCGGCCGGTCGAATAGCCGGGCCCCGTCCAGGCCGAGCAGATGGCGCTCGATCACGTCGAGATGGTCGCGCGCCTGCTCGGGGCTGAAGAGGCCGTTGATGATGGCATGCACCATCGCCAGGAGGCTGTAGCAAAGGCCGGTGCCTGAATCGCGCGGGTGCAGCAGATAATCGATGCGCCCGTCATCGTGAAAATAGGCAAACCCGGTGAGGATGCCGTCGACGATGAGGCACCGTTGGAAATCCTCCCTCACCTGCCCCGCCAATGACTGAAATTCTTCTGCCCGGTCGGTCAAGCCCAGGCGGTGCAAGGCACCGGCCAGGGTAGCGAGGGTCTGATAGTGAAGCGTCACCGTCCAGGCACTGCACAGTCGCTCGCGCATGGCGGGATCCGCAGGTTGCAGCGAATCGTTCCAATCGCCGTGGCCGTAGGCGGCCAGGTCCGTGCCAGGAATGAGCCGGTTACCGATGATCGTCAGCGCCCGGTCGACGTGCTGCCGAATGGCCGCTCTTTCGGCCCGTTCGTCGCCATCTGGGTGGAAGAACGGCACGACTTCCTCCAGGATCGACGCATCTTCTGAAGCGGTCAGGTATTGGGCCAGAGCCAGCACCGGCCAGAACACGATGTCGCCGTGGGAATCCTCGGGCCGAATATTCCGCTCCCGCTCAAAAAACATGAACCACTGGGGCCAGTCGCCATCGGCGTTCTGCGCCTTGAACACGCGGATCAGAAGGTCGCGCATGGGCTCATAAAGACCCAGAGCCAGCAACATTTCCACCGGGCCCTGGGTCACATCGCGGGTGCCCCAGCCGCCACCGGAATACTGCTCCAGCCCCCGTGGGGCGAGGTAATGAATCAGCGCGTTATGCTCGAACCAGGGCAAAATCTCGCCAAGCCGCCCCGCCTCCCCGGCCAGTAGGCTCCCGGCGGGGGCGTGCACGCGCAACCCCGCCTTCATGGCTGTCCAGTCACGGTGCGCCACTTTTCCTGACGCTCGCGTGTCCGAAACCAGCCAACCCGTGATGCGGAACCCGACTGAGTTCGAGGGCTCTGTGATCAGGCAGAGGAACGGCTGATTTCGGGAACGGCCGTCGGCGAACAACAGTTCATCCGCGCCCACCGTCTCGACGACCGTTCCCGGCAATGTATCGATGCGGAAGCCGCCGTGGGGAAAGCGACGGCCGACATCGCAGTCTGGAATCGGCCGGACAAAGACGCCTTGCCCGTCTTGGGTATAACCCACCAGCACCGCATCGGCGCCGTCGTCGCCGTTGATCGCCACATGGTTGGATAGAAGACAGCGCACCGGAGGACCGGTCAGCACCTCGATGGAGAGCGTCAGTTCATGGCGTTTGTGGGAAGCCCGGCTCTCGACTCGGAGCAGCCCGCCGCCATGCTTGTAGAACCAACGGCAGGCCTCCGGTGTCATTTCGTAAGCCGAAGGCACATCGAGCAGCTGCCAGCCGTCGTTGCTCGCCACGAACAGCCGCTGGCCGTAAGAGCGGAACAGCCCCAAGTAGCCGTGTGTCGTGGACAGGAACCGATTGATGCTGACATGACCCTGCGTCACCATCGAGTGGAATACGCCGGCCATCCAGGCGGTTGAGGTCAGCGCGGCCTCGTCTGGAACCAATCCGCCGCCGGTACGCAGGATGTGGCCATGGGGCCGCAGGACCGCGAGTTCCTTCGCCTTGAGCACGACGTGACTGCGGTCGGCGGCGAAAAAGGACAGTACACCGCCATTTTCACGTTCCACTTCCCGCACATTTGCGCCGAAGAGATCGGCGATCTCGGTTTCGGTCAGCTCCCCGGCGTCCAGCAGCGGTGCGGTGCTGAACAGGCTGGGCGCGAGGATCGTCGCGTCGTCCGTGCGACCCGCCTGCGCGGGCGGGGCTTCCGGCAAAGCCAGGGTCCGATCGACGAAAACCAGATCGGCATCCGACGTCGCCGCCGGATGATCGGCCTCGAACCAGCCGAAGAAACCACGCTCGGCCGTCGCGCCCGGTTCCAGCCGGAGCGGGGTATCCTGGATCGCCACCATCGAATGCTCGTGCTGCCGGCGCGAACCCGGCAATCCCTGACTCACCGCCACGGGCGTTCGGCCTGCTCGACTCGCGAGGCCGTAGACTTGTAACGCGTCGGTGGCGAAGCTCACGCCCTGTCCCAGGGAACCGATCACGCACCAAGGGTTACAGCCGCCCATGGACTGATTCTGCCGCGAAGCCAGCACCAGGCCCCGGTCGGGATGCCTCAGCGGCGTGTGGTCGACATACTGGCTGACGTAATATTCATTCAGGCGCACGGCCCCGTAGTGGGCCAGCGCCAGGTCTTGAACGTAGATCAGGTCCAGCGTCTCGGCTGACGAGCCGTCATTCTCCAGCGCCACGTGCCAGAACCAAGCGGGCGACGATTCAGCGAGGACCAGCGACACCACAAAACGGATGCCCTGCCATTGGCCGCTGAGCGTCAGGCTCCGCTCATCGCATCGCACGGCGGACGGACTTCTGGGCCCGAGCAGCGGAACAGCTTCGACTTGCTCGCCCTGCCGGCGCAGGTAGAGATTGGCGGGTCCTCCTTCCACCTCGTTGCCGAGAAACAGGTTGAGCATGATGTCCCGATGGTCGATTCGCCGGAGCGAGCCGTTGCCGTTCACCTGCACCGTCAAGCCGGAAGGACTTTCCAGATGTCTGGGCCACATCGGGGCAGCTGAGTCGTGACTTAGAATCATCGGGCACCTTTATCTGACCTGTTCGGAACGCCGCGCCGCGCGGTCTCCTTACCTGGGGTTGCCGCGCAATCCTGATCACATTCCCATAGCCCCCGCCATTGCAAGGAGAAACTCCACCTGCCCCAATGCGACGGGGGGAGAGATCGAGATGCAACAAACGGCAAGACCACTGAGCGACGCGATGAAGATCGTACCGAAGTATCTTTGGAAAGCAAGCGTAACACGCCATAGGCTGTGACGGTGGTCCGTCGAGGCTTGTGGTCGGGTGGAACCCCGGCCTACCATGTGCATCCGCCCAACTCGGGTAGGTGCTGCGGTCCAACATCCGCTGCCATGCCTGCGGCCAGGCCGTGCTCGTAAAGACGGGATCTAAGGCGAGGAAGCCGTGCGCAGGGACAGTCTCGTTTTGGCTGCTGAACATAGCGCAGGAAGGGAGTGAGTGGCTCGCCCCGTGACGCCCGCGGCACTCGGCCAAACTCAGGCGAGAGGACGAACGCGGCTCGAGGCAACACCGGACAGAGACACATCGGTTGGGATTGGAAGGAGCTTCGGACATGGTCGAAATCAGACATCGACAAATCCTCATCGACGGAAAGCCGCGCATCGTGTTATGCGGTGAAATTCATTACTTCCGCCTGCAGCGTACCGACTGGCAGGACCGCATCGACAAACTGAAAGCTTCCGGATGCAACTGCCTGGCGAGCTACGTCCCCTGGATCTGTCACGAACCGCTCGAAGGAGCGGTGGATCTCGATGGCAGGACTCGCCCGGAACTCGACCTCGGGGGCTTCATCGACCTGTGCGCCGACAACGGCCTCTGGTTCGTGGTGCGGCCAGGCCCTTTCATCATGGCGGAGATGAAGAACGAGGGCCTGCCGTACTGGCTTTATGAAAAGCATCCCGAAATCTTGCCGGTCGGCTGGGACGGCAAGCCGAGCCCGACCCATGCGGTCGATTACCTGGCGCCAGCCTTCCTGGAAGCGACGAGAAACTGGTATCGGGCGGTGATGAACGTCGTCGGGGCGCGGTTGCACGGCAAGGGCGGCAATATCATCGCGTTCCAGCTCGACAATGAGATCGGCATGCTGTCATGGGTGGCCAACTGTCCTGATCTGCAGCCGAACGCCATAGCAGGCTTCGTCGACTGGCTGAAAGACCGCTACGAAGCGCCGGTGCTGCGCCTGCGCTACCCGTTCGATCTCGATTTCGGGGAGGTATGTGCAGCAGCGATCCGCACACCGGCGGAGGACTATGCCGCCCGTCTGATGCACGATCTTGGCCGCTACCTACGGTACCGCTACGCCCGCTACGCGGCGACCCTGAGGGAATTCGCGGTGGAATTCGGCGCCGAGGGTGTACCGTTCGTGATCAACGTCCACGGCAGCTCGGGCGGGCGAGGGATTACGTTCCCCATCGGCATCAGCCAGCTTTACCAGGCCTACACCGAAGTTCCTGACTGCATCTCAGGCTCCGACCTCTACCTCGGCAATTTGACCGCCGACAACTTTCAGGACCTGTATGTCTGCAATGCCTTTCTGGCGGCGACTGAAACGGCCGATCAACCGCTTACGGCGATGGAATTCGAATGTGGAGATGGGAATTACGGCGGCAATTTCGGCAACCGCTACGACCCGAGCGCCGCCGACTTCAAGACCCGCATGTGCATTGCTCAGGGGGCCCGCCTGTTGAATTACTACCTGTTCGCCGGCGGGTACAACTATCGGCTCGACCCGGCACCCGACGATGGCGACGATCGGATCGCGATCACCGGCGAACGGCACGGTATCGCCGCGCCGATAGGGCCGGAAGGGCAGCTGAACTACACCTTTCCGCGGATGGCAAGGGTCATACGGACGGTCGGGACCCTGGGCGACAAGCTGGCGACGATGGACGAGGAACACGACGACCTGGCGCTCGGTTTCATTCCGGATTACTACATGACAGAGTTGCGCTATCCGGGGAGCAAGGCCATGCAGGTCATCGCCGAGAATCTGGAGGCGAATCGTAGCTACGGCGCCTGGGAGATCATGGTACGGGCGATGCTCCTGCGCGGCTATCGTTTCGGCGCGATCGACATACAGAATGGCAGGCTGCTGCCCATGGATGTGCCGGTGCTGGCATTGGCCTCGGCACGCTACATGTCCGCCGACATCCAGCAGAAGCTGGTTGGCTGGCTGCGCGACGGCGGCGGATTGCTGCTCTATGGCGAGCTACCGCTGTTCGACATGGAGGGTGAGCGCTGCGGGCTCTTGTGCGATGCGCTCGGCGCCCGCTCGCTGGGAAACCGTCAGGCTACCAGTACGTATTTTCTGTCGCTGCGGGCAGACGGATGGGCGGCACCGCGTCCCGAAATCCGAACCCATTTCGCCCAAGTATGGAAAACGCGGGCTGCGGAACCGCTCCTCCGAATCTGCGGATCGAACGAGGTCTGCGGATTCGAGACAGCGGTCGGCAAAGGCAGGGCAGTCATTCTGACCGCGGCCTACACCTGCGATCTGGATCTGTTCGGGTGTGCGCTGCAGAGATTGGGCGCCGTGCCCGGACTCCGGCACGACAGCCCCGACCAGGGCCTCTTCATGACCTCCACGTTGAACCCCGACGGTGAGCGCCTGCTGCATCTCCTGAACCTGGACGGATATGACAAGAGATTCAGGCTCACGCTCCACGGTAAGAGGCTGTTCGGCGGGCAAAAGATTACGTTGAGAGCCCGCGACGCCGTGATGCTGCCGCTGGACATGAGGTTCGACGACATCACCGTCGTCAGCTCCACCGCCGAGATTGTCCGTATTACCCGCCGGTCCTTCGAATTTCGCCTCACCCAACCGTGCGATGTGATCGAGTTTGCGACCGAACGCTGCTGCAGGGACGGCGACACCTTGGACATCAACACAAGAGGCCGCCGGGTTCGCGTGCGGCCAAAGAACAGCCACCGCAGGGACGAAACACTCGTGGTCCGGTTCCGGTAGTGGTGAAGGTAGACCGCCGTGACCCACATAAGCCTGCAGTCCGGCTGATGGCTGCAGATAAGGCGAGGCTTGCGGACTTCAGGCCGTTGGGTCAACATCGCCACGTGATGAGTTCAGCCCAGCCGCGCGCTGAGAATACCCTCCACTTCCGGATCGGTCAGCACCACGGGGTTGGTTTTCATGCTTGATCCACGACAGTTCGCAACGATGCGTGGGAAGTCCCCGTCGGTCACGCCGAGCGTCGAGAGCGTCGGCAGCCGCATCGTGCGCGTCCAGTCTTCCAGCACCGAAACCAGCCGTTGCTGCGCACTGAGGTCATCGGTCGGTTCTGCGTCGCCGAACAGCCTGCCGACCTTGGCATACTTTGCCAGCGCCGGGTTGCCGGAATCGCGTGCCCGCATGACCTCGATATTGACCCGCGTAGCCGCGGCGACCAAGGTCCCGCACACCACACCGTGTGGAATCGGGAAGAAGGACCCGAGCGGCTGCGCCAAACCGTGCACCGAACCGAGGCCAGTTTGGGCCAGGCTGATCCCGGACAGTAATGAAGCCAGCGCCATCCATTCCCGGCCCGAGGTCGCGTTGTCGCCGCCCACGTACCACTCCAAAAGGCCGTCGCGGGCAGCCTGCATGCCCGCCATCGCCAGCGCGTCCGTGATCGGATTCGAACGGATGGAGACGTAGGATTCCAGCAGCTGGGTGAAGGCGTCCATGCCGTTCGCGGCGATCAGATCGGTTGGGCAGGTGGCGAGCAAATCCGGATCGATGACCGCGACTTCCGCCATCAGCTTTTCGTCGCGGAACGATTTCTTGAATCCGTCCGCTCCGTGCCGGGTCAGCACCGCGTTCTTGGTGGCCTCCGAGCCCGTTCCGGCGGTGGTGGGTACGGCGATGAACGGCGTCGTCGGACCGAGGTAGGGTTTTTCCGGCCCGACGCCTTCGAGATGGTCCATCACGGTATTGCCCGGCCTGAGCAGCCCGGCGATCGCCTTGGCCGCGTCCAGCACGCTGCCGCCGCCGATCGCGATGACCGTGTCGATGCCGGCATCGCGCCACTCGGCAACCGCGTCGTCAACCGTTTCCGGCGACGGCTCGCCGGTGACGCGCACCACGTTCCAGGTGCTTCCTTGCGCGTGCAGCGCCGCGAGCAAGGACTTCCAGCACGAGGATTCGGTGAACGATCGGCCGCCAACCACGAGCAGTAACCTTCGGCCGTAGTGCGCGGCAATGGCGGGTAGCTTGGTTACACTGCCCGCTCCGAACTCGATGCGCGGCAAGCGACCGATGGAAAACGCAGGGATCATCTCAGCGCTCCGGGAACAGACCGTTCATGCGTACGCCCTTGCGCGGTTCCGCCATCATGCCGGCAACCGCGTCGCGCCAGGCGGCATAGTGTGCGGTTTCCTTGTGGGCGGCAGCGGCTTCCGCCGAATCATAGGCCTCGTAGAGCACGAAACGGAACGGATCATCGGGATTTTGCAGGACGTCGAATCGCCGGTTGCCCGGTTCGAGCACCGACGCGGCATGGTTCGCGCGCGATGCGGCGATGAAATCCTGGATGCATTCCGGCTTGACGTGCACGTGGACCAGTGTGACATGCATGGACGTACTCCCTGAGTGGTTTAAGCCGCCATTTTAGGCACTCGGAGTCTTTCCGCCTATCTATCGCCATGCTGCGGCGCAGTAGCCTCTCCAGCTTCAAACACCCCGTCTTCGCCCTAGGCACGCCTTGACAATCTCGGGTGCCAACCGGGTCAACCGGGCGATCCGACTGGCCTGCCCCAGATCCATGCCTTCTGCGCCGGCGCAGGTGTTGCCAGCACTGGGTCAGCTCTGCGCTTGAACAGTGATGTGATACGCGCGCGTTGGGTCCATTCGGACCCACATCCATGCCTCGTATGTCAGCGGCGATCACGCTGATCGGCCGATATTTGTCCGCCCGATTGCAAAGGCAACTGACCCCTCTTGATCTTGCCAAATGCACTCCGGCCAATACAGGGAGATGGCGTAAAATGTTCTTATCATAATCCTCAACCGGAGACACCCCATGCAATTGATCGTAAATTACCCGGAAAAATTACCGGATGCCCTACAACAATCCCCTGAACAGTTCGAGCGCGAGGCAAAAATGGCGATGGCGGTGAAATTGTTCGAGATGAAACGGATTTCCAGCGGAACAGCCGCGACACTGGCTGGAGTGGAACGGGTAGAATTCTTGCTCGATCTTCATCGCTATGGAGTCGCGCTGATTGATTTGACCACCGAGGAATTACAGGCAGATTTGGACAATGCATGAGTCCAAGGAATTGGTCATCAACACAACACCGATCCTGGCTTTGATTGCGGCGGTGGGTTCGCTGGATATGCTGCCGCTCCTGTACCGGCGTGTCTGGGTGCCATGGGAGGTTTGCCGAGAGATTCGAGCGGGCGGCAGCGACGGTTTCGCCATCCCCGAGTTCGTGCGGGCAGCTTGCTTACACAAGCAAACCCAACCTGTCACGCTCTCTCCGCTATTGCTGAATTCCCTTGATCCGGGCGAAGCCGCCGTGATCCAGTTGGCTTTGCAGCAAGGCATCGCTGTAGTGGCTATTGATGAGACTGTCGGACGACGTATTGCGCGTTTGTCCGGCCTGACGGTGACGGGGTCAATCGGTATTTTGCTACGTGCCAAGACCTTGGGTTATCCGTTGTCCATCGCGGAAGCCATCCGACGGATGCGGCAGCGCGGCATCTGGCTTAGCGGCAAGGTGGTCGAATTCGCTTTGCGTGAAGCAGGGGAGTAAGGCCGCGCTTCCCGAAAGTGCTCTGGCGCATCGATCGGCGTGATCACCTGCTTTTTCACCCCGCGTTTCAGCAAGGTCCAGGGGATGAAGGTTTCCATTTGCACGCCACCCGCTAGTTTCGGAAACTGGTAACTGACGGGGTCCACGTCAGCACCCCTTTGTCTTTTTTCGGAATTGTGTTCTCCTACTCGAAGCTCGCTATGATCTGGCTTTGCGCCTTCCAGTCCGCCGGCAGGCGGTTCCGCTGGAACCACTTCATGGCGCCGCGGCTGACGACCGGCCATCAGTTCCAAGGAGCCTAAGGGGTCAGGTCTTTCTTTTTGCACAGGGCGCGCGGTCAGACCCTTTTTTGGCTTCAAATGGCGACCCTTTCACTGGAAACCGTGCTCGTTGGCTGGAAGGCGTTACCATCTGCTTGGAAATCCGGCCCATCCGTTCGGACGGTTCAAGTCTCCGACAGGCCCCACCGGAAACGTGTAGTGTTGCGAGAGACTACCCTCGCGAGCATAGCAGAAATACTACCCCAAACCGGGGCGTCATGCTCTCGGAATCTACAACACCGAGTACCGGACGGCGATCAATCTCACTGACCGGCGCTACTACTTCGAGCTGACCACCAGCCCAAACGTAATCTGGGCTGATCTCTCGAAGATGAAGTTGGCTCAAGGATCCCCTGTACTGGTCCTGAATCCCGACAACATCGCACTGTCGGGAGACATCACGAGAAAGTTTCAGAAGATCGCGAAAGCACCATTCTGAGTGCATCCACGTTCCGTCTTCCGATTGCATACTACTCCGCGGCGGAAAAGACGCCCAGATAGCGCCCCAGCCAATAGGCCATGAGATAGTCCACGCCCGGGTAGGCGAGCCCCGTGCTGTTGCTGCGGTACTCGAAAGGTGACTGCTTCCAA
>Ga0209254_10002222_pt1 | contig 17598 bp, 16 predicted proteins | sample FrelakmetDIP11DI_FD_187148 | JGI IMG/M metagenome (GOLD analysis project Ga0209254, IMG submission 187148) | Freshwater lake sediment microbial communities from the University of Notre Dame, USA, for methane emissions studies - DIP11 DI (SPAdes)... | ecosystem: Environmental > Aquatic >... | reverse complement strand
CAGGTCATAGGGGTCGAACCGCTTCTTCCATCGGTAAAAGGTCTGGGCAGAGATACCAAAATAGCGGCAGGTCAGCTGGGCATTCCCACACCGGGCATAATGGTCGAACCACCGCAGCCTCTTGGCGGCTTCCCCAGAGATCGTCCCCTGGCGAACCAGCGAGCGGATGAACTCAGACCCCGGCAGAATATCCCCATAAATACGGGCTGGATGAGGGTACATAGTGACTCCTATACTACCCCAAGGCGTCACTGATGTATCTGAACGAGATCATGCCTTGACATTGGAGGGGGTTGCCGGGATACTTAATCCGGAGAGGAGCATGCGAGTCGGACGGCGGGCTAAAACCCTGATTTTTCTGTGGGCGGCCGCGCTGGTCTGGCTGTCCGGTCCCTTTCTCCGGGCGGAGAGCATCCCCTGCGTCTTCGCCGACGTGGACAAGATCGTGGCCGTAGGAGACCTCCACGGCGACTACCAGAATCTTGTCAAAATCCTGACCGGAACCCGTCTGGTCGATGAGGAACTCCGCTGGACGGGCGGCCGGACGCACCTCGTCCAGACCGGGGACATCCTCGATCGGGGGCCGGCGGCCCGCCGGATCTTCGACCTCCTGATCCGCCTGGAGCAGGAGGCGGAGCAGGCCGGAGGCCGGGTGCACGTCCTCATCGGCAACCATGAGGAAATGGCCCTGGCCGGTATCAGCTTTGACTACCAGGGCTTCGTGACCGTGGACCAGTTCCAGTCGTTTCTGCCCGATGCCTTTGTCGAAGAGAAAGTAACCCAGTTCGTCCAAAAAAAGGCGGCGGCCCTCCCGGCCGGCGCCGAGCCTCCGGCCATCTCCTTCGCCGAGCTCCAGGAATACTGGCAGAAGATCATGGACGAGGACGAAGACGCCCGAGCCGAATATTTCAGGTTTCTCCGCGCCCACTACGGTCCCTGGCTCCTCGGCCGCAACGGGGTCCTCAAGATCAACGACATCGTCTTCGCCCACGGCGGCCTCAGCGAATCCTTCGCCGCGATCCCCCTCGAAAAGCTCAACGCCCTCCTGCGCCACGAGCTCAACCTGGCCATGCGCGGGGCAAGCTTCCGGCCGCGGATCCTGTTCGTCCGGAACAGCCCCCTCTGGTATCGGGACCTCGCCCTGAGCGACGAAAAGTCCATCGCCAAGGAAGTGGACCGCATCCTGGGCAAGCTCAAGGCCCGGCACATGGTCATCGCCCATTCGCCTCACGGTTTCGGCACGGTGCGCTCCATGGAGCGGCTGGGGGGGCGGATCTGGGTCATCGACACGGGAATCTCCGCCCATTACGGGGGACATTACAGCGCCTTGATCATAGACCGCCAGAAGTATACGCCTTGGGGGGTGATGAACGGTGGCAAATAAGACTTGGGGAATCTTCTGGGGAGTCTTGATCCTGGCCTGTTCCGGCTGGGGGGGCGGAGAGGAACAAGCGACGGCCGCCGCGCGGGAGGAGATGCTGCGCACGGCGCCCATCATCACCATCGCCAAGCAGGAGTCGCGCGGCCGGACCAGCGCCTGGATCGTCTACCTGAACGAAGGGGAGAAGGCCGCCCGGGCGATCTTCAAGTATGTCAACCGGCCGCGGCCGAAAAACCTGCCCAGCAGCTACCGCTACGAGCTGGCGGCCTACGAGCTCAGCGCCCTACTCGGCCTGGAGCTCGTCCCGCCCACGGTCGAGCGGACCATCGAAGGCCGGCCGGGATCCCTGCAGTCCTACTGCGAGAACGTCATGTCCGAACCCTCCCGGCGCCGGAAAAAGCTCGTCCCGCCCGACCTCTCCCTCCTGCAGAACGCCTTCTCCGAGATGAGCCTGTTCGAGAACCTGACCAACACCCCGCGCGAGGACGCGTCCGACATCCTCATCAGCACCCAGAACTGGCGGCTGTGGCGCGTGGATTTTTCCGAGTCGTTCGCCCCGGACAGGGCGCTCCTGCCCGACAGCCTCTTCCCCCGCTGTTCCCGGAAACTCTACCAGAGGCTCCGCGAGACTCCGGACACGGAATTCGAGCGGCGGCTGGCCGCCTATCTCAATAAGGACGAGCTCGACAGCCTGCTTCACCGGAAGCGCTTGGCCTTGGACACTCTCGAGCGCCTGATCCGGGAAAAGGGCGAGGCGGCGGTTCTGTTCGAGTCCTGACCGCATTCCGGCCGAAGGCCCGGCGGGAGGACAGCAGCGGCCCGGCCCGCGACTACGGAAACACGGGGAAATGGAGGGAGGAGATGGAGGCCGTTCAACGACACGCCCCAACAGGATCGAAGCCCGCCGGACTGCTGTTCCGCTTTCTGCGCCTGTTCACGGTCATTCACCGGCCCGAAGCGGTCAAGGCCTTTCTCCTGATGCTCAACAGCTTCCTGATCATGTTCGGCTACTACCAGATCAAGGCCGTCCGGGAAGGCCTTCTCCTGGCCAAGCACCCGGCGACGATCAAGAGCTACCTGGCCATCCCCCAGGCCCTCATCCTCATCTTCGTGGTCAAGGCCTTCGCCAGGGTCGCCTCGCGCTATCCGCGCCATCTGCTGATCACCTATATCACGGCCTTTTGCATGTCCAACCTCGTCCTGTTCAACATCCTCAACTGGGCCGGCGTTCCGGTAGCCGTCATGGGCATCGCCTTCTTCATCTGGATCGGGATGTACAACTGGTTCATTCCCGCCCAGTTCTGGGGGTTCGCCAACGACATCTATTCCGAGGAGGAGGGCAAGCGCCTCTTCCCGATGATCGCCTTCGGGGCCACCCTGGGCGGCGTCACCGGGCCCATCGTCGCCCGCCAGCTCGTCCCCCATTTCGGGTCCTACGGCATGATGCTGGTGACGACCGGCGTTCTGGGGCTGTGCATCATCCTGACCTGGGTCGTCCACTTCCGCGACCTGGCCGATGCCAAACAGGCGGCTGCCGCCGGAGCGGCGACTCGGCTCAAGGAAAAGGAAAAGCCGCTGGACAAGAGCGGCGGATTCCGCCTCATCTTCAAGAGCCGCTACCTGATTCTCATCGCCCTGGTCATCGGCCTCTACAATTTCATCAATTCCCTGGGCGAATTCATGTTCTCCCACCTCCAGCAGAAGACCGCCCTGAGGGCCCTCGGGACGGCGGCCACGGGGAGCGTCGACCTGCAGAACTACATCTCCTCGGCCTTCGCCGGGTATCAGGGGCTGACCAACCTCCTGGCCATGCTGATCCAGCTCTTCCTGGTGTCGCGCATCTTCCGTTATGTCGGCATCGGCGGAGCGCTCCTCTTCCTGCCCCTCATCGCCCTGGGCGGCTACGGCTACATGGCCTTCGGGGCGTCCCTGGTGCTCCTGAAGTGGATCAAGGCCGTCGAGAACGGGACCGATTATTCGCTCATGCGCACGACCCGGGCGGCACTGTTCCTGATCACCAAACGGGAGGAGAAATACAAGGCCCAGATGGCCATCGAAACCTTCTTCGTCCGGGCCGGCGACTCGCTCCAGGCCATCGTGGTCTGGGTCGGGACGACCGTCCTGGCCTTGAGCATCGAGGGGTTCGCGGTCATCAACGTGACCGGCGTCCTGGTCTGGATCGGGCTCAGCGTCCTCGTCTTCCGCCAGTACAAGAAGCTGAAACGCCAGTCGGAGGAAGCCGCTCCGCCGAAGGACGGCGCGGTCAAAGCCTAGGGGATCCGGCGCACGTCCTTGATCTTGATGATCCCGCCCGAATCCTGGGCGAGGTACAGATATCCCTCTTCGTCCCGGCACAGGCCTTCCTGGTTGTCGCCGGGAAAGGCGTAGCTTCGGATGAGCCTCCCCTGCAGGGTGGATTCGACCAGGACGTTGTCCGCATCGCTGACGATGTTCAGGCGCTTGCGGACGGGGTCGTAGTACATTCCCGAGGGGTCGTCGACTTTCAGGGGGAGGACCCGAAGGATCCTGGCCTCGGCCTCGGGAGCCCGGCTCGACTTGAGCGGGACCAGGATTTCCAAAACACAGGGCGGGTCCCACTGATTGCCCGCGAAGAACGTCCCGCCCTCCCGGTGCCGCGGCCGGGGCACGAAGACCAGGGATTCGAGCCCGTTGTCGTAGGAATCGACCTGTTTCTGGAGAAACTGCTTGTTGCGGCCGTAAGCCCTGTTGACCGGAAACCGCCGGGTGACCGCCCGGCCGACCGGGTCGTATTCGAGGATGACGTCCTCCCCTTCGACGACGATGTAGAGAAGCCCGGTGGACGGGTCGACGGTGATGCCCTCCAGGTCGCCCGGGATTTCCGTCCGGGAGACGAGCGCCCCCTGCATGCTGAGCTCGAACACCAGGCCGTCGTCGCTCACAACGAACAGCGTCCTGCGGCCGGGATGGATGCAAATGCCCGAAGGCTCCGGGACGCCGGCCTGGTCGATGTTGCCCCCGAAACCCGGCGTGCCCGGCCAGAGATAGGGAAAGCGGATGGACGTCCGGCAGCCGGCCCCGCAGACGAGCGCCGCGAGGACCGCGCCGGCAATGACGGCCCTGAATTTCATCCCCGCGCCCCGGAGGTCAAATGCGACATGAGCAGCAAATTTATACCAGGCCGGGACTCCTGTCAATCGGGAGGGGGCACCAACCGCTCGGTCAATCGCCCCGGCGACGGATTGATTTTTAGCCCGTAATCGCGGTAATCTAACACCATTGGGGAGGCGTTCCTTGACGGAGGCGCTCATGAAGCCGTTCATCCGTATCCTGACCATCGTCGCTTGGGCTGTCATCCCCACGACCCTGGCCGCGCAGTTCACGGGGCCGGAAGTCGCCCGCCGCGGTTTCTGGGAGACCTTCCTGGCCGCGGCGGACATCGTCAAGTCCGAAGCCGCCGGGGAAGGCGTGACCAGGCCCTTCAAGCTCTACCTGAAGCAGGGCGATGTCGAATCGAAAGCTTTCTGGAAGAACGTCCGGGAGAAGCTCCCCAACGGCGCTTGGGACGACTGGCGCTATGAGATCGCGGCCTATCGGATCGACAAGCTGCTCGGCCTGAACATGATCCCGCCCGTCATCGAGAGGGAATTCAACGGGAAACCGGGCTCCCTGTCCCTGTTCGCCGTCAACAAGCATTCGCTCCTGAAAGTCATGGACGAGGGCATCCCCATCCCGGCCGAGGCGGCAGACGCCATCAATAAGATGAAATACATCACCCGGGCTTTCGACTGCCTGGTGGCCAACGACGACCGGACCCAGCAGAATATCCTCCTGACCGAGGACTGGCGGACGATCCTCATCGACCACTCCCGGGCGTTCCGGTCCGACCCGGAACACACGGCAAGGCTCATCTACGGCCAAGACGGCTTCAAGACGGCCTCCGGACGGCCGATGCTGTTCCGGCAGCTGCCCCGGAGCTTTGTCCAGTCCGTTCGGAGCCTGGACGCGGCCCGGATCCGGGCGGCCGTCGGAACCTATCTCACCGAGGGGGAGATCGCCGCGGTCATGGCGCGCCGGACGCTCCTCTTGGCTGACATCGACGGCCTGATCAAGGAGAAAGGGGAAGCGAGCGTTTTGTACTGATTTTCAGGAAAGGAGGAGGGAGAATGAGAAATAAAACCCTGTGGCTGCTGGCCGGCGGGATCATGATCCTCGGAGCGGGAGCCTTGACCCTGGCCCAGTTCCTGCCGGAGGACGTTGCCCAGCGGGCCCAATGGGAAGAGTTTCTGTCCACGGCCGAAATCGTGGGCGAGGAACAGATGACCGGCGCTAAGTCGGTCACCAACCCCTGGAAGCTCACCCTGGAAAAAAGCGGGGTCAGGCGGGTCGGGCTGTGGAAGAACGTCTCCGGGCGGCCCAGAGGATACATCGACAACTGGAAGTTCGAGCTGGCCGCCTACCGGCTGGACAAGCTCCTGGGCCTGAACATGGTTCCGCCCACGGTCGAGCGGAACTACAACGGTCCGGGGTCCTTCCAGCTCTGGATGGATTCGTGGATGACCCTCGAGAAGAAGATGGACGACAACATCAAGATCCCGTCCTACAAGATCTTCCATTGGAACAGGGCGCTCTACCTCCAGCGGTTCTTCGACAACCTGATCGCCAACGATGACCGGCACCAGAACAACTACCTCATCACCCAGGACTGGCGGATGTACCTGATCGACCACTCCCGGAGCTTCCGGATTTACGGCGACTTCGTCAAGAAGCTCCAGTACACGGACAAACGCCGGGGGGGGCCCATGGAGATGCTGGAGATCCCGCGGATCCTGCTGGACAAGATCAAGGCCCTCGATTTCGAGGCCGTCCGCGGGGCCGTGGGCGATTACCTCACCGAGGACGAGATCAAGGCCGTCCTGACCCGGCGCGACCTGATCCTGAAGGAGATGGACCGGATCTGCAAGAAGAACGGCGAGGCGAACGTCCTTTACTGAGTCCGGACGCGGCGGCGGGACCTCAGCTTCTTGAACAGGGTGAGGACGTTCTGGCCGTCCTCCCGCTTGTAGGTGAACCCGTCCATCATCGTCCGCGACAGGAAAATGCCGAACCCGCCGTGCCGGGCGGTGCGCACGATCTCCTTGAGGTTCGGCCGTTTCATCGTCCGGGGGTTGAAGGGGATCCCCCGGTCGCGGACCTCGAAATACACCCGGCGGGGCTCGAGCCAGGACTGCAGGTTGAGGGAGCCCTGTTCCTTGGGATAGGCGTACAGGACGATGTTGATGCAGACTTCGACCAGGGACAGGTCGATGCGAAAGGCGTCCTTGTCCGAAAGGGGCAGGCCGGCCAGGGATTCCCGGACGAAATCCCTGACCCTGGCCACCTCGCCCAGGTCCGAGGCGATCTCCAGGGTCCGGACCGATGTCCGCGACTCGAGGGAAGGTCTTCGCCTGAGCACCATCACCGCGCCTTCTCCGTACGAGAGTCATTGTAGCAGAGCGCGACAGGGGGACGCAATGCCCCGGTTGACTTCGCCCCGGCTTGGCCTATATTAGAAGCGTTGTCCCCGAAACGAATAAAAGGATTTCAGCCTCAAGCCGAATGAAGCGCCGACGCCCTTCCCCATTCTTCTTGACGCCGACCGGAAGATCTCCAAAAGACTGGGCGTGTTCGCCTCGGAATGGAGCGGCAGCAAGGTGGACCAGGGCATTCCCAGCGTTTTCGTCATCGACAGCGGGGGCATCCTGATGCTGAAGTATATCGGCCAGAACACGGTGGACAGGCCCAGCCCCGCTTATCTGGCCAAGTTCCTGGGACAGCTTAACGCTTCGAAGCCGCGCTCTTAAGGCCGGTCCGGACGGCCCGGGGCGGGCGGCGAAGTCCGCGCCTCACGATCGAAATCGAAATAGCGCTCGATGATATCAAGGATCAGAGCTTCCTTGTCCAGTTTCAGGATGTCCGGGGGACCGACCTTCTCCAGGAACGGCCCTTCCCGGCCTTCGAGGGCGCTCGTCTTCGTCCTTCGGCCCTTGATCCGAAGAGTGAGCCGCAGCTCCGCGGAATTCTTCGGCAAGATCAGGTCGTAATGGAAGTGGTCGATCCGCGACCCGGGAAAAGTCATCAGAAAATGAATCGCCCGGCCTTTGTCCAGACCGTACTTGGTCTTGATCTTATAGGACCGCAGCTCCCGGGTCAGGCTTTCGAAGGCCGGCTCGGCGATGAATTCGAAAAAATGGCTGAGATGCTCAAGCGTTTCCTTCTTGCGTTTCTCGATTCGGGCGAGATCCTCGAAACGATCCTTCAGCTTGTCCGGCCATTGTTCTTCAGGCATCGCCGTTTTTGCTCCGTTTTTTCCATCCTATCACAACCGGACGAGAGAGGAAACGCCGGACTGTGAATCCAACGGCTCCGGCCATTGCATGTTTTCCTGAAAAACGCGTTTTGAGATGATTCAGTATCTCTATGATTCTCTTCTAATTAGAGGAAAGCATTCACAGGAATGTGAATATCCCTGTGCAAAAGTCGAAAAAACCTTTCCTAAATTTATGAATTGAATAGAGATATGGCTTTTTGCACAAAATATGGTGCACTCCCGGGCGCGCATCAGCCGTCGAACAGCATTTTTCGGGCTGCGGCGGCAACCTCATGAAAAGAAACGGATTGAGCTTCGTCCGCGGCAAGGATTCGGGATTTTCCTGCCGGTTTCCACACAAGCGCTGAATCATTCCTGAAAACAGCCAGCGTCGGCGCGCCGCAAGCGGCGGCCAGATGGGTCACTCCGGAATCGTTCCCGAGGTACAAGGACGACCGGGCCAGAAGCCCGGCCAGGTCTTTCAGAGCGAGCCCTGAGATGGAGCTCCAGGAAGAAGGGAGATTCGTGCCGGCCAACTCGGCCTGGAGCTCCGTTTCCGCTTCTCCCATGACGAATACGCCGGAGAGGCCGTCGCCGCGAAGGAGACGGGCGGTTTCCAGGAACCTTTCCAGCGGCCAGCGCTTTTTCACGCCGCCCGAGCCGGGATGGATGACGACATATCGGGCCTCCGGTCCGATCCCCAGGCTTTCCGCGAGACGGCGGCCGCCGAGGAGCACGGCCTCTTTCAGCGGCAGAAAAACGAAATCGTCGAACTCCGCAACCGTAGAAACATCCGGGCCGAGACTCCGGGCCGTTTCCCCGAAGAAATATCGGCCCGCCGGGAGGTTCGCCCCGGCGTCATAGACGAGCATCCGGTGCGGCGCCCCCAAGCGATCGAGCGCGTCCTCCAAGCCGTCGGGCCGGCGAGCCTGCATCCACCCCCAGACGAAGGCGAATCCGCCCAGCCAGGAGGCGGCGTCCGCGGGAATCTCCCCCGCCGAATAGAGCCGGGTAAACCGCGGTCCGCTCGCCGGTTCGAGCTCGTCGACGACGCCCGTCTCGACGAATAGGGTCCCGTAGTCTTCCCGGCCGGCCAGGGTCAGCCGCCATCCAGGCCGGGATTTCCTTAAGAGTTGGATGCTGGGAAGGACCGCCAGGAGGTCCCCCAATCCGCCCAAGCGCACCAGGAGCGCGCTGCTCAAGGCGTTCGCTCCAAGCGGCGCGCCGTCCATGCCCCCATTTTAACCTCGGGGGACCCGAAATCAAGCCCGCCGGCGGGGCCCCTTTCATATATAATGGATGAATGCCATTCTTTGCGAGGAGGAAGAAACGGCGCCGCGTGGCGTCTAAAGAGTGTTTACCCGAACAAGGAGGTTCCATCGCATGAAACGCTTTCTCACCGTTCTGGTCCTGCTCCTGGCGTCGGCCTCGATCTTGGCCGCCGGCCTGGCGCTCGACGTCAAGGAGCTCGTGCTGTCCAACGGCATGAAGATCCTGATGATCCCCAAGGCCGGGGTTCCCCGGGTCGTGTGCCACGTCTACTACAAGGTCGGCTCGATCAACGAGCGGCCGGGCATCACCGGGATCGCCCACGTCCACGAGCACATGATGTTCAAGGGCACCCGGATGCTGGGCGTCACGGACTTCGACAAGGACGCCGCCCTCGACCGGAAGATCGACGAGGTCATGGACAAGATCTACCGGGAAAAGTACTGGAAGTCCGACGGCGGCGACAAGGCCCAGCTGGCCCAGTGGCAGAAAGACTACGAGGAGCTGGTCCAGTCCGAAAAGCCGCTCATCATCAAGGACGAGTTGTGGACGCTGTACATGAAGAACGGCGGCACGGGACTCAATGCCTCGACCGGCAACGAGAGCACGGGCTATTACGTCACCCTGCCCTCGAACAAGGTCGAGCTGCAGATGCTGCTCGAGTCCGACCGGATGGCCAACGCCTATTTCCGCGAGTTCTACTCCGAAAAGGACGTGGTCATGGAGGAGCGCCGCCTGAGCGAAAACAGCCCGGGGTCTCTCTTCAACGAGCAGGTCAACGCCGCCTTCTACGCCGCCTCGCCCTATCACTGGGACGTCATCGGCTGGATGGACGACCTGCGCAAGATGACCAAGGCGGACATGGTCGAATTCCACGACACGTACTACGTTCCCAACAACTGCGTCGCGATCTATGTCGGCAGCTTCGACCCGGCCGCCCTGGGGGCCATGGCTGAAAAGTACTTCGGCCGCATCCCCAGGGGCAAGGACGTCGAGCCCATCCGGACCTTCGAGCCCCCCCAGTACAGCGAAAAGCGCATGTACGGCCAGGGCCCGGCGCCGACCGGCCTGCAGCTGATGTTCCACATCCCGCCGGAGGGCCATCCGGACGCGGCCGCCCTGTCGGTCGTGGCCGATGCCCTGGGCGCGGGCGGCGGACGCGGCTTCCGCGGCATGGGCGGGGGCGGCGGCACCGGACGCTTGTACAAGACCCTGGTCCGGGACAAGGAGCTGGCCGTCAGCGCTTCGGCCTCCAGCCGGCCTCAGTGGTATGTGGGCGCCTTCCAGTTCAGCGCCACGCCCCGGGTCGACAAGAGCGTCCTGCCCGAGGACCTGGAAAAGGCGATCTGGGCCGAGGTCGAAAAGATCAAGAAAGAGGGCGTGACGCCCGACGAGATCCAGAAAGCCAAGAACCGCTCCGAAGCCATGTTCATCCGCGCGCTGGACAGCGCCATGGGCCTGGCCATGCGGGCGGGACGGGCCGAGCTCAACCGCGGCTGGCGGTCCCTCGCGGACGATGTCGAAGCCGTCAAGAGGGTGTCCAACGATGACGTCAAGCGCGTGGCCGCCAAGTACTTCGTCAAGGACAACAGCCTGACCGCCATCTACACCCGAATGATGGGGCGGTAAGGAGGAGGACAAGATGAAAAAGACACTCACCCTTTTCGCAGCCCTCAGCCTCCTGGTCGTGTCCTTCGGCCTGGCCCAGGTTGAGAAACCCTCCGATCTCAAGTTCTCCCCATTGTCCTATGAACCGCCCAATCCCCAGGCCTTTCGGATGACGTTCGCCAACGGGCTCCGCGGCTACATCCAGGAGGAACGCAGCCTGCCCCTGGTCAACATCTCGGCCGTGGTCAATTTCGGCAAGCTGACCGTGGCCCGGGACAAGGCCGGTCTGGAATCCATCCTCAGCGATACCCTGATCAAGGGCGGCACGAAGACCCGGGAAGGCAGCGCCGTCGAGGAACGGATCGATTTCCTGGGCGGTTCGCTGGACTTCCGGGTCGGCGAACGGACCTCCATCCTGTCTCTGTCGGTCCTGAGCCGTGACCTGGACGAGGGCCTGGCCCTCTTTTTCGACGTGCTGATGCACCCCGAGTTCCGGGAGAACGCCGTCAACCTGGCCAAGCGGCGCCTGACCGAACAGCTCCGCCAGGCGAACGACGCGCCCGGCATGGTCCTGGCCCGGGAATATGAAAAGCTCCTGTACGGAGACCACCCCCTGACCTGGCAGGCGACCAAGAAGACCTACGACGCCGTCCTGCCCGGCGACCTCAAGGCCGTCCACGGCCGGTATTTCTTTCCTAAAAACACCATCCTGACCGCGTCGGGCGATTTCAGCAAGGCCGACCTCAAGGCCAAGATCAACAAGTTCGCGGCCTCCTGGTCGAACCAGTCGCCGGCGCCTCAGTCCTGGTCCAAGACGTTCCCCGCCGTCGAGCCGGGAGTCTACTTCATTCAAAAGGCCATCAACCAAGGCTACATCAGCCTCGGACACCTGGGCCTCGAGGACACCGACCCGGACTACTACGCCGTCCAGGTCATGAACTTCATCCTCGGCGGCGGCAGCTTCACCTCCCGGATCACGACCAAGGTCCGGTCGAACGAGGGGCTGTCCTACAACCAGGGCAGCCGGTTCACGTATCGCTGGGGCTTCCCCGGCACCTTCGCCGGCTACGTCCAGACCAAGTCGGCCACGGTGGGCTATGCCATCTCCCTCATCCTCAACGAATTCGACCGGATCCGCAAGGAGCCGGTTTCCGACGCGGAGATGGAAACCGCCGTGAACTTCTACCTCGAGAGCTTTTCCGACGCCTTCCAATCGCCCCAAGCGACCATGGCCACCTTCGCCAACCTGGAAATGACCGGCAAGCCGATGGATTACTACAAGACCTACCGGCAGAAGATCAAGGCCGTGACCAAGGCCATGGTCCAGGAGGCGGCCCGGAAATACATCCATCCCGACCGGGCGGCCGTTCTCATCGTGGGCGACTTCGATCCCTGCAACGCCGGGTCGGACAAGTTCCCCGGCCCCCTGGACAAGTTCGGCACGGTCCGCCGCATCACCCTCATCGACCCCCTGACCGGAGAGCCGGTCAAGACGCGCTGACCCCCGCCGGATTTCCTGACCCTTCGGCCGTCCGCCCCTCGGGGCGGACGGCCTTTTTTTTACTTCAGTCTTTCCCTGGCTCAAGGAAATCCTTATAATAATATCAATTTCCGGGATTCCGACCATGAATGAGCTCATTGCCGTTGTCGAGGACGAGCCGGATATCCGCAGCCTGGTCGTCCTCCACCTTAAAAAGGAAGGATTCCAGACGGAGGCCTTCGAGAGCGCCAAGCCGTTCTTCCGGTCCCTGGACAAGCGACGCCCTGCCCTCGTCATCCTGGATTTGATGCTCCCCGACATGGACGGGCTGGACATCACCCGAACCCTGAAGCGGAGGGACGACTGGGCCTCCCTCCCGATCATCATCCTGACCGCCAAAAGCACGGAAACCGACAAGGTGCTGGGATTGGAGCTGGGCGCGGACGACTATCTGACCAAGCCTTTCTCGCCCAAGGAGCTCGTGGCCCGGGTGCGGGCCGTGCTCCGCCGCCCCGGCCAGGCCGCCGAAACGAAGACGCTCCGGGCCGGGCCGAACGTGGTCCTGGACGTCGACAAGCATGAGGTCACGGCCCGCGGCCGGAAGATCGACCTGACTTTGGCCGAATTCAAGATCCTGGCCCTGCTCGTCTCCCATCCCGGACGGGTCTACGGCCGCGACCAGATCCTGGACGGCCTGTGGGGCGGCGAGAAGATCGTCATCGACCGGACCATCGACGTCCACATCCGCAACCTCCGGGAAAAGCTGGGAGAAGACGGGTCCCTGGTCAAGACCATCCGGGGCCTGGGCTACAAGTTCGAAGAATGAAAAAGCTGATATTCCTCAAGATGTTCGGCGCCTCCCTGGCGATCATCATCCTGTTGGTGATCGCCATCCTGGTCACGTCCTTCGCATTCATCCGGACCCGGACCCTGGACGGCCTGGCCGCGGACCTGGAAAAGCTCGGCCGGGCCCTCGAGCCCGAGGTCACGGGCTATGTCGACCGGAACGCCCTGGCCGACATGGAAGCCTACTTCCGGAAGTTCGAGCAGCAGACCCGGGTGCGCCTGACCTTCATCCGCCCCGACGGGACGGTTGCGGCCGATTCCCAGGAAAAGGCGGCCCTGATGGAGAGCCATCGCTACCGGCCCGAAGTGGTGGAGGCCCTCCAGGGCAGGACCGGCCGGGCGCTGCGATTCAGCGACACCCTCGGCCAGGAGATGCTCTATATCGCCGTTCCCGTAGTCCGGGAAGGCCGGCTGATCGGCTGCCTGCGGATGAGCAACTTCAGCCGGGACATCGACGTTATCCTCTCCGGCTTGAAGCGGAGCATTACCTTGACCGCGGCCCTGGTGGCTGCCCTGGCCCTGATCCTGGCCTTCCTCCTCTCCCGGAGCTACACCCGGTCCATCCACCGCATGATCGAAGCCTCGGACAGGATCGCCTCGGGGGATTTCAAGGCCAAGGTCTACATCCGCAACCGGGACGAGCTCGGCCAGCTGGCCGCCAGCCTGAACGCCATGAGCGACCGGATCCGGGTGCTGTTCGGCAAGGTGACCGCCCAGCAGGAGGAGATCCAAGGCATCATCGGCGCCATGGAAGAAGGCCTCCTGGTCGTGAAGCCGGATGAACGGATCAGTCTGGCTAACCCGAGCTTCCGCCGGATCTTCGACCAGCCCTCGCCCGAGGGAAAGTATTACTGGGAAGCCGTCCGGAACACGGGCTTCAACGCCCTCATCCAGAAGGCCCGGGAGGAACATCGCCCCGTGCTGGACCGCCTCTCCATCCAGGACCGGACCTATCTGGCCCACGCCTCCTACATCCCGGCCATCGGCCACGTCGCCGCCACTCTCCATGACATCACCGACATCATCTCCTTCGAGCGGCTCAAGAGGGATTTCGTGGCCAACGTCTCCCATGAGCTTCAGACGCCCTTGACGGCCATCAAGGGCTACGCCGAGACCATGGAGTCCGAAGCGGACGAAACGGGCCGAGAATACCTCAAGGTCATCCTGAGGAACACAGACCGGCTGATCGCCATCGTCAAGGACCTCCTCCTCCTGTCCGAGCTCGAGGACATCGAAGACAGGACCTCGCCCCCGGTCCTGGATTCCGTGGACATGACGGCCCTGATCGAAAGCCTGTTCAAGGTCTTCGAACCCAAGGCCCGGGCCAAGGGTCTCTTCCTGACCTTCAACGCCCCCCCGGGCGCCCTGGCCGTGTCCGGGGACGCGTTCAAGCTGGAACAGATGGTCATCAACCTCCTGGACAACGCCCTCAAATACACGGACCAGGGCGGGATCACGGTCAGCCTCCGCGGCGATTCCGCGGCGGCCGTCCTCGAATTCGAGGACACCGGCCTGGGCATCGCCCCCGAGCATCTCCCCCGGATCTTCGAGAGGTTCTATGTCGTGGACAAGAGCCGGCTGAGAAACATGGGCGGAACGGGATTGGGATTGTCCATCGTCAAGCACATCGTCCAGATGCACAAGGGCGAGATCAGCCTGGTCAGCCGGCTTGGCCGCGGCACCAAGTTCACCATCCTGTTCCCCCTGGCATCGGCCGGGAAACCGGTCGAAGGCTGAAGGCTTATCGCTCAGGGCCGAGACCGTCCCCGAGGCCGCTTCATCCGAGTCCAACCCCCTTCGAGGAGAGGGCGCCTGTCCGGGATCAAGACGGTTTGGCCGAGCCGTTCGGCGCGGAGTGGTGCTTGATGTATTTGCCCTCGACGTAAAAGATGACATCCTCGGCGATGTTGGTGGCGTGGTCGGCGATCCGCTCCAGGTTCCGCCCGACCAGGATCAAGTCCACCGCCCGGGCGACCGTGGCCGGATCCTGCATCATGTAGGTCAGCAGCTCCCGGAAGACCTGGTCGTTGAGGGCGTCGACCTCGGCGTCCCGCCGGCAGATATCCCGGGCCAAGGCCGTGTCCCGGTCGATGAATGCCGTCAGGGCGTCCCGGACCATCCGCTGGGCGGCCTCGGCCATCCGGGGAATGTCGACCAGGGGCTTGAGCCTGGGCCGGCGGATGAGATCCAGGGTCCGCTCGGCGATGTTGACCGCGAGGTCGCCCATCCGCTCCAGGTCGCGGCCCATGCGCAGCACCGTGCTGATGAGGCGCAAGTCCATGGCCATGGGCTGGTTGAGGGCCAGGAGCTTCAGCCCCAGCAGGTCCACCTCGACGTCGAGCCGGTTGACTTCCGATTCCCGGGAGAGCACCTGCTGTGGTAAATCCTCGCGCTCCTCTTTGAGGCCCTGGATCGATTGGGCGATGGACTCCTCGACCAGGGCCGCCATCCGCAAGAGCTTCTGCTTGATATCCTTCAGTTCTTCGTCTAAGTGACGTTTCATTTCGTACCTCCCCGTCCGCGGAACGGCTTAACCGAACCGGCCGGTGACGTAATCCTCAGTCAGCTTGTTGGCTGGGCTGGTGAAGATCTTGTCCGTCCGGTCGAACTCGATGAGCTCGCCCAGCATCAGAAATGCCGTGAAATCCGAGACGCGCGCCGCTTGCTGCATGTTGTGGGTCACGATCACGACCGTATAGCGCTCCTTGAGCCTGAAGATCAGCTCTTCGATCTTGGCCGTGGCGATGGGGTCGATGGCCGAGCAGGGCTCGTCGAAGAGGATGACCTCGGGCTTGACCGCCAGGGAGCGGGCGATGCACAGGCGCTGCTGCTGGCCGCCCGACAGGGCGAAGGCGTTGTCCCGCAGCCGGTCCTTGACCTCGTCCCAGAGGGCCGCTTCCCGCAGGCTGTGCTCCACCGCCTCGCTCAGCCGGGCGTGATCCCGCAGGCCGTTGATCCGGAGGCCGTAGGCGACGTTGTCGAAGATCGACTTGGGAAAGGGATTCGGCTTCTGGAAGACCATGCCCACGTTCCTCCGCAGCTGGACTACGTCCACGCCGGGATCGAAGATGTTCTGGTTGTCGATCAAGACCCGGCCTTCGACGCGGGTCCCCGCCAGGACGTCGTTCATCCGGTTGAGGGTCCGGATCAGGGTCGATTTGCCGCAGCCCGAAGGGCCGATGACCGCCGTCACCTGGTTGACCGAGCAGACGAGGCTGATGTCCTTGAGGGCCTGCTTGGAGCCGTAGTAGAAATTCAGACGCTTGATGTCGATTTTGGCGATGGGGTTCATGGTCATATTCTCCGTTTGCGCCTGAGCCGGTAGCGGATGACGATCGAGGTGAGGTTCATCCCCAGGACGAAGACGATGAGCACCAGGGCGGTGCCGTAGGCCAGAGGACGGACCTGCAGGATCGCATGGTGCTGGGTCGACAAGACGTACAGATGGTAGGGCAAGGCCATGAACTGGTCTCCCAGGGAGTGGGGAATCCGGGGAAGGAAGAACGCGGCGCCGGTGAACATGATCGGAGCCGTTTCCCCCGCGGCCCGGGCCAGCCCCAGCACCGTGCCGGTCAGCATGCCCGGCAGGGCATAGGGCAGGACGTTGGTCCGGATGGATTGCCACTTGGTGGCGCCCAACGCTAAGGAACCCTCCCGGAAGGAATTGGGGACGGTCTTGAGCGCCTCTTCGCTGGCCGTGACCGTCCAGGGCAGTGTCAGGAGGCCGAGAGTCAAGCCGGCGGACAGAATGGACGTTCCGAATCGAAAGATGTTCACGAAGAGGATGACCCCGAACAGGCCGTAGACGATCGACGGCACGCCCGACAGGTTGCGGATGGCCAGGCGGATCAAGCGGGTCAGGCGGGTCTGCTTGGCGTATTCGTTGAGGTAGATCGCCGCGGCCATGCCCAAGGGCACGGCCAGGACGGCGGTCACCAAGGTCACCATCAGAGTGCCGATGATGGCCGGAAAGATCCCCCCCTGGGTCATCCCCCGGCGGGGCGCCGTCGTCAGGAACTCCCAGGTGATCGAGCCTCCCCCGCGCCGGATGATGTCGTACAGGAAGAGGACGATGACGGCCAGGACCAGGATGACGCTCAACCGGAGGAAAAAAAAGCCTATGAACTGGGCGATCTTCTTCTTCACAGCTCGTGCTCCTGGTACTTGTGGAGGACAAGGTCGGCCGCCAGGTTCACGGCGAACGTCATCAGGAACAACACCAATCCGATGGCGAACAAGGCGTAGTAATGGGTGCTGAAGTAGGGGACTTCGCCCAGCTCGATAGCGATATTGGAGGTCATGGTCCGCACGGATTGAAGCAGGCCGGTGGGAAACGATCGGGCGTTGCCCGTGGCCATAAGCACGGTCATCGTCTCGCCCACAGCCCGTCCGAGGCCGAGCATGACCGCGGCGATGATCCCGGACAAGGCCGCCGGGAGCTTGACCCGGACCAGGGTCTGCCAGCGCGAACCGCCCAAGGCCAGGGACGCTTCCGAGTAGGCTTGGGGGACGGCGCTCAGGGCGTCCTCGGAGATGCTGATGATCGTGGGCAGGGACATGATCGCCAGGAGGATGGAGCCGTTCAGGGCGTTCAGTCCGTTACCGATGTGGAACAGCCTGGAGATCAACGGACCGAACAGGACGATGCCCAGGAATCCGACCACGACCGAGGGAATCCCCGCCAGG
>Ga0209254_10002221_pt1 | contig 17598 bp, 18 predicted proteins | sample FrelakmetDIP11DI_FD_187148 | JGI IMG/M metagenome (GOLD analysis project Ga0209254, IMG submission 187148) | Freshwater lake sediment microbial communities from the University of Notre Dame, USA, for methane emissions studies - DIP11 DI (SPAdes)... | ecosystem: Environmental > Aquatic >... | reverse complement strand
CGCAGGACTTCACGCCCCACTCCGCCCAGCCCTGGCGCCGATCCAGCTCGGCAACCAGCGCCAGGAACCGCGCATTCCCGGCATTCAGATGACCCGCCAATGTCGTGATCTCGGACACCAGCTCGGGCGTGGAAACCGACGAGAACTCTCCTTCCATGGGTCATCTCCTGAGCCTGTGTTTCTGTACAGTATCGTATCAAATAGACCGACAAAAGCAAGGCTAAAGGAGCGCACCAGATGAGCTTGTTACACTGCTCATATGAGCCGATAATGATCGCAGGAGGGCACGAACCCATGGCCATTCCTGCCGATCGAGTTGCCCGCATCCTTGGACTGCGACCCCACATCCGCTCGGTCGCGGACATCGCCGAGGCCGTGGAATCCGGACTGCCGAAGCACAGCCTCGAACGCGTCGTCGAGCGCTCCGGCATCGAGGGCCCTGCCCGCCTCAAGCTCATGCACCGCGTCGTCCCCGCGGCGACGTACAAGCGCCGCCATCGCCTGAAGCTCGTCGAGGGCGAGCGCACGGAGCGCCTCGCGCGGGTGATCGCGCTCGCAGAAATGCTCTGGGACGACGAGGCGGAAGCACGGCGTTTCCTCGTCACGCCGCATCCGGAGCTCGGCCGCAAGAAACCCATCGAGGCCGCGCTGACCGAGCTCGGCGCGCGCCAGGTCGAGGACGTCGTCATGCGCGCCCTCTATGGGCTGCCCGTCTGACCGGGCGATGCGCTTCTACCGCATCGCGGACTCTCGCCACTCGCCCGAGAGCGGCGAAGGCGCCCGCCTCCACGGCGGCCGCTGGAACTCGCCTGGCCGCGCTGTGATCTACGCCTGCGAGACGCAGACCGGCGCGATGCTCGAGAAGCTCGTGCACACGAACGGCCGCATGCCGAAGCACCAGGTCTGCGTGACCTTCGAGGCGCCGGACTCGCTGAAGGTCGCCACGCTCGAGCCGAAGGATGTTGCGGAATGGGGAGCCCGGGACATGATCGCGAGCCGCAAGGCGGGCGACACCTGGCTCGAGAAGGCAGCGACCGCGGTCCTGAAAATCCCGAGCGTCGTCTTCGACGCCGAGCGCAACGTGCTCATCAATCCGGATCACCCGGACTTCAAGCGCATCAAGGTCGCGAGTGTGGAACCCGTCCGCTGGGACGAGCGGCTGTTCGAAGAGAAGCCCGCTAGATCGAAGTCCTGAGGCTGATCAGCTCCGGGAAGAACCCGCGCTTCAGCACGTGCTCGAGGTAGCCTACCCCACTCGAGCCACCGGTCCCGCGCTTGAAGCCGATGATCCGCTCGACCGTCTTCAGGTGCGCGAAGCGCCACTGCTGCAATCGATATTCGAGGTCCACGAGCTTCTCCGCGAGTTCGTAGAGATCCCAGTGCCCCGTTGAATCGCGGTACACGCCGAGCCAGGCGGCCTCCACCGCGGGATGCGCCTGGTACGGCTGCGTCCAGTCCCGCTCGGTGCACTCGGCCGGGATGTCGAAGCCGCGCCGTGCCAGAAGGCGGATCGATTCGTCATACAGGGACGCCGTCGACAGCTCGCGCTTGAGGAGCGCGTATGCAGGCTTGTCGTGCGCGTGCACTTCGATCAGGCGCGGCTCCTTGTTGCCGAGAACGAACTCGAGCAGCCGGTACTGCCAGGACTGGAAGCCCGAACTCTGCCCGAGCGAGTCGCGGAACTTGCCGTAGTCAGAAGGCGTCATCGTCGAAAGCACGTCCCAGGACTGGATGAGCTGCGTCTGGATGCGCGCGACCCGCGCGAGCATCTTGAAGGCAGGCTCGAGGTCGTCGCCGCAGATCTGTGCACGGGTCGCGGCGAGCTCGTGCAGGCAGAGCTTCATCCAGATCTCGGTCGCCTGGTGGATGACGATGAACAGCATCTCGTCGTGCTGGCCGGAGAGCGGCTTCTGCGCGTCGAGCACCTTGTCGAGCTGCAGGTACTGGCTGTAGCTGATGGACTTGTCGAGATCCCAGTGGATCCCTGCCATCGGATCGACGGGCTTCGGGTCGCGCTTGTCGTTCATTCGGCGTCCGCTTGGGCCTCGGGGCGCGTCGTCGAAAACGCCGGCAGCGTCACCAGGTGCGCGTCGATCGCGGCGAGCGCCGGGAACGGCCGGATGTCGAGATGATGGCGCCGCGCGTTGTACATCATGGGCACGAGGCAGAGATCGGCCATCGAGACGGCGCCGCCATGGAGATAGCGCGTGCCGTCGCCGTGACGGCGCGCAAGTTCCTCCAGCGCCGTGAACCCCTGCCCTATCCAGTGACGCACCCACTCCGCAACCGGGCCGTCGCCCTGCGCAAGCGGGCCACGCAGGTAGTTGAGCACGGCAAGGTTCTGCAGCGGGTGGATCTCGCAGGCGACCAGGAGCGCCATCTGCCGCACGATGGCTCGCCCTGCGAAGTCCACCGGCAACAACGGCGGCTCCGGGTGCTTCTCCTCCAGGTATTCGATGATCGCGAGCGACTGCGCGTACACGCGGCCCTCGTCCTCGAGCGCGGGCACGCGTTGCTGCGGGTTCACCTCGTGGTAGGACTCGCTGTGCTGCTGCCCGCCCGCGCGGATCAAATGAACCGGCACCGTGCCGTGAGGAATTCCTTTCCAGGAAAGCGCGATGCGCACGCGCCAGGCGGCAGAACTGCGCCAATAGGAAAAAAGTTTCATCGTGCCGCCATCGTGAGTTCAAGTTGGCCGACGCCGTCGATGCCGCCGCGCACGCGGTCGCCGGGTCGAAGCGGTCCGACGCCCGCGGGCGTGCCCGTGAACACGAGGTCCCCGGCCTGGACCTCGAACCAGGTCGCGAGCTCCGCGAGGATCTCCGGCACGCCCCAGATCATGTCGGCGATGTCGCCGTCCTGACGGGGCTGGCCGTTGACCTCGAGCCAGATGCGACCCCGCGATGGATGACCGACGTCTGCCGCGCGCGCGATTGACGAAATCGGCGCGGAATGCTCGAAGCCCTTGGACGTGTCCCAGGGCTTGCCCTCTTTCTTCATCTGCGACTGCACGTCACGCCGGGTGAGGTCGATGCCGGCGGCGTAGCCGAAAATCTCGCGGGCGCTCGCCAGCGCGACGACCAGCTCGATCTCGTGGTGCAGGTCGGTCGTGCGGCCGGGGAATGGCACGACGCCGCCGCTTGCCACCACCGCTTCGGCCGGCTTGGTGAAGAAGAACGGCGGCGCCTTGAGGTCGGTCGCGCCCATCTCGCGCGAGTGCTCGGCGTAGTTGCGCCCGACGCAGAATATGCGCCGCACCGGGAATGCAGGCGTCCCGCCCGCGACCGCGACGGTCGGGCGGGGAGCAACGGCTACGGCATGTTGATCGGCCACGCGCCGGGTACACTAACCGAAAGCAGGGTGGGCAGTCATGGGCATCTGGTTCCGCCAGTTCACGGCCGAGGAAGTCGACGAATTCCAGCACGACACGATGGGCCAGCACCTTGGCATCGAGGTGACGGACATCGGTGCCGACTACCTCGAGGCGCGCATGCCCGTGGACGGCCGCACCATGCAGCCGGACCGGATCCTTCATGGCGGCGCATCGGTCGCGCTGGCGGAGACACTCGGCAGCGTGGGCGGCTCGATGTGCATCGACCGCGAACGCTTCCAGATCGTCGGCGTCGAGATCAACGCCAATCACCTGCGACCGGCCATGACCGGGCACGTGACCGGCCGCGCGAGCCCCATCCATCTCGGCAGGCGCACCCAGGTGTGGAACATCGAGATCCGCGACGACCGCAAGCGACTCGTCTGCGTCTCGCGGCTCACCATCGCTATAATCCCGCGATGAGAGCCGCGCTCGCGCTGGTGGTGACGATTGGCGTGACCGCCTGCGGCCAGACGGGCGCGCTCTTCCTCCCAGACGACAGCGTCGAGACGCCGGTCGAGATCCGCGGCCCCGGCGAAACCGCAGCGCCGGCGGAAGCCGAGAAGGAAGACAAGAAAGAAGAAAAAACCGCCGTGCCGCCGGGTCGCTGACCACCGTGGCCGGGACCGGGAAGCTCTGGCTGGTGGACGGCTCGTCCTACCTGTACCGCGCCTTCTTCGCGCTGCCGCCACTCATGACCTCGCAGGGCGTGCCAACCGGCGCCGTGCTCGGCGTGCTCAACATGCTGAACAAGCTCCTGAAGGAGGAGAACCCGGAGCTCGTCGCCGTGGTGCTCGACGCGCCCGGCCGCACTTTCCGCGACGAGCTGTTCGAGGCGTACAAGGCGCACCGGCCGCCAATGCCCGACGACCTGCGCGCGCAGATCGCGCCGCTGATCGAGGCGATCCCGGCGCTCGGCCTGCCGCTGCTGCGCATCGAGGGCGTCGAGGCTGACGACGTCATCGGCACGCTCGCCGAGCGCGCCGAGCGCGCGGGCCTCGAGGTCGTCATCTCGACGGGCGACAAGGACATGGCGCAGCTCGTCAACGACCGCGTCACGCTGGTCAACACGATGTTCGACACCAAGCTCGACCGCGCCGGCGTCAAGGCGAAGTTCGACGTGCTGCCCGAGCAGATCGTCGACTACCTCGCGCTGGTCGGCGACAGCTCGGACAACATACCGGGCGTGCCCAAGGTCGGACCCAAGACCGCCGCGAAATGGCTCGGCGAGTACGGCAGCGCCGATGCGATCGTCGCCAATGCCGGCGCCATCGCCGGCAAGGTCGGCGAGAGCCTGCGTGACAATCTCGCGACGCTCGAGCTCTCCCGCAAGCTCGCCACCATCCGCCGCGACCTCGAGCTGCCGCACACCCCCGCGACGCTGACGCGAAAGCCCATCGACGTCGCCGCCCTGACGGCGCTCTACCAGCGCCTTGAACTGAACTCACTGCTCCGCAACCTGACTGCTGCTGGTACCGCCACTCCGGATCCGGGCGGGCGGGACGCGACGAGCGCGCGACTAAGTTCCGGCGGAGCAAGCGAGTCGACGTCCCGCCCGCCCGCTCCGGCGCGCCACTACGAGACGATCACAACCACGGAGCAACTCGACACCTGGCTCAAGGCACTTGAACAAGCGCCGCTCTTCGCCTTCGACACCGAAACGACGAGCCTGGATTACATGCAGGCCGAAATCGTCGGTGTCTCCTTCTGCATCGAGCCCGGCAAGGCCGCGTACCTGCCCCTCGCCCACGACTATGCCGGCGCGCCCGACCAGCTCGACAGGACGAAGACGCTCGCGAGGCTGAAGCCACTGCTCGAGGACCCGGCGCGCCCGAAAGTCGGCCATCACCTGAAGTACGACGCGCACGTCCTGCTCGGCGCGGGCATCGCGCTCGCCGGCATGCGCTACGACTCCATGCTCGAGTCCTACGTGCTGAACTCGACGGCGACGCGCCACGACATGGACTCCTGCGCGCGGCACTACCTCGGGATCGAGACGATCAAGTACGAGGACGTCGCTGGCAAAGGGGCGAAGCAGATCCCCTTCAACCAGGTCGCGGTCGACACGGCGTCCGGGTACGCGGCGGAGGACGCGGACGTGACGCTGCAGCTGCACCACGTGCTGCACGGCGCGCTCGCTTCGGTGCCGGCGCTGCTCGCGGTATACGAGGACATCGAACAGCCGCTGGTGCCGGTGCTGCTGCAGATGGAGCACCGCGGCGTGCTCGTCGACCGCGACCTCCTGAAGAAGCAGGGCGCAGAGATCGCCAAGCGCCTCGCGGAGCTCGAGATCGAGGCGCACAAGTCGGCCGGGCAGCCGTTCAACCTGGATTCGCCGAAGCAGCTCCAGGAGATCCTGTTCACCAAGCAGGGTCTGCCAGTGCGGCAGAAGACGCGCACCGGCCAGCCTTCGACGGCCGAGGACGTACTCGAGGAACTGGCCGAGAAGTACCCGCTGCCGCGCCTCATCCTCGAGTACCGCGGGCTCGCGAAGCTGCGCTCGACCTACACCGAGAAGCTGCCTGAGCAAGTCGACGCCCGGACGGGCCGCGTGCATACGTCGTATCACCAGGCGGTCGCGGTGACCGGCCGCCTCTCGTCGAGCGACCCGAACCTGCAGAACATCCCGATCCGCACGGCCGAGGGCCGGCGCATCCGCCAGGCCTTCGTCGCGCCCGAGGGCCATGTCCTGCTCTCGGCGGACTACTCGCAGATCGAGCTTCGGATCATGGCTCATCTCTCCGGTGACGAAGGATTGCGGCGGGCCTTCGCGGAGGACGGCGACATTCACCGCGCGACGGCGGCCGAGGTCTTCGAGGTGACGCCGGAGCAGGTGACCAACGACCAGCGCCGCGCGGCGAAGGCGATCAACTTCGGCCTGATCTACGGCATGTCGGCCTTCGGCCTCGCACGCCAGCTCGGCATCGAACGCCATGCGGCGCAGGACTACGTGACACGCTACTTCGGCCGCTATCCGGGCGTGCGCGACTACATGGAACGCACGCGGGCGGGCGCCCGCGAGCGCGGGTACGTGGAAACCGTGTTCGGGCGGCGGCTGTACCTGCCCGACATCCGCTCGCGCGACCGCAACCTGCAGCAGTACGCGGAGCGCAGCGCGATCAACGCGCCGATGCAGGGCACGGCCGCGGACATCATCAAGCGGGCGATGATCCGCGTGCATGCCTGGCTCCGGGCATCGGCGGCCCCGGCACACCTCGTCATGCAGGTGCACGATGAGCTGGTGCTCGAAGTCGCCGCCGGCTCGCTCGACAAAGTGCGGGAAAAGCTGGTCGAGATCATGTGCGGCGCCGCGGATCTTGCGGTCGCGCTCAAAGTGGATGCGGGGACCGGCCCGAACTGGGACGACGCCCACTAGGGCTGGAACTTCCGGAGACCGACCCTCTCTAACTCAACGAGCGCCGTGAGACGCTCCCCGCTTCCCTCCCTGAGCGGGTCGCCCGGATTGCATCCCCAAGCCGGGTATCGGCCCGGCGGTCCTTACGGATCGCCGGGCGTTTTTGTTCGTCCCGCCAGCATTTCGTCGAGGACGGCCTGAGCCGCGTCCACGCCCTCGCCTTTGGTCGCCGAGAAGAGCTGCACGCCGGCGCGCCCGGCAAGCAAAGCCTTTGTCGTTGCCAGCACCTGCCGTGCCTCGTTGCGCCCGAGCTTGTCGGACTTGCTGAGCAGCACGCGCGAGGGAATGCCGCGTTCGGTCGCATAGCCGAGCATCGCCTCGTCGCGCTCGCCGAAGCCGCGCCGCGCATCCACGATGATCAGGAGGCCCGACAGCGAGGCGCGCGTCGCGAAGTAGGTCTCCATGAGCCGTGCCCAGGTCGCCTTGACCGCGTCCGGGACGCGCGCGTGGCCGTACCCGGGCAGGTCGGCGAGCCGCTTTCCGGGCTCCAGCTCGAACAGGTTCACCGCCTGCGTGCGGCCGGGCATCTTGCTGGTGCGCGCCAGGTCCCGCCGCCGGAGAATGGCGTTCAGCGCGCTGGATTTTCCGCTATTGGAGCGTCCCGTGATCGCGACCTCGTAGCCCGAATCGTCGCCGAACGTGGCCTCCGAGACCGCGCTTTTCAGGAACCGGGCCTTGGGATATCGGGACATATATAATTCTCGCATGAACAAGGCATGGTTCGGTTCCGTCCTGGCCCTGGCGATCGCGACCGGTCCCGCCGCCGCAGGCGATGCGGCGCTCGGCGCGCAGAAGGCGGCGGTCTGCGGCGCCTGTCACGGCATGACAGGCTCGAGTGTCAATCCCGAGTGGCCGAGCCTCGCAAGCCAGCCGGCGCCATACATCGTCAGCCAGCTCATGCAATTCAGGGAGGGCACGCGCGTCAATCCCCTGATGTCACCGATGGCCGCGCCGCTCACCGACACGGACATGGCGGATCTCGCCGCTCATTTCTCGCAGCAGACCCCCGCCGGACTCGAAGCGGACCCGTCGAACTGGAAGGCCGGCGAGAGGCTCTTCCGCGGCGGCGATGCGGCCCGGGGCATCCCGGCCTGCATTGCCTGCCACGGCCCGCAAGGCCGCGGCAACGCCCCGGCCGCGTACCCGGCACTTCGGGCCCAGCACGCGGTCTACACCTACAATCAGCTCGTGGCTTATGCGAGCGGCGGGCGCAAGTCGGCCGGCAACGAGATCATGCAGGTCATCGCCTCGCAGCTGACCGACGAAGAAATGCGCGCTCTCGCCTCTTACACACAGGGTCTGCGATGAACAGAATCAGTTACGCGATGATCGTGGCGCTGCTCGCCTGCACCGGCTGCGGCCAGGACAAGGCCGCTGCCCCAGCGCAGCAGGCCGAGGCGCCCGCTCCCGCTGAAGCGGCAGCCGAAGCGCCGGCGGCGGAGACGCCTGTCGCTGCCGAGGCCGCCGGCGACAGCGACGGCGAAACCATCGATGCGACGGTCAGCGCCGCCAGCCCGATCGCGGCTGCGGTCGCGGCAACCACACCGGCACCCGCCTCCGGCAACCTGTCCGGATGGAAGCAGGGTGAAAATTACACTGCCTACCCGGTAGCGCGGCCGGTCAGCACCCCGCCCGGCAAGGTCGAGGTGGTCGAAGGATTCTGGTACGGCTGCGGGGCCTGCTACGCGCTCGAGCCGCGGCTGGAAGCCTGGGAGAAGTCCAAGCCAGAGTGGATTACGCTGAGGCGAATCCCGGTCGTCTGGAACGAGGTGGCCCGCGAAGATGCGCGGCTTTACTACACCATCGAGTCGCTGGGCCTCGTCGACAAGCTGCACGGCGAGGTCTTCCGGCAGATCCACGCAAAGGGTCAGCCGCTCACAGTCATCCGCGACCGCCGCGTCGACAAGGCGGCAACCGAGAAGGCCACGCGCGAATTCCTGGTTTCGCACGGCGTGTCCGCGGAGGATTTCGCCAAGCATTACCGCTCATTCTCGACCGAGAACAAGCTGCGCCAGGCGGAGAACCTCTCGCGTCAGTACTTGCTGGACCACACGCCGATGGTCGTCGTGCACGGCAAATACCTGACGGACTCGACTATGGCCGGCGGCGTGGACAAGCTGTTCCAGCTCGTGAACGACCTGGCAGCCCGCGAGCACGAGACGAACTGAGCCAGGCCGGCCGCCCGCGTGCTGAACTGTTTCGTGCCGGGAAGTCAGGGACTCGACCGGCTCGATCCGCCGCCGGCGGACATCCCCGAGCAGTGCGTCTGGGTGGACCTCCTCGAGCCGACCCTCGCGGAAGAGCGCGCCGTCGAGCGGCTGCTGGCGATCGACGTGCCCTCGCGCGAGGAAATGCGGGAAATCGAGACCAGCAGTCGCCTCTACGAGGAGAACGGCTCGCTGTACATGACGGCCACCGTGGTCACCAAGATCGACACGGATCGGCCCGAATCCGCCGCGATCACGTTCATCCTTTCGCGCAACCGGCTGATCACTAACCGCTACGTCGACCCGCTGCCGTTCCGCCGCTTCGTCGCCTACTCCGAGCGCCACCCGTCGGCCGCGACCACCGCGCCGGCGATCCTCGCCGGGCTGCTCGAAGCGGTGATCGAGCGCACCGCCGACGTGCTCGAGCGCGTCGGCATCGGACTCGACGAGCTGTCGGCCAGCATCTTTGCGCCGCCCGCGCCCAAGGCCGCCGCCCGCGCGCGCGACCTGCGCAGCGTCATGGACCGCATCGGCCGCGACGGCGACCTGACCAGCAAGGCGCGCGAGAGCCTGGTAACGCTTGCCCGCCAGCTCACCTTCATCCAGCAGGCAAGTGCCATCCAGCTGCCGAAGGAAATGGTCGCGCGCTTCCGGAGCATGTCACGCGACGTGCTCGCCCTCTCGGACCACGCCTCGTTCCTCGCCAACAAGTCGAGCTTCATGCTCCAGGCGACGCTCGGCCTGATCAACATCGAGCAGAACAACATCATCAAGATCTTCTCGGTCGCGGCCACGATCCTGCTGCCGCCCACGCTGATCGCGAGCATCTACGGAATGAACTTCCACTTCATGCCCGGGCTCGACACCCATTACGGCTACGTGGTCGCGCTGCTGCTGATGGCGTTCTCCTCGATCGTGCCTTACGTCTATTTCCGACGCCGGGGCTGGCTCTAGTCAAAACTGGGACGTTCACCTTTTTCGGGCGGAGCCTCGCTAAGCCGTCCTTGAGCGCGAAAAAGGTGAACGTCCCAATTTTGTATGTACAGAACGTTCTGTATAGTTACGGCATGGCCCGCCCGCCCTTGGCCCGCGAAAAGATCCTCGCCGCCGCCCGCCAGATCGTGGAGCGCGACGGCGCCGGTGCGCTCACCTTCGACGAACTGGTCCGGGAGAGCGGTATCACCCGCGGCGGCATCACCTACCACTTCCCCACCAAGGAAGACCTCCTGCGGGGCCTGCTTGAAGCCGACTTCCGCAAGTGGGACGCATCCGAGGCGGCACTGACGCCCAGCGACTGCGATCCTGAGACCGCGCGCGTGCTCGGCTTCATCCGCTCCCTGACCGCCCAGGACGAGTCGCACCGCCGCTTCCTGTGCGGCATGTTGTCGGCCGCCACCCTCGATCCCTCCCTGATGGATCCCTGCCGCCAGGAGCTGCGCGAGCGGCTGGGCCGGAAGCAGTGGACCGAACGGGACCTGAGCCTGCACCTGGTGCATCTCGCGGCCGAGGGGCTCATGTGGCAGGAGATGTTCCAGATGTACTCGATGCCGGGATCCGCGCGCGCGCGCCTCGTCGCCCTGATGGAGGATCTCGCGCGGCAGTGGGGCAGCGGGCAAGCCCCGAAGAAAGTCGCGAAGGAAGCCTGAGTCATGCGCAAGTGGACCGGAATTGCAGCGATCCTGCTCGCTGCCTGCGGCAGCAACGGGCAGCAGCAGATGCCGCCGACAAACGTCAGCGTCGCGCAGGTGGTGCAGCGGTCGATCACCGAGTGGGATGACTACAGCGGCCAGATCGAGGCGATCGAATCGGCGGAAATCCGCCCGCGTGTCGCCGGCCACCTGCGGCGCGTGCATTTCCAGGAGGGCGGCCTCGTGGAAAAGGGCGCGCTGCTGTTCACGATCGACGACCGCGAGTTTGCGGCCGCTGCGGACGCGGCGCGCGCCGATGCCGCGCGCGCCGAGGCGCGCGTCGCGCTCTCGAAGCAGGAACTCCAGCGTGCCGAGCGGCTGATCGGCGAACGCGCGATCTCGCAGGGCGAGCTCGACCAGCGGCACATGGAAGCGCTGCAGGCGGATGCGGACGTCCTCGCCGCCCGTGCCCGTGTCGCGCAGGCGGAGCTCAACCTCGGCTTCACGCGAGTCACGGCGCCGTTTGCCGGCCGCGCCGGCGCGGCGCTCGTCAAGCCGGGCAACGTCGTCACGCCGAACGAGTCGCTGCTGACCACTCTGGTTTCGGTCGATCCCGTGTACGTCTCGTTCACCGGCAACGAGCGTGCCTACCTGCGCTATCAGCAACTCGCACGCAGCGGCGGCCGCGAAAGCTCGCGCGACGCGCGCAATCCGGTGCGCGTCGGCCTCGCCGACGAGGAAGGCTTTCCGCACGAAGGCGAGGTCGACTTCGTCGACAACGCCCTGAATCCTGCCACCGGCACGATACGCGCCCGCGCCGTGCTGGCGAACCCGGACGGCGTCTTCACGCCCGGACTGTTCGCGCGCGTGCGCCTGCTCGGCGCTTCGCAGTCGAATGCGCTCCTGGTCCACGAGCAGGCGGTGCTGACCGACCAGGACCGGCGCTACGTCTACATCCTCGGCAAGGACAATGCCGCGGAGCGCCGCGACGTCACGCTCGGGCCGCACATCGATGCACTGCGCGTCGTCGAGTCGGGACTGGCGCCCGGCGACAAGGTGATCGTCAACGGCATGGCCAAGATCTTCTTCCCGGGCCAGCCCGTGAGCCCGCGCGACGTGCCGATGGACGAACCGAACCAGGCGGCGGCCCCGAAGTAGATGTCCAAGCACACCGATTTCTCGCGGATTTTCATCGATCGCCCGATCCTGGCGACCGTGCTGTCGGCGCTGATACTGATCGCGGGCGCGATCGCCATCCCGAACCTGCCGATCAGCGAATACCCGAATGTCGTGCCGCCATCGGTGCAGGTCACGGCGAACTACCCCGGCGCGAACCCGCGCACGATTGCCGACACTGTCGCCGGTCCGATCGAGGAGGCGGTCAACGGCGTCGAGAACATGATCTACATGAAGTCCACGGCGAGTTCCGATGGACAGATGTCGTTGACCGTGACGTTCAAGGCCGGCACGGACATCGACCTGGCAGCGATGCAGGTGCAGAACCGGGTCGCACAGGCCGTACCGCGCCTGCCGGAAGCCGTGCGCCAGCTCGGCGTCACGACCGTCAAGGCGTCGCCGTCCATCACGCTGGTCGTGCACCTGGTATCGCCCGACAACACCTACGACGCCCTGTATCTCTCGAACTTCGCCAACCTGCGGGTGCGGGACGAGCTCGCGCGCCTGCCGGGAGTCGGCCAGGCGCTCGCCTTTGGCGCCGGCAACTACGCGATGCGCATCTGGATCGACCCGGCGCAGGCCGCATCGCGCGGGCTCGCGGCAAGCGACATCGTCAACTCGATCCGCGAGCAGAACATCGAGGTCTCGGCCGGCAGCGTCGGCGGGCCACCGACCCCCGACAATGCGGTCATGCAGCTGTCCCTCAACGCCCAGGGCCGGCTCGATTCGCCAGAGGCGTTCGGCGACATCATCCTGAAGGCCGACGGCAACCAGCTCACCCGCCTGCGCGATGTCGCGCGCGTCGAGCTCGGCGCCAACAGCTATGCGATCCGCTCCATGCTCAACAACGAGGACGCGGCGGCGATCGTGATCTTCGAGGCGCCCGGCGCCAACACGATTGCACTGTCCGATGCAATCCGCGCGCGCATGAAGGAGCTGGAGACCACGTTCCCGAAGGGCGTGCAGTGGACCGTGGCGTACGACCCGACCGTGTTCGTCCGCGACTCGATCCGCTCGGTGATCACCACGCTGCTGGAGGCGATCGCGCTGGTCGTGATCGTCGTGGTGCTGTTCCTGCAGACCTGGCGCGCATCGCTGATTCCGCTGGTCGCGGTGCCCGTGTCGATCATTGGCAGCTTCGCGGTGCTGTGGCTGCTCGGATTCTCGATCAACGTGCTGACGCTGTTCGGGCTGGTGCTCGCGATCGGCATCGTGGTGGACGACGCGATCGTCGTGGTCGAGAACGTCGAGCGCCACATCAGCAACGGCATGAAGCCGCGCGAGGCCGCGCACCGCGCGATGCGCGAGGTGTCCGGCCCGATCGTGGCGATCACCCTGGTGCTTTCATCGGTGTTCGTGCCGCTCGCCTTCCTGGGCGGCGTCACCGGCGAGTTCTACCGCCAGTTCGCGGTGACGATCGCGGCCGCCGTGATCATTTCCGGATTCAACTCGCTGACACTCTCGCCCGCGCTCGCGGCAATGCTGCTGCAGCCGCACGGCGCGAGGAAGGACGCAGTCGGACGCTTCATCGAGCGCGTCTTCGGCAGGCTGTTCGCATCATTCAACAGGCTTTTCCAGCGCTTTGGCGACCGCTATTCCGGCGGCATCGGCGGCACCATCGGCCGGGCGCCGCGCCTGCTGGTCATCTACGCCGCGCTGATCGTCGTGACGGTGATCGGCTTCCGGGCGGTGGCCGGCGGCTACATACCGACCCAGGACAAGCAGTACCTGTTCGCGATCCTGAAGCTGCCGGAGGCCGCGACCATCGACCGCACCGATGCCGTGATGCGCCGCATGGGAAAGATCGCGCTCGACACGCCGGGCGTCGCCGATGTCGTGCAATTCCCGGGCCTGAATGCCGTGCACTTCGTCGCGACCCCGAACGCCGGCGTGATGTTCGTCGGCCTCGAACCCCAGGACCGGCGCGACATCGCGGCGGGTGACATCGCCGCCCGAATCAACATGCAGTTCGGCCAGATCCAGGAGGGCTTCGCCTACGCTTTGCTACCGCCGCCGGTGCTGGGACTCGGCAATGCCAATGGCATCGAGCTGTACGTGCAGGACCGTGGCGGACTCGGCTACGGCGAGTTGTACCGGAACACGGCGGCCCTGATCGGCGCGCTGGGCGCGACCGAGGGCTTTGACCCCTACGGCACGTTCACCTCGTACCAGTCGAATGTCCCGCAACTGGACGCCACGGTCGATCGAAACAAGGTCAAGGAACTCGGCCTGTCGCTCACCGACGTATTCCAGGCGCTGCAGATTTACCTGGGCTCCGCCTACGTCAACGACTTCAACCTGTTCGGGCGCACGTTTTCGGTCTTTGCGCAGGCGGACGCGCCTTTCCGCGCGACCGTCCGCGACATCGAGGGCCTCAAGGTGCGCAACGCCAGCGGCGACATGGTGCCGCTGGGCAGCATCGTGGAAATCACGCCGAGCTACGGCCCGGACCCGGTCATCCGCTACAACGGCTACCCTGCCGCCGACATGTCGGCCGGCGTCAACCCGGCCGTACTGTCCTCCAGCGAAGCGCTGGTCAAGGTCCGTCAGGTCTCCGGGCAGGCTTTGCCGCGCGGCATGGCGGTGGAGTGGACCGGCCTCACCTACCAGCAGGTGACGCAGGGCAATGCGGCGCTGTTCGTGTTCCCGCTGTGCGTGCTGCTCGTGTATTTCGTGCTGTCTGCGCTGTACGAGAGCTGGTCGCTGCCGCTGGCGATCATCCTGATCGTGCCGATGTGCCTGCTGTCGGCGATCGGCGGCATCTGGCTGGTCAACTTCGTCCACGGCCTGTGGCTCGCGGTCTCGCCACCGTCATTTCCCCCGGAATTCCTCGACAACAACATCTTCACCAAGATCGGGCTTGCGGTGCTGATCGGCCTCGCCTGCAAGAACGCGATCCTGATCGTCGAATTCGCGCGCGACCTCGAGGAAGAAGGCCGGGGCATCGTCGAGGCCGCGATAGAGGCCTGCCGGCTGCGGCTGCGCCCGATCCTGATGACCAGCTTCGCATTCGTCGCGGGCGTGCTGCCTCTGGTGTTCGCCTCGGGCGCCGGTTCCGAAGTGCGGCATGTCATGGGCATCACGGTCGTTGCCGGCATGCTCGGCGTGACTTTCTTCGGCCTGTTCTTCACGCCGGTGTTCTACGTCGTGCTGCGCAAGATGGTCGTGAGGCGGCAGGAGCGGCGCGCGGCGCGCCTCGCCGCGGAAGGCAGCGGCCATGCTTGACCGCACCGCAGCCCTGCTGCTCGTCCCGCTGCTCGCTTCCTGCACGGTCGGCCCGCGCTACGACGAGCCCGAGACGCCGATGCCGGCCCGCTTCGACCAGTCGACGGCCGAGGCCACGGCGGCGACCGCCGGCCAGGGACTCTGGACCGGGTTCGGCAGCACGGAGCTCGACGAACTGATTGCGCGCGCCCTCGAGGCGAACACCACGATCGCGCAGGCCAACGCACGCCTGGCCGAGAATCGCGCGCTGTCCGGTCTCTCCGTCTATTACTGGTTCCCGACCGTCACGGCTTCCGGCGACCGGCAGCGCTCGCAATTCAGCAGCGACGAGCCGTTCGCTCCGCCCGGCGGGTTCAACAGCGACGTTTACCGCGCGGGCTTCGACGCCAGCTGGGAGATCGACCTGTTCGGATCGCTGCGCAACGAGAGCCAGGCGCAGGACCGGCGCGCCGAGGCCGACGCCGCCGCGCTCGCGGACGCGCAGCTGACGATCGTCGCGGAAACCGCGCAGGCCTGGTTCGCGTTGATCGGGGCGCGCGAGCGGCTTGTGCTCCAGCGGCGCCAGCTCGCGAACCTGCAGGAGAACGTCCGCATTCTCGATGCACGGGTCGAAGCCGGGGACTCGAACGCGCTCGACCTCGCCCAGGCGGAGGCGGAGATGCGCGGCGTCGCCGCCGCGGTGCCGCAGGCCGAGGCCGACCTGGTGCGCGAGGAGCAGCGCCTCGCGGTGCTCACCGCCTGGCCGATCGCCACGCTGCGCGAGCAACTCGCGCCGGCCACGGCGATGCCCGAGCTGCCCGCCCTGGTCGCGACCGGCACGCCCGAGGACTGGCTGAAACGCCGGCCGGACATCCGCGCCGCCGAGCGGCTGCTAGCGGCATCGTATTCCGACGTCGGCGACGAGATCGCCGAGTACTTCCCGAAGGTCACGCTGCTCGGCAGCTTCGGCTGGACGGCGGCGTCCACGTCCCAGATCGGCGAGCCCGAGGCCGAGCGCTGGTACTACGGCCCGTCGATCACCTGGAGCTTCCTGGACTTCGGCCGCATTCGCCAGCGCGTGAAGGCAGCGGAGGCGCGCCGGGACGGCGTGATTGCCGCCTACCAGGAAACCGTGCTGACGGCGCTCGAGGAGACGGAGAACGCGCTTGCGGGGTTCCGCGCGGCCAACCAGTCCGAGCATGAACTGCGCCTCGGCGCGGCTGCCGCCGGCGATGCCGCCCGGCTTGCGCACTTGCGCTACGAGGCCGGCGCGAGTGATTACCTCGCGGTGCTGATTGCCGAACGCCAGCAGATCAACCTCGAGAACCAGCACGTCCAGTTTGAGACGCGCCGCGCGACCTCGCTCGCCGCCCTCTACAAGGCCCTCGCCGGCCCGCCCTGAAAGGCGCGCAGGATCCACCAGGCCGCGAGTGCGGCCGCGAGATGCTTCAGCGCGTGGCCTGCGACGAGCCCGCCCGTCGCCGCGAACACCGCCGCATCTAAGTGCTCCATCAGCTTCGCGAGCGCATACGCGCCGAGCGCCAGCCACAGCGGGCGCGCCGCCAGGCTGCCGGTGTGCCAGAGCAGCAGGATGAGCGGAATCAGCGCCAGCGGCAGGAACTGCACGAGCGCGTAGGCCCGCAGATCCCCCGCTCCGGCCGCCTCGGTGCGTACCCACCACGCGATGCTGGAAATGCCCGCCACGACCAGCGGCCAGAGCAGCGCCCGGCCGAGCAGCCAGGAAATCCGGTCGGCGATCAGCGCCGAGAGCAGCGTCATGAAGGCGATTGTCATCGGCAGCCGGTCCCACACCAACGTGGCATTCGCAGGTTCGTGGTGATACCAGCCCGAGCCGAGCGCGACGAGGGCGATGGCCGTGCACAGCACGCGGTAATGCGTGACGAGCATCGGCGATGCGATACGGCTGATCCACAGCCAGCCCAGCACGCCGACCAGCAGGAACGGCAGGTTGGTCGCGACGTTCCAGAAATGCGGCAGGCCGAACAGCGCACGCTGGTCCGCGAAATCGTGGAAGGCGGGGTCCTGCGGGATCGGATCGAGCAGCCATACGCCAGCGATGGCCGCTGCGGCGACGAACGCGAGCAGGAGGCCCTTCAAGGGCTCCGTCACTCCGCCCGCTCGATGCTCTTGATCTCACCGTCCACGATCATGACGATCATCGTGAATGACTGGCTGCCGCGGTCGTAGGTCAGCCTCTCGACGGTACTGGTGCCCGTCTTGATGCGGCCACCCTGCGCGCTGTGTCCATAGACATCGACGGTCTCGACCGTGCGCGAGGTCGGCTCACCGCATTTCTCCAGCAACTCCTGGACCGACATGTCGGGCGAGGCAATCCATTGCCCGCAGCGGAATGACTCTGAACTGGCGACGGGCGCGAGCAGGACAATCGCAAGCGTCGCGCAGGTCACGAGGACGCCCTTGGATATCACGGCCCCTTCGGCTTGGGTCATCAGCCCCCCCGGAAATTGGCGCGCCCGGCGGGAGTCGAACCCACGACCTACGGCTTCGGAGACCGTCACTCTATCCAGCTGAGCTACGGGCGCGTATTTGGACGGCTGATTTTAGTGGTCCTGACGC
>Ga0209254_10002220_pt1 | contig 17602 bp, 15 predicted proteins | sample FrelakmetDIP11DI_FD_187148 | JGI IMG/M metagenome (GOLD analysis project Ga0209254, IMG submission 187148) | Freshwater lake sediment microbial communities from the University of Notre Dame, USA, for methane emissions studies - DIP11 DI (SPAdes)... | ecosystem: Environmental > Aquatic >... | reverse complement strand
CATCAGGCACAACATGCCCCTGGGGCCTGCCCAGCGCCTGAGTGACCAGGATGCCTGGGATGTGGCCGCCTTCATCAACGCCCAGGAGCGCCCCCAGGATCCGCGCTTCAACGGTAACCTGGCGGAGACGGCGCGGCTCTACCACACTGGTCACTACGATTACTACGGCAAGCGCTTGACCCCCGATGGGAGGCCCTTGGGTGATGATCCAGCGGGGCGCTGATGGGTTAACCGCCAAGCCAAGGTTCGGCGTGGCGCCACGGCAGCCCTGGCCCAGGGGATAGGAAATCCAACTGCACGGCGGTTGTCATCGGGGGGAACCTGGCATCGGACGACGGGGATCTGCAAGGGCAAAGTACGAGCCGACGGGGAGCGACAAGGGGAGATGCGGGGACGGTGCCGGGCGCGGTTTGACGGGGGAATGATCACAGTCGGTACAGGGAGTAGGGCGTCTCATGTGCGAGCAGGCGACGGGAGAGGGGGAGCGGGAAGCGACTACCACTGCACCTGCTGGTCGAAGACGTACTCGGGTGGAGGTTGGGCCAGGGCGTCCCAGTCGGGTACGGCCTCGACGCTCGGAGGATCAATACCGGCGGTGCTGTGAAATGACGGCACTTCCTTGTGCCGGAGCAGTGCTGAGAGCGAGGCATCGTTACTTCGGCGCATTCTCGGAATCCGCGAACCTCGTGGCCGTCGGACCTATGCCGCTGAGTTGGAGGATCACAGGCTCGTCCTTGGTCGCGACGAAGTGGTGCACACCCGCGGGCTCCACATAGAAGCTACCGGCGGGAAGCGGCTGGAGCATGGCCTCGTCGAACTTGTCCCCGTAACCGATGTACCAGGTCCCCGAGAGGATCGTGTAGCTCCTCGGGTCGGGATGCGAATGGGCCCGGATGACGAAGTGCGGTGGGAACCGAACCCGCTCCGTATAGGGCCCCTCCCCCTTCGAGCTACCGAGGAGCGCCGCGTTCTCGATGCCCGGCACCCGACCGGGCTTCCAGGTAAGCTGCGATGGTGTCAGGGACACAGCACCCTCGGGAAGACCCTCACCAAGGGCGGGGACGACCAGGGCGCAGGATAGTGCCGCCGTGAAAGCACGGAGCATGGTGATGTGGTTCATATAGCCTCCTTCGATGGTTTATTGCACGGTGCAGGGAAGGATATCCCCGCACCAATTGTGTGATCGGCGGACTCCAGATCCCCCGTAGACCGATCCGGCGGACCGGACCTACTGTATGGGTCAGCCGGCTTTCGCCCTTCCCAGGCGGCTCGCCCACGTTCAATGGTCGGGCATCAGTTTCCCATTGAGCGACCGGAGGGCTAATCCGTAACCTTTGCCGTGCGGGCGTCGGCGCCATTGAGCACCCAGGTGAAGCCCGCAAGGCGGTAATCCATCACGATCGGCCGTCCGTCCACCGAGGCCGTCACTCTGACCTCCGTGGGCGAGTGGATGGTGCGGTCCTCAACGGCAAGAGCCGCGCTGGGGAAGCGCTGGATGAGCCTGTTGCACACCAACTCGGAGCCGGGACCGATATCGCCGATCTCTGGCGCATCGGTCATGCAATTGGCATTCGCTCCGACGGCGATCGGAAGCAGGGCCAGGATGAGTGTCTTTTTCACGGGCGTATCCTCTGATGTGTGGAACCTTGATGACAGGTCCCTCTACGGCTCAAAGTTTGGACTGCGAAGGGGTGGAGCGTTATCGGTCCGATGGCCTAGCACCCGGGTCCTATCCTTGGACGTGCAGATGTAACTGACTGTCCCCAAATGGGTTTATCGGCTCCTTGTTCGGGGCGTGCAAAGTGGATCTAATACCTGCGTCCTAGGACAATCGAAGGTATCGCTGGCGACTTGCAGGGGGAGGGGTGGAAGGTGAAAATTCTGATTGCCGACGATCATCCCCTGGTCAGGGAGGCGCTTGCAGGGGTGTGCCGGGAACTGGACGGCGGGGTCAGCGTGGTTGAGGCGATAGACGGCGAGGACGTGAGGCGCATGGCGACCGAGCATTCCGACCTCGATCTGGTGCTGCTCGACATTTGCCTGCCCGGCGTGCGTGGGCTGGAGTTGTTCGATGAGCTGCGTCGTGACCATCCGGCGCTGCCGCTCGTGGCTCTCTCGGCGTTGGACGACCCGGCCACGGTGAAGGCGGTGCTTGCCGGCGGTGCCCTGGGGTTCATTCCCAAGTCGTCGTCCCACCAGGTCATGGTCAACGCGCTCCGGCTCGTGCTCTCCGGCGGGCGCTATCTGCCCCCCGAGCTGATGGCGGACGAGTGGGCGTCGGCACCGGCGCGGCCGGCAAGCCCCAGGACCCGTGGGGCCGTCCCGGTCGAGGCGCTGGGGTTGACCGGGCGTCAACGCCAGGTGCTTGCGCTCATCGCCCAGGGCAAGTCGAACAAGCTCATCTGCCGAGAACTGGGTCTGGCCGAGGCCACGGTGAAGATCCACGTCAGCGCCGTCCTCAAGGCGCTCGAGGTCAAGAGCCGCACCCAGGCGGTGGTGATGATCAACCGCCTCGGGCTGCGGCTCGGAGAACCAGACGAGGCAGGCGGTCAGCCCGCCAAGCCCTGACCCTCGCCCTCGGCTGGGCCGCGATGCGTCTGCGACGCCGCGGCCAGGTGCTCGATCAGCGCGCGGAGTTTCGCCGGGGCCACCGGCTTCGGCAGCACCGGGTATCCGCTTGCCTTTGCCTCGCGCAGCGATTCAGGGGCGGTGTCGCCGCTGACGAGGGCGGCCGGGATCTCGATGCCGGCCACCGCATGCAGGCGGCGCGTCACCTCGATGCCGGTCTCGCCGCCGGCCAACCGATAGTCGCAAAGCAAGGCATCCGGCACCCGATCGAGCCGCGCGAGCGTCGCGACGGCCTCGTCCCCATTCGCCGCAAGCGCCACCTCGCAGCCCCATTGCGCGAGCAGGCTTCCCACGGCATCGCGCACCAGCGCGTCGTCGTCGACGATGAGCACGAGGCGCCCGCCCAGGGAATCGGCCGGGCGGACCCCCGGGGCCGCGGGCGCCGCTGCGGTCGGCCGCTGTCCGCGCGGGACCTCGACGGCAAAGACCGAGCCCTTGCCGGGGCGCGAGGTGACCTCGATGCGGCTGCCCAGCAGGTGCGCCAGGCGCCCGGCGATGGCCAACCCGAGGCCCAATCCCTGCCGGCGGTCGCGCTCGGCGTTGGCGACCTGGTAGAGCTCGTGGAAGATCGCCTGTTGCTGCTCGGGCGCGATCCCGATGCCGGTGTCGCAGACCAGGATGCGCACGCCCTCGCCACGGCGCCGGCAGCCGATGAGGATGCCGCCCTTCGCTGTATAGCGCACGGCGTTGGCGGCGAGATTGAGCAGGATGCGCTCCAGCAGCAACGGATCGCTGCGCACGCAGATGCGGCTCTGCACGACTCGCCACCTCAGCCCCTTCTCCCGTGCGCCAGGGCCAAAGGCGACGTCGATGTGGTCGAGCAGCGTATCGATGCCGAAGTCGGTGACCTTGGCTGTCGTCATGCCGGCATCGAGGCGGGAGATGTCGAGGATGGCGTCGAGCAGCTCCTGCAGGGCCGTCACTGCGACCCCAGCCTGCTCGGCGATGCGCAGGGTCTGCGGATCGCCGGCGCGCTCGCCGAGCTGAGCGACGAAAAGTCCGAGGGCGTGCAGCGGTTGGCGCAGGTCGTGGCTCGCGGCGCGCAGCAGGCGCGACCTGGCCTGATTGGCGAGGTCGAGCTCGTGCGTGCGCTCGGCCACCTTCCGTTCCAGCCCCGTATAGGATTCACGCAGGCGCTCGGCCATGCGGTTGAGCTCTGCGCCGAGCGCCTCGAGCTCGTCGCCCGTATTCACCTCGGTCCTGTGGTCGAGGGCGCCGGCCCCGATGCGCGCCGCACCTTCTTGGAGGACCCGTATCGGCTTGGCCATGTGCCGGGCAAGGGCGAGGCTCGCGATCACCGCCAGTCCCAGCCCGATGGCCAGCAAGACGGCGCTTCGCAGCACGGCGGCATAGATCGGTGCAAAGGCCTCTCTGAGGGGCTGCTCCACGAGCACCACCCAACCCAGGTCAGGGATCGGTGCATGCGCGGCGAGCACCAGGTTCCCCTGCGGGTCCCACCCCGTGCCAGGGTCTAGCGATGCCTCCTCCGGGTCGGCGTTGTCGGCCAGCGCACGTCGGACCTGGGGGAGTCCGGAGACGTCGGTCCTTTGCAGCACAAGGCTGATCTCAGGGTGGGAGAGGAGCCGGCCGCGGCGGTCGACCACATAGGCATGACCCGTCTCCCCGATGCGGATCCGCGAGACCACGTCCCAGACAAACTTGAGGTTCACCTCGACCATGGTGACGCCCTCGCTCCGGCGCTCCGGCGCCACCGCGATGGACATGTAGGGCTCGGTCTCCTGAAGAAAATACACGGGGCCGAAATAGGCATGCCCGGGGGTCGTCTGGCGGAACACCGCATCGGCAGAGCGATCGACCCCGGCCCCGATGCGATCCATGGTGAGGCGGGAGACACGCAACTGCTCGCGCCCCTTCTCGTCGAGCCAGCTCGCGTCGGTGATGGCGGGGGACTGCCGGAGCAGCTTCAGAAATTCGACATGGCGCTGGTCCAGGGCGCCGGCTCCGCTTGCCTGGGGGAGCATGGTCCAGCCGATCTGCCGTTCGATGTCCTTGGCGAACTGCTCGATGCGCACTGCCGCCCCCAGCGCCTTCTCCCGCTGCAGGGTCATGAGCGCCGCGCGGGTCTCCTTGTAGGAGAAGTACAGCCCGGTCGCTTCGCTGGCCAGAAGGGCGCAGCCCACCAGCAGGACGCAGTAGACGAAGTACTTACGAAACAGGCGACCCTGATGCCATGAGCCCATATGCCCTCGGATTCAGGACCTGGGACTCATTCCACGATGCGGTCAGCGCGAAGGGCGATGGACTGGGGAATGCCGAGCCCCAGCTCGTCCGCCGTCTCACGGTTGACGAGCAGCTCGTACTGAGTCGGGCGCTCGATCGGCAGGTCCGCTGGATTGGCACCCTTAAGGATCTTGTCCACATACCGGGCGGCGCGCTTCTGGAGCGTCGGATAATCGACACCGTAGGCCATGAGGCCACCCACAGTCGCGAAGGGCTTGTACCAGTGTATGCTCGGGAGGTGGTACCACTTGGCCAGATCGGCGATCGCCTGGGCCTGGTAGGCGAAGATGATGGTCGGGAGCAGGTACAGGGCGTCTGCCTTCCAGTCCGCCATCGCGGCGAACACCGGCTCCAGGTCGTCGCCCTCGGGGGCCGCGAAGACCCCAATCTCCAGCCCCAGGTCCTTGGCCGCGGCGGTCACATCCTGGACGTATTGCTCGTTGACGCTCTTGGACATGAAGGCGCTGTTCAGGACCGCCACGCGCCTGATCCCGGGGGCCAGGGCTTTCAACAGCTCCAGTCGCTTAGCGTTCAGCTCCCCGGAGTAGTAGGTAAGCCCGGTCATGTTTCCGCCCGGGCGGGGGAAGCGCGCGGCGAAGCCGCTAAACACCGGGTCGCTGCTGGCGATGAACACGATCGGAATGCTGTCGGTCGCCGCGTGGGCCGCATCCGCGGTGATGTGTGTCAGGGCGACGATCACGTCGGGCTTGGTGCGCGCCATCTCCTTGGCGGCAAGCTGCAGCTCCGGATAGCGTCCGCCGCCGTGACGGCAGTCGATGACCAGATTCCTACCCTCCGTGTAACCCATCTCCCGCATCCCCTCGCGAAAGGACTGGTTACCGCATTCGCCATCGGTGAGGCCGAGCAGGCCAACCCTCGCCATCTTGCCGTCGTTCGCCATGGCCGGCGGCGCCGCGAGTGCGGCAACCAAAATCGACAACATGAGTACACGTGTGGTTTGCATGGCCTTGCTCCGAGGGCGATCGGATGCCGTCATGGACTCTGGTCCTGGTCGCGCCAGGCGAGACTCCCGATACGCTGCATTGTCCACGGCTTGCGGCCGCTGAACCTGGCGGACCGTCCGCGGCCGCGACGGGAAACGCAATAACCTAGCGTTTCCCTTGGGGCAAGGATAGGCGACCCGATCGCCTCCGGCTACGTAAGAGGGGCAAAGCTAGGCCGAGCCCGCGGGCGAGCGGCTTCCTGCGGGCGTGTCCCAGAGGGCGAAAAGTGATAGGAAGTTCAACCGCGCGGGCGGCTGAGGTCGGAAAGGCGCCTCGGGGCGAGGCGCTTGGCAAGCGCCTCGGCAAGCGCCGCGTGCGGGCTGACGGGGACGACCCGGCAGCAGGGCGCCGTCTGAGAGGGGCCGAGCGGGCCTGCGGCGTGGTTGGCCGGGGCTTGGGTCAAGGGGCGGCGCGTCAGCGGCGGGTGCCAGCGACAGAAGGCGACAGAAGGGGACGGAAGGCGACTACCACCGCACTTGCTGGTCGAGGACGTACTCGGGTTGCGGCTGGGTCAGGACGTTCCAGTCGGGTACGACCTCGACGGGCGGGTCGTCCCACTGGCGTGGCCCGCGTGCCGGGCTGATCTGCGGCGGCTCGGTCGGCTCCGCAATGCTAGGTGAGAATCCTCCGCACGGGGGCGGCCTCGGTGATGACGGCGACGATGCGCACAGTGTCCGCTGTCGGGTGGATTGCCGCCGCTCTGGTTCGCAGGGCCAGCGTCCGCTCTGGGTCGGTAACCGCCCGTTCGCGGACACCTCGGGCCGAGCCCCCAGTCGACGGTGGCTTACCGGCCAGGAGCGGTCCCCGAGCACGGTTCTGTTCGCGACGGCTATGGGACGTTAAGCGGCCGCCCGACAGATCGAAGTATTTGACCTTTGCCTCTTATCCCCAGTCCCCTATCCCCACGGTGTTTCCCCTTCGCCTTAGCCCGGAGGCATAAGTCAAGGCCTGACCCTCGTCTCGCTCGACCCTCGTCTCGCTCGTATGGCGGTCCTGCAGGCGGTGGCGGGGCCTGCCTAGGCAGCGACCAGGGTTCCTTGAGCGACCACCATCTGCACGGATGAGTCAAGTTTCAGCCGATGCTTCAGGAGGGGCATGACTGACCAGCCAGGGCGGGCTGGGTGGTCTGAGCGTTAATGGCCAGGATTAAGACCTCGGCCCGAGTCGGTACCAGACCCCTCGGGCGGCTCCGCATCCTGGGAAGGGGGCGGCCGACGGCAGGGCGCCGACCAATGTGAGAGGGGCGTGGGATCGCTGGCCATATCCTTAAACTCCTGTGGCGCGAGGCCCATCGGGACCGGCACCGCCGACCGCTACCAGATCCTAGGTGCCTCGTTTCAGCCAATCGTGCGAAGGCCAGCCCGCTACGAGGTTGCCGTCCCTGGCGTCCCGGACCCCGCCGGGACGACGGGCTGGCAAATTAGGCTTAAACGGCGTACTCGTGCGCTCCGCCGCCGCTTGGCCTGGCGGCGCCGAGCGGCCAGCAAGGCGGGCTAGGTACGAAGCGCGTGGCGGGCCTGGGTGTCTGTCAATTCCAACTCGAAGGCCCCGGGCTTGAGATGCTCGGGCAGCCTCCCCTCGCCCAGGGCGCGGAGCAGGCCCAAGGGCTCGCAGTCGAAGCGAATCGGCTGGGGGCCATCGGCCTCGCCCGCCCCCAGCATTGCCAGGTCGTAGTCCAGCAGGGAATGCAGGTGAGGCGCCGATATCGAGCGGCCGCGCAGCCAATGCGCAAAGGCCCGCGCCTCGGCCATCGCCAAGGGCATCGGGCACTGGGACCGCCAGAAGTCGTTCAGCAGGCCGCGGAAGGCATCCTGACCGTCGTGCAGTATTAGATAGCGGCTGCTCATCTTCAGGTGGTCCACCACGACCCCGGCGCGGAAGGTGCGGGCCAGGTCCGTCAGTAGTGCAATGCCAGGATCCTGCGCCAGGTCCAGGGCCCAAGGGCTATTAAGCGCGACGGGTAGACCGGCAACCAAGGACGCCAGGCAGTCCTCGAAGGCCTGGGGCGCACAGGGCGCCGCGGCGCGCGGATGCGCCGACCTGGACGGGTCCCCCGCCCTTGCCCCTATGGCGGGCGGCGCGACCCGCGACCCGCGCGTGTCCCAGATCGCGCTAATCTCCCGCAGTTGCTCGCCCAGGGCTTCCAGGTCCAGATAGGGGATGAACTGGGGCAGGACCTCGACATGGATCGCGCCCAGGGCAGGCAGGCGGGGAACGACCTCTCGGGCCAGGTCCAGCACCGGGCTCGGGACCGGACCGGAGTGGGCGTCGAGCCAGTAGCCGCGATATTCAATTCCGCCCGCCAGGTGGATCTCGCGAACCCGGGAGAGATCGATCTGGGCGAGGAAATCGGCTACAGGTTGACGGCCATTGCGGGCGTTGGTCCAGATGTTGTGCAGGTCCAGCAGCAGATCGCAGTCCGCAAGCTCCTGCACCAGAGCGACGAATGCCCCGTCTTGAAGCTCCCAGGCCCGCGGCTTGAGGTAGTTGACGCCTGTCTCCACCGCGATCCGCTGCCCCAGATAGCCCTGTACCAGGCGAATCGTCCGCGCCGCAGCGCGGGCCCCGGCCTTGTCCTGCAATGGGGGCAGGAGAAAGCCCGCGGCGACCGGCTTGCCGTCCGCAACGCCGCCATTGAAGGCGAGGTGCTCGCTGTACCAGCGGGCATCGAAGGCGCGGACGCTGGCGGCGATGCGATCGAGGTGCGCCAGGCTGGGGCCGCGGCTCCCGCCGACCGGGCCGCCGATCCCGTGAATGACCTTGGCCTGCGGCAAGGCGGCGATGCGTTGCACCGCCCTGGGATCGAGTCTGGGGGGACTCCTCGGATCTGGGTCCGCAAGCCAGAAGGCCTCGACCTCGATCTCCAGGCTGGTAAGCGACGGGCCCCCGGCCTCTAGTAGGGGCTCGAGGCCGGGCCAGTAGACGAGCCCGACGCCGAGCCCGTCGGTCTCCATCAGATGGCGCGGACGTTCAGCTTTGCATCGACCAGGAAGCGTTGCTCGAACTCCCAGCGGATATCGTATCCGGAGCAGCAGGCGAGGCAGCCGAGCTTGCCCAGGATGTCTTTCTGAACCGACTGGAAGCGATCCAGGTCATAGGCGACCTCGCGCGGCAGCGCGACGCGCACCACCTTGGCGGCTTGCTGCAGGTCCAAGTCGACCGCTTCGGGCTTGGTTGTGGCCATCGATCCATCCTCCGTTCCATTGCTTGCGATTAATGTGAGCCGAAAAGTACACGAAACAGACCATCGATATCGTGTCCGTGGAGTATAGACGAGCTTTTTACTAGGACAAGGAGGCGCGGGAGACCGGGCACCGGTCGCTGCGCCCGCCCTGGCCCTGGAGGCGGTAGGCGCGGCCCATCGCCGCCCTGACGGCGCCCCCAAGATGAGAGGGTTAGGAAATCCAACCGCACGAACGGCTGGTGTCGGGGAGGGTTAGGAAATCCAACCGCACGAACGGCTGGTGTCGGGGGAGGCTATTATCGCTGAGCGGCGGGTGGCAAGCGCCGCGTGCGGGCGGGCCGCGAGGGGCGGGGATCACGTCGCCATCTGGGAGGGGCAGAGGGGAATTGCGGCGCCGTTTACCGGGGGATGGGTGCAGGGGGCTACGCGTCAGCGGGGAGCGCCGACAACGGAAGGCAGTTACCACTGCACTTCTTGGTGGAAGACATACTCGGGTGACGGTTGTGCCAGGGCCTCCCAGTCGGATACGGCCTCGATGGGCGGGTCATCCCAGGCGGGCGGCCCGCGGGCCGGGCTGATGGGTGGCGGCTCGGCGGGTTCGCCGGTATGGGTGAGAATCCGCCGCACCGGGGCGGCCTTGTTGATGAAGGCGACGATGCGCCTATCGGCAGCGCAGCTCGGGCAGACCGGCGGCATGGCTACGAACAGGCGCTCGATGAGCATGGGGTGACGAAGGAACCCCAAGGTTCGCGCGAGATCGCCGCAGTTACTGCGCGACAGGGTTTTGGCCGCGGCGACGCTGGGTGCGACATGGCTTTGCAGCAGAGGCTTCGCGGTAGGGGTGCTAGGCTCAGGGCTGTCGAAGCACACCGCTTCAACGCTTCACAGGAGGCACGGCATGGCAAGAGGCAAGCACCGCCCCTCGTTTGGGGACCTTAACGACCACGACGGTTTTCCGAGTTTTCCCGATGCCAGACTCCTGGCCGAGGGTGATTCCTGGTTCACCGTCAGTGGCCTTCCGCCGTTCAACCTGCTCTTCGCGCTCAGGTTTCACAAGCCCACTGAGATCGTCAATCTCGCCCAACCCGGGGATCAGATCAAAAAGATGGTACAGATCGCCGCGAACTCATCCTTGCGCAGGGCCCTGTCGGCGGGGGCGCCTCGCTGGGACGGGATTCTGTTGAGCGGTGGCGGCAACGAAGGCGGACCCGCTTAAACTCGGCGGAAAACTGTTCTGGACACGGGGTCCACTTTACCAAACCTGCCTTACCGGTTGTCTACAGCGACGAGACGGTATAGCCTCGGCTCCCAGAGGAGCCGTGGGTGGCCTTCAATCGTGCACTCGGCCTCGCGGCCCCCACCCGCCCCGCCGTCGAGTACGATGGCCTCTACAAGCACACCTGGCGGCACCCGACCTCGACTTTCATGCCTATGACGTGAAAAGGACTGGAGGATGGCTTACTGTCGGCAACCGGTAAGGCAGGTTACCAAACCACCTGTATACCCCTGGGGCGTCGATCCATGATTGAAAAAACCAAGGCCGATTGGCTTCTCGAGTTTCCACCTCCCCGTTCGCTGCCGCTGGACCAAGAGGCGCTGCGCGTCTTTGAAGGCGCGTATCACATCGGCGTAAACGTCGAGCCAGATGGGGATCCTGTGATCACCTTCTCGACTCTGCTCCTGGGACTTCTGACAGCCGAAGACGAGACCAGTAAATGGTTCCAGCGCCTCGCGTCGGCGAACGGCCCGGACATAAGCGCGGTCCGTGAGGAAAAAAAGCTGTCAGAGAGTGCGCTGACGTCCGTGACGCCGGTTCCTGGGCCCCCGGTGCAACCACGTCTTTCCAGAGACAAGCAGCTGCTGACCTCTTCGGCCCGGGCTGTGCTCGAGACCGCGGAGGAATGGGCAGAGCGCGTGGGAGGCTCCGACATTGGCGTGCGGCACCTCGTGGCGGCCTACGTGCTCAATCCGCCGGCGGCGCACCGAAGTCAGATGAACGAGTGGAAGTTCGAGGAGAGGGCCTGGCGCCCCGCGTTCTTCGAATGGATTGCGCCGCGATACACCGCGGAGTCCTGGGGGGACGTGAGGGACAGGCACGCGCCCACCAAAGCGGTCGCCGCGTTCGAGCAGACGAAGGTCAAGGGCGAGGCACTGGCCTTTCCCGCCGATGGGCACGCCCAGCAAGTGCTTGCGCGCGCCACGGAATACCAGGCGCGTCGGGATGACACATGGCTTCGCCTTCAGACCGTTTTCTTCGCGTTGGTCGACGTGGCGGCCGAGGACGACTCGGTGCGCGCGGCCGTCGCCCCGATCGCCAACGCCGTCGCTCCGATCGCGGCGCGATATCACGCCGCCCGCGACTCGTTCTTGAAGTCGGAGCAGGACAAGAAGCCGCTGGTTTCGTTCGACGCCTTGGACATCAGTCCGCGGGTGCTCAATGCGCTGGAGACGGCGCGGGATCTCGCCCGCGCCGCCGGTGGCGCGGGGGGCCAGGTGGGCGTGTTGCCGCTCGCGGGTGCGCTCATCTCGCGGCGAGTCGATAGCGACGAGGAACTGGGGTTGCTCGGCCTGGAGCCGCGAGCGCTCCGTCTCGCGCTCATTCATCACGCGACCCCGACGGGCGCCTACAGCGAGGTCTGGCGCGAGGCGCTCGGCGAGGAGGATGCGGGGGCCACCGGCCGGCCGGTCGATCTCAACAGCGACGAGCCCGAGGCGGTGGTGCGTACAGACGAGAGTTGGACAAACGATCCGCTGGCGATCCGTCCGGACGTGGAATCGTTCGCCGCGCTCCTGGCGTCGAAGTCGCTCGAACCGCCGCTGTCCATTGGCCTGTTCGGTCCCTGGGGATCCGGCAAGACGACGTTTCTCAAGCGCCTGCGTCGCGCAATCGACGTGCGAGCGGCGCAGGCTAAGGCGGACCAGGTCGCCGCGGTGCCGACGCCGTACATCGCCAACGTCGTCCATGTCGAATTCAACGCCTGGCATTTCACGGAAGATGCGCTGATTTCGAGTCTCCTCGACACCATCTTGGCGGAACTCAAGGCGTTCATCAAGGACGACTACCCGGACGTCGGCAAGGCGCTGGCGGAACTCAAGTCCGAGACCGCGGAGCGTTCTCGTCGCAAGGTGCAAGAAGCGAAGGAAGCGGAGGCGACGGCGCGAGGGGCGGTCGAGACGGCCGCGAAAAATGTATCAGCGCGGGAGGCCGACGCGCGAGCGGAAACGACCAGCTTCCGGGCGGTAGTGCAGGCCGCGTGGAAGGAGACGCGTGCCGCGCTGGCTGCATCGCCCGTCGTGCAACAGAGCCGTGTGCTCGAGCACGTTGGCGACACGGTAGAGGGCGTCGACGATCTGCGAGCCCAACTCAACGCGACGCGAAACCGGCCCGCCCGTTTGCTGAGCGACCTGGGGTGGCCACGCGCCTTGCTGCTTGCCGCCCTCGTGCTGGCGCTCCCTCCCGCGCTGGCGTGGCTGGTCGGCAGAGTCACGAGCATCGGCCCAGTTGGCGAGACGCTGACGGGTCTGACCGGACTGCTGTCCGTCGCTGGGGTCGCGCTTCGGACCATGGCGGGGGGGGTCGCGAGGATCGATCAAGCGATCGCCGAGGTAACTGCGAATTACGAGGAACGCCTGCGCACCGATCCTGGCGTGATTGCCGCCGAACTGAAGCTCGAGGGAGCGACCGCGGCGGTGCGAGGGGCCACCGAAGCGTTGGCGTCCGCGCAGCGGAGTCTCCAGAGCGCCGAAGCGGATGCGGCGGCCGCCACGCTTCCGGCGCAGATGGCGGAGCTGGCCGGGCGCCGAGTCGACGAGCGCACGTACGCGCGAGAGCTGACGACGATTTCGACCGCCCGCGGCGACTTGCGGATGCTGAGCCAGTTGCTCCGGGAACAACGCGCGGCGACGACCGGTGCTCAGGCCGATGCGCGGCCCGTCGATCGCGTGATTCTGTACGTCGATGACTTGGATCGCTGCCAGCCCGAGGATGTGGTGCGCGTTCTGCAGGTCGTCCACATGCTCTTGGCCTTTGAGCTGTTCGTGGTGGTGGTCGCCGTCGACGCACGCTGGGTTGAGGAGTCTCTGGTGCACAACTACACATGGCTTGCCGGCGCCTCGGCGGGGGCGGGCGATGGCGCTGGGGTGAGCGGCGGCGTGGCAGGCGATCCGTCCGGGCGTCCGCTCGTCACGACCCAAGACTACCTCGAGAAGATCTTCCAGATTTCTTTCTGGCTCGCGCCGCTCACCTCGGCCCACGCCGCGGACTACTTGAAATCGCTCGTGCGGACGGCGCCACGACAGGATGGCCCCGTCATCGGTAGCCAACCCGCGCAGGGGGCGGCGGGCGCGGCGCTCGGATCAGGGGGAGCGGGGAAGGTCGAGATCGCCGCGATTGAGCTGGACTACATGCGCGCGCTTTCGGCCTACGTCGGGCCGTCGCCACGACGCGTCAAACGGTTGGTCAACGCATATCGGCTGCTCAAGGCGCGAATGTCCGATAAGCAGCTCGAGAGCTTCCTGGCCGATCGCAGCACCGACGAGCGCGGGGTCCGCTCGGGCCCGTACCAACTGGTCATCGGCCTCCTCGTCATCGGAACGGGAGCGCCGGCGAGCGCGGCGCAGATCTTGGCAGAATTGGCAGAACGCGATCCTCGCCACACGCTTGACGCGGTCATCGAGTCCTTTCGTCAGCGCCAGCACCCGGACTGGACCGTGGCAGCGCAGGTTCTCGAAACGCTGATGCGAACGCAGAAGGCCAACGACGTGTCGGAACTGCGCGGTTGGGCGCGGAGCGTCGGGCGGTTCCTCCTTCAGGGACCGGCCGGGATCGCGCACGCCGGTCGCGGCGAGGCAATCGCCGAGATACAAACAACATGACTTGGGAGAAATATAGATGCCCAGTTGGAAAGGAATTGTAGGCACCAGCTTTACCCCTTTAGATGAGAACGTCTTGCGGGCAGCCTGTGCGGGAGATGGGAACGCCGTGGCGCGTTATGCCGACTCCGGCGGCGATCTGAACGCAGTTGACCGGTTCGGCATGACACTCGCGATGCATGTGGCGGCACGCGGCCAGCTGCAAGTGCTGCAGCAGCTTAACGCCCTTGACGCCGACCTCGGCGCGCGCAACCCGACGACGGGCGCCAACGTGCTGCATTTCGCGGCGCAGTCGCTACCCGGCGGACGCGCGATCTTTGAGTGGCTGGCGAAGACCTTGCCAGAGACCTTCACCAGGCTCGTCAACCAGAGCATTGGGCCGAACAACCACACCGTGGCAATGGAGGCGGTCTTCAACACAAACGCCGAAACGGCGCGATTTCTCCTCGATGCAAGCAAGCGCTTCGAGATCGACTTCGCGACGCCCGCGGTCACGGGCTGGTCCCCCGCGACTATCGCCTACCGCGACAACATGACCTTCGCCGACCAGCTGCCCGATCCGCTCGTGCCTGCGAAGAGCGACTTGGAGGCCTTCAAGGTCGATAAGAGCAAGACGGCGTGGCGTTTCCAGTTCCTAGCGGACCGCGATCAGAAGTGGCTCGAGGGTTTCGCCCGTGGTACCCCGAAGCACGCACGCGCAGCACGCGGGCTAGCGGTCCTCCGTGCGGTTCAGGCCCGCGACCAAGCCGCGCTCGACCAAGCACTTATCGGCCTGGATCCGGACGGCGCGCGCGCTGTCCTGAACGACAGCTTCGGCGGGCTGGCGACGACGCCATTGAACCACCTCGCGAGGACACCCGGTGACCCGCAAGCGACCGCAGACATGCGCAGGGCGCTGCTGACGCGGGGCGCGGATCCCCGCACGCGCGAGCAGGGCGTCATGATGGTGTCGGCGGGCTTCGGTGAGGCTGTATTCGGCGACGACGCGGGACTCAAGGACCTGTTGGAGACATTGCCGGACGACACGGCTCGACTTGCATTCGTCAACCAGCAGGGGATCATCAACGGCTACTCGATGCTCATCGATGCGGCGCTACGCGGTCGCGCCGATGTCTTGCGCCTGCTGCAACGGGTAGACGCCGACCGCAGGCTCGTCGGGCACGGCGGCATGACCGCCTGCGCGGCCGCCAAGCAATACATCAGGGTCACCACCGGTACACCGATCCCGGATGACCTCGTACAGTGGCTGTGCGCCGGCGTGAATGGGGATGGGGATGGGGATGAAATCCAACCACACGGCGGCTGAGGTCAGGCTGGGGTCAGGGGGAACATAGCATCGACGGAAGGTACTCGGCATGGGCACAGTGCGCGCCGATGGGTGTGAGCCGACGGGGTCCGGCGGGGGCAAACCGCCTTTTGGGAGGGCGCTGGGCGGGCTTGGCGCTCCTTGCCGGGGGCACGATCACAGCCGGTACAGGGAGCGGCGCGTCTCCTGCGTGACCATGCGACGGGAGACGGCAACCACTACACCTGCGGGTCGGAGACGTACTCGGGTTGCGGCTGGCCCAGGGCGTCCCAGTCGGGTTCCAGTCGGGTACGGCTTCGACGAGCACGTCGCCCCAGGCAGGTGGCCCGGATCGGCGGGGTTGATCCTTTAGGGAACGACGAACTGGGTACTGCCGTCTGCTGACCTCCCTACAGCGGACGCTCGCGTGGCGAGCGCGACTGACAGCTCTGGGTCGTCTCCAGCCCTTCGCTCCGGCCTAGCTTCTCGGGTGTAGCCCTGCGGGTTGTCGCTCTGCCAACGCCAGGCGTCGCGAACCATGGCCTCGATCGCGAGATCCACTCGCCAACCCAAGTCCGCGGCGGCCATGGCCGGGTCCGCGTAACAGGTGGCGATGTCTCCGGGGCGACGCCCCATGGTCTGGTAAGGCACGGGCCGTCCGCTGATCTCCTCGAGGGCCCTGAGCAATATCTCGCCCGCAAGATCGGCCGCTTCGGCGGCACGACCGAGCGCGAGCGCGTCGAGGTCGAGCCGTGGCTCATGTGGCAGATCGGCGGCGTCGGCCGGATAGCGGGGCAGGCGCACCACTTTCTTCTCTACGCCCCCGAGCGCATCCCCTACGCCATGGACCGCTACCGCAACGAGGTGAACCGGCTCTATGGCGTGCTGGACCGCCGCCTCGAAAGCCGGGACCAGGTCGCGGGCTTCTACTCCATCGCCGACATGGCGATCTGGCCTTGGGCGCAGGGCTGGGAGCGGCAGAAGCAGGACATCTCCCGCTTCCCGAACAGGAAGGCCTGGCTCGACCGGATGTGGGAGCGCCCGGCGGTGCGCGCGGGCCGGGCCCTCGGCGCCGAGCGCCGCAGCGACTTCGCAAAGGGCAAGGCCGCGCAGACGGTGCTGCTCGGCCAGAAAGCGCGCTGACTCCGGCGCGCTGTGCCGTCAGACCGGGCTCTCGGCGCCCTTCTTCTCGCATTTGCGTCGGTAGGCCTTCGCCCAGGCGCGATAGCGGCCGAGGAGTTCCTGCTGCGCCGTCAGCATGGTCAGAAAGGCGCGGCGGCCCTTTCTGCCCTCGATCCGCCGGAAGCCATGCTTCTGTGGCCGCGTCATCGAACAGGTGATGCAGTGCCCGCCGTCGCGGAACTTGCAGACGCCGATGCAGGGGGAGGGGAGTTTGGGCAAGGCGCGGGCTCCGGCGCCGGGGTGATCGCGCAAGGCTAGGGCTGCGCGCCGCCCCGCGGCGCCGGGCGCATCACCTGAACGGCGGGCTTGCGCGGGCCGCAGACGCACCGCGGATCACTGGGCCTGGAACGCGATCGGCCACATGAAATCGAGCGGCTTGTAGCCCTGCCCGAGATAGTAAACGGTATGCTGCGGCGGATTGGTCGCGTTGTATCCCGGATCGAGCGCCCCGGTCGGAACCGAGAACGGGAAGAAGGCTTTCGTCGCCGGGTTGTAGGAGGCCGTGGCGTGGCAGCTGTGGCAGCTCGCCTGGAAACTGGTCCAATAGCGCGGCTGCGCGGTGTTGGGCGCGCCCGCGAAATCCTCCATGTCGGTATGGCCGAGGATCACGGGCTTCTCGCCCGCCCCGTCCACGGTGAACTGGATCTGCGTGCCGTTGGGCGTATAGGCCTCCAACCCGAAGCCGCCCAGCCCGCCCGCTGCAAGGATCGCCGCGATCTCGCCCGCTTGCAGCGGCGCCCGCTGCGTGATGAGCGTCTCGCGCACATGCGCGACGCCGGGGTTGTCGTTGAACTCGAAAGTGGCCCAGAACCAGCTCGGCTCCTCGGTGTAGAAAACATCGCCCGGGTTGGCGAGCCGCCGCATCTTGACCATGATGTGCAGCCCGCGCCACCAGTATTCGCCGCTGTCGAACCTGAAGGTCAGCGCCCCCTTCGGCGCAGGGCTGCCCTCGGTGACCTGCAACCACGAGGCTTTCAGCTCCACCGAGCCGACTGGCATGTCCACATAATCGTTCTTTTCGAAGAACGCCGCGACCTGGGCCTTGTTGGTCAGGCCGCTGTCCACGAGATAGTCATAGGCGATCCGGTTCCGGGTGACCTCCTCGTTGGCCCAATATGAGCGAAGCTACCATGAGGTGCCATATGAGCTTTCGCTTATGTACTGTCGGTGCGGCGCGACATGGTGCTCACTGCCAGAGATTTTCGA
>Ga0209254_10002219_pt1 | contig 17605 bp, 16 predicted proteins | sample FrelakmetDIP11DI_FD_187148 | JGI IMG/M metagenome (GOLD analysis project Ga0209254, IMG submission 187148) | Freshwater lake sediment microbial communities from the University of Notre Dame, USA, for methane emissions studies - DIP11 DI (SPAdes)... | ecosystem: Environmental > Aquatic >... | reverse complement strand
GAGCGGGGCCTTCTCGAGAAGCCAGCGCATCTCGGGAAGATGGTGCAGCGTGTCGTCATACGCCACCCAGTTGCGATCGGCGCTGGCGCCGGCGTTGAACGTGGCGGCCGCGCTGCGCGCGCCGTAGACGCCGAAGCCGCAGTCGGCAAGCTCGCGGATCACCAGCGAGCCTGCCTGCGGCCGCGCGAGGCGCACGGCAATGTCGGCCTCGCGGCGGCTCAGGCTGAGGTTGCGATGGCCGCCGATGAACTCGAGGAGCAGCCGGGGATGCGCGGCGCGGAGGTCTGCCGCGTGCCGCACGAGATAGCCCGAGAGCAGGGCCTCGAGCGCCGTCACCCTGACGAGCCCGGCGACGTCCACGGCCCGATCGTCGACGCTGTGCGCAAGGGCGATCATCTCCTCTTCGATGCGTCGCCCGAGCGCGAGGGCCGCCTCGCCGGAAGGGGTCGCCGACCAGCGACCCTCGACGCGCTCGAACAACCGCGCGCCCAGGGCGCGTTCGAGCGCTCGCAGCCGTCGCGAGACGGTGGTCTCGTCGACCTTGAGCTTGCGCGCCGCGGCGGCGAGGGAACCTTCGCGCTCGACCGCGAGCAGGTAGCGGACGTCGTCCCAGTTCATCATCGCCGCAATTCTGCAGCAGCACCCGGCGCGTTTCGGGCTTCGCAGCGGGTGCTCGCCCGGGCTAGCGTCCGGGCTTCGCGAACGAAAGGAGACCTGCATGCACGAAGTGCCCACGCTGCGCAACGTCGCCGGCCTGCCTTCCAAGCCGAACGCGCTCGCCGATTCGGCCGGCCCTCGCCGGTGGCCGTGTCTTCAAGTCACCGCTCGACGCCCCGGCGCATCGACGCAGTGGGAGAAGTACCAGATCGACACGGCGAGTCCGGCGGCGGCCAGGACAGCCCAGGCGATGGCCATGGCCCACTCGACCTTCACTCCCGCCCGCGCCGCGAACGCCGTCATCGCCACCAGCGCGAGCCCCATCGTGGCCGCCTTCACCACGATGAAGGCGGCGAGCACGTAGCCCCAAGGCCGGTCCTGCCACAGCCACCACGCGGCGATCGACGCAAGCGGCACCACCACTCCGAGGTCGAGGACGAACACGAACACGGTCGGCGTCTTCGCGAGCTCGATCATCGGCGGCAGGATCCCGTCGGTGAGAAAGGGGACGATCTGGCTCATCCACATCAGGCACAGCGCGACCGACATCGCGGCGAGAAACGCGGCGACGCCCCGGCGCGGCGTGCGCGCGTCGAACCAGGCGCGCACGGCCACCGCGTCGATCCCGGAGAGACCCGCGATCAGCGCGGCTCCCGTCAGCGAGAAGAGCGCGACGTAGACGAGGAAGAGCGCGTTGAAGGCATACGCGAAGGCCGCACCGGTGTACGTGTAGGCGAGGTAGCCTAGCAATCCGAGCCAGACGAGCATCGCACGGGGCGAGCCTCGCCGGGCAGCTTTCACGACGGGCACGAGCGTGCCCAGCACGAGCAACGTGACGAGGTCCTGCCCGCGGTTCTGCGGCAGGACCCAGGGCGTGTCACGGTAGACGGACGGCGCGAGAAGTCCCCACGCGCTCGCGACGGCGGCGAGCTCGATGATGACCGCAGTCAGTCGGTACGCGACGCCGAGGCGGTCGGACCCGGTCGCGGTGCCTGCGGCGCGCGGCACGCCGAGTGCCTAGGTCGACGCCTAGGTCACGACGGCTTCCACCGGCCGTCGCAACGAGCGTGGTCCGGCCGAACCGCACGACCAGATCCGGGCGGGCCGATCCTGCCCCCAGCCACTGCGCGAGCTCGCTCCGGACCGCAGGCACTTCGACAGGCTGATTGACGAAGGCGTTGCGGATGTCCATGGCGGTCGCCTGCAGAGCGAAGCGCTGATACGCGCGCCCGACCTCGACCCAGTGGTCGGCATCTTCCCGTTCGCCGAGGAAGACGACCGCTCCGGCCGAGCTGCGCAGCTGCCCGGCGTACTTCTTCAGTTCGCTCTCGACGGTGAAGAAGCGATCGAACAGCGCACGGCCGAGCCAGGCCGGCAGGGTCGGATTGCCCGAGGCGCCGGAGAACAGCCCGTCGCGTGACGCGACGGCGTCCGCGTAGTCGAAGCGGATCCACTGCTTCAGTTCCAAGACGAACGCGGCATCGGCCATCTGCGCCTGCACCCCGCGACCCACGAGCTCGGCGAGGCCCTCGAGGCGCTGCGGCGTGGTGAGCCAGATCGCCCGGACCCGCGGTGATGCGCTCGCCGCGTCCAGGCGCTCCAGCTCCTCGCGCGTCAGGGCCCGGCCGTCGTACGGGCTGCGCGTGCACTGGCGGTCCACGATCGCCTCGAACAACACCGTGCGTTCCGCGGCGCCGGGCCGCAGGGCGACGTGCACGCCGCGCTCGTCCACGCCGACCTCGCCCGTGCGGCCGAACGCGCGCGCCGCCTGGAGCAGATTCCTCCGTGGCACACCCGAGGCTGATCCAGAGGTGGTGGTCGTCCGGGTCCACCGCCGGCGTTCTCCGGGTCATGTCGGGTCGGAGGGTCACGACTTCGCGGCCCAGCTCGAAGCGCCAGGGCTGCGTGTTGTGCCCGTTCGCGGCGAGCGTCGCATAGCGCGCGAGCTCCCGCAGGACCTGCGCGTCGGGAACCCCGTCCGGCGCGACGCGTCGCCAGGTGTCGGCGGCCGCGGCGTCGTAGGACGACCGGCCGCTGCAGGCGGTCTGCGTCGCGCCTGCGGCGAGCAGCATGGAGGCAGTCGCAATCTGGACGAGTCGGCGGCGCTCGAGGTTCATGGTCGGGCGCGGCGGGCCCACTCACAAGTCACCGCTCGCCGCTTGGAGCGGATCGTGCTCGGGGGCGTGGGACCGGTATCACGCAAGGATTCGCAGCGGGGCGGCCAGGACCGGGTGCCCCTCGGGATCGAGGCGCAACCCTTACGAACACGCCGCGGTCGGCGACGTGCCCCTATGCTGCCGCGGGTGTCGCGGACCGTGTTGACAGCGGTCAACGACCCGGCGCGGCAGGGTTCCCGGCGCAGGTGCCGGGCAGCGCGGTCGCCCGACCGCGGCTCAGATCGCGTGCACTTCGTGCAGGGCCCCGAGCACGCGCGAGCGCAGCGCGGCGAGCGTCGCATCGCCGCGATCGCGCGGTCGCTCGACCGGCACGCCGATCTGCTCCCGCATCCGGCCGGGCTGCGATTCGAGCACGAGCACGCGGTCGCTCACGAACACCGACTCGTCGATGTCGTGCGTCACGAGCAGTAGCGTGATGTCGTGGGTGCGTGCGACGTCGACGAGCATGTCCTGGAGCTTCATGCGCGTGAACGCATCGACCGCGGAGAACGGCTCGTCGAGGAGCAGCAGGCGCGGCTGCGTGAAGAGGCCGCGCGCGATCGCGACGCGCTGCGCCTGCCCGCCGGAGAGCTGCTTGGGCAGCGCGCTCTCGTAGCCGGCGAGGCCGACCTCGGCGAGCAGCGCGCTCACGCGCGGGTCGTTGCGGCCGGCGCGGCCGAGATCGAACGCGACGTTCTCGGCCACCGTGAGCCAGGGGAACAGCCGCGGCTCCTGGAAGATGAAGCCGATCTCGCGCGTGAGGCCGTGCTGCACCCGGCCGTTGAGGCGGACCTCGCCTTCGTAGTCCTGGTCGAGCCCGGCGACGATCCGCAGCAGCGTGCTCTTCCCGCAGCCGCTCGCGCCGACGAGCGTCACGATCTCGCCCGGAGCGACGGCGACGCGAAGATCCTGCAGGACGCGCTTGTCGCCGAAGCGCTTGCTGCGGACGTGGACGTCGAGCATGTCGGTCATCGCGCGACCGTTCAGCGCCGGGTGTCGAAGGTGTCGCGCCACGCGAGCAGCCGGCGCTCGATCGCCTGCATGCCGGTGTCGGTGATCTTGCCGAGGATCGCGAGCAGCACGATCGCGGCGAGCACGATGTCGGCGCGGCTCGTCTCGCGGCCGTCCGTGAGAAGGTAGCCGAGGCCATTCGTCGCGGCGATCAGCTCCGCGGCGACCATGAACATCCACGCGAGGCTGAGGCCGTTGCGCAGGCCGGTGAGGATTGAGGGCAGGGCGGCGGGCAGCAGCACGCGGCGCACGAGCGCGCCGTCCGAGAGGCCGTACATGCGCGCGACCTCGACGAGCTTCCGGTCGACGTCGCGGAAGCCCGAGGCCACGCCCATGTAGACGGGGAAGAATGCGCCGATCGCGATCAGCACGATCTTCGGCGCCTCGTCGATGCCGAGCCAGAGCAGGAGCAGCGGCACCCAGGCAAGCGACGGGATGGCGCGCAGCGCCTGGAACGTCGGATCGAGCACCGCCTCGTTCCGGCGCGAGAGGCCGACCGCCGCGCCGATCACGAGCGCGAGGCCGGCGCCGATCGCGAAGCCGGCCGCGACCCGACCCGTGCTCGCAAGGATGTGCGTCGCGAGGCCCTTCCAGCCCATGTCGACGATCGTCCGCAGCACGTCGCTCGGCGCGGGCAGCAGGTTGGCGCTGATCCAGCCGCTCTTTACCGCGACCTCGCCCGCGACGAGGACCACGGTCGGGACGATGAGGCCGAGCACCCACCCGGGAAGGCGGCCGCGACGCGCCTTCGCGCGAGCGATCGCCGCCGGCGATGCAGCGGCGCCCGGTGCAGCGGGCGGAACGTCGCGAAGGTCGTGCAGCACGCTCTGCTCGGCCGCCATCGCGCGCGCTCCCCTTACGCCGCGCCCTGGGTGATCGACAGCGCGAACTTCGTGTTGACGAGCTCGAGCACGACCTTGTTGACGTCGGTGCCCGGCTTCACGAGCTGTTCCTCGACGAGGATCGGCGCCGCAGCCTGCAGCGCCTTGACGTGCTCCGCGCCTGGCTGAGGGTTGCTGAGGTCGGTGCGCGCCTTGATCTGCAGCAGCGCCACCGGCAGGCCCACCTTCGCCTCCTCGCTCAGGATCTTCGCGGCCTCGGTCTGGTTCGCGAGCACCCATTTGCGCGCGCGCTCGTAGTTCGCGATGACGCGCTTCGTCTGCTCGGGGTACTTGTTGAAGAAGTCCTGGCGGACGTTCAGGAAGCCGTACGTGTTGAACGCGACGTTCCGGTAGAGCAGCTTCGAGCCGGCGTCGAGCTCGCTCGCGGCCATGTGCGGGTCGAGGCCGGCCCAGGCGTCGACGCGGCCCTGTTCCATGGCGGCACGGCCGTCGGCGTGCTGGAGCGCGACGTGCTCGATGTCGGTCCGCTTCAGGCCGACGGTCTGGAGCGAGCGGAGCAGGAAAAGATACGGGTCCGTGCCCTTGGTCGCGGCAACCTTCTTGCCCTTGAGGTCTGACACCGACTTGATGGGCGAGTCCTTGGGCACGACGAGCGCGGTCCATTCCGGGCGCGAGAAGACGTAGGGCACCACGACGGGGTTGCCGTTCGCTTTGGCGAGCACCGCGGCGAGGCCGGCGGTCGAGCCGATGTCGATGCTGTTGCTGTTCAGGTACTCGAGTGCGCGGTTGCTGCCGGCGCTCAGCACCCACTTGACGGAGACGCCGTCCTTCTTGAAGTCCTCCTCGAGCCAGCCGAAGCGGCGCAGCGCGAGGCTGGTCGGGGAGTAGTACGCGTAGTCGAGTCGGAGCTCCTTGAGCTGCTCCTGCGCGCGGACGATGGCCGGGAAGGCGAGGAGGGCGGCGCTGCCGCCGGCGAGCTTGAGTAGGGTGCGACGATGCATTCTTCGTATCCTGGTGTGTTCCCGGCGGGCATGGGTGTGCATACTCGCGACCGAGCGGGCCTCATCTTCGCGTGCGGGGTCCCGACCGCAAACGAATCAATGTTTCGTTTCTTATGCACTAAAGGGCATAAAGGCGCGTAAACGGTGCGGCGAACGAAGCGGGGCACCGCGTGCGCAGGCTTCCCGGCTGGGTGAGAACGTCGCGGTTTCTTCAGCCCGCATGAGCACTTACGACGTCATCGTGGTCGGCCTCGGCGCCCTGGGCGCGGCGGCGCTCGACCGCCTGTCGCGACGCGGCCTGCGCGTGCTTGGCGTCGACCGCTTCGCGCCGCCGCACGATCGCGGCTCGTCGCACGGCGAGCTCCGCATCACCCGCGCAGCAATCGGCGAGGGGGCCGAGTACGTCCCGCTGGCGCTGCGATCGCACGAGCTCTGGCGGGAGATCGAGCGCGAGTCCGGCGAGGAGCTCTTCGTCGCGTGCGGACTGCTGGTGCTCGGGAAGCGCGGCGGTGCGGCGCGCCATCACGGGCAGTCGGACTTCGTCGGCAACACCATCGCGTGCGCCGAGCGGTTCGGCATCCCGCACGAGATGCTCGACGCTCGTGTCGTGCAGCGGCGCTTCCCGCAGTTCGAAACCGGGACCGACGAGCTCGGCTACTACGAGCCGGGCGCCGGCTTCCTCCGGCCGGAACGCTGCGTCGCCGCGCAGCTCGAGCTCGCGAGGCGCAGGGGCGCGGACTTGCGGACGAGCGAAAAGGTGGTCTCGCTCGCATCGGCCCGCGCGGCGGCGGGCGGGGGAAGCGTCGAGGTCGTCACGGACCGCGGTCGGTATCTCGGGCGGTCGGTGGTGGTCGCAGCCGGTCCTTGGTTGCCCGAGCTCGTTCCGGCGCCGATCGCGCAGCGCTTCCGGGTCTATCGGCAGGTGCAGCACTGGTTCCGGCCGGAGGTGCCGTCGGCGTTCTCGCGCAAGCGCTTTCCCGTGTTCATCTGGATCTACGGGGACCACGCGGGCGCGCACCTGTACGGCTTCCCGAGCGACAGCGCGGATGGCGCGGTGAAGATTGCGAGCGAGGACTACGCGTCGCCCGTGCTGCCCGACTCCGTGCAACGCAGCGTTGACCCCGACGAGGCGCAGGCGACGTTCGACCGTCACGTTCGGGGGCGCCTGCATGGCCTTTCGCCGCGGCCGATCCGCTCGAGCGTCTGCCTGTACACGAGCACGGAGGACGGGCGCTTCGTGATCGACGCGCATCCCGAGATCGCGAACGTCACGATCCTCAGTGCCTGCTCGGGCCATGGCTTCAAGCACTCGCCCGCCCTTGGCGAGGCAGTGGCCGAGCGCATCGTCACTGGCGCAAGCGCTCTCGATCTCGGCCCATTCGCGCTGTCGCGCTTCGGCTGAGAGCGCGTCCCGAGACCGCGTCGCGCTGGGCCGCGCGGCCACCACGCCGCTACGCGTAGGCCTCGTGGTTGCCCGCCAGCGCCGCAAGCAACGTCACCCACGGCAGCAGAGCACAGCGACGCCGGGCGGGATGCGCCCGGCCGACCGCGACGACGGTGGGCACGTCCCCGAGCTCCGGCGTCGCGAGCGCCTCGTCCTCGACCGCGCGCTGCACCTGCTCGGCGAGCGACCGCGCCTCGTCGAGCGTCCAGCCCGCCACGGTGGCGGTCATGATCGACGCGGAGGCCATCGAGATGCCGCAGCACTCGCACTGGAAGGCGGCCTCGCGGATCACGTCGCCCTCCGTGCGCAGCGCCAGCGCGACGTGGTCGCCGCACAGCCGGTTGCGTCCCTCCGCGTGAAGGTCGGACGCAGCGAGCGTGCGGTAATTGCGCACGTTCTTGATGTGGTCCATGACCACGTCGTCGTAGAGCTTGGGGAGTTCGGGCATCGCAGCGAGCACGACTGGCGCGCCAAAGGCGCCGACGATCAACGCTAGCACGCATTGCGCCTCCGTCACGTGCCGGCATGACGTGACGCGAACAGCCCGCTGCTACGGCTCCTGTGTTGCGCCTGCGACCGGGATGGGCCGGTAGGGTTCCTGGCGCCGATCGGCTCGAGGGCGCAACTCGCAGATAACGCCGCGCCATGAGCATCGCGCCACAAAGTATTTCCGCACCCGCGCCTGCATCGCTACATTGGCGCCCGGCGCCCGATCTAGATGCATTCGCTCTGGAGAACACCGATGACTGAACCCGATTCGCTCCCGCGTCTTCGCTCTGCGCTGCGGCTGCTCTCGATCGCCGCGGCGTTGGGCGCGTCGTCGCTCGTCGCCGCGCCGGCGCACGCTCAGTCGACGCTCCTCAACGTCTCCTACGACCCGACGCGTGAGCTGTACCAGGACTTCAACAAAGCCTTCGCCAAGTACTGGAAGGCGAAGACCGGCGAGACGGTGACCGTCAAGCAGTCGCACGGCGGCTCGGGCAAGCAGGCCCGCGCCGTGATCGACGGCCTCGAGGCCGACGTGGTCACTTTGGCTCTCGCCTACGATGTCGACGAGCTGCACACGGTGGGCAAGCTGATCCCCGCCGACTGGCAGAAGCGCCTGCCCAACAACAGCTCGCCCTACACCTCCACGATCGTGTTCCTGGTACGCAAGGGCAATCCCAAGAACATCCGCGACTGGGACGACCTCGCGAAGCCCGGCGTCTCGGTCATCACCCCGAACCCGAAGACCTCGGGCGGCGCGCGCTGGAACTACCTCGCGGCGTGGGGCTACGCGCTGAAGAAACCGGGCGCGACGGAAGCGAGCGCGCGCGACTTCGTGACCGCGATCTACAAGAACGTCGCCGTGCTCGACTCCGGCGCGCGCGGCTCGACCACGACGTTCGTCGAGCGCGAGATCGGCGACGTGCTGATCGCCTGGGAGAACGAGGCGTTCCTCGCGGTGAAGGAGCTGGGGCCGAACCGCTTCGACATCGTCACGCCCTCGCTCAGCATCCTGGCCGAGCCGCCCGTCACGGTGGTCGACAAGGTCGTGGACAAGCGCGGCACGCGCAAGGTGGCCGAGGCCTACCTCAAGCACCTCTACAGCGACGAGGGTCAGGAGATCGCGGCGCAGAACTACTACCGTCCGAGCTCGCCTAAGGTGGCGGCGAAGTACGCGAACCAGTTCAGCAAGGTCAACCTCGTCTCGATCGACGACGTGTTCGGCGGCTGGCAGAAGGCGCAGAAGAGGCACTTCGCCGACGGCGGCGTCTTCGACCAGATCTACGCACCTGCGAAGAAGTAGCCATGCCCCGGTCCCTGATCGCCGCTTATTAGCTTCTTCGGCGGTGCGTCCTTACCCGCGGCGCGGCTGCCGATGACACCCAAACTCGCCGCTAGTCCCGCAGCGCCGGTCATGCGAAGGAAGCCGCGGCGGCGCCTCGAAGGACCGCCCTTTCTCTCGTTCGTGCTCATCGAGTTCTCCGACTGTGAGAGGGATTGCCGGCGCAAAGGCCGGGCGAACGCGATGCCGCGGGGAACTGCGACATTGCCCCGACCGCTACGTCGCTGAAGCATCGCGCGCCCGAATCGGGCGCGCCGGATCCACCTCGGATCGCAGCCCAGCGTAGTCCTCCAGGGGATGCGCGGCGCTCTCGCCCTCGTGCACCGCCCTGTGCGCGTGCAGCGACGCCGATGCACGCCTCGCTCGCTCTTCAGGCTAGCAAGCTCCGCTGGATTCACTACGAACGATTGCTCATGACGATGTACACAGTGCGCGCGACCGACTCGCGTCGCTACGTGCGACGCACGCACGCGGCGAGAGGTGCGGCTATGTAGAGCGAAGCAAACGGTATTGGGAAGCGGCGGCGCCCCTGGCCCAACAGCCGCGGGCCTTGAGTGGCCGAGTGACCGGTCGCTGATTCGCCCTCGTGAGAGCGTCCGCTGCTCGGACCTTAGAGCCTCAGGCCGGTTCGACCCCGTCGCCTCGCCGCATCGCCTTCCGCGTTGGCGCCCCCAAGGCCCCCCGGCGCCCAAGCTTGCGCAGACCGGCGAGAAGCATCTTCACGTCGACGACCCGCAGCGCCGCGATACATCGCTTCCGCTGCGCCTCGACGTCGAGCAGTCGTTGCGCGGCCTCCCGCACCGCTCGGTCGACGAGGTCGCCGTACGCGCGGCGGGCGAGTGCCGCTCCGGCGGCGGCTTCGGCCGCATCCCAGCGCTCGATCATGAAGGAGAGGTCGATGATGTCGCGGCTCAGCACCGCGTCGTCGTGCCAGCGGTCGGCGTTCGCGAGCAGCTTCTCGGCGAAACAGTCCGCACGACTGAGGCATGGTACGCCGAGGCCGATGTCGCCGCCGCCAGCGAGCGCGATTCGCCCTTCGAGGACGATCTCGAGCCTGAGCTTCGCCTTGTCGACTTCGAGCACCGTGCGGATGCCGTAGCGATCGGCGCGAACCTCGCGCGCCAGGACGAGCGGCCGGGCGGCGATTCGGCCGAGCGAGTGGTCGGAGATGGTCGAGCGAAGCGCGCGGTACCCCGCCAAGCTCGAGCACAGGAGGTCGATGTCTTCCGACTCACGATACTCGTCGAGCTCCAGCACGATGCGCGTTCCGCCGCCGAACCAGCAACGGCATGCGCCGAGGAACGCCGGATCGAGTGCCGCCAGCGCCGCCGCGACTGTCCCATGCCGCGGCCGCGCGAAGCGCCGCTCAGGCATTCAGTACGCCGTTGCCGTAACGGTGCACGAGCCGGTCGATCAGGGCGCGCTCGGGCACCGTGAGTCGCGCCTGGTCCACGAAGCGCCAGTTGCGCTCGTAGAGGGACAGGGCCTCCCGCGCCGGCAAGAATCGATCCGACCGGTTCCAGCAGAGAGCCGCAAGCTCCGGGAACTCGCGCACATCGATCACCTCGTCGGCGAGGAACTGCGCCAGCTCGGCCTCGAACCCCGGGAAGAGCAGCGCGTGGCGCAATCGCTCCGAAACCGCCTTGCTGACCTTCACCTGGCAGAGCACGCGCCCGGCCGCGCGCTCGCGGGCGCGCTGCGCACGCTTCGCGAGCCGAAGCTGTTCGCTGCGCGGCAACGGGTTCGTGCGCGGGCGGCCGCGCGGGCCGCGAGCAGTCGGGCGGGGCACGGCGGGATTCTCATCGAGCAACATGGCCATGTCAACATAACCATGACGCGCAAACGAGGCCGGCTCGGCACTCGCGCGGACACCCGATCGGAACAAGAGCGTGCAGTCCGCCCGGCTGCCGCTGCGTCTCATGGCCGCCATGCTCGGCGCCCAGCACGCGCAGCGCTTCCCCGAGTGGGAGACGTGCGAGCGAGCGACGCGGGGCGCGGGACGTGACAGCCGCGACGCTATGCGTACATGAGCATCGGCGCGCAGCGAGGTGCGCGCGGTCAGCCGGGCCTGCGCTTCGCGCTCGCCCTATCCGCGACGAAGACGCTGCCGACGAAACGTCCCGTCACGCGGGTGCCGTCAGGATGGACCTGAACGACGCGCGCCGGGTCGCGCGTGTCGGCCTCGTAGACCGGCTTGCCGGTGTTCCGGATGGCGGCCACCGCGACGCTCCGGTCCGCTTTGCCGGCGAGGGCCGCGGTGAGGCGCGCAAGGGCTTCGCGGGCGGCCTGGTTCTTGCGTGCGTTCCCCGGGTCTGCGACCGGTCCCTTGAGCGACGCCAGATCCGGCATCGGCAAGAGCGCCTCGACCGCTCGCCCGAGCTCCGCCCAGTGCTCGATCTGCTTGGTCACAGATCGGCTGGCGACCTCCGCAGTGCTGCGGGCTGCCTCGAACAGGCTGTCGGAAATCTTCACTGGAATGGCCACGCGACCTCCGCATCCAGACCTACGGGGACAAAGCAGAAGATTGCTACTTCGGTAGCAGGCGAATCGTACCTGCGGTTCGCGCGCGGCAAGTCACGCAAGGCAACCGCGCAGGTTGCAGGCCCCCCCGCCGGATGACTTGCTTTCGCCGCGACGGCCCCTCGCCCCGCACGGACGCGGCTCGGGGATAATGCTGCGATCTCTTCGCATTTCCGCGCGCCCCCGTGGCGCGCCGCTCGCCATGGCTGCAACCCAGCTGCTCGACCTCATCGGCCGCACGCCCGTCGTGGAGGTGCGGCGGCTCGACATCGGGCCGTGCCGCCTGTTCGTGAAGCTCGAAACGCAGAACCCGGGCGGCTCGATCAAGGACCGCATCGGACTGTCGATGATCGAGGCGGCCGAGCGCGACGGCCACCTGCGCCCGGGCGGCACCATCGTCGAGGCGACCGCCGGCAATACCGGACTCGGCCTTGCGCTCGTCGCGGCGCAGAAGGGCTACCGCCTGATCCTGGTCGTGCCCGACAAGATGGCGCGCGAGAAGGTGTTCCACCTGCAGGCGATGGGGGCCGAGGTGCGCATGACGCGCTCGGATGTCGGCAAGGGCCACCCCGAGTATTACCAGGACATGGCCGAGCGCATCGCGGGCGAGGCCGGCGCGTTCTACATCAACCAGTTCGCCAACGAGGCCAACCCGTACGCGCACGAGACCACGACGGGGCCGGAGATCTTCGCGCAGCTCGACGGCGACGTGGATGCCGTGGTGGTCGGCGTGGGCTCGTCGGGCACGATCACCGGCCTCTCGCGCTTCTTCGCGAAGGCTTCTCCGAAGACGGAGATGGTGCTCGCCGATCCAGTCGGGTCGGTGCTCGCCGAGTACATCCGCACCGGCCATCTCGGCGATGCGGGGAGCTGGCTGGTCGAAGGCATCGGCGAGGACTTCATCCCGCCGATCGCCGACCTCTCGCGCGTGCGCAAGGCGTACTCGATCTCCGACGAGGAGAGCTGCCTCACCGCGCGCGAGCTCCTGCGCAGCGAGGGCATCTTCGGCGGCTCGTCGTCGGGCACGCTCATGGCCGCGGCGCTGCGCTACTGCCGCGAGCAGACGTCGCCGAAGCGCGTCGTCACGTTCGCGTGCGACAGCGGCAACAAGTACCTCTCCAAGGTCTTCAACGACTATTGGATGATCGACCAGGGGTTCATCAAGCGCGAGACCTTCGGCGACCTGCGCGACCTGGTGACCCGCCGCTACGAGGAGGGCGCCACGGTGACGGTCGCGCCGGAGGAGCCGCTCACGACCGCCTTCGCGCGCATGCGCCTGTACGACGTCTCGCAGCTCCCGGTCGTCGACGCGGGCCGCGTGGTCGGCCTGATCGACGAGTGGGACCTGCTGCTCGCCGTGCAGGCCGATCCGTCGCGCTTCCGGAACCCGGTGCGCACGGCGATGACGCAGAAGATCGAGACCGTCGATCGCGAGACGCCGCTCGCCACGCTCATGCAGACCTTCGACAAGGGCCACGTCGCGATCGTGATGGACGGCGACCGCTTCTACGGACTCATCACGCGGGTCGACGTCCTCAACCACCTGCGGCGCCTCGCCGCGGCCTGAATCCGAGCGCCATGGAACACTCCGCCAACGACTCCGCCGGGCCTGCGCTCGCCTTCGACACCCGCACGGTGCACGCCGGCCAGAGCCCCGATCCGGTCACCGGCGCGGTGATGCCGCCGATCTACGCGACGTCGACCTTCAAGCAGTCTTCGCCGGGGGTGCACACGGGCTACGAGTACGCGCGCACGCAGAACCCGACGCGGATGACGTTCGAGCGCTGCCTCGCCGACCTCGAGGGCGGCCAGGCTGGGTTCGCGTTCGCCTCGGGCCTCGCCGCCATGGCCACCGTGCTCGAGCTGCTCGAGCACGGCAGCCACGTCGTGGCGATCGACGACATGTACGGCGGCAGCTGGCGCCTCTTCGAGCGCGTGCGTAAGCGCAGCGCGGGCTTGCGGATGAGCTATGTCGACCCCGCGAAGGCTGGCGCACTCGAGGCGGCAGTGCAGCCGGACACGCGGATGATCTGGGTCGAGACGCCCACCAATCCGCTGCTCAAGATCGCCGATCTCGCGGTGATCGCGAGCCTCGCCCGCGCCCGAGGGATCCTCACGGTCTGCGACAACACCTTCGCGTCACCCTGGGCGCAGCGACCGCTCGAGTACGGCTTCGACGTCGTACTCCACTCGGTGACGAAGTACATCAACGGGCACTCGGATGCGATCGGCGGGCTGCTGGTGATCGGTGCCCATCCGGCGCTGCAGGAGCAGCTCGCCTTCCTGCAGAACGCGGTCGGCGCGATCATGGATCCGTTCACGAGCTTCCTCGCGCTCCGCGGCGTCAAGACGCTCTCGCTGCGCATGGAGCGCCACACCGCGAACGCGATGGAACTGGCACGCTGGCTGGAGCAGCACCCGAAGGTCGAGCGCGTGATCTATCCGGGGCTCGAGAGCCATCCGCAGCACGCGCTCGCCGCACGCCAGATGCGCGGCTTCGGCGCGATGATCTCGATCTTCCCGCGCGCGGGCTTCGACGGCGTGCGGCAGTTCCTCGAGCGCTGCGAGCTCTTCACGCTCGCCGAGAGCCTCGGCGGCGTCGAGAGCCTGATTGGCCACCCGGTGACGATGAGCCACGGCTCGGTGCCTGTCGAGCGACGCGCCCAGCTCGGCATCACCGACCGGATGGTGCGGATCTCGGTCGGGATCGAGGACGTCGAGGACCTGAAGCGCGATCTCGATCGCGCGCTGGGCGCGCTGTAGCACTCTTTCCCCCTTTCAGGGGGAAGGCCGGGATGGGGGTTGATTCGGAGGCCGAACACGGCCGGCCCGTCATGAACCTTGCAATTCTTCCACGACATGGAAGAATTGCAAGGATGCTGCCCCGCCGCGCACTCGCTCCCCTCCGGCAACTGCTGGGCGAGTTCCCCGCGGTCGCCATCCTCGGCCCGCGCCAGGTCGGCAAGACGACGTTGGCGCTCGAGCTCGCGGCGACGCTGCCCGCCTCGGCTTACCTCGACCTCGAATCGCCCTCCGATGCTGTCAAACTGAACGACCCGGGAGCGTACTTCGACGCCCACCCGAACGAGCTGGTCATCCTCGACGAAGTCCAGCGTGCCCCGCAGCTCTTCGTGCAGCTTCGCGGCGTCATCGACGCTCGGCGACGCGCGGGCAAACGGTCGGGGCAGTTCCTGCTGCTCGGCTCCGCCACCGGAGCGCTGCTGCAGCAGTCGGCCGAGAGCCTCGCCGGCCGCATCGCCTACCTGGAGCTGACGCCGCTTTGCGCGCTGGAAGTGCCCGCGGGCGAGGTGAGGGACCTGTGGATTCGCGGCGGATTTCCGGACTCGTTTCTCGCCGCGAGCGACGAGGGCAGCCTGCGGTGGCGACAGCAGTTCGTCGCTGCCTACCTCGAGCGAGACGTCCCGCAGCTCGGTCCGCGCATTCCCGCCGAAACGCTTCGGCGGCTCTGGACCATGCTCGCGTACGAACAGGGGCAACTGCTCAACGCAGCGAAGCTCGCATCCTCCCTCGCAGTGAGCGGGCAAACGGTGGCGCGTTACCTCGACTTGCTGGCCGATCTGATGCTCGTCCGGCGGCTGCCACCTTGGGCCGGGAACGAACGCAAGCGGCTCGTCCGCTCGCCGAAAGTGTTCGTCCGGGACAGCGGGCTCGTGCACGCGCTCCTCGGGCTCGGGACGTTCGACGACGTGATCGCCCATCCGGTGGCGGGGGGAAGCTGGGAAGGCTGGGTGATCGAGAACCTGCTCGCCGTCGTACCGAACGGTACGCACGCGTTCTTCTACCGGAGCTCTGCCGGCGCCGAGATCGATCTCGTGCTCGAGTTGCCGAAGCGCGAGCGGTGGGCCGTCGAGATCAAGCGTTCGACGGCCCCGGCCGTGAGCAAGGGCTTCCATGTCGCCGCGGCCGACGCTCGCGCGACGCGGCGGCTTGTCGTGCACTCGGGGGCCGAGAGCTTCCCGCTGGGTCAGGACGTGATCGCGAGCAGCCTGATCGACCTGATGCGGGAACTGAAAGGGCGCAAGTGGTGACGACGACTGCGCTGCGGTGCCCAGACTCCGCCTGGCTCGGCCGCCGTTCAGGAATCCAGTTCGCAACCTGGGGCCGTATACGTGGCATGTCCCGGTTCACAGCGAGCGATGCCGTGCCCCGATTCGCCGAAGTGACCCATCGCCAGTGGATTGCCGCCGCACCCGAGACGGTGCGCGCGCAGTTCGCGGACCTGGAACACCACATCCGCGCCAACGTGCATCCGAAGCTGCGCTTCGAGCTGCTCGAGCGCCGCGGCGCGTGCGCACGCTTCGTCCAGGAGGTGCGCCTGCTCGGCCTCCGCCAGCGCGACGTCTTCGAGCGCAGCATCGGGGACGACGGCAGCATCGACGACGTGTCGGTCGAAGAGTTCAACCGCGGCGGCCGCATCAGCATCCGTTTCGCGCCCGAGCGGGTGGATGGCGTGGCGGGCACGAGCGTGGCGATCAACGTGAAGCTGCCGCTGCCGCCGGTGATCGGCCCACTGGTGCGGCCGCTCCTGGAAGCGCAGATCCGCAAGGAAGTGCGCGCCGCGGCGCTCGAGGACAAGGCCGATCTCGAAGAGCGCGGCTATCCGTCGCGGCTGCGGGGCGCGGCGGCCGCTTGTGGCGGACGCTCGAGGCTGCGATGGCCGCGACGCACTTCGACCTGGTGACGCACTGGCGCATCGCCGCGCCGGTGGAACGTGTGTGGTCCGCCCTGACCGACCCGCTCGCGTGGCCGCGCTGGTGGCCGTACGTGCGGCGCGTGCAGACGCTGCGCGACGGCGACGCCGACGGCATCGGCGCCGTGCGGCGCATCGAGTGGGCGACGCGCCTGCCGTACGAAATCGTGATCGAGGTCGAGGCGGTGGAGTCCGTCAGGCATCGGCGCCTTCGCGGGCGCTCGCGCGGCCAGCTCGACGGCGAGGGTATATGGCTGCTGCGCGCCGGCGAGGGCATCACCGAGGTGACGTACGTCTGGCGCGTCCAGGTGGCGAAGCCGTGGATGCGGTGCCTGGCGCCGCTCCTGGCGCCCGTCTTTCGGTGGAATCACAACGGCGTGATGGCGGCCGGGGAGAAGGGGCTGAGGCGGTACCTGGAACGGTAGGGCGGAGCGGGTGGAGCCGCGGTGCCGAAAGGACCCTCCGCCATGACCTACCAGATCGTCTACTCTTCGCAGGCGACCGCGACGTCAGACGCGAGGAAATCCGCCGTCGCGAGTAGCTGGACGAGTCGGCAGTTTGCGCGCGGTCAATCGAACGCCTGAGCGACTGCGAGGCGCCGGCCCGGCACCACGTCGCTCGCGTCTAGCGTCTCCGCGTCGGTGTATACGCGAATGCTCGTGCGCGACCGGTACGCAGTGCCGGTCCGCTTGCACGGATCGAGCACGATCACGAGCCGCGTCCCGGCGTCGACCCAGTCGAAGACTTTCTCCTCGACCTCGCTGAAGCGGTCGCCGGGTGCAGGACCTCGATCGCGAGATCGGGCGCACCCGGCCAGTAGCCGGCGGTGTCGCCCACTTCGGCGAAGCGCTGGAGGGAACTTGCTCAAGCGGCAAGCGCGCGGCCTTCGAGGTTGCTGACGATCGCATTGCCCGCGGCGCGCTCGGCGACCACCTCACCCACCAGAATCACCGCTGGCCCTTCGCCCACCTCATTGGCTAGCGACGCCAGCTCGCGCAGCGTGCCGTAGCGCGCTTTCGAGCCCGGCAGCGACGCGCTCTCGACGATCGCCACCGGCGTCCCCGGCTCGCGTCCGCGCGCGATGAGCTTCGCCGCGATCGCTTCGGCCTGGCCGGCGCCCATATAGATGGCGGCCGTGTCGGCATGGAGCACGGCGGACGCCCAGTCGCTCTCCGACTCCTGCGCGCCGATGCGCGGCGTGACGAACACGACGCTGCGGCTCACGCCGCGACGCGTGAGCGACACGCCGATGTGCGCGCTCGCGGCGAGCGCGGCCGTCACGCCCGGCACGATTTCGTACGCGATGCCGGCATCTTCGAGCGCCTCGACCTCTTCCTGCGCGCGGCCGAAGAGCATCGGATCGCCACCCTTGAGTCGGACGACGACGGCATGCCTGCGTGCGGCATCGACCAAGCGCTTGTTGATGAACTTCTGC
>Ga0209254_10002218_pt1 | contig 17609 bp, 16 predicted proteins | sample FrelakmetDIP11DI_FD_187148 | JGI IMG/M metagenome (GOLD analysis project Ga0209254, IMG submission 187148) | Freshwater lake sediment microbial communities from the University of Notre Dame, USA, for methane emissions studies - DIP11 DI (SPAdes)... | ecosystem: Environmental > Aquatic >... | reverse complement strand
CCCGGTTTGACCACGCCCGGCCTCACCACGCCGGGCCTGACCACACCCGGCCTCACCACACCCAGTCTGACCACGCCCAGTCTGACTGCGCCGGGTCTGACTGCGCCGGGTCTGACCACGCCGGGTCTGACCACGCCGGGCCTGACCACCCCCGGTCTGACTGCGCCCAGTGTCACGACCCCGGGCCTCACGACGCCGAGCCTGACCACCCCGGGATTGACCACGCCGAGCGTGTCGGTGCCCCCGGCGGCGGGCGCAACCCCGTTGCTGACGGACCCGTCGCTGACCAATCCGGCACTGACCACCCCGCAGCTGGGCACCGCCCCGTCACTGACGAGTCCGTCGGCGACCGGGCTGGGCCTGCCCAACGAGCAGCCGATCACGGCTCCGCTGGGTCCGGTGGCCGGCACCTATCCGATCCTCGGTGATCCCTCGCTGGCCGTGCCCACCGCGCCGACCAGTTCGGGCGGGATCATCAGCGACCTGAGCAGTGCCGCCAATCAGCTCGGTGTCGGACAGGCGATCGACCTGCTGAAAGGCATGGTCGTACCGTCGATCACCCAGGCGATTCAGGGCGCCTCGACGGCGGCTGCCGCGGCCCCCGCGGCTGCCCCGGCCGGGTAGCGCAAAGCCTGCGTCGAAACGGCACCGCAGGGTGGGGCCGACCGTTTGGTCAGACACCCGGAGAGGCCCCTGCGGTGCCGTTGCAGGCTCGTTTATCACTTTCTTCACAGTGGTCCGTGTCGAAACAGTTGTAACAGTGGACCCATACGTAACATCGCCTTGTGCCGTCTCGCCGACCCACACCGACGATCTTGTTCACCGCGCTCGCGGCGACCGTCGTCATCCTGCCGTGGGCGATCACCGGCGCGCCCGGCTCCGACCGCAAGGACGGGCCCAGCGCGGCTGACACGGTACTCAACCAGCAGCCGCTGACCGGCCTCGGTGGTGGTGAGACCGTCCGCGAGATCAGCCAGCCCACCCCGTTCTCGATGGTCGCGTTGACTGGCTCCGACCTGACCGGCACGACGGCGCGGGTGCGCGCCAAACGGCCGGACGGATCCTGGGGTCCCTGGTACGACGCCGAAACTCTGGAGTCCAACTCCGATGACAGCCAGGGCGGCGGGCCGCGCGGCACCGACCCGGTCTTCGTCGGAACGACCACCAAAGTCCAGATCGCGGTCACCCGACCCAACGGTGCTCCGGTCACCACAGCGCCGCCTGAAACCGGCGTCGACGCGGGCAAGGAACTGGGCTACATTCCCGCGAACGTCGAACAGCCCTTCTCCCAGAACATCTCGGCCGTGCTCATCACGCCCCCGAAAGCGCCTGTCGATTCACAGTGGACGCCGCCCACCGCCGCGCTGGGCCCGGGGCAGCCGCCCAACATCATCAGCCGCGCCCAATGGGGGGCCGACAATGCCTTGCGTTGCGGTGGACCGATGTACGGCAACGGGATTCGCGCCGCCGTGATACACCACACCGCGGGCAGTAATGACTATGCCCCCGAGGACTCCGCCGCGATCGTGCGATCCGTCTACGCCTACCACACCAGGACACTGGGCTGGTGCGACATCGCCTACAACGCGCTGGTCGACAAGTACGGCCAGGTTTTCGAGGGCCGGGGAGGCGGAATCACCAAGGATGTCTTGGGATCTCACACCGGCGGATTCAACCGTGACGTGTGGGGCGTGTCGATGATCGGCGACTTCGAGACCGTGCCGCCGACCGACGTCCAGATCCGCACCGTCGGGCGCCTGCTCGGGTGGCGGTTAGGCCTGGACCACGTGAACCCTCTCGGCACAGCGCAATTGGCCTCTGCGGGCGGCAACTACACCTTCTACCCTGCCGGCTCGGTGCCGACGCTGCCGGAGATCTTCGCCCACCGCGACGTCGGCAACACCGAATGCCCGGGCAACGCCGGGTACGCGGCGCTGCCCATGATCCGCGATATCGCCGCGCGCTTCAACAGGCCGCCCGACATCGTCGATTCGCTTCGCGGCGGAGCGATCTTCGCCCGGTGGGAACAGTTGGGCGGCAAGGACGGTCCACTCGGGGCGCCGACGACACCGGAGGCCGCCGGTGAAGGCGACACCCGGTACGCGACCTTCGAGCGCGGCGCCGTCTACTGGTCACCGGCCACCGAGGCGCAGCCGCTGACCGGCGCCATCTATGAAGCCTGGGCGTCGCTCGGCTACGAACGGGGCGCGCTCGGCCTGCCGACCAGCGGTGAGATCCAGGAACCGGAGTGGATCGTGCAGAACTTCCAGCACGGCACCTTGAACTTCGACCGCCAGACCCACAACGTGCTGCGTGTGGTCGACGGGCTGACCCTGGTCATGCCGCCACCGCCGATCGACGGTCCGCCAGTGCAACTCGAACGGTTCAGCCGCGTCGAGAACCCAATGCTCGAGCCGGCGAGCTAGAGCCACTTTCCCGCCAACGTGGATTATCCCCACGCTGCATCGGCCTCGGGCGTGCCGGTAATCCACATTCGGCGCAACAGCGGGCGAGCTGTGGCGATCAGTCCGGTGTAACGGGTCGAAGCGGCCGCGACACCACGTTCGGAATACTCGCGCTGCGAACGGGCGAGCTCGCCGAAACGCAAGGACCGTCATGACATCACGCACGTCGCCATCCCCGACAGCAACCGCGCACGAAGACACCGGTGCCGGGCCATTGCCGGGGTGGTGGCTCACCTTCGCGGCCGGCTTCGTACCGTTGACCGCCGGCCTAGTCACGCTGCTGACGCTGTGGTTGGCCGTGACTCGAGCCGACTCGCCGGTATGGACGGGGTTGGGCTACCTCGACTTCACTTATGGCCGCTTGTCCTCGGCGGGCGGCGACGCCGACGTGTGGCTGCAACTCATCGGCTCGGTCGGCGGAGTCAACGTCGCCGCGGCAGCAGTCGCAGTGATCGTCGTCTCACGTTTTGCGCTCCGCGATGGCCAGTCGTGGGCATGGTGGTTCCTGGCTTTCTGCCTTCTGTGGGTTGGGCTTCACGATGCGGTCATGGCTACGCGATTCTTCTTGGCCACCGGCGCGCCGGTCATGCTGATGCCGTACACCTACGTGGCGCTGATGACAGCAGGGCTGATCCGGACCCGCGGTGTGGCGCTCCGGCGCCGCCATGCCTGAAGTCACGGCACACCCTCTTGGCGGAGGCGTGCTCATCTCGGGGGCTAGAGCCACCAGCGTTCGAGCACCCGCGCCAAACCGTCGTCGGTGTTGGGGGCGGTCACCTCGTTGGCGGCGGCCATCGCCTCGGCGTGGGCGTTGCCCATCGCCACACCGTGACCGGCCCACCGCAACATCGGCACGTCGTTGGGCATGTCGCCGAAGGCGACGACGTCCTCGGCAGTGATCTCCAGCGGCCGCGCGATCTCCTCGACCCCAGTGGCCTTACTGGTCCCGATCGGGTTGATTTCGATCAGCCCGTTGTTGGTCGAGTAGGTGATATCGCCTTCCACGCCAATGTGTTTGGCGAGCACCTCGGCCATGTCCGAACTGCGCGCACCGGCCTTGCGGATCAATAGTTTCACCGCGGGGGCGCTGAGCAGATCCTCGATCGACACCTCGGTGTTGTCGGGATTCAGCCAGGCATGCTCGTAGCCGGGCGAACTGACGAACTGCGGCGTGGCCGAGTCATGCGCGGTGCGACCCACCCGCTCGACGGCCAAACCGGCACCGGGAATCACCCTGGTCGCGATCTCGGCGAGCTCGCCGAGCACGTCGACCGGCAGCGTGCGTGCCGAGATGATGCGGTCGTGCTCGGCGTCATAGATCACCGCGCCGTTAGCGCACACCGCCATCGGGGCGAAACCGAGGGCTTCGACGACCGGCGGGATCCAGCGCGGCGGACGTCCCGTCGCCAGCACGAACTGCGCTCCGGAAGCGACGGCGGCCCGCACGACGCTGCGGGTGCGCGCGGTGACCCGCTCGTCGTCGTCGAGCAGCGTGCCATCGACATCGGTGGCGATCAGAGCCGGCAGCATCAGCGGCGCTCCGCTGCTCGACGGGCCCGCTCGGCGAGCTCCTCCTCGTCGAGCTTCTTGGCCTGCTCCAGCGTCGGCGCACCGCCACCAAGACATTCCGGCACCCACCACTCGCCCGGCGGATGCGGATAGGCCAGCTGCACCTCCTGCAGGATGGCCGACATCCGGTCCTTCAGCACGGCGTCCAACCCAGCCGGCGTCCCGACCGGCGGCAACGGCGTACCGTACCGGACGGTGATCGGAAAGTTGTTGCGGCCCAAGTCCTTCGGATGGTCCTTGGTCCACACCCGCTGAGCGCCCCACACGATGCAGGGGATGATCGGCACCTGCGCCTGCAGCGCCATCCGCGCCGCCCCGCTCTTGAAGTCCTTCAACACGAACGCGCGGCTGATGGTCGCCTCCGGGTACACCCCGACCAGTTCACCGGCTCGCAATTGACGTACCGCCTCGAGGTAGGCGTCGGCGCCGGCCTGGCGGTTGACCGGAATGGTGCCGGTGCGGGAGATCAGGAAGTTCACGATCCGCACGTCCTGCATCTCCGCCTTGATCATGAACCGGATGCGGCGTTTACGCAGGTGGGTGCCCAGCGCGGCCGGCATGAAGTCGATGTAGCTGGTGTGGTTGATCGCGACGACGGCGCCACCGTGGGCCGGGATGTTCTCCAGGCCTTGAAAGGTGATCTTGGTCCCGGTCGCCCGGACCGCCATCGAGGAAGCGATCTCCAGCGTGCGGAAAACGGGTTCCATGGCTGCTAACCCGGCGTTCCCGGTCCGTCCCGCTGGGCGCGACGGGCGGCTTTCTCCGCGGCCTCGGCCGACTCGAGGTCGGCCGCCTCCGCCAGCGTCGGCGCACCGCCGCCCAGTCGGTGGGGCACCCAGAACTCGCCCGCGGGATACGGGCCGTAGCTGTCCTGGACCTGCTCGAGCAGGTGCTGCATGCGCGAGCGCAACAGCGCGGTCAGCTCGGTGGGTGGCAGGGTCGGCTGGATGGGCTCGCCGACGGCAATGAAGATCGGCACCTTCGGCCGCCACATCTTGCGCGGGTGCCCCTTGGTCCAGATGCGCTGGGCTCCCCACACGATGTGGGGGAGGATCGGCACATCGGCGGCGATCGCCATCCGCGCGGCACCGGACTTGAACTCCTTGAGCTCGAAACTGCGGCTGATCGTAGCCTCGGGGTAGACGCCCACCAGTTCGCCGGCCTTCAGGGCGAGGCAGGCCGCGTCGAAGGACGCCGCACCGCTGTCCCGGTCGACGGGTATGTGGCGCAGACTGCGCATGATGGGGCCGGTGACCTTGTGGTCGAAGACTTCCTGCTTAGCCATGAACCGGACCTTGCGCCCGCGGCCCTGCAGGTAGGTCGGCAGGCCGGCGAAGGTGAAGTCGAAGTAGCTGGTGTGGTTGATCGCGACCACGGCGCCGCCGGTGACGGGCACGTTCTCGACACCGGTGACGGTGAACTTCAGGCCCTGCGCACGCCAGAGCAGGCGGGTGAGCCTGATGACAGTCCCGTATACCGGTTCCACAGCGGCCAGCCTAGTCCGCTGACGATGCGGGCCGGCAGGCCCGAGGAGGAAGCGGACCATCGGACCCTAGTCCGCTGACGATGCGGGCCGGCAGGCGGCGGCTAAGCTCGTAGCGGGTGCCAACACCATCGGAGAGGGAATTCGTGCAGGTCACATGCATCGGCCACGCCGGCTTTCGGATCGACACCCAGGCAGGAAGCATTCTGTGCGACCCGTGGCTGCACCCGGCGTACTTCGGTTCGTGGTTCGTCTTCCCCGACAACAGCGGCCTCGACTGGGCCGCCCTGGGCGACTGCGACTACCTCTACGTCTCGCATCTGCACAAGGACCACTTCGATCCGAAGCTGCTGGCCGAACACGTCAATAAGGACGCCGTGGTGCTGCTACCCGACTTCCCGGTTCCCGATTTGAAGCGGGAGTTCGAGAAGTTGGGCTTCCACACGTTCTACGAGACCACCGACGGCGTCAAGCATCAGATCAGCGGCCCCAAGGGTGACCTGGACGTGATGATCATCGCGCTGCGGGCACCGGCCGACGGGCCGATCGGCGACTCCGGGCTGGTGATCTCCGACGGCACCACCACCGTGTTCAACATGAACGACTCGCGCCCGCTGGCCCTGGACATGCTGGCCGAGGAGTTCGGCCATATCGACATCCACATGCTGCAGTACTCGGGCGCCATCTGGTATCCGATGGTCTACGACATGCCAGAGCGCGCCAAGGCCGCGTTCGGCACTCAGAAGCGCCAGCGCGGGATGGACCGCTGCCGTCAGTACATCGCTGATGCCGGTGCGACGTGGGTGATCCCGTCGGCTGGACCGCCCTGCTTCCTGGACCCGGAACTGCGCGCTCTCAACGACGATCACGGCGACCCCTCGAACATCTTCCCCGACGAAATGGTATTCCTGGATCAGATGCGCCAGCACGGCCACGACGGCGGACTGCTCATGATCCCTGGCTCGGTCGCCGATTTCACCGGCTCGCAATTGAATTCGCTGAGCCACCCCATCCCGACCGACGAGGTCGAAGCGATCTTCACCACCGGCAAAGCGGACTACATCGCCGCGTACGCCGAGCGGATGGCGCCCGTGCTCGCCGAGGAGAAGGCCAGCTGGGAGCCCGCCACCGGCGAATCGCTGCTGGAGCCACTGCGGGCGCTGTTCGAACCGATCATGTTGCAGAGCGACCAGATCTGTGACGGCATCGGGTATCCGGTCGAGCTGCGCCTCGGGCCCGAAACGGTGGTGCTCGACTTCCCCAAACGCGTTGTGCGCGAACCAATTTCGGATGAGAAGTTCCGTTATGGCTTCGCGATCGCGCCGGAGTTGGTGCGCACCGTGCTCCGCGACAACGAGCCGGACTGGGTGAACACGATCTTCCTGTCCACCCGATTCCGGGCTTGGCGCGTCGGCGGGTACAACGAATACCTGTATACGTTCTTCAAGTGCCTGACCGACGAGCGGATCGCGTACGCCGACGGGTGGTTCGCGGAAACTCATGACGACACAGCTGACATCACTCTCGACGGTTGGGAGATCCAGCGCCGCTGCCCCCACCTGAAGGCCGACCTGTCGAAGTTCGGTGTGGTCGAGGGCTCGACGCTGACTTGCAACCTGCACGGCTGGCAGTGGAATCTGGAGAATGGACGATGCCTGACCACGAAGGGTCACGAAATTCGGTGTTCACGAAAGTGAGCGGCCCGCCGCGGCAGTATTACGACGACGGTCTAGTCCAGCTTGATCGTGAGGCACTGACGTTGCGGCGCTACCACTTTCCGTCGGGCACGTCGAAGATCATCCCGTTGCGCGCGATCCGCGGTTACAAGGCCGAACCCCTCGGGCTGCTAATGCAGCGGTTCCGGCTCTGGGGGAGTTCGGATCTGCGGCGCTGGCTGCCGCTGGATATGCGCAGGCCGCTCAAGAGCACCCTGGTCACCCTCGACGTTCCGGGCAGCTATCCGGCACCGGCGTTCACCCCCGAGGACCCGGGGACCTTCCTCGCCATGCTCGACGAGGTACTCGACTGCTAGGTCGCCGCGCCGAGATCGACGAAATGGGTGGGTCAAGTCGCACTTTCGCACCCGTTTGTTGGTTTGGGCGCAAGGGGTCAGGGCGCCCACACCAGTTGGCGCAACTCGGAGACGGCGTCGCTGTCGGTGTCGTAGACCCGCACGATGGCCTCGTCACCGGTCTGCAGATAGGTCGTCTCGCCGAGTTTGGTGTATCGGGTCGCGCCGATGCCGATCAGCACGTTTTTCGGCCGTCCGCACGCGACCATCAGGGCGCCGACATCCTCCAACGGCGTGTCCGGCGAACCTTTCTGGTTGGCGAGCCGCTCGACGATCCAGTCCAGCAGCACCTCGCCGTAGTACGAGTAGCCCAGAACCGGACTGTCCACACCGTACTCGTGGTGCACGCCGTCGGCGGTGCGCAGATGGCACAGCAACCGCAGGGTCGCCGTCGGGCCGTCCGGGGTGAGGTCGTGGGCGTCGAAGAACTCGTGCGCAACGCCTTTCGATGCCGGTCCCCAGTTCTTCTTGTGGCTGATCTTGGGCGCATTGGGCCGTCGGATCGAGCAGTCGTTGAACGCGCCCAGCGCAAACGGCCGCAGGGTGACCACGGTGTCGCCCTGCCACACCACGTCGCAGGCCAGCCCAACCTCGGGCTCGATCTGCAGGTTGAGCGGGCCCCCATCTTCCGAGCCCTCGGCCGGCACCATCAGTGCGTCGTGCGACAGCGGAAACTCGCCCAGGAAGCTGTCATAACCCGGTGCATACCAGGGAAAAATGCCCTTGGGGGCGGCGCCCTCGCTGGAGACATTGACGAAATCGACTGCCTCGCCGGCCTGTTCGAGGTGGCCGGCGAAGTTGCCCGCCACACCGAAACCGAACCAGCCGCGCAATTCGTCGAGGTCGATCTCGATCACGGTTCCAGGACCTCCGTCCCGACGTAGGGCACCAGGGCAGCAGGTACCTTCACGCTGCCGTCCGGCTGTTGATGGTTCTCCAGGATCGCGACCAGCCACCGGGTGGTGCCCAGGGTGCCGTTGAGCGTCGCCGCGATCTGCGGCTTGCCGTTCTCGTCGCGGTAGCGGGTGGCCAGCCGGCGGGCCTGGAACGTCGTGCAGTTCGACGTCGACGTCAGCTCGCGGTAGGTCTGCTGGGTGGGAACCCACGCCTCGCAGTCGAACTTGCGGGCAGCCGAGGAACCGAGGTCGCCGGCGGCGACGTCGATCACCCGGTAGGGCACGTCGATCAGTTCGAGCATCTGGCGCTGCCAGCCCAGCAGCCGCTGGTGTTCGGCCTCGGCCTCCTCCGGGCGGCAATAGACGAAGCCCTCGACCTTGTCGAACTGGTGCACCCGGATGATCCCGCGGGTGTCCTTGCCGTAACTGCCCGCCTCGCGGCGGAAGCACGAGGACCAGCCGGCGTAGCGCAGTGGGCCGCCGGACAGATCCAAGATCTCGTCGGCGTGGTAGCCGGCCAGCGGCACCTCCGACGTGCCGACCAGGTAGAGGTCGTCGGCCTCCACCCGGTACACCTCGTCGGCGTGCGCGCCCAGGAAACCGGTGCCGTTCATGACCTCGGGGCGCACCAGCACCGGTGGGATCATCACCGTGAAGCCGTTGTCGACGGCAACCCGGACCGCAAGCTGGAGCAGCCCGAGTTGCAGCAGCGCACCATTGCCGGTGAGGAAGTAGAACCGCGATCCAGAGACCTTGGCGCCGCGTTCCATGTCGATCAGCCCTAGGCGCTCGCCCAGTTCCAAGTGGTCCTTCGGGTCCTCGAGAGCCCGCGGTTCGCCGACCACGTCGAGCACTGCGAAGTCGTCCTCACCGCCGGCCGGGACGCCGTCGATGACGACGTTGGGGATCACCATGTGCGCCGCGGTGAAGGCGGCGTCGGCCTGCGCCTGGTCGGCTTCGACCGACTTGACTTGGGCGGCAAGCTCTTTGGCCTGTTCCAGCAGGGCGGGGCGCTCGTCGGGTGAGGCGGAGCCGACCCGCTTGCTCGCCGCCTTCTGCTCGGCCCGCAAGGTATCGGCGGTCGAGATCGCCGTGCGGCGAGCGGTGTCGGCCTCCAGAAGGGCGTCGACGAGGGCGGGGTCTTCGCCCCGGCTGAGCTGGGACCGCCGCACCGCCTCGGGGTTCTCGCGGAGCAGTTTCAGGTCGATCACGACCTGAACCCTACTTTTGCCTCCGAGCCGTCCCGTCAGGCCCTCCGGCTGGCGAGACACGGGACGCACAGCACAACCCCATAACATTACAACTGCATCACTTGTCACACCCCTCGGCGCGCCTGACACAATGGACGCGATGTTGCAGTTATCAGAGCGCGCGGAAACCGCGCCCGAGCAGCCCGCACCGGTGGCGCCGCAGCGCACGTTCCTCGGAACTTTGCAGGCCACGTCCACCCGACGTGCGCTACTGCTGACTGCGCTCGGTGGCCTGCTGATCGCCGGTGTGATCACCGCTCTGCCGATCGGCCTGAACAACCGCCTCGCCGGCTACGCGGGCACCGACCCGCTGTCCGGCATCGGCGCCAAGGGCACCGCCGCGTTCGCCAACGCCAAGGCCGGCTCGTGCCTGACCTGGCCGGACAAGAACCCCGACGCCGCGTCGATCGTCGACTGCAAGGACGACCACCGCTTCGAGGTCGCCGAGTCCGTCGACATGCGGACATACCCGGGAACCGAGTACGGCCCCGACGCCGCACCGCCCTCGGCCGCGCGCATCCAGCAGATCAGCCTCGAGCAGTGCCAGCCCGCCGTCGAGCGGTACCTGGGCGACAAGTTCGACCCGAACAGCCGGTTCACCATCAGCATGCTGTGGTCCGGCGACAAGGCCTGGAAGCAGTCCGGTGAGCGACGGATGCTGTGCGGTCTTCAGCTGCCGGGCGCGGACAACCAGCAGCTCGCGTTCAAGGGCAAGGTCGCCGACCTCGACCAGTCCAAGGTGTGGCCGGCCGGCACCTGCCTGGGCATCGACCCGTCCACCAACCAGCCGACCGACGCGCCGGTGGACTGCGGGGCGCCGCACGCCATGGAGGTCACCGGCGCGGTGAACCTGGCCGAGAAGTTCCCCGGCGCACTGCCGCCCGACGCCGACCAGGACGCGTTCATCAAGGACGCCTGCACCCGCATGACCGACGCCTACCTGGCCCCGATTCAGCTGCGCACCACCACGCTGACGCTGATCTACAGCACCATCTCCCTGCCCAGCTGGAATGCCGGAAGCCATCAGGTGTCCTGCAGCATCGGCGCCACCCTGGGCAACGGCGGCTGGGCCACGCTGATCAACCCGGCCAAGGGTCCGTTGCTGATCAACGGCATGCCCCCGGTGCCGCCGCCGGACATTCCCGAGGAGCGGCTGAACATGCCGGCCATCCCGTTGCTGCCCGACGCCCCGTCCACGACCTACTCGCCGTCGGCGACGAACAATTCTCAGTACAGCGGCTCTCAGCAGCAGCAGCAGACCCAGCAGACGCAGACCCAGCACCTGCCGCAGCAGCCGGCGGCGCCGACGACTCAGTCGCAGGCACCCTCGTCGACCGCCGCGCCAGTGCCCCCGCCGCCGCCCGCGCCCGTGCTGCCACCAGCGCCCGCACCCCAGAACGAGGCACCGCCGATGGAAGGTGGCGACGTCCCACCACCGCCACCGCCACCGCCGCCCGCCGGAGCACCGCCCGGACCCGTCGAGCCTCTGCTCCCCCCGGCGGCTTAGTGCCCGTATCGATGAGCCCGCAGCGGTTCGAGGAACTGGTCTCCGACGCGTTGGACCTGATTCCAGCCGAACTGGCCGCGGCCATCGACAACGTGGTGGTGCTCGTCGAAGCCAACCACCCCGAGGAGCCCGAACTGCTCGGCCTCTACGAGGGCATCGCCCTGACCGAGCGTGACTCGGCGTACGCGGGCGCACTGCCCGACACCATCACGATCTACCGTGACAGCCTGCTGGAGATCTGTGACACCGAGGCCGACGTGGTCGAGGAGGTCGCCATCACCGTGATCCACGAGATCGCCCACCACTTCGGCATCGATGACGAGCGGTTACACGAACTAGGTTGGGCCTGAACGCTTTTCAGCGTGCCGGGTCACCCTTCCAGGTGAAACTATTGACGTACTTTCCCATGTCCTGGGCGATTTGGAGGTTGACTCCAGACGGCAGACCCGGCCCGAAGTCCGGCCCGAAGGCGTGATAGGGCCCGACCGCACCGGCTACCAGGGCCAGATCGTTCTTGACCGCCACCAACAACACGGTCCGGATGCGGATGTAGCTGTTGGAAGTGCCCTGGGGCCAGCTGTCGGCGACCTCGCCGTAGCCGGGCTGGTAGCCGACCATCGCGTTGGGGATCTCGTAGGCGATCTTGGCGTCGGGGAACTTCTGCTTGATCAGATCCAAGGCGATCTGGCGGGGTTCGCGGCCGCGGGCGGGCTCCGAAAATAGTTGCAGGACACCGGTATCCCCTGCGGTGAACTTCGCGGTGATCCCGCGGCTGTTCTTGGAGACCTCGTAGGCGGCCTCGGGCGATGGGTATGACACCGAGAACGACCCGTCGGGCGCGGTGTAGCGGGGCAGCGCCATCACGGGTGTCCCGGTCGGCGGGCGCCCGCAGTCCGGCGGGCACATGAATCGCGGGGCCTTCTTGGTCGTCATCAGCGACACCCCGACCAGTGCCAGGGCGACGACGGCGATGCCCGCCGTCCACATGCCGAGGGTGCGGGTGAAACGGGTGTGCTTGATCTCCGGGGCCACATAGGTCCCGGCCGGAACGGCGTAACCGGCGTACTCGTCCTCGTCGGCGCCGGTGTGTTCCGTGCCGGTCACGACCCCTCCGTGGCGGCCTGGCGCACCGGTCGTGAACTGCGCCGGTCATTGCGCGATGACCGGGACGATGCCCGGGTCGCGACGCCGCAGGCCGGGCAGAACGCCATGTCGGGCACGACGTGCTCGCAGTGCACGCACAGCAGGGGCTCGTCCTCCTGGATCGGGTCGTGCGCCTCGTGCAACAGCGCCATCTGCAGCGCGACGCGCAGCAGAACCAGCACCACAACCGTCATCACGACGTGGATGGTCAGCATCTGCAGCTGCGGCATGCCCACGATGTCGGTTATCGCGACGCCGGTGTGGATCAGCACCACCACAACCGCCAGGCCCAACAGCGCGGTGCGGGTCCGCGCCGGACGTTCGTGCGGATTGGTGTCCTGTCCCTTGAACCACAACCCCATGCCGACCATGCCGCCGGCGACCGCGGCAGTCAGCGGGATCGTGACCCCGCAGATGCCGGCCTCGACCAACAGGCTCTTGATGGGCCGGTTGTGGGCGAGGAGGCCGGTGGCGAACTGGGGGGCCAGTCTGGTCAGCGTCGACCCGGCGGCGAACATCAGCGCGGCCAGTGCGCCGATGACGAAGCCGTCCAACGACTCTCGTGACTTCGGCCGGGACAGCCGCACCAGCACCGTCGGCACGAGCATGAGGATCATCCCGCCCGCCGGGATGAGCACCCCCTCGCGGACCACATGGTGGATGGCAAGGCCGGCGGCCATCGGGACGCCGTAGGCGCGGGCCACCATCTCGCCGGTCAGCAGTACCCACCCGACACCCAGGGCGGCGCCCAGGAAGCCGGCGACCGCCAGCGACATCTTGGACATGTCACGGAACGCGTCGGACTCGCTGAGATACAGCAGGAAGAGCAACGGAAGCCCCAGTGCGGAAACGGTGATCAGCGCGGCGGGCAGCTTGATGAACGCGAACCCGACCAGGCCGAGCAGCACCAGGATCAGTCCCACCCGAAACGGTGTGCGGGACCGGTTGGGAAGGTGCGGGAACAGGGAACTGGCGATCGCGGGCAGCAGCACGCTCTCGTTGGGCGCGGCGCCGAAGGTGTCCTGGCGCAGCCAGTGCGGGCCGGGGCCGGGCTTGGACTTGAGGTGTCCGCCGCACAGCCCGCAGAAGGCTCCGGCGGGCACGTCGGTCTCACAGACCGGGCACTCGACCCGTTCGACCCCGTCGGGGGCGGATTCGGTAGGCGCGCTCAATCGATCACCTTCTGGGCCACGAGAATATTCTGGGCCAGATTCTCGACATCCGGCGTGCCCAACCCCGTCACCAGGTCGTATCCCGGTCCAGCGGTCGCCGCCGCGTTGCCGCCCAAGGTGATGTCGCGGAATGCGGGGAGCGGTGCACCTTCGGCCACGTGATAGAGCAGTGGGTTGAGGTCACCGATGAGGCGGCCACCGCGACTGAGCAGGAACTCGTTCATCAGTGCCGTCAGTCCCGCCCAGATGGGCGCCGACAGCGAGGTACCTCCGCCGACGATCACCTGCTGGTTGAAGACGATCTTGACTCCGGTGAACGGGTCGGCCACCGCGGCGATGTCGGGCGTCAGCCGTTGACCGGCGCCTTCGGTCACCTTGAGGTTCTGCTGCCAGTCGGGACGGGAGAACAGCGACGAGACTCCCCCGCCGGTGCCCTGCGACAGGGGCGGGTCGAACCACGCCTGCTCGGCCAGCCAGCCGCCGTTGGCGTCCGTCGACAGGGTGGTGCCCCCGACGTCTGTCATCTCCGGCATGGAGGCCACCGCATCCAGGCCGATGTCGTCGCTGCTCGGCGGCGCCGACCACTCCTGTCCGCCTTTGCATTCCAGGCCGGCGAGGTCCCCGCTGGCGTTGAACGCCGTGGTGCCCTTCCTGTGCGCCTTGGCCACCGCGGCACGAACCGGAGCCAGGTCGGCGGCGGTGATCAGCTTGTCGCAGCCCCAGCCGATGGAGAAGCTCCACACCGCGCCCGGATACCGGCGTTCGGCGTCCTCCATCATCGTGGCGATCTTCTCGTAGGACCCGTCCCCCTCCACGGTGGGGCGGGCGTTGACCAGTACCTTCTTGGCGGCCGGAGCGATCGCGTGGATGGCCTCGAGATCCATCGTCGCCTCGCCGCGGCGGGCATCGGGCTGACCGCCGACCACGTCGGGGGTGAACTTGGGAAGGTTGAACGTCGTCGCGAACATGTCGAGGTCGGCTTGGTCGAATCCGTCGAAGGCGAAGATGACGACGGTTTGCCCTTTGCCGCTGAATCCCTTGTCGCGCAACGGGGTTGCGTTGTATGTACGCAAGAGGCCGCCCGGGGTCAGGCCCTGGTCGGGGACTTCCAGGGGCGGCATTGTCGGCCTGGACTCACGATGCGGTGTGTAGCCGAGGATCCGGCCGAACTCGGAGACTTCCACGCGCAGCGGTGCCGGGACGGCCGGCTGCTGCGGGGAGGCATAGAAAACCTGGCCGCGTTTTCCGCGGTAGTCGTGCACTTCGACGTCGAAGGCGCCCGCCACGGCGGTGGCCGCACCCTCGAGGATCGCCCAGGCGTCGCCGGGACGCCAGCGCACCGACAGGCCCTGGCTGCGTGCCCACCCCATCAAGCGATCGGGGCGCGCCGCGCCGCGTAGGGCGGCGGTCAGTTGGACGTGGTCGGTCCGCGCCGGACCGAGGTCGACGGAGCTTGCCAGTAAAGACGCGTACGGGCCGCTGATCGTGTCGGCCTGGGCGGGAGCCGAGGGGCGAGGCAGATCAGCGACCAGCACAGCGGTGACGATCACTACCGTCAGCAGGCCCACGACCAACAGTGCTCGAGAACGAGATGTCCTGATCACTGTCGGTCAGCGGACGCTGCGGACGGTTGCCGACCGTGCGGCTCAGTTGCCGCCGGTGACGACGTTGCCGGGCAGCGCGGTCGGCGCAGGCGGAGCCTTGACCGAGGGCGTGAAGGAGTTGGCGCCGCCGGGCGACACAGCCTTCTCGGTCGGCGAAGGCGCGGGAGCGCTCGTGCTGGGCGACGTGGTCTCCGGAGCCTTCTCCTCCTCCTTACCGCAGGCGGTCAGCGTGCCCATACCGAAGAGTGCGAGCCCCCCGGCAAACAGCGCAATCTGACGAGTGAGGCGACTTGACGACATGTCAGTCCTAACTTTCGATGCCGGGATGACGGATTGATCGATGGCTGGCCCGGCAGTTAACCAGCCCACCCCCGTAGGGCTGAGAGCAATAAATCTAACGCACCCCGTCAGCAATTGCATCCTGCTTTCGCCGGCGGCTAAAAATTCGGCCGTCGCTCCGCGCGGCACCGGCCCGTGGCCGGGGTGCGGTGTTATGAACAAATGGTGGGGATGAACTGCCGAGAATGCACCGCGGGGCTGGCCCATTGCCATGGCACTCTGATTCGTCATTCCGGCTGCCGGCCGGAGTGCACCGAGGACGACTGCGAGAGCCCCGAGCTAATTTGTCACTCATTGGTGATCGACTGTGACACGGTGGGCTGCGACTGCGCCCAGCAAATCGGCGAGCGGATGGCGGTCTGAGCCGACGTCAGCCCATCGGGTCGGCGGATTCCAACGCGTCCTCGACCGGATGCACGTCGGGCTCGGGATAGAACGGCGGACTCTTCGACCCCCACTGCAGGCAACTCCAGCGCCCGTCGGTGATCGGCGCCAGCACCACCGATTCGGTGTTGGCCAGGTGGTGGTCGAGGACGAAGCTACTGTCCACCCCCGCCAGGGTCGCTGCGGTCAGGCGGATGGCCGCGCCGTGGCTGATGACGACGATGTCCTCGGTCCACTCGTGGTCGTCGAGGTAGCGCAGCCGCAGGTCGGTGATCACCGGGAGGTAGCGCTCGAGCACCTCCTGGGCGCTCTCCCCGCCGGGCATCGCCAGGTCCAGCTCGCCCTGATACCAGCGCTGATAGATCTCGTTGAACTCGGCGATCGCGTCGTCGTCGTTGCGGTTCTCCAACTCGCCGGCCTGGACCTCGTGGATGCCCTCGAACTCCGCGGGGGCCACGCCCAGTTCGGCGCCGATCTCGGCGGCAGTCTGCGCGGCGCGGCGGGCGATCGAGTGGATCAGAAGTCCGGGTGGACGCGCACGCTCCCGGGCGAACGTGCGCGCCTGGTCTCGGCCGAGGTCGGTCAAGTCCGCACCGGGCGGGCGGGTGTCGAGACGGCGCTCGACGTTGCCGTGGGACTGGCCGTGTCGCACCAGGATCAGCCGTCCGCTCATGAGCCGCCTCCGCGGCGCAGTCGCTGCAACCAGCGGTCGGCCTCGTCGAGTTGCGGCGGTACCGCTCCGGTGGCCGATCCCGTCGGCCAGGATCCCAGGTACCGAACGTCGGTGCAGCGCCGGTGCAGCGCCTTGAGGGCCTCGGCCACGGCGTTGTCGTCGATGTGTCCCACGCAGTCCAGGAAGAAGATGTAGGTGCCCAATTCGGTTCGGGTGGGGCGGGATTCGATGCGGGTCAGGTCGATGTCGCGGACGCCGAACTCGGTCATCGCCGCCACCAACGCCCCGGGTGCGTTGTCGATGCGCAGCACCACCGACGTGCGGTCGGCACCGGTCCGCGCCGGCGGCGGCCCTGGCGGCCCGACGAGGACGAACCGGGTCCGCGCGTTGGGTTCGTCGACGACACCGTCGGCCAGCGTCGTGAGCCCGTAGCGCTGCGCGGCCAACGCGGTGCTCACACCGGCGTCGGCACGACCGGCGGCCACGTCTTGGGCTGCGGCCGCGTTGGAGTTGGACGGCACGATGTCGGCTGCCGGCAGGTAGCGCGGCAACGAGGAGAGCTTCCATTGAGCAATCCTCGGAACCGCCGCCACGAGTTCGACCGGACCTTCGCCGCACACGGCGCGGAACCGGAGGAACATGCGGATGGCATTGACGACCGACTTGGCCCGGCTGTGCCCGGCCCGGCGGGCCCTGGCGAGAATGAAGGCCCGGACGCCGCTGGCGTCATACGCGGCCGGATCGTCCCCCAGCGCCGCCAGGAACTCCTGTACCAGCGGCACATAGTTCCCCAACGTGGATTCCCGGACGCCGCGGTGTTGACGCATCCACGCACCGAACTTCTCGACCACGCACGGTACGGGCTCGGGTACCGCGGGGGGCGGTGACGGTACGACGCCGACGCGCTGCAAGTGCGCGACGAAGCGCTGCGCCCCTTCATGGTGGTAGCGATCCCGGCCCCGAAACGGGTGTGGGCAAGCACACGTGCGGAGGTGACGAGCGAACGCATCGAGAACCTGCACATTGATTTCGGTGCGAACACGGGCGGTCCAG
>Ga0209254_10002217_pt1 | contig 17612 bp, 18 predicted proteins | sample FrelakmetDIP11DI_FD_187148 | JGI IMG/M metagenome (GOLD analysis project Ga0209254, IMG submission 187148) | Freshwater lake sediment microbial communities from the University of Notre Dame, USA, for methane emissions studies - DIP11 DI (SPAdes)... | ecosystem: Environmental > Aquatic >... | reverse complement strand
CAGCTTCTCCTCCCCCTCCGGCGTGCGGGGGGGGAAGAACTCGAAGCTGAAGTTCCGGGGCTTGTCCCGTTGCGTGCGCATCTAGTAGCGGTACGCTTCGGGCTTGTACGGCCCTTCCTTCGCCACGCCGATGTAGCGCGCTTGCGCGTCCGTGAGCTCGGTGAGCTGCGCGCCCAGCTTCTTCAGCTGCAGGCGGGCCACCTTTTCGTCGAGATGCTTGGGCAGCACGTACACGCCGATCGGGTACTTCCCGGGGTTGTTGAAGAGCTCGATCTGGGCGATGGTCTGGTTCGCGAACGAGGAGCTCATCACGTAGCTCGGGTGGCCCGTGCCGCAGCCCAGGTTCACCAGGCGCCCCTCGGCCAGCAGGATGATGCGCTTGCCGTCGGGGAAGATGACGTGGTCGACCTGGGGCTTGATGTTGTCCCACTTGCAGGCCTTGAGCGCGGCGACGTCGATCTCGTTGTCGAAATGGCCGATGTTGCACACGATCGCCTGGTCCTTCATGCGCTTCATGTGCTCGGCGGTGATCACCTGGAAGTTGCCCGTGGCGGTCACGAAGATGTCGGCCTTGTCCGCGGCGTATTCCATCGTGACGATGCGGTAGCCTTCCATCGCGGCCTGCAGGGCGCAGATCGGGTCGATTTCCGTGATCCAGACCTGCGCGGACAGGGCGCGAAGCGCCTGCGCCGAGCCCTTGCCCACGTCGCCGTAGCCCGCAACCACCGCGACCTTGCCGGCGATCATCACGTCGGTGGCGCGCTTGATGCCGTCCACGAGCGACTCGCGGCAGCCGTAGAGGTTGTCGAACTTGCTCTTGGTGACCGAGTCGTTGACGTTGATCGCCGGAAACTTGAGCTGGCCGTCCTTCGCCATCTGGTAGAGGCGCTTCACGCCCGTGGTGGTCTCCTCGGTGACGCCCTTCACCTTCGCCAGGCGCGTCGAGTACCACTTCGGGTCGCGGGCGAGCTTCGCGCGGATCGAGGCGAACAGCAGGGTCTCCTCCTCGCTGCCCGGGTGGTCCAGGACCTTCGCGTCCGTCTCGGCGCGCGTTCCCAGGTGCAGCAGGAGCGTCGCGTCGCCGCCGTCGTCCAGGATCATGTTGGTGAAGCCGCCGTCCGGCCACTCGAAGATGCGGTGGGTGTAGTCCCAGTAGTCGGCGAGCGACTCGCCCTTCACCGCGAAGACGGCCGTGCCGCCCTTGGCGATGGCGGCGGCGGCGTGGTCCTGCGTCGAATAGATGTTGCAGGAGGCCCAGCGCACTTCCGCCCCGAGCGCCTCGAGCGTCTCGATGAGGACGGCGGTCTGGATGGTCATGTGCAGCGAGCCCGTGATGCGGGCGCCGCGCAGGGGTTGCGTAGCCGCGTATTCGTCGCGGATCGCCAGGAGGCCGGGCATTTCGGTCTCGGCGATGGCGATTTCCTTTCGGCCCCAGTCGGCGAGCGAAAGGTCGGCCACGACGAAGTCGGCAGCGGGGGAAGACTTGGGAACAGCGTTCATCGTTACTCTCCGGATTCGAGGGTCAAGGATGCCGCTGTGAGAAACGGGATACCCACCCGATCCTGCACAGTCGGGTGAGCGCCGTTTCACGTGATGTGAGCCCGAGCCTGGCGGGGTGGGGAACCCCGTCGCAACGCTCCTCGGACGGGACGGATTATACGCGGTGACGGGCCCGCCTACCAAGCCCGGCGAAAGGGGACGAAAGGCGCATGCGTGGAGCGCCGCAGGCTGACGCGGGTCAAGTCAAGCCCGCTTTTCGTCTTGCCGCCCCGTGCGTCGGCTTGGTAGCTTCCAAGACATACGGCCCGATCCCTCGCACCAGGAGTCCTTCCATGACGCCCCGCGCCCCCCTCGCGCTCGCGCTCGCCCTCGCCCTCGGCGCGCCTGCCGTTCTCGCCCAGTCGAAGGCCATTCCGGCGAAGCCCCCCATCGCCAACTACTGGATGGACGTCGCCACCGTGAACGTCTCGATCCCCGGCGTGGAGGAGGTCACCGACATGCCGCTCGTCGGCGGGATGGTCGGCAACTTCTTCGGCGGCTCGAAGCTCGGCATGGTGCCGGGCAAGTGGCTGGACCTCGCGCTCTACACCCGCCAGAAGCCCGCCGGCACGAACGGCACGCACGCGATTCCGCCGGGCCAGATCATGGGCGCCTCGCTGCCGCTCGAACCCGTGCCGAAGCCCCAGCCCGGCGGCACCGCGCCCGACACGAAGCCCGAGGACGTCGAGCGCCAGAAGCCCAAGGGGCGCCTCCTCCTCTACTGGGGCTGCAGCGAGACCGTGCGGCCCGGCCAGCCGAAGATCCTCGACATGGCGACGGCCGGCCCGATGGACTTCGCGAAATTCTTCTCCTCCGTGGGCGGAAACGGCGAGGACATGATCCTCTGGAGCTCCAGCGAATTGCCCGAAGCCGGCCTCGGCCTCATGGACTACCTCTCCAACGGCCAGATCGACCAGTGGGTGAAGGAGAAGGTGCTCCTGCCGGCCTCGACGCAGAGGTGCGCGATCCCCGCGGGCCTCTACGGGCAGGCCGGCGGCGCGATGCTGCGCGGCATCGCCTACGGCAACGAACTGGACCTCGTCCACCCGCCGCGCCCGACGGATCCGAAGCTGCTCGCGCTGTGGAACCCGGAGTGGTCGCTCCGCGTACGCGTGAAGTCCACCACGATGTCGATGCTGGGGCAGGAGGCGCAGGCGGCGCGGCAGGAGAAGAAGAGCGAGCCGGTGAACCCGCTCGACATCCTGAAGAAGGGAATCTTCGGGCGGTGACGAAGTCCTAGCCGGCCCTGGCCCCGGCTCGGGAAGGCTCGCCCTTGAGGCCGGCGGCCTCGCGCAGGAACTTCGCCTTGTCCGTGGCTTCCCAGGAGAACTCGGGCTCCTCGCGGCCGAAGTGCCCGTAGGCCGCGGTCTTCTGGTAGATGGGGCGAAGCAGGTCCAGCATCGTGACGATGCCCTTGGGTCGCAGGTCGAAATGCTCCTGCACGAGCTTCGCGAGCTTCTCGTCGGAGATCACGCCGGTGCCCTCGGTGTAGATCGTCACGTTCATCGGCCTCGCCACGCCGATGGCGTAGGCGACCTGTACCTGGCACTGGCGGGCAAGACCCGCGGCGACCACGTTCTTCGCGACGTAGCGGGCGGCATAGGCCGCGCTGCGGTCCACCTTGCTCGGGTCCTTGCCGCTGAAGGCGCCGCCGCCGTGCGGGCAGGCCCCGCCGTACGTGTCGACGATGATCTTGCGGCCGGTGAGGCCGCAGTCGCCTTGCGGGCCGCCGACGACGAAGCGGCCCGTCGGGTTGATCAGGTACTTCGTGTCCGCCGTGAGCCACTCCTTGGGCAGGACCGGCTTGATGATCTCCTCGCGCACCGCCTCGTAGAACGCGTCCGTCATCTTGTGGCCGAGGCTGTACTCGGGCGCGTGCTGCGTGGAGAGCACCACGGTGTCGATGCTGTGCGGCTTTCCGTCCACGTAGCGCATCGTGACCTGGCTCTTCGCGTCGGGACGCAGGAAAGGCAGGCGCCCGTCCTTGCGCAGCTGGGCCTGGCGCTCGACGAGCCGGTGCGCATAGTGGATCGGCGCGGGCATGAGCACGGGCGTCTCGTCGCAGGCGTAGCCGAACATCAGGCCCTGGTCGCCGGCGCCGGTGTTCAGGTGGTCGTCGCTCGCGTGATCGACGCCCTGCGCGATGTCGTTGCTCTGCTTGTCGTAGCAGACCATGACCGCGCAGCCCTTGTAGTCGATGCCGTACTCGGTGTTGTCGTAGCCGATGCGCTTGATCGTGTCGCGCGCGACCTGAATATAGTCGATGTGCGCGTTGGTCGTGATCTCGCCGGCCATGACCACGAGGCCCGTGTTGCACAGGGTCTCGGCGGCGACTCGGGAGCGCGGGTCCTGCGCTAGAATGGCGTCGAGAACGGCGTCGGAGATCTGGTCCGCCACCTTGTCCGGGTGGCCTTCGGACACCGATTCCGAGGTGAAGAGGTAGTTCGATTTCATCGGGTTCGCCCCACAGTCGCTGAATGAACCCGACATTTTAGCAAACTTCGGCCTCGCTTCGCCCCCAACGGGCCGGCGCTCCCCCTTGAAACTCCTGCTGCGATTGCTCGCCTGGCTGGGCCTTCCCGCGAACCACCGCGTGGGGGCGCTCGCCGGCCGCCTCGTGTTCGCGCTCTCGCCGCGATTCCGCCTGCGCACGCTCGAGAACCTGCGCGCGAGCGGCGTCGCTTCCGGCGATGCCGCGATCGCGGCCCTCGCGAAGCGCAACGCCGTCGAGATCGGCAAGGGCGCGGCGGAGCTCGCCTGGGCCCTCTTCCGCCCCATCGACCAGGTGACGGCGCTCGTGCGCGAGCTCGACGGGTGGGATGGCGTGGAACGCCTTCGGGCCGCCGGCCGGCCCATCCTCTTCGTCACGCCCCACCTCGGGGGCTACGATATCGCCGGCCGCTACCTCTGGACCCGCCTGCCCATCCTCGCCATGTACCGCCCGCACAAGCTCTCCTGGCTCGACGAGTTGATCCGCGAGGGCCGCAACCGCGGAGCGGCACCGGACGGCTCCAACGTCGCCCCCGCGACGATGGCGGGCGTGCGGATGCTGCTGCGGCACCTGAAGAAGGGCGGCTCGAGCGTGATCCTGCCGGACCAGGTTCCCGGCGAGGGCGAGGGCGAATGGGTCGAGTTCTTCGGGCGCCCCGCCTACACGATGACCCTGACCGGCCGGCTGCAGGAATCGACGGGCGCCGCGATCGTCTTCTGCTTCGCCGAGCGACTTCCGGAGGGGCGTGGTTTCCGGCTCGTGTTGCGCACGCGGGACGAACCGCTGCCCACCGACCGGCCCGCGGCGGCTCGCGCGGTGAACGAAGGCGTCGAGGCGCTCGTCCGCATGGCGCCCGCGCAATACCTCTGGGGCTACAACCGCTACAAGCGGCCGGCCGGTGCGCCGCCCGCGCCGGGAGCGATCCGGTGGTGATGCTCTCGCGCATCGGATCCCATGCCGGGTTCGCTTTCCTTTGGGCGATTCATTTCCTGCCCACGCCCTGGCTCGGGGCCCTGGGCCGGGCGCTCGGCCGGATTCTCTATCGGTTCGGCCGCGGCCGCGTCACCGACGTGAACCTCGCCCTGTGCTTTCCGGAAATGCCCGAGGCCGAGCGTCACGCGCTCGGGCGCCGGCACTTCGAGGCGCTGGGCCGCAACGCGATCGAGATGAGCATCATGTGGTTCGGCAGCGAAGAACGCGTGCTGGACCTGGTGTCGATCAAGGGCCGCGAGCATCTCGATGCGCAGCGGGGCAAGCCCACGATCATGCTCGCGCCGCACTTCGTCGGCCTGAACATGGGCGGGGCACGCATCGCCCACGAGTTTCCCGGCTCGGCCAGCATCTACAGCCGCCAGAAAAATCCGGTGCTCGACCGGCTGTTCCTCAAGGGGCGACTGCGCTTCGGACACCCGACGCTGCTGTCGCGGCAGGATGGCATGCGCACCATCGTGAAGACCCTGCGCGACGGACGCTTCCTGTTCTTCCTGCCCGACATGGACTTCGGGCCTCGCGACGCGATCTTCTCGCCCTTCTTCGGCGTGCCGACGGCCACGGTCACGGCCCTGCCGAGACTTGCGCAGCTGGGCCGCGCGACGGTCGTGCCGGCGGTCGCGGTGCAGAAGGAACGCGGCTACGAGATCGTGGTCTATCCCGCCTGGGAAAACTACCCGTCCGGCGACGTCGAGGCCGACGTGCGCCGCATGAACGCCTTCATCGAGGAGCGGGTGCGGGAGATGCCGGAGCAGTACTTCTGGGCGCACAAGCGCTTCAAGACACGCCCGCCGGGCGAACCATCGCCCTACCGGCGGCGGTAAGATCGAACCCTGTCGACAGGCACACGGAATCTCGATGCGGATCCGCTTCACCAAGATGCAGGGGCAGGGAAACGACTTCGTCGTGCTGGACGGCGTACGCCAGCGGCTCGAGCTGCCCTCCGACCTCGTGCGCCGCCTGGCCGACCGCCACTTCGGAATCGGCTGCGACCAGGTGCTCGTGGTCGAGCCGCCGCGCGAACCCGGGCACGACTTCCGCTACCGCATCTGGAATGCGGACGGTGGCGAGATCGAGCAGTGCGGCAACGGGGCGCGCTGCTTTGCCCGCTACGTGCGCGACGAGGGCCTCACGGACAAGGACGAGATCACGGTCGAGACGGCCCGGGGCGTCATCCGCCCGCGCATCGAGCCCTCGGGACTCGTGACGGTCGACATGGGCACGCCGGTGTTCGAGCCGCGCGAGGTCCCTTTCGAGGCGGCCGAGTTGCGCCTCACCTACCCGATCGAGATCGAGGGCCGGCTCGTCGAGCTGGGCGTGCTCTCCTTGGGAAACCCGCATGCGGTGCAGGTGGTAAGGAACATCGACGATGCGCCGGTCACGACGCAGGGCCCGCTCATCGAGCGCCACCCGCGCTTTCCCCGGCGCGTGAACGCGGGCTACATGCAGGTGATCGCGCGCGATCTCGTCCGCCTGCGGGTGTGGGAGCGCGGCGCGGGCGAGACGCTCGCCTGCGGCACCGGCGCCTGCGCCGCCGTGGTCACGGGGATCCGCCAGGGCCTGCTCGACGCCGACGTGCGCGTGCGGACGCGCGGCGGCGAGCTCGCGATCCGCTGGTTCGGGGGCGAGGCTCCCGTTATGATGACGGGTGACGCCGTACGCGTGTTCCAGGGCGAGATCGACCTGTAGCCCGCACCGCCCCCCGGAGAATTCCATCTTGCTCACCACGGACCAGGTCGCCGAATTCCTTCGCCGCAATCCCGGCTTTTTCGAGCAGCACGTCGACATCCTCATGAACCTGCAGATCCCGCACCCGCACGGCGGGCGCGCGGTCTCGATCGGCGAGCGCCAGCTGGTGGCGGAGCGCGAGAAGTCGCGCCTGCTCGAGGACAAGCTGCGCGAGCTCATCCGCTTCGGCGAGGAAAACGACGCGCTGGGCGCCAAGGTGCACGCGCTCTCCTGCCGCCTCATCGACGCGAACGGCCTGGAGGCCGCGCTCGACACCGTCTACCTCGACCTGCTCGACCACTTCGCCGTGCCGCACGTGGCCGTTCGCCTCTGGAACGTCGCCGAGGCGAGTGCGGAGGCGAAGGAATTCGCCGCGGTGCCGGCGGAAATGCGCCAGTTCGTGGGGAAGCTGGACGTACCCTACTGCGGCAACCACGCCGTCTACGAGAACCAGGCCTGGTTCGGCGAATCGGCGCCCCATCTCAAGTCGTTCGCGCTGGTGGCCCTGCGCCAGGGCGATGGCGCCTTCGGCGTCCTCGCGCTCGCCTCCGAGGACGCGCAGCGCTTCTATCCGGAGATGGGCACGCTCTACCTCGCCCGCATCGGCGACCTCCTGGGCCATGCGCTCTGGCGATTCCTCACCCCGGCCCCCGACGCCGCCGGCTAGCGCGCTCGAGCGCTATCTTTCGCACCTGGCGACCGGGCGACGCCTCGCCGCCAACACCGTGACGGCGTATCGCCGCGAAGGCGAACGGCTGGTCCGCCTGGCCGGCGAGCGCGGCATCGCGGACCTCGGGCCCCGCGACATCCGCCGTGTCATCGCGAAGCTCCACGCCGAGGGCCTTTCGCCACGCTCGCTCGCCCGCGCCCTCTCCTCCTGGCGCGGCCTCTACGACTGGCTCGTCAGGAACCGCGAGGCGGCCACGAACCCGTGCACGGGCATCCGCCCGCCCAAGGCCGCGCGCACACTGCCCGAAGCGCTCTCGCCCGATGACGCCGTGCGCCTGGTTTGCCTGGAGGACGACTCCGATGCGGGCCTGCGCGACCGCGCGCTCTTCGAGCTCGCCTACTCCTGCGGGCTTCGGGTCTCGGAGCTCACCGGCCTCGACGTGGACTCGGTCGATGCGCGTTCCGGCGAGGCGAGGGTGGTCGGCAAGGGCTCGAAGACCCGCCTCGTGCCCGTAGGCGCTCCCGCGCTCGAGGCCCTGGCGCAGTGGCTTCCCGTGCGCGAACGCCTGGCCGCGCCGGGCCAGAGGGCCCTCTTCGTGGGACGCGGCGGCCGGCGCCTCTCGCCGCGCGAGGTGCAGCGCCGCATCAAGCGCCGCGCCGCGCTCGCGGGACTTCCGGTTGACGTGCACCCGCACATGCTGCGCCACTCCTTCGCCTCGCACCTCCTGCAGTCCTCCGGCGACCTGCGCGCCGTGCAGGAAATGCTCGGCCACGCGAGCATCGCCTCCACGCAGGTCTACACGCACCTCGACTTCCAGCACCTCGCCAAGGTCTACGACGCCGCCCATCCGCGGGCGAAGCGCAAGGGCTGAGCGAACCCGCGCAACCGAATTGCATCTAGGGCGCGCCGCGGCCTAGAATGCGGGATGCCTGCGCCCCGTCCCCGAGCCCTGGCCGCCGAGCGCGCGATCCGCTCCGCGGGCGAGCGCCTCACCGCGCCGCGCGCGGCGGTGCTCGAGACCCTCCTCGCGGCCCGCCACGCCCTCACGCACCACGAGATCGAGCAGGCGCTCGAGTCGCGCCTCGCCGTGGACCGCGTCACGGTCTATCGCGTGCTCGAATGGCTCGTCGCCCTGGGTCTCGCGCACCGACTCGCCGGCGAGGATCGCACCTGGCGATTCCTCGCGAGCCACGGGGACGGTCGCGCTGCCCACGCCCACTTCATGTGTTCGCGCTGCGGGCGCACCGTCTGCCTCGACGAGGTCGCCGTTCCGCCCGCCGTGAAGGTGCCGCGCGGATTCGAGCCGAGCCACGTCGAGCTGAACGTGAAGGGCGTATGCGCCGCCTGCCGGTAGCCCCGCGCACGACCCCGCCGCCATCGCCCGCCCCGACATGACCGCCACGATCGTCACGCCCGTCACGCTGCTCACCGGATTCCTCGGCAGCGGCAAGACGACGCTGCTCAACCGGCTGCTGCGCGACCCGGCCGCCGCCGACTCCGCGGTGATCGTCAACGAGTTCGGCCCGGTCGCCATCGACCACGCGCTCGTGCGCACGGCCTCCGAGAACGTGGTGCTCCTGCCCAGCGGGTGCGTCTGCTGCCAGGTCGCGGGCGACCTCGTGCAGGCGCTTCGCGACCTTTACTTCAAGCGCGCCGCCGGCGAGATCCCGCCGTTCCGGCGCGCGATCATCGAGACGACCGGGCTCGCCGACCCGGCCCCGCTCCTGCGCACGCTCGTCGAGCTGCCGCTGGTGGCGGCGCGCTACTCGCTCGCCGGCGTGGCGACGACCGTCGATGCCGTCCACGGCATGGACCAGCTCGACCACCATCCCGAGGCGGTGAAGCAGGCGGCAGTCGCCGACCGGCTCGTGGTGACGAAGGTCGACCTCGCGCCGCCCGAGTCGATCGCGCGGCTCGAGGCGCGGCTCGCCGAGCTCAATCCCGGCGCGGGCCGCGTGCGTGCTGCGAACGGTGCGGTCGACGCGAACTGGCTGCTCGAGACGGGACTCGCGCGCGGCGCGGCCCGGCTGCCCGATCCCGTGTCCTGGCTCAACGCCGGCGCCTATCGTCCGGCGGGCTCCTCTCACGCCTCGCTTCACGACCCGCGCATTCGCGCATTCGCCTGGTGGGGCGGGGTCGCCGCGTCGCTCGAGGAGGTGGAGGACGGACTGCAGACGCTGCTCGAGCTCGCGGGCGAGCGGATCCTTCGCCTGAAGGGGCTCGTCGCCGTCGCCGGCGTGCCCGGCCCGGTCGCGTTGCACGCCGTCCAGCACACGCTCTACCCGCCCGCGCGCCTCGCCGCCTGGCCGGACGCCGACCGCCGCACGCGCTTCGTGGTCATCGCGAGGGACCTTGAAGACGCGCTCGTCGCCCAGATATTGAATTCGTTCGTCCGGGCACCCGCCCGCGAAGCCGGCGCGGGGCTGCCCGCCGCCGTCACCGCCCCGAGGTAGACATGGCCGCACCCACCCCCGAGAAGGAACTCATCCCCGTCACCATCCTCACCGGCTTTCTGGGCAGCGGGAAGACGACGCTCCTCAACCGCATCCTGCACGAGCAGCACGGCGAGAGGATCGCGGTGATCGAGAACGAGTTCGGCGAGACCGGCGTCGACAACGAGATCCTGGTGCAGGACAGGCAAGAGCAGATCGTCGAGATGAACAACGGGTGCCTGTGCTGCACCGTGCGCGGCGACCTCGTGCGCATCCTCGGCGAGCTCGCGACGAAGCGTCGCGAGGGAAAGCTCCGGTTCGACCGCGTGATCATCGAGACGACCGGCCTCGCCAATCCCGGCCCCGTGGCGCAGACTTTCTTCATGGACGAGAAGATCCACGACCAGTACCTTCTCGACGCCGTGGTGACGGTCATCGACGCCGTCCACGGCAACCGCCAGCTCGACGAGCACGACGAGGCCCGCGCGCAGGTCGGCTTCGCCGACCGCCTGCTGCTGTCGAAGACGGATCTCGCGGCCGAGGCCGAGACGAAGGACCTCATGGAGCGCCTCGGCGCCATGAACCCGCGCGCCCACCAGAAAAGGGTGCACTTCGGCGAGACGGACATCCGCGAGATCCTCGACATCCGCGGCTTCAATCTCAACGCCGCGCTCGAGCTGGACCCCGCGTTCCTCGAGGACACGCATCACCACCACGACGACGACGTGAAGAGCTTCGTGTGGAAGGACGCGCGCCCCCTGCACATGGAGAAGATCGAGACCTTCCTCTCGCTCATGGTGCAGAACTACGGCGAGGACCTGCTGCGCTACAAGGGCGTGCTCAACATCCAGGGCGAGCCGCGCCGCATGATCTTCCAGGGCTTGCCGGGCGAGACGCGCGAGAGCGTGATGGTCTTCATCGGGCGGCGCATTCCCCGCCGGCTCTTCGAGGAAGGGCTAGCCTACTGTGTGGCGCCATGAGTCACCGGGCGAGGGACCCGCGGCCGGGATCAACGGCAAGACGAGAGGCACCGGCCGCGGACAAGACGCCATGACCCGCGCGCTCGACCGTCCGGAGGCCGTGCCTGGCGGGGCCGGCCCGATGCTCGAGATCCGCGGCCTGCGTCACCAGTACGACGGCCGCACCGTGCTCTCGGTACCGGAATGGGACGTGCCTCGCGGCGAGGCGAGCCTCGTGCTCGGCCCCTCCGGCAGCGGCAAGAGCACCCTGCTCAACGCCATCGCGGGCCTCGCGACGCCCACCGAGGGATCGATCCGCATCGACGGCGAGGCGATGACGGGCCTCGCGCCGCCCGCGCGGGATGCCTTGCGAGCGCGCCGCATCGGGCTCGTGCTGCAGACCCTGCACCTGATCGGCGTCGTCACGGTCCGGGAGAACCTGCGCCTTGCGCAGCGCCTGGCCGGCCTTCCCGCCAACGACGCCCGCATCGACGAGGTGCTCGCGAACCTCGGCATCGCGGAGCTCGCCGGCGCGAAGGCGCGGAACCTGTCCGTGGGCGAAGCGCAGCGCGTGGCCATCGCGCGCGCCGTGGTGAACCGCCCGCCGCTCATCCTCGCCGACGAGCCCACCTCCGCGCTCGACGACGCCAACTGCGAGAAGGCGCTCGCCCTCCTGCTCGCGCAGGCGAAGGCCACCGGCGCCACGCTCGTCGTCGCCACGCACGACAACCGCATCCGGGAGCGCTTCGCGCAAAGGCTCGAGCTGTGACGACCCTTCACCTCGCCCTCGCCTACCTCGCGGCCCGTCCGCTCGCGACGCTGCTGCACGTGCTCATGCTGGCCCTGGGCGTCGCGACGCTCGCCTTCCTGATGCTCTTCACCAGCCAGGCGGAGGAGCGCCTCGCCCGCGACGCGAAGCCCGTCGACCTCGTGGTGGGCGCAAAGGGCAGCCCGCTGCAGCTCATCCTCTCGACCGTCTTTCACGTCGACGTCCCCAACGGCAATATCGGCCTCGAGGAGTCGAAGCCGATCTCCCGGCACCCGATGGTCGCCTCGGCCACGCCCGTCGCGCTGGGCGACTCCTACCGCGGCCACCGCATCGTGGGCACGGACGAGTCGTTCCTCGCGCTCTACGACGCGAAGGTCGGCGCGGGCCGCGCCTTCAAGGACGAGATGGAGGTCGTCGTCGGCAGCGAGGTGGCGCGCCGCCACCAGCTCGCGCCCGGGGCGAAGATCATCGGCTCTCACGGTCTCGCGCAATCCGGTCCGGGACACGACGACGATCCCTTCGAGGTCGTGGGCGTCCTCGCGCCGACGGGCACCGTCATCGATCGGCTCGTGCTCACGCCCGTCGAGAGCGTCTGGCATGTGCACGAGCATCATGGTCCCAAGGGTGACGCGACGGCGCCCGGCATTGCGCCCGCGATGCGGCCGCCGTCGCAGGGCGGCCGGCTCGAGATCACCGCGCTCCTCATCAAGTACCGCACGCCCATCGCCGCGGCGCAACTCCCCAGGCTGGTGAACGCCTCCACGGCCATGCAGGCCGCCTCACCGGCCTACGAAAGCGCTCGCCTGCTCGACCTCGTCGGCGTCGGCGTGCAGACGCTGCAGTGGTTCGCGGCGGTGATGATGGCGAGCGCGGCGCTCTCGGTTTTCGTCGCCCTCACCTCGGCGCTGCAGGAGAGGCGCTACGACCTCGCCTTGCTGCGCACGCTCGGGGCGCGCCCGCTCGGACTCGCCGCGCTCACCCTGGCCGAAGGCGTGACGCTCCTGGTGGCGGGAGTTATACTCGGCCTTGCTCTCGGGCATGGCGCGGCGCACGCGCTCGGCCTCTGGCTCGCGCAGTCCGGCTCGTGGCCCCTTTCCGGGTTCGCGTGGGCGCCGGGCGAGGCGATCCTGGTGGCGGTGGTGTTCGCCGGAGGCATCGCAACCTGCCTCGTGCCCGCCGTGCAGGCCTACCTGAGCGACCCCGCGAGTCTCCTCGCGAAACGATAGGCGCCGCAACCATGCCGAAACAACGCCTTCTTGCCCTCGCTGCCGCAACGCTCCTTGCGGCCGGTGCGGCGACTTCCGCCCCGCCGCCCAAGGACCCGAAGCAGAACCCCGCCCAGCCGGGATTCTGGATCGGCCCGGATCCCGCGCCGGCCGGCACGGTGCCCTGGCAGCTGCTTCAGTCGACCAAGACGGTGCAGAAGGCCGACAAGAAGTTCGGGCCCTCCTTCCCGAAGGAAGTGAAGGACCTCGACAAGCAGCAGGTGAAGCTCTACGGTTTCATGATGCCGCTCGACCAGGCCAAGAAGCAGAAGCGCTTCCTGCTCGCGGCCTTTCCGCCGCATTGCTCGTTCTGCCTGCCGGGCGGGGCCGAATCGCTCGTCGAGGTGATCGCGGACCAGCCCATCGAGTTCACCTTCGAGCCCATCGTCGTCGCCGGCCGCATGGCCATCCTGGACGACGACGTCGTCTACTACCGGCTCACCGGCGCCACGTCGGTCAAGCCCTGACCCGCGTTTCCCCCGTGGCCCCCACGACCGTCGGCACCACCTCCGCCGGAGCGCCGAAGCCCGCCGCGCGCGCAACGGGCCGCACCGGCACCGAGGAATTCCACTCCGCGCCGCTGTCCGTCGCGCAGGAGGCCGCCGTGCTCTTCGCCGCCAACCACGCCGCGGCCGCCGAGGCCGTGCTGCGCGCCGAGACGCGCGACCCGGCCGGCCGCACCAACCGGCAGGTGTGGCTCATGCTCTTCGACCTCTTCGAGGTCGCGCAGAACCGCACGGAGTTCGACGCGATCTCGATGCTCTTCACCGTCCGCTTCGAGCAGTCCCCTCCGGTCTGGGCCGGCGGGGCGGAGGTCGCCCCGGACCCGCGCCGCGCCCAGAACCGCGAGCGCAAGGACTTCTTCGCACTCAAGCCCACCGCCACGGGCGAGCTCGCGGTCGAGATCGAGAAGTTCCTCGCGTTCGCCGAGAATAAGGGCGCGGTCCGGCTCGACGCGGGCAAGGTGACGTCGATCACGGCGACGGAGGCGGAGCTGCTCACCGTCGCGCTCCAGCGCCTGCGCCGGCTCAAGACGCCGATGTGGTTCAACTCGATGGACTCCCTCGAGCGGGTGCTGCGCGGCGCCTTCAACGAGCGCGTCTCGGAAGCGACGAAGCCCTTTTGGCTCCTGCTCTTCGAGCTGTACATCCTCCAGGGCAAGGGCGAGGCGTTCGAGGAACTGGGCCTGGAGTTCGCCGTGGCCTACGAGATTTCACCGCCCAACTGGGAAATCTACATGAACAGCATCGCGAAGGCGGCCGCCGAGTCGGCGCCCGCCGGGCAGGCCGAGCCCGAGCCCGGCTTTGCCCTGAAGGGAGTCATCTCCGCGGAGAGCGGCAACCAGTTCGCCGAACTCGCCGCCTTCGCGGCCGCGCAGCAGGAGGCCGTGATCGACATGAGCAAGGTGCTGCGAATCGACTTCAACGCCTGCCACCAGTTCTTCGAGGTGGTGAAGGCGATCCAGCTCGGCGGCAAGCGGGTAATCCTTTCCGATCTTTCGGAATTGAACGCCGCCCTCCTCGAGGCCTTCGGGTTCAATCGGCACGCCATCCTCATCCGCCGCAAGGCGAACTAGGTTTCCATCCATGGCCGAGGAAAGCTTTCACGGCACCACCATCGTCTGCGTGCGCCGCGGCCAGCGCGTCGCCATGGGCGGCGACGGGCAGGTCACGCTCGGCAACGTCGTGGTGAAGGCGACCGCACGCAAGATCCGCCGCCTACACCAGGACCGCGTCCTCGCGGGCTTCGCCGGCGCCACGGCCGACGCCTTCACGCTCTTCGAGCGCTTCGAGGCGAAGCTCGACAAGCACCAGGGGCACCTGCTGCGCTCGGCCGTGGAACTCGCCAAGGACTGGCGCACGGACCGCATGCTGCGCCGGCTGGAGGCCATGCTGGCCGTCGCGGACCGCGAGTGCTCCCTGCTCATCACCGGGAACGGCGACGTGCTCGAGCCCGAGCGCGGCATCGTGGCCATGGGCAGCGGCGGCCCTTTCGCGCAGGCCGCGGCGGTCGCGCTCCTCGCGAACACCGAGCTCGAGCCCGCCGACATCGTGAAGAAGTCCCTCGAGATCGCCGGCGAGATCTGCATCTACACGAACCAGAACCACGTGATCGAGACGCTTTAGCCCGAATCCCGTGAGCGCCGTCGAGCCCCCCGCCTCCCCCGCTCCCTCCGCGTCCATGATGACGCCGTCCGAGATCGTCCACGAGCTCGACAAGCACATCGTCGGGCAGAACGCGGCCAAGAAGGCGGTCGCCATCGCCCTTCGCAACCGCTGGCGCCGCTCGCAGGTGGCCGAGCCCCTGCGCGGCGAGATCACGCCCAAGAACATCCTCATGATCGGCCCGACCGGCGTGGGCAAGACGGAAATCGCGCGCCGCCTCGCGAAGCTCGCCCACGCGCCCTTCGTGAAGGTGGAGGCGACCAAGTTCACTGAGGTGGGCTACGTCGGCCGGGACGTCGACACGATCATCCGCGACCTGGCCGAGGTCGCCATCAAGGACACGCGCGAGCAGGAGATGCAGAAGGTCCGCGCCCGCGCGGAAGACGCGGCGGAGGAGCGCATCCTCGATGCGCTGCTGCCGGGCGTGCCCGCCGCGGACTCGGGCGAGGCCGGCACGACGCGCCAGCGCTTCCGCAAGATGCTGCGCGAGGGAAAGCTCGCCGGCAAGGAGATCGAGATCGACGTCGCACAGGCGGGCAGCGCGGAAATCCTGGCGCCGCCGGGCATGGAGGAACTCACCCAGCAGCTGCAGGGCCTCTTCGCGAACCTCGGCAGCGCCCGGCGTGTGCGCCGCAAGCTTCCCATCCGCGAGGCCCTCGCCGCGCTCACGCAGGAGGAGGCGGGCCGGCTGGTGAACGAGGACGAGATCCGCGTGAAGGCGATGCGTGCCGTCGAGCAGAACGGCATCGTGTTCCTGGACGAGATCGACAAGATCGCGAGCCGCGGGGAGTTCGCCGGCGCCGACGTCTCGCGCCAGGGCGTGCAGCGCGACCTGCTTCCGCTCGTCGAGGGCACCTCGGTCACCACCAAGCACGGCGTGGTGCGCACCGACCACATCCTGTTCATCGCGAGCGGCGCCTTCCACCTCTCGCGCCCCTCGGACCTCATCCCCGAGCTGCAGGGGCGCCTGCCGATCCGCGTGGAGCTCTCGAGCCTTTGCGTCGAGGACTTCGAGCGGATCCTCACCGCCACCGACGCCTGCCTCACGACGCAGTACCGCGCGCTCCTCGCGACCGAGGGGGTCGCGCTCGACTTCGCCCCCGAGGCCGTGCGTCGCATCGCCGAGATCGCCTACGCGGTGAACGAGTCCACCGAGAACATCGGGGCACGGCGGCTGCATACGGTGATGGAGAAGCTACTCGAGGAAATTTCCTTCGACGCGGGCGGGGCGGCGCGCGAGATCCGCATCGACGCGGCCTATGTGGAGTCGCGCCTCGCGGAGCTCGCCAAGCGCGAGGACCTCGCGCGCTACGTGCTGTAGGGCCGCGAGATTTCGTCACGCGGCCGCGAGTCGCCGTCACGCAGGCCGGCCCCGGTCCGGCGCACAATCGCCGGTCATGAGAACTCTCGCTCCGCTCGCCCTCGTGATCGCCGGCTGCGTCACGCCTTCCTCCCACACGCCCGCCGATTCGCCTGCCGAACTCGCCGCAGCGGAAACGGATTTCGCCGCCCAATCCGTGCGCGAGGGCATGCGCGCCGCCTTCCTTTCGTGGCTCGCGCCGGGCGCGACCCTCTTCAGGAACGGCCCCGTCGACGGGCCCGCGGAAATCGCCCGCAATCCCGACCCGCCGATCGTGCTCGACTGGCGTCCGGCGTTCGTCGAAGTGTCCGCCTCGGGAGAGATCGGCTTGTCGACCGGCCCCTGGCGCATCAAGAGCAGGACCGACCCCGCGCGGCCGGAGCGCTTCGGCCAGTTCGTGTCGGTCTGGAAGCGCCCCCCCGGCGGCGACTGGCGCGTCTGGGTGGATCTGGGCATTTCGCATCCGGGCCCAGCCCTCTGGGAGACGCCGCTTTCCGCAGGCTTCGCGCCGAAGGCGACAGGCGCCGCGGACGGAACGATCGCGCAGGCCGAGGCCGAGTTCGCGCGCCTCGCCCGCCCGGCGGGGGCAAGGCGGGCGACTTCGTGCGCGTCTGGCGCCGAGAGAGTGGCGGCTGGCGCATCGCGCTCGACGTCGTGGACGAGGTCAAGCCGAAATAGGCGACGACCCGCCGGGCATTTACACCCGGAACGGGCCGAGCACTCCGTGACGCGCGAGCCGCACGAGGAATCCGGGCAGGTCCCAGTCCCCCTCGCCCGCGGCATCCTCCAGGCAACGGCCCGCCGCGAGGGTCTCGATGAAGGCGGCCTGCGGCGCTTCGAGCGTCATCAACCGCACTTCACCGGCTTCGCGCCACGCCAGCACGCAGTCCTCCCCCACGTCGCGCCCGGGAAAGCCGTCGCGTTCGGGCTGGTTCGCTTCCCAGATCGCGAGGATCGGCCAGGCCGAACGCACCACGCGAACGGACGGATGCAGCGAAAAGCGCAGGTCGCACTGGGCCTCGGGTGGCACCTGCGCGAGCGTCGGGAGATCGAGCGCCTCGCCCGCGCCCGCCATGGAAGCCTCGTGACAGGCCCACTCGAGCCGCGCGACGTCGGGAAGCCAGGGCATCGGGGAGGCGGGCGTGTAGCCCGCGAGGTGGTCGCCGAAGCCGCGCCCGAAGCGATTCAGGTCGCCGCAGGACGGGGGATTCGCGCGCGCGAACCGGCTCGCCGCCTCGTGGAAG
>Ga0209254_10002216_pt1 | contig 17619 bp, 15 predicted proteins | sample FrelakmetDIP11DI_FD_187148 | JGI IMG/M metagenome (GOLD analysis project Ga0209254, IMG submission 187148) | Freshwater lake sediment microbial communities from the University of Notre Dame, USA, for methane emissions studies - DIP11 DI (SPAdes)... | ecosystem: Environmental > Aquatic >... | reverse complement strand
ACCTGCGGCGAATACGGCACTTTCCGCAGCAGCGACGCATACAGCTCGAGCTGCCGCGACAGGTCGGCCTCGCCCATGCTCTGGCGCGGCGTGGCGAGCAGCACCAGGCCGACCAGGTTGACCGGCGAGACGCAGGCGGCGGCATTGATGCGGGTCATGATGCCGGTAGACAGCTCACGTACCAGCGGGTTGAGCCACGCGGGGCGATCCTCCGAGCCCGACGGCTCGCGCGACCAGCCCGGAGCGTGCTTCTGGATCAGCGGGTCGAGTGGCAGCGGCTGGCCGAAGCTCACGTACACCTTGCCGAAGCGACTGCGCAGCGCCGGGATCACCTTCAGCAGGCTCAGCACGCTCTCCTTTTCCTTCGGCCGGCCGGACAGCTCGCCGATGTAGGTGCGCCCCTCGACCAGCCGCTCGTAGCCGAAGTAGATCGGCACGAACACCAGCGGCCGCGTCGGCTCGCGCAGGTAGCTGCGCACGGTCATCGACAACATGCCGGCCTTGGGCTGCAGCAGCCGCCCCGTGCGGCTGCGCCCACCCTCGATGAAGTACTCGATCGAGTGGCCGCGGGCCATCATCTGGCCGAGGTACTTCATGAACACGGCCGAGTACAGTGGATTGCCGGAGAAGCTGCGGCGCAGGAAGAACGCGCCACCACGACGCAGGAACGAGCCCACCACCGGCAGGTTGAGATTGATGCCGGCGGCAATGTGCGGCACCGCGTAGCCCTTGTGGTAGACCACGTAGGACATCAGCAGGTAGTCCATGTGACTGCGGTGGCACGGCACGTAGATGACTTCGCTGCCCTCCGCCACCGACTCGAGGCTCGAAAAGTTGGCGAGCTCGACACCGTCGTAGAGCCGGTTCCACAGCCGGGTCAGCACCCCGTACATCAGCGTCACGAACCAGTGCGAGTAGTTCGCCGCGACCTCGTACGCGTAGCCTCGCGCCACCTTGAGCGCGTCGCGCCGGCTGACGCCCTTGGCCTGCATCTCGCCGCGCACGGCCTCGCGTACCACCTGGGTCTTGAGCACCTGCGTGACGATGGTGCGCCGGTGGGACAGGTCGGGGCCGATGGTGGCGACGCGCTGGTTGCGGAACTGCATGCGCAGCTGGCGCGACAGGCGGCGCGGGCCCACGGGCAGGCCGCGGGTCTCGCCGAGCGCGGGCTGCAGGGGCAAGGCCTCCCCAAACAGCAGCATCAGGTTGCGGCCGTTCACCAGCAGCGACAGCACCTTGCGGAAGCGGCCGCCGATGTCCCAGCCCTCCGCCACCAGCAGGCGGAACCAGGAGCGCTCGCGGCCGGGCGAGCGGCCCCAGAACAGGCTGACCGGGACGATGTCGGCCTCGAACGCGAGGTCCGTCGCCGCCGCCGCGCACAGCTGGCGCAGCGCCTCGGGCAGGCGGCGATCGAGGCGCAGGCCGAAGAACCCGGCGCGGCGCTCGAGGAACAGCACGCCGACGGCAGGCATGCCTGGGCCGGAGGGCGGTGCCAGTGGCGGCGGCAGGGCTCGTTCGCGACAGACGTATTCGAGTACCGCCACGTCGACGAGACTGCGCTTCTCCAGCGCATAGACCACCGGCCGGCCGGCCCCGAACTGCCGGGCAAGGTCGTCGGGTAGCACCGAGGGCCGCACCCACAGCGCCACGAAACGGCGCACCAGTGGCAGCAACAGGCGCTCGGTCGGCGAGAAGACGCTCACGCAGGTGCCGGCGGCAGACGCTCAGCGCTCGGCGGACGCGGCTTCGTCCTCGGAACGGCGGATGGCTTCGTCCATCTCGCCCTTGCGGCCGAGTGTCAGGCCTTCGACGGCGCGGGCGCGGTCCTGCGTCTGGATCATGTCGTCGAACACCGTCTCGTCGGTGTCGCGCCCCTTGGCGCGGGCCTCTTCGCGGGCCTGTTGCTGGTCCTTTGGATCGTGCGGCGTCGGGGAACCGCAGGCAGCCAGGGTCGCCAGCGCGAGCGCAGTGAGCGTCAGACTTGCGGCGGATCGCATGGCATCCCCCCGGGATTGCGGAGGAAGCATCTTACCCGATCAGTGGTACTCGTCGATCGCGTACAGGAAATAGGCGAAATAGTGGTTGATGGCGCGGATCTGGTCGAGCAGCCGGTGGTCCGAGTCGACGACGTGCAGGGTGGCCTTCTGCTCGCGCGCGAAGCGGAAGCTGTTGTCGACCGGGATCACCTCGTCGCGCCAGCCGTGGATGATGGTGGTCGTGCAGGTCGCCGGCCGCGGGCTGAACTTTTCGTAGCCGGGCATGTAGAGCGCGGGCGCCAGCAGGAACATGCCCCGCGCCTGCAGCAGCGACGAGCACGCGACCGACACGTAGCCGCCCATGCTCGAGCCCGCGAGCACCAGGGAGCCGCGCAGGTCCTTGCAGAAGGCGAGCAGCCGCGTGACGCGCGCCTGTGGATCGTCGATGCCGCGGTAATCGACCGACTCGACGTGGAAGCCTTCCTCGCGAGCAATTTCCGCCATGGCAGCGATCTTGCTGCCCCATGGCTCGCTTTCCTGGCCGTGCGAGAACACCACGTAGCGTTCGGTCATGCCTTGCCCTTCCTGGTCCGCGGTCATGATAGCGCCCTGCGGCAGCCGGAATCGCGCAGCAGTTCTCATCGTGGACCAGCCGTGCGACATTCGTCACATGACCCGACTGCCCCCTGTGCGCGGCTGGCGCTTTGCCATCGACCGCGGCGGCACGTTCACCGACATCGTTGCCAGCGACCCGGCCGGCCGGCTGCACACCCACAAGGTGCTGTCGCACGACCCGGCGCAGGCCGGCGATCCGGCCGTACGCGGCATCGCCGAGCTCCTGGCACGACACGCCGCAGCCGGAGCGGCGATCGACGCGGTCCGCCTCGGCACCACGGTTGCAACCAATGCCCTGCTGGAGCGCCGCGGCGAGCCGACGCTGCTGGTGGTCACGCGCGGCCTGCGGGACGTGCTGCGCATCGGTCACCAGCACCGTCCGGACATCTTCGCCCGCGAGATCCGCTTGCCGCCGGTGTTGTACACGCGCGTAATCGAGGCCCGCGAGCGGCTCGCGGCCGACGGCGAGGTCCTCGAGCCGCTGGACGAAGCGGCACTGGCCCAAGACCTTGCGGCCGCGCGGCGCGACGGGCTGAAGGCCGTCGCCGTCGCGTTGCTGCACGCCGTGCGCAACCCGGCGCACGAGCAGCGGGTCGTCGAGCTGGCGCTGGCCGCCGGCTTCGAGGAAGTCGTGGCGTCGCACGTGGTAGCGCCATTGATCGGGCTGATCGCGCGCGGCGATAGCGCGGTGGCCGATGCCTACCTGTCGCCGACGCTGCTGCGCCACCTGCACGCCTTCCGCAGCGAAACAGCCGCCCGGCACGGCAACGTGCCCCTGCTGGCAATGCAGAGCAATGGTGGCCTGGTCGATCCGCAGGGCTTCCGCGGCATCAATGCCGTGCTGTCGGGCCCGGCGGGCGGCGTGGTCGGGCTGGCCGCCATCGGCTCGGGGGCGGGCCGCGAGCGACTGGTCGGTTTCGACATGGGCGGCACCTCCACCGACGTGAGCCTGTACGCAGGCGAATTGCCACGCCGCTACGCGACCGAAATCGACGGCGTGCGGCTGCAGGCGCCGATGATGGACATCCACACCATCGCCGCCGGCGGCGGCTCGATCGTGCGCTTCGCGGACGGCCGCCTGCAGGCCGGGCCGGACTCGGCGGGCGCGGATCCCGGGCCGGCGTGCTACCGGCGCGGCGGCCCGGCCACGATCACCGACTGCAACGTGGTGCTCGGCCGCATTCCTGTCGAGCGCTTTCCCCGCGTGTTCGGGCCGACCGGCGACCAGCCGCTGGATACCGACGCCTGCAGGGAGCGACTGGCGGAGATCGTCGGGCAGGTCGCGACCGCCGGCGGCCCGCGCTATACCGTCGAGGCGCTGGCCGAGGCGTTCCTCGAGGTCGCCGTTGCGAAAATGGCGAACGCGATCCGCGAACTTGCCCTGCGCCACGGCGAAGACACGCAGCGATTCGCGCTGGTGCCGTTCGGCGGCGCGGCTGGACAGCACGCCTGCGCCGTCGCGGAGCTGCTCGGCATCGACACCCTGCTGCTGCACCCACTCGCGGGGGTGCTGTCGGCGTGGGGCATCGGCCTCGCGCGTCGGCGCAGCCTGCGGCGCCGCAGCGTCGAAGTGGCGCTCGACGAGCACGGCATGGCAGCGGCCGCGGTTGTCCTCGGCGAGTTACAGGACGCAACGTGCGAAGACCTCGAACGCCAGCTCGTCGCGCGCGCCGACATCGAGCCGCGCCGCACCGCGCACCTGCGCGTCGCCGGATCCGATACCGCGATCGAGGTGTCGTGGCAGGACCACGCGGGATTGCGCAGCGCGTTCCTCGCGGCGCACCAGCGTCTGTATGGATTTGCCGGTGACGATGCGGCACTGGTCATCGCCGCGGTCGGGGTCGAAGCCGCCGAGCGGGCGGCGCCCGATGATTCCGCTTCGTCCACGCCCCCTGCCGCCGCAGCGCAGATTGCCGTCCCGAAGTCGACCGGCCGGTCCTGGAGTCGTGGCGCATGGCACGAGGTGTCGTTGCACTCGCGCGAAGCGCTGCGGTCCGGCGCATGCATCGCAGGACCGGCGCTGGTGAGCGAGCGTGGCGCGACCGGATGGATCGCCGCAGGCTGGCAGGCAACGGTCGCGGCAGACGGCGTGCTGGTCGTGCAGCGCACCGCCGCGGCGCAGGTCGTGGCAGCGGACGAGGCCACCGCGCCCGATCCGCTGCGCCTCGAGATCTACAGCGGCCTGTTCATGCATGTCGCAGAACAGATGGGCGTGGTACTGCGGCAGACGGCGAGCTCGGTGAATATCAAGGAACGCCTCGACTACTCGTGCGCCTTGTTCGATGGCGCGGCACAGCTGGTCGCCAACGCGCCACACATGCCGGTGCACCTCGGTTCCATGGGGGCCAGCGTGCAGGCGGTCCTCGACGCGCACGGCGGCGACCTGCGGCCGGGCGACGCATTCCTGCTCAACTCGCCTTACCACGGCGGCACTCACCTGCCCGACATGACCGTCGTCACGCCGGTGTTCGATCCGGCCGGCCGTGAAGTGCAGTTCTTCACCGCTTCGCGCGCGCATCATGCGGACGTCGGCGGCACCACGCCGGGCTCGATGCCGCCCGGCAGCCGCAACATCGCCGAGGAAGGCGCGCTGATCACGCCGACCCGCATCGTGCGGGACGGACGCTTCGACGCGGAGCGGGTGCGCCGCCTGCTGGTGGCGGGCTCCTGGCCGGCCCGCAACGTGGCGCAGAACCTGGCCGACCTGCGCGCGCAGCTCGCGGCGAACGCGCGCGGCAGCCACGAACTCGGGCGAGCTGCGGCCAGCCACGGCTGGCCTGCGCTGCGCGCCTACATGGGGCACGTGCAGGACAACGCCGAAGCGTGCATGCGCCGCGCGCTGCGCGGGTTGTGCGACGGCAGCTTCCGCTACGAGATGGACAACGGCCAGGCGATCGTCGTGCGGGTGCGCATGGACCGCGCCGCGGGTAGCGCCGTCGTCGACTTCACCGGCACGTCGCCGCAGCAGGCCAACAACCTGAATGCACCGCGCGCTGTGACGGTGGCCGCGGTGCTGTACGTGTTCCGCACGCTGGTCGCGGAGCCGATTCCGCTCAATGCCGGCTGCCTGCGTCCGCTCGCGATCGTCGTGCCGCCAGGATCGCTGCTCGACCCCTCGCCACCGGGGGCGGTGGTGGCCGGCAACGTCGAGACCTCGCAGTGCATCGTCGACGCGCTGTATGGCGCGCTCGGCGTGCAAGCCGCGGCACAGGGCACCATGAACAACTTCACGTTCGGCAACGATCGCTACCAGTACTACGAGACCATCGCAGGTGGTGCGGGCGCGGGGCCCGGCTACCACGGCGCGAGCGGCGTGCAGACGCACATGACCAACTCCAGGCTCACCGACCCAGAGGTGCTCGAGCGTCGATTCCCGGTGCTGCTGCGCGAGTTCGCGCTGCGCCCGGGCTCCGGCGGCGACGGCGAGTTCCACGGCGGCGACGGGCTGGTGCGTGAAGTGGAGTTCCGCGAGGCGATGACTGCAGGGATCCTCGCCAACCACCGTCGGGTGGCACCGTTCGGGCTGGCGGGCGGCGGCGCGGGCCGCGTCGGCGTGAACCTGCTGATCCGGCGCGACGGTCGCTCAGAAACGCTGCAGGGTACGGCCGAAGTCGCGGTGGATGCGGGCGATCGTCTCCGCATCGAGACGCCCGGCGGGGGCGGCTGGGGCGCCCCGGTCCGTCGCCACGATTGAGGGCTGCGGGCGCGGCTCGCTGTAACGGCCGAACAGCGCCTGCGCCAGCGTCTGCTGGCGCTGCGTGTCCTCGAGGTCGGATGCAGGCACCGACGACACCTCCTGCACGGTCATGCGCGTGTCGGGCGGCAGCTGGAGGCCGCGTGCCGGACGGACGCGGCTGCCCGAGCGCGAGTGGGTCACCATGAAGGACCGCCACGGGCCGGGCTGCGCAGTGCGCAGTGACACCAGCAAGTTGATGCGACCGGCCGCGACGTCCTCCGCACCGTTGACGCGTTCGTCACAGATTACCTCGTGAGCGCCGGCTTCCTCCGGTGGCCCGAACAACCCAGCCGCTGTCAGCGGCTGCAGGAACGACTGCACCTGTCGCGCCAGCCGGTGCCACACGGGACGCTCGCTGCGTTCGAACACCGCCCAGCGCGTGCCGCGCTCGATGCTGGCCATCAGCAGCAGGTTGCGACGCTGCGCGGTCAGCACGCGGCCGGCCGCAGTCGCCGCCGCGCCTCCCGCCAACGTCTTCAGCGCCACCGCGCGCGGGCTGGCCGAGCGCAGCGACTGCAACGGGTTCAGGCCGTGCGCCGCGAGCCGCGCCCGCTCGGCCTCGGTGAGCGCGAACTGCGGCCGCGCCGACTGGCGCAGTAGCAGCTCGTCGTCATCGCCCGGCTGCCACGGCGAGCGCTGCGAGTCGAGGCGCGCCAGCGTGCCAGCCACGGCGCCGCCGTTGGCGAACGTTTCTGCGCGACCGCGCAGCCGGTCGAACGCCTGGATGCGCGGGAAGCACATGAACGCGTGCTCGGAGCGAAACTCGAACTCGCGCAGGCCCTGCAGCGCCTCGTCGCAGGACTGCCACGCGGCTGGCGGATCCACGACCAGCAGCGCATGGCGCTCGCGGCACAGGCGCGCGGCCACCAGCAGCGCGCTCGGGCCGACGTCGCGCTCGCGCTCGAGCGGCGGGATGCAGACGAAGCGCACGTCCTCGGCGGACGCGAGCGCGAACAGGCCGCTGCCCGCGTCCGGCGAGCCGATCACGTCGTAGTCGGTGAGCGGGCCGCCGTCGTCGCCGTCGGGGTTCGAGTCGATGTAGCCGATCGGGTGGCGCGAGCCGACGCGGAACGTCCGGTCGGGGCGCGTGGCCGGCACCGGGGCACGAACGCGCACCAGCTGCGACTCCTGCAGCGCCGTCGCGACGAAGCGGGTCGTGTCCGACACCACCGAGACGCGACGGAAGATCTCCTGGTCCTCGATGTGCTCGGAGCCGCGCGTGCGCACGCGTTGCACCACCAGGTTGAAGCGATCGGGCTCGCCGGCCGTGATGTTGTCGTAGTCGACCGAGGCGCGCAGCGCCTCGCGCGAGCCCAGGCTGAGCGCCGCGAGTGTCAGGGAATGTGGGCCGCAGGGCAGCGTGATGGTTGCGGCAGCACCGCCGTTGACGACGCGCACGACCACGGCCCGCTCGCCGCCGTGCTCGAAGAACTGCTCGACCGCGTACGACAGCGGACTCGGCTGCCACAGGCCACCGAACACCTGGTGGAACTCGGCGAAGCTGCGCAGCGAGACTGGCTGGTTGACCGGCCCGCGCAGGGTGCGCCCGATGAATGCGGTGACGGCGGTTGGCAGTGCGGCGATGGCGCTGTCCGCGCCCGGCCCTTCCGCCACGACGATGCCGCCCATTGAAGAATTCCGCAAACCGGTGCCCCCGCGTGCGCCGTCGGTAAGGTACCACAGCTTCTAGTATTCTTGGCCGCCGATTACCCCCACCTATAGATGCACACGACCTCCGGACGCTGGCGGCTCGGACTCGCCCTCGCGCTCACCACGGCGGTGTGTTGGGGCCTGCTGCCGATCGCCCTCAAGTTGACGCTGACCGGCATGGATGCCTGGACGCTCACCTGGTACCGGTTCGCCACGGCAACCGTCGTCCTCGGCGCGTTCCTGGCCTGGCGCCGCCGCCTGCCGTTGCGCTCGCCGCTCACGCGCCGCGGCTGGTGGCTGTATGCGGTCGCGCTGCTGTGCCTGGTCGCGAACTACGTGGGCTACCTGGTGTCGCTCGATCTCACCAGCCCCACGGTCGCGCAGGTGCTGATCCAGCTCGCACCGGTGCTGCTGCTGTTCGGCGGCCTGATCGTGTTCCACGAACGCTTCGCGCCGCTGCAGTGGGTCGGCTTCGCGATGCTGCTCACCGGACTCGCGGTCTTCTTCCACGACCGCCTCGCCGAGGTGTTCGCGATCGGCACGCGCCTCGGGCTGGGCGTGGTGGTGATGCTGTTCGCCTCGCTCGCGTGGGCCGCCTACGCGCTGGCGCAGAAGCAGCTGCTCACGCAGCTCGCCTCGGAGCAAGTGCTGTTCCTGGTGTATCTCGGTGCCGTGCCGCTGCTGCTGCCGCCCGCGCATCTCGCGCAGGTGCTCGCGCTCGACAGCCTGCAACTCGGCATGCTCGCGTTCTGCTGCGCCAACACCGTGATCGCCTACGGTTGCTTCGCCGAGGCGCTCGAGCACTGGGAGGTGTCACGCGTCAGCGCCGTGGTGACGCTGGCGCCGATCGTCACGGTGCTGGGCGTGCAGGCCGCCGCCTGGCTATGGCCGCACGCCGCACCGGCGGAGGCGCTGTCGGGGTGGAATATCCTGGGCGCCGCGCTGGTGGTCGCGGGATCAATGACGGCCGCGCTGGGTGCGCGCTCAGTGCCTGGTGCGACTCGCCCCGACGCCTGAAGCCTTGCCCGCCGGCTCTTCCTCGCCATCGCTGCCGTCCCAGTTGGCCCCTTCCGGCAGCGTGTTCTCCACGCGCCGCGCCGCGGCGAGGTAACCGTCGTAGCTGATGCCGCGGCGCGAGACCGGCACCGCGACGCCGCGCGCCTCGTTGACCACCTGCTCGGTGACCGTCCAGTCGACCACCCCGCCCTGCTGGCGCGCTCGCTGCCAGGTATCGTCGGAGATCGCCTTGTTGAACAGCGCATGGCGCTGCTCCGCCTGCGCCTGCTTGTTGTTCGACAGCAGTTCCTCGTGCGGCGGGTAGGACTGCACGTACAGGCTGTCGCCGTGCCAGCGGTACAGCAGCGGTTGGTTCACCACCGTAACCCTGGTGCCGAGCGCCACGCGGTCGAACAGTTGCTCGACGTCCTCGGGGTACATGCGGATGCAACCGTGGCTCGCGCGCAGGCCGACGCCGGCGGGCTTGTTGGTGCCATGGATGAGGTAGCTCGGCCAGCCAAGGTTCATGGCGCGGTTGCCGAGCGGGTTGTCCGGTCCGGGCGGCACGCGCGCGGGCAGCGGATCACCTTCGGCGGCATGCTCCTTGCGCACCGACGACGGCGGCGACCACCACGGATTCTTGCGCTTCGAGACAATGGTGGTCTTGCCGGACGGCGTGGCCCAGCCGACCTTGCCGATGCCGATCGGGTAGGTCACGACCACGCGTCGGCCGTCCTTGCCCGGCTTGGGGAAATAAAACATGCGCAGCGCAGCGAGGTTGACCACGATGCCGTCATGCGGCGCGTCGGGCAGCACGAACTGCGTCGGCAGCACGATGCGCGTGCCCTCCCCCGGCAGCCACGGGTCCACGCCCGGGTTGGCATTAACGACCTCGTCGTAACCGAGGTTGAAGCGCCGCGCGATGTCGGCGAGCGTGTCCTCGTGGCGCGACTGGGTGACCTGCAACTGGCCGATGACGCCCGTGGTTGCCGGGTCGAACTCGAAGGTATGGGTCGCGAGCGGCGCGACGATCGGCGGCGGAGCAGGCGGCGGCGGCGGCGCGGGCGGCGGCGCGGGCTCGCGCTGCAGGAGGCTACAACCGGTGAGCGCAAGCAACCCGAGCAGCGTCGCCGCGCGGATCGCTGCGCTCCGCGAGTGGCGCCGGTGAGATCCCGGCTTGTCGAACTGCATCAAAGTTACCCCTTGCGTCGCATCACAGCAAAGTCGGCCGGTTCGGCAGTTCGTCCTCGTCGCGCTGGCCGGGCTGCTGCGGGAAGCAGCGCGCGACGATGCGACCGGCGTCCTCCACGCCGACCAGCGCGCCCTCGCGGAATCGACCCGCACGGAATTCGCGCTCCATGTCGTCACAGACCGTGCGCCACTCGGCAGCGCTCACGCAATCGTTGAAGCCTCGATCGGCGACGATCTCCACCACGTGGTCCGCCAGCAACACATAGACCAGCACGCCGTTGTTCGCGGCAGTGTCCCAGACGCCGAGGGCCGCGAACACCTCGATTGCGCGGGCGCGCGGCGGCTTGCCGCGCCAGGCGTCGCCCGGCTCGAGCGAGCCCTCGATGGCGAAGCGGATCTCGCCGGAGTGGTGTCGCTCCGATGCGGTGATCACCTGCTCGATGGCGTCGAGCGCCTCGACCGGGAATGCGCGGCGCCGCGCGGTGCGCGTCGCGAACACGTGGCGTAACCAGCGTCCCCAGTCCATGGACTCACCACCCTCCCGAAGCGCCGCCGCCACCGAAACCGCCGCCGCCGCCGCTCCAGCCACCGCCCAGGCCGCCGCCGCCGCCGAGACCACCGCCACCGAAGCCGCCGGGATACCCCCAGCCGCGCCCGTGGCGCCGGCTGTACCAACCGTTGCTGCCGGCGGTGGGGCCGCCACCGCCACCGCCGCCGAGACCACCCAGCAGCGCAAACAGGAACGCGAGGATCGCGGCACCGAGCGCCAGGCCGAGGATGCCGACCAGCGCCCAGGTGAGAAACCCGACCAGGCCGCCGGTGGCGAATGCGCCGCCGACGCGGCCGAACAGGCGGCGGAAGATCGAACCGCCGAACAGCGCGAAGATGAACAGGAACGGCAGCGCCGAGAACAAGCCCGGCACGCCTTGTGACGGCGAGCGCAGTTCCGGCTCCGGCAGCGGCTCGCCTTCAATGACCCGCAGCATGCGGTCGACGCCGGTGGCGATGCCTCCGTAGAAGTCGCCGCGCCGGAAGGCCGGCACGATGTCCTCGTCGATGATGCGGTTGGCGCTCGCATCGGGCAGCGCGCCCTCGAGCCCGTAGCCGACCTCGATGCGCAGCTTGCGATCGTCGAGGGCGACCACGAGGATCGCACCGTCGTCGACGCCCTTGCGGCCGATTTTCCAGGCCTCGGCGACGCGCAACGCGTATTGATCGATGGTCTCGGGCTGCGTGGAGCGCACGATCACCACCGCGACCTGGCTGCCCTTCGCCTGCTCGAAGGCGCGCAGCTTCGCGTCGAGCGCCGCCACCTGGTCGGCGGCCAGCGTGCCCGTGGTGTCGGTGACCGGCGAGGCCAGCGGCGGAACGGCCACCAGTGACTGGGCTGGCACCGCGGGCGCGAACAGCGACGTGGCCACGGCGCAAAGCACCGCAGCCATGGCTGCAAGCCAGCGTGATCCGGTGGCGTTGACCATCGACGACGCTATTGCGTCGCGAAGTCCACCGTCGGCGGCTTGGCGATCGCGGCCTCGTTCTCGACCGTGAAGTTCGGCTTGACCTTGTAGCCGAACAGCATGGCGGTGAGGTTGGTCGGGAACTTGCGCACCGTCACGTTGAATTCCTGCACCGCCTGGATGTAGCGGTTGCGGGCGACGGTGATACGGTTCTCGGTGCCCTCGAGCTGCGCCTGCAGGTCGCGGAAGTTCTGGTCGGACTTGAGCTCCGGGTACTTCTCGACCACCACCATCAGGCGCGACAGGGCGCTCGACACCTCGCCCTGCGCCGCCTGGAATTGCTTGATCGACTCGGGGTCGTTCGCGTTCACCTGGATCTGCGTGGCCCTGGCGCGCGCCTCGGTCACGCCGACCAGCACGGCCTGCTCCTGGGCGGCAAAGCCCTTGACCGTGGCGACCAGGTTCGGGATCAGGTCGGCCCGCCGCTGGTACTGGTTGACGACTTCGGACCAGGCCGACTTCACCGTCTCGTCCTGCACCTGCAGCGTGTTGTAGCCGCAGGCGGAGAGGAACAGGCTCGCCACGGCGAGCAGGGCAACTCTGACGATGCGCATCGAATGCACTCCTTGGCGATTACAACCCCGGGGGGACGCATTATGGGGCAGGCGGGCGAAATCACCAGACCCCGCCCGCCCGCGCATCACCAGATGCGCACCACCTGCTCCGACGGCAGGTACAGCCGGTCGCCGGGCTTCACGCCGAACGCCTGCGCGAACGGCGGCATGTTGCGCGCGATGCCGTTGCAGCGGTACTCGCTCGGGCTGTGCGGATCGGTGAGCAGGCGCTTGCGCAGCTCGTCGTCGCGGTACTTGCGCGCCCACACCTGGGCCCAGCCGATGTAGAAGCGCTGGTCGCCGCTGAAGCCGTCGAGCACCGGGGCGGTGCGGTCATCGAGCGACAGCCGATAGGCCTTGTAGGCCACGGCCAGGCCCGACAGGTCGCCGATGTTCTCGCCGAGCGTGAACTGGCCATTGACGTTCGCTCCAGGCAGCGGGCTGAACGCAGAGTACTGCTCGACGAGCTGGCCGGCCCGCTTCTGGAAGCGCTCGTTGTCCTCGGTCGTCCACCAGTCGCGCAGCACGCCCTGGCCGTCGTACTTGCGGCCCTGGTCGTCGAAGCCGTGGCTGATCTCGTGGCCGATCACCGCGCCGATGCCGCCGTAGTTCACCGCGTCGTCGGCGTACCTGTCGAAGAACGGCGGCTGCAGGATCGCAGCCGGAAACACGATCTCGTTGCCGAGCGGGTTGTAGTAGGCGTTGACCGTCTGCGGGGTCATGAACCACTCGGTGCGGTCCACCGGCTTGCCGAGCTTGGCGAGCTCGCGGTTCGTGTTCACCTCGCGCGCGCGCAACACGTTGCCGACGAGATCGTCGCGGCTTGCGACCAGGCCTGGGTACTCCTTCCATTTCTCCGGGTAGCCGATCTTCACCGTGAACGCGGCGAGCTTGGCGTGCGCCTCGCGACGCGTCTCCGGGCCCATCCAGTCGAGCTCGTCGATCGAGCCGGCGAACGCCTTGCGCAGGTTCGCCACCAGCTCGTCCATGCGGGCCTTGGCTTCGGGCGGGAAATGCTGCGCGACATACTGTTCGCCAATCAGGTCGCCCATCGCGCGCTGCGCTTCGTCGAGGCCGCGCTTCCAGCGCGGTTCGAGCTCCGGCGTGCCGGACAGCGTGCGGCCATAGAACTCGAAGTTGCGCTTCACCAACGCAGCGTGGAGGTACGGCGCAAAGGAGTCGATGACGCGCACCTGCAGGTAGTCCTGCCACGCCTGCAGCGGCACGTCGTCGAGCGCCTTGCCGAGTTCGGCGGCGAAACTCGGCTGGCCGACGATCAGTTGCTGCTGGCCCTTGATGCCGAGGCCCTCGAGGTAGCGGTTCCAGTCGAGGCCCGACGACACCTTGGTCGCGCCGGCGAGGTCGAACGGGTTGTAGGTCTTGTTCGGGTCGCGCAGGTCGACGCGCGGCCACGACGCCTGGGCCAGGCGCGTCTCCAGGTCCATGACGCGGCGCGCGGCAGCTGCGGCATCCTTGTGGCCCGCCATCGTCAGCACGTCGGTGATGTAGGCAAGGTACTTGGCGCGGAACTCGACGAAGCGCGCGTCGTCCTTCAGGTAGTAGTCGCGGTCCGGCATCGCGAGGCCGGCCTGGCCCGTGTAGACCGTGTACACGTCGGGGCGCTTCGCATCCGGGCGGATGCCCGCACGTAACGGTGTGGCGATGCCCACGCGCCCGGCGTGCGCCAGGTAGTCGAGCAGCATGCCGCGGTCCTCGATCGCGGCGATGCGCGCGAATTCGGGCCCGAGCGGCTCGAGGCCCAGCTGCTCGGCGCGCGCGTCGTCCATGAAGCTCGCGTAGAAGTCGCCGATCAACTGCGTGTCGCTGCCCGGCTTGGCGCCGGCCGCGGCCGCCTCCTCGGCGATGACCTTGAGGTGCTTCTCGACGTCGTCCTGCAACCTGGTGAAGCTGCCATAGTTCGACTTGTCGGCCGGGATCTCGGTCTTCGCCAGCCAGGTGCCGTTCACGTAGCGGTACAGGTCGTCCTGCGGTCGGACGCTTTGGTCGAAGTTGCCCAGCAATACGCCCGACCGGTGCGCATCGCCTGCAGGAGCGGCAGCGGCCGCGGTCGCCGCTGGTGCGACAGGACCGGGCGGCGGCGTTGAACCCGCGAAGGCGGTGAGCGATAGCGAGGCAACGAGAGCAAGCGACCAGCGCATCAGGGAGGTCCTCCGGCAATGGGGGTCAGCCGGCCGTGCGGCGGCCCGGCCTCGAGGGCGCGAAGTATAGAGGATCAGGCCCGCCCGAGCCGCAGGTGGACGGGCCACCGCACCCGCCTTCGCCCGGCCTGTGCCCAGGACTTCGCGAGACGGGGCTGCAGTGCCGCGAGCGGGTTCTGCCCGGTGCGGTCCCGGAAGCGCTGCACGGCGGACCACGTCGCGAGGTAGCCCATAAGCTGCGACAGGTCCCAGTCGATTTCGATCTCGAACGACGGCGCGGGTTCCTCGCGCCAGGGAAACGGCAGCGATCGATAGCCCTCGGCGACGTAGCGCCGCTCTGGCGGCCAATCCGCGCCGATGACATTGACATAGAAGTCGTCGACCACGGCATCGATGGCCGGGTGGATGCGGAATTTCTCGTAGCACCAGGCGGCCACCACGCCGCCGGGAGCGAGCACGCGCCGGCACTCGGCGTGGAAGCGGTCATGGTCGAACCAGTGGGCTGCCTGGGCGGCGGCGACGAGATCGACGCTGCCGGCGCGCACCGGCAGTCGCTCGGCCAGGGCCGCCACGTACCGCACCCGCGCGTGCGGTGCGGCACGGACGAGCTGGTTCGAGCTACCGTCGACGGCGATCACCGCCGCGAAGCGGCCCGCCAGCGCCACCGCAGCCTGGCCGCTGCCCGTGGCGCAATCGACGGCGACGGTGCGACCGGCGCAGCAACCGGCGACGAAATCGATCAGTGCCGCCGGGTAGGTCGGCCGGTAGCGGCGATAGTCGGCGGCCTGTCGCGAGAAGTGGTCCTTGAACGCCATGCACGCACCCCGGAGCCGCGATGGTGCGCGTGCGCCGTCGCACGGTGCAACCCCGCGGCCGCCGCTGCTCTAGAATGCGCGCCCATGGATAGCATCCAAGTCGTCGACGTCGCGCAAGCGATCCAGCTCGCCGTGGCCCCCGTGTTCCTGTTCTCGGGCATCGGGGTGTTTCTCGGCGTGCTCACCAACCGACTGGCCCGCATCGTCGATCGCGCGCGCCGCGTCGGCGAGAGCCTGCGCGAGGCTGGCTCCGGCTCGCCAGAGGATGCGCACGCGGCGCTCGCCGCAGCCGAACGGCGCTCGCGATTGATCAACGTGTCGATCACGCTGAGCACCATCGCGGCACTGCTGGTGGCACTCGTGGTCGCGCTGCTGTTCGCCAGCACGTTCGTGCCGATCAACCTCGCTGGCTCGGTGGCGGTGATCTTCGTGCTGGCGATGGTCGCCCTGGTGGGCGCGCTGCTCAGCTTCCTGCTCGAGGTGCGGGTGGCGATCGCCGCACTGCGCGTCGGGCATTGACCCGGCGAAGCCCGCAAGAAAAAGACCCCGGGTTTTGGGCCCGGGGTCGAGGTGCGGACTCTGGTCGAAGGGAAGGGACGAGTCCGCGAGGGGAACCTTTGCTCAGCCCGTCAATGCAGCCGCGCCCACTGCAGCACCTTCACTTCACGCAGGTGCCGGCCCATGTTGCGGGCGATGATGTGCGCAGCCTCGCGCAGCTCGCGGCCGCTGCGGCGCGGCTGCCCGTCGAGCTCGACCACGCCGCGATATTCCTGCAAGCCGCGCGGGTCCGGCTCGTCGACGAGGAAGTGCGCGTAGTACTTGATGGCCATGGGTCGGGACGCTACTGATGGCCGGCGGCGGATTCCGTGACACCGTGCACAGTCCCTGGGCCGGGCGCGGCGGCCTGCGAAAAACATGACGCGTTACCGCCGGCCCGAGCCGCCCGGCTCGAAATACGCGACCGCCGAAGGCGCACGGCGCCTGAAGGAAGAGCTTGACTACCTGTGGCGCGTGCATCGGCCACAGGTCACGCGCGCCGTGTCCGAGGCTGCCGCGCAGGGCGACCGCTCGGAGAATGCCGAGTACATCTACGGCAAGAAGCAGCTGCGCGAGATCGACCGCCGGGTGCGGTTCCTGCGCAAGCGGCTCGACGGCCTGGTGGTGGTCAGTCGACCGCCGGACGACCGCAGCCGTATCTATTTCGGCGCCTGGGTCACGGTAGAGGACGACGAGGGCCATGAGAGCGAGCTGCGCATCGTCGGCCCGGACGAGATCGACCCGGCACGTCGCTATGTCAGCATGGACTCGCCGCTCGCCCGCGCCCTGCTCGGCAAGCGCCGCGACGACGAGGTCAAGGTGGAGGTGCCGGGAGGAAGAAAGTCCTACCTGGTGGTGAAAATCCGATACGAAGAAGCGGATAGCGGATAGCGGATAGGATATCGATCGTGACTACTCGCAAGCGCGTCGATCCCGACCTCGCCCGTCTCGACCGAGTCGTCGCCGACGCGCGCCGCGCGCGCGAAGAACGCGAGCAGGGCTATCGCGGCAGGGCGCTGAAGCTGTACCCGTGGATCTGCGGCCGCTGCGCCCGCGAGTTCAACCACGGCAACGTGCACGAACTCACCGTCCACCACCGCGACCACAACCACGAGAACAACGCCCCGGACGGCAGCAACTGGGAACTGCTCTGCGTCTACTGCCACGACAACGAGCACCAGCGCTACCTCGATACGCGCCCTCTTGCTGGCAACGACAGCCCGTCGGGCAGCACGCACACACCCTTCGCCGACCTTGCCGCGCTCCTGAAGGGCGGCGGGTGATGCTCGAAGGTCCTGGTTCGGCCAAAAGCCGCCCGTCGGCACCGGTGCCAAGTCTTGCGTCTTGCGCCAGGGTTTTGCGGAGCGCAGATTACCCCGAGCATCCCCAGATAAAGATTCACACCGACATCGGGTGTGTGGACCGACATGCATGTCGTTGAATTAAGAGTCAGGCGTCACGGTCGCGTTCCGTACGTTGAGAGGTAGAGATGAAAGACATCGAAGCCAGGAATATCGCTGTCGTCCGCAAGTACTTTGACGGTTGCAACACCGGCAACCTCGAGGATCTGCTAGGCACGCTCGCGCCAGAAGTTTGTCACTACTTCTTGCCCCCATCGTTTCCACCGATCACTGGCGCGGAGCACCTCGCCCGATATTGGCGAAAGTACAAGCATGCGCTGGACCCGCTCTGGTCGATCGATCGGATCATTGCCAGCGGTGACGAAGTCGTCAACGAGTGGAGTTGCCTGTGGACCCCGCCGGGAAGCAAGCTTCGGCTTATGGCGCGAGGCACCGAGTGGTACGTCATGCGAGACGGCCGTATCGCCGAGGTGCGGGCGTACTTCATCGCGGATTCAGCCGCCAACGCCGAG
>Ga0209254_10002215_pt1 | contig 17622 bp, 13 predicted proteins | sample FrelakmetDIP11DI_FD_187148 | JGI IMG/M metagenome (GOLD analysis project Ga0209254, IMG submission 187148) | Freshwater lake sediment microbial communities from the University of Notre Dame, USA, for methane emissions studies - DIP11 DI (SPAdes)... | ecosystem: Environmental > Aquatic >... | reverse complement strand
AGATAGTACCCCCCGGTTTGTTAATGGCGTTTTGGGTAGTTTAGCCAGCCGGCAAAACGAGATAAAGCAATCAATTAATAATTTGAAGTCAGCAAGCAAGGATTTTATTGAAACAACCTACGTCTAGATAATTTCCATTTCTTATCCTAATCAGTAATACATCAAGGAAACCTACTCATGTTCAGTAATAGCAGGTTTTTTATTAATGCGGGGATATTCCTATTATTTATTATTCCAGTAATTTTATTCCTCTCAGGATGCGAGCAAACATATTCAAATCCACAATCCAAATATTCCCCCACAGATTTATCATCCAATTCCTCCAACCCGATAAACCAGGCAAAAATAACATTCCTGGTTGAAATTCCCGCTAATGGGTCAAATAAAAATATCCCTGTTTTACTGGAAGTCCTTGATTATATGACTGGATCGTCGGTTAATTCACAATTTTATACCCTTGAAAGAGTTGACGATACGCATGAAAAAATTAGTATAAACGAAACAATTGGCAGCATTATAAAATACCGTTATGTCCAAGGAACAAATCCCTCATCAACAGAATATACATTATCCGGTAAACAAGTTCAATTTCGAGCCTTCCCAGTTACTGGTTCTAACTTTATTAACGACCGTGTCGCTGCATGGGAACCCATCCCCTCCACGGAACCTGCAGGAAGAATCCAGGGGGTAATTAAAAATAATAAAAACCAACCATTGGTCAATATAATGGTATGTGCCGCTGGATATACAACTCTTACAGCCTCAGATGGTTCCTATGTGATAGAAAATATAGTCCCAGGAAAACATCTCCTTTCTGCCTTCAGCCTGGATGGATCAAATATCCCCTTCCACCAGGAAGCAGTAATAGCCAGTAATTTATCCACGCCGGCAAATATTTTTTTAGCAGAAGCAAAGCAGGTAAACGTCACATTCCATGTAAAACCTCCGCCTGAGAACATCCAGAATACACCTATACGCATAATTGGCGATCTTTTTCAACTGGGCAATGTTTTTACCGAACTCAAAGGAGGTGCCAATATTATTCCTTCCCGGGCTCCGTTATTGTCGAGTAAATCAGATGGCGCTTACCAAATTACACTCGTATTACCTGCCGGTTATAATCTTCGTTACAAATATACGATTGGTGATGGTTTTTGGAATGCAGAGCATTCTTCTGCTGGAAAATTCAATGTGAGAGACCTATTGGTTCCCCAAAGCGATTTCCATGTTTATGACACGATTGATACATGGAATTCTGGCACACCTGCACCAGTAACATTCCATTTATCCGTTCCTCCAACAACAGTTATTAATGATACGGTATCCATTCAATTCAATCCATCGGAATGGACAGAACCTGTCTCCATGTGGCCGCTTGGAAACAACAAGTGGGTTTATATTCTTTACAGTCCTTTGGATATCCTCGGCGAAATTGGTTACCGGTACTGCCGAAATGACCAATGTGGAATCGCCGATGATCTGGTTACTGTCGGTGCAGATACCAGGAAAAATACTTTTAATTCAAGTATTTCTCCCGATGCATTCAATGATACCGTTGAAGACTGGGCCTGGTGGACACCAGCCCTGGAACCCACCTCTGTCCTTGCTTCTGAAATCCTTCCACGAGGCAAATCATTTCTGACAGGAGTGGAATTTATTCCTGGTTATCATCCTTCCTGGCAATCCCAACTCGGTCGGTCTTTTAAGGATCTCCAGGAAATTGGGTCTGGATGGGTATTTATTGCCCCTACCTGGAGCTATACAGCTAATAATCCCCCAATCCTGGAACAGATCCCCGGTAACGATGCAATGTATTTTGACCTGAGCCAATCTATAGAATGGGCATCTCAGAGCGCATTAAAAACAGCAATTTTTCCATTTACTTTCAATAATTCCAAGGAGAGTGCAGATTGGTGGTCAAAAGCAAAACTCGATGAGGAATGGTGGCAAAACTGGTTCAGCCAGTACAGGACTTTCATCCTTCATCATGCGGATCTAGCATCACAAACAAATGCGGGAGCGCTTATCCTGGGTGAACCCGGAATTTTCCCCGCCCTTCCGCAAGGAGTACTAGCCGATGGGTCGTCCTCAAAAGTACCGGGAAATGCAAATGAGTATTGGCGAAGCCTGATTGATCAGGTGAGGAAGATTTACAAAGGACCCCTGATCTGGGCATTGAATTATCCAAATGGAATTGAACTAAAACCAGATTTTTTACCCGAATTTGACCAAATCTATATAACATTTACTGCACCAGTTAACGGGCAAGGTAATCGAACACCTGCAGAATATGCTGAATCCTTTGGCAAAATTTTGGACGAAAATATACTTCCATTCAAACAAGAAACAGGAAAGCCAATCATAATCGGACTTGAATACCCGTCAACTGATGACGCTGCCGAAGGTTGTATACCAACCCTTGGTTATTGTCAAAAATACGAGGATTATTCCCTCTACCTTAATCCATACACGGACGCAAAAGTAGATCTTATAGAACAAATGGAAATATATAATGGCGCCCTGCTTGCAATTAACAACCGGGGCTGGATTGACGGTGTTGTTTCAAGAGGCTATTATCCACCAGCTGCATTGCAAGACCCTTCAACATCAATCCATGGAAAACCAGCAGCTGACGTTTTGTGGTATATATTCCCACGCTGGAGGCAATAATCTCCTTTCTGCATCAATATCCCAGGGCCAATACCATTCCCAGGATTATGAAAGGCCCATATGGAATTGTCTTAAATGGCCGGTAATTCCCCTGGAGAAGCATAAGCAGGATATAAACTGCGCTGTATAATCCTGCGCTAACTACAGCCCCAAACAATCCTAATAAAACAGCAGGCCACCCCAAAATCAACCCGGTAATTGCAGCCAGATAAATATCTCCAAAGCCAATCGGATCATCAATTTCGGTGATTTTTAATTTATTACCGAATAAACCGATCAATTTCTTTCCTGAGTAATAAATAAATATAAAAATCAGGAATGCTGCAATTCCCCCCAATACAGATTTTGCGAGTCCAATCGAGTTAAATCCAAAAATCAGACCTAAAAATATGCCACAAAGAATTAATGGGGTCAAAATTAACCTGTGTTCAATATCTATTACCAGAATAAGGATAAAATAGGTTATGAGGGCGGACTCAATCCAAAATCCAAACCATGAATAATTTGCAATCGGTAAAAACAGGAATAAAATTGGTGTAAGGTACATGACCAGCCGGAAACGGATGCTTTTCGGTTGCTGGCATTCCATGCATTTTTTACCTAACAGATAAGAACCCGGAGCTTGCTTTTTTTCACAATTAACACAAACAGGGGACAAAATAGTTTTATGCAAAGGCAGACAGTCAGACAGGTGATTTACCAGGAATCCTGAGATAAAACCAAGTAATAGTTGGGACATTGTTGAAAATAGTTGAGGTACCATCTGTAAAGAACCTGATTATTACCGGTATGAATTTTTTGCCTTAATGAATTTGAGACCACATCAATGATAAATGGTTATTACCCGGCAAAATCCAATCGTAATTATCTTATCTTTTGGTGTGATCAATTCCCCTCCCTGATTGGCAGTTTTATGCAAGCCACGGTACAGCCTTGTCTGGCTTACCGGAAAAAAGATCAATCCATTTATCTTGGGTATGTCGGTTTTTCAGCAACAGTACCCGGTCTTCTCTTTGTAATCCATGGTGGAGTTATTGTTGAAAGGACAAATAAGAACAGAATGCTCATTTTTCTCCAGACTGTGATGCTCTTTCAATCTCTAACTTTATCCTATTTGACATTAACCAACCAGATAACGATCACACTTATTTTTTTCCTGGTATTCCTTTTAGGGCTCGCGAATTCACTTGAAATTACCACATGCCAATCATTTTATTTCGATATGGTCGGAAAAGATTTACTTCCCAATGCAATTGCTATAAATTCTACTGCGTTTAATCCATCAAGGGTAAACGGGGCTTCACTGGCTTCACCTTTTCTATTAATTAACGACAATGGAGAGGGGTATGCATTTCTGACCAATGCCATCGGTTTTCTTTTTGTTCATATTAGCATGTTCTTGATAAAACCCGAAGCAAATATATTCGGATCCGGCCTGCGTGGTATAAAGCTTCCTGACCTTTCTGCTGGTGCCAAATATACATTCTTCGAACGCCGCATGTGCCTATCCTCATCCACATGACAGCCTACTCTGGTTATTTCAGTCTTCCATTTATACAATTTATTCCGGTTATTGCCTGGGAGATATTTAGAGATTTTAGTGATACAGCTGATATTGGAGCCGTCAGGAACAGTACTCTTATTGCATTTATATGGGTTGGAGCACTATTAACCGGAAGCTTTCTTTCGATAAGTAGATCCATTAATTGAAACGCAGCAATAATAATTATTGTTCAAATATGTTATTGAATGGCATTACTCAGTTTGGAATTTTCAAAAAATATGGGGCAGCGTGTCCTGATTGATGATCATTCATGAAAGTGGTTTTGTAAAGCAGCATACAATCACTAATAGCATGATGCAGGTATCTGCCCCAGATTCAACAGGAGGAAGAGTTCTCAATGGATATATAAGGGTAAATCAATCCACAACACCTTTCGGCGCCCTTTTCATTGGATCGTTGGTTCAACAATTAGGAGCATCAGTAACATTAAAGGTATCAGGATTATTTTGTTTAATTGGTTTTATGACTCTTCGTCTGGTTGTTTTATCTATTCGATCATTTAATATGGGGAAATAAGGTTATTCATGGCCTCAAAACTTGCTGATTTATTGAATATCTGGAAAAATAATCCGGGGTTTTTAGGGAATATTGCTGTCTGGAACAATGAACCTGCACATGAAGCAAAGTATTCAGGATTCCCCAGATATATCCATCCAGATTTGATAAATGCCTTAAGGAATATGGGTATTGAGAATTTGTACACCCACCAGTTTGAATCCTTAAAAGTTATTAGCAGAGGTGGAAATCTTGTCATAGTCACCGGCACTGCCAGTGGGAAATCATTGTGCTATAACCTTCCAGTTCTCCAACAAATGATAATTAATGAAGACAGCACTGCACTATACATATTTCCGACGAAAGCATTATCAGAAGATCAAGGAAAGAAATTATCCTTATTGACAAATATAGCAGAACCACTAGATTCTCCCTTACATAACATTCCTTTGGCAGTATTTGATGGAGATACCGCATCAGCAATCCGGAATACTATACGAAAACATGTACGCTTGTTAATCACTAATCCTGATATGCTTCACCTGGCAGTTCTTCCCCATCACCCATTATGGGTACGTTTTTTCCAAAATTTGCGTTTTGTTATCATTGATGAAATCCACTACTATCGGGGATTATTTGGGTCCCATTTAGCGAATGTAATCAGAAGATTAAAACGTATTGCCAATTATTACGGTTCATTCCCGCAATTTATCCTAACATCTGCTACCATAGAAAATCCACGTCAGCACGCTGAGAACCTTATTGAAGCAGATGTTGAAGTAATTGATAATGATGGGTCCCCCAGAGGCTCACGCCAGACCATTTTTTATAATCCTCCCATAATTAACCGTGCTTTAGGAATTCGTCAGAGTGCAATCTCGGAAATTATTCCAATCACCAAAGCTCTGCATAATTACAAACTTCAGACCTTATTGTTTTCCCGCACTCGGAGATCGGTTGAATTAATAATCCGGAGTTTACATGCACAGGGAGACCTGGAGAAAAATAAAATTCATGGTTACCGGAGCGGCTACCTTGCAAAGGATCGTAGAAGGATTGAATCGGATTTCCGGGATGGCAAAATTGTAACACTTGTCAGCACAAATGCATTAGAGCTTGGGATGGATATTGGAGGAATCGAGGCGGTTATACTGGTTGGTTATCCCGGAACAATTGCTTCAGCCAGGCAGCAGGCCGGCCGGGCAGGCAGAAAACATGAGTTATCTATTGTCATTTTAGTAGCTTCAATGTCCCCAATCGACCAATTCCTGATGCGAAATCCGCAATACTTTTTTGAAAAAAACGCTGAGCGGGCGATGATTAATCCTAATAATTTCCTTTTACTGCTGCACCATATTCGCTGCTCTGCCTTTGAAATTCCATTTGACTCTCAAGCCTCATTCGGCTCTTTGGATCAAGAATTATTATTAAATTTTCTTACACATTTAGAAATGACCGGGGAAATTTATCATTCGGGAAATACCCACCGCTGGATAGGAGAAAATTATCCAGCAAGCATGGTCTCCCTGAGAAATATTGACTCTAATATATTCAGACTCCTCTTAAATGAACGAGGTAGTTTAAGATCAATTGGAAGCATTGATGGTGCAAGCGCTAAATGGATGGTCCACCCAGACGCAATTTATATGCATGATGGAATTACATATCTTGTTGAAGAACTAAATTTTGATACCCTTGAGGTCAAATTAAGATTGGTTGAAACCGATTATTATACTGACCCACAAAACGAGACCAATATATCACTCATCCAAACCTTGCAGGAATATTCCTGCGATGCACTAAATATTAACTACGGAGAGGTAGAAATAATTTCGAAAGTAAGTGGTTTCCAAAAAATTAATTGGCAAACAAATCAGATATTTCAGACTATTCCATTGGATATGCCCGAATCAAAAATCATAACTACCGCATTCTGGTTTTCAATCAACAATATTGTTATTGAAAAATTGAAGAATCAAAAATTGTGGACTTCATCACCTATTGAATATGGACCAAATTGGAATCATCAAAGATTTGCGGCACTTAAAAGGGATTTTTATAGCTGTCAAAACTGCGGAAAATCTGATCAAAACCAACCATTACATGTGCACCACAAAATACCATTCAGGCAATTTGAAGATTACAATAAGGCAAATGACCTTCAAAACTTGATCACCCTCTGCCAGGAGTGTCATAAAAGAGCTGAATCTGTACTGAGAATCAGGAGTGGGATGGCTGGATTAAAATACGCATTACACAACATGGCAGCATTTATGCTGATGTGTGACCAGAGTGATATTGGATCTGTTGCCGAACTAAAGTCTATAGACGGTCAAAACAGTCCCATGATATTAATATACGATCAGATACCAGGAGGAATCGGTTTAAGCCAAACTCTATTTGAAATATACCCGGAGCTTTTTAAGAACACCCACCTCCTTATTGATCAATGCAATTGCGAGGAAGGCTGCCCATCCTGTGTTGGGTCTGCCGGAGAATTTGGAATCGGTGGAAAAATTGAGACGCTAACATTGATACGTGAATTATTGAACAGTAAGGACAGGAATAGCTAATATTTTCAAATGGATAAAAAAATAAGTAATTCATTTCTCGAAAAGCTCAAAGGCCTTGGAGTTCAAATTGGAACTGAGTTGATTTCCCCTCCCAGGGAAATCAAGAAAATATTTGCAATTCAGGATGTAATTGAAGGGTATGAGAAAACATCACCATTAGGATCGGCATTTATAAGAGAAATAAATTATCCTAATGGCAGTTATCATGGAAATGTAAACATACTCTATACCTATGATTTGGATTTGATTTTCAGGTGGGCTAAGGCCCCTTTGGGTACTTCTCCAAATATTGAACGTATTTTATTCCTGGATACGGAAACAAGCAGCCTGGCAGGAGGGGCAGGAACCTTTGCATTTATGATCGGGCTTGGCTATTTTTCAAAAGACACCTTTAAGGTAGTCCAGATATTCCTTGAAGATCCGGATAAGGAACCTGCATTTTTATATGCCCTGGAAGAATTGGCGGCGGGATTTGATACATTAGTAACTTTCAATGGCAAATCATTTGATATACCGGTTTTAAGGAACAGGTATTTTATGTACCAAAATCCAAATCCGTTCGATCCATATAATCACATCGATCTATTACACCTTGCCCGGCGGATCTGGAAAAACCGGCTGTCAAGCTGCAGATTAGCGGATCTTGAGAAAGAGATCCTGCAATTTAAGCGCTCGGAGGAAGAGATCCCAGGTTGGTTTGTTCCACAAATCTACCATGATTATCTCTTTAGTGGTGATGCACGTCCGTTAGCCGGGGTGTTCTACCACAACCAGAACGATGTCGTTAGTATGGCGGCGCTGATAAACGAGTTATCTCTCATGCTTGGGGATCCATACAATGATAAATACCAAAATGATCTATTTTCCCTCGGAAAATTATTTGAAGACCTCCATATTAATTCGACGGCCCAGCAAATTTACAATTATTGTTCACGGTTCGATTTATCAAGCGATCAGGAGGTTGAATTGTTAATGCGGGCAGCCAAACTACATAATCGGATTGATGGATGGGATCAAGCAATCGAATACTGGTCAAAGGCGGCAGCTATCGGCTCGGTTGAAGCATGTATAGAAATCTCCAAGGTTTATGAACACCGGAATATCGACCTTGAAAAAGCTTTGGACTCTGCACAGCGTGGAATGAATTATTTGTCACAATCACCTGAAAAGGTGAGTGGCACAGGGATTAACCACGATCTAATTCGGAGGATTGCCAGGATTCAGAGTAAAATTAACGCCAAAAAGAAGGATTGACAAAGTGGAAAAATATAAACATATCTATGATGCATATGGATTATTGGATGCCGAACAGATTAAGATGTTTCTGGAATCAGAAGGTATTGATGTTATCATCGCTCAGGAGAGTGCTGGTCAGACTCTGGGACTGACCGTTGGCCATCTGGGTACTGTTAAAATATATGTGCCTGAGGAACAATTCGACATGGCAAATAAATTATTAGATGACATGGAGGATGGTAAATTCGATGCTTCGAATAACCCTGAAGGGTCAATACAAGAGGACATTTAAAAAAACCTTTAACCTCGATTAATTCAAATTTCAAGCCAGATATCGATTCTTCAATTTTTGATAATCTTCAGGGGTATCTATATCCAGAATTAACCCCTCATCCTGAAATGGCAACTCCATTACAGGGAATTTAGAGAATAAAATCCGTCCCCCGACATCCCCACTGATTTTTTTTATTTCCGGGAATGTTAACCTATCAAACAAAACCGGATTTGCTCTTCGGCCTGTAACGGTGGGAATAATAATTGGAAAAGATAGCGTCTGATGTGTTCTGATAATTTTTTTAATCGTATCCGCCGAGATGTGCGGTTGGTCTGCTAAAAGGACAACAACACCCCCCACCCCACCCGATAACAAGTTAATACCTTTGATGAACGATGTAGATTGACCATTACGCCATTCTGAATTTTCAATAATCGTCAATGGAAGATCCTGTAAATAAGGATATACCTCACTCGTATAGGCCCCCAATACAAGGACCACAGGAGATAATCCGGATTGTATTGCAGTTAAAGCAATCCTCCTTATTACCGGGATACCTCCCCAATCCAATAATATTTTTGGACCGCCAAATCTTTGGCTCATACCGGCTGCCAGAATCAGCCCACCGATCTGCTCTCTCCTTTCAAGAATGGGATTCGATTCCGTGCAATTGTCACGGTTTCTATCCCAATGCGGTATGTCACCAATAAGTACGGAAGAATATACGCCTTCAAGTCTCTTGGCCAGCTCAATTGCAGTTGTCATTCGTTTCTGGTTGGATACCTGGTTTAGGAGCAATTTTCGGTCAGCACTTTCAGGTATATTTTTTAATCCCCCGCAGGGATCTTTCAATAATTTTTCCAGGATATTGACATCGACTGGATCACCCTGTTTTGAATCCGTTATCTGGTTCAATATTTCTGGCCGATGCACATGGTTATGATCAATGGGTTTCCCCAAAGACGCCATTCCAGCCATAACCACCACCTGATTGACCCAAGGAGGAATTGCAGGCTCATGGTCAGCTGGGGCTTTTAATGGTAATTTCCTTGAACCGTCTGCCTCCATAATGAAAGGCAGATGGTTTTGCCTAGCATGATTAAATATAGTTTCAAGAAGTGTGTAGTTTAATCCATAAGTACGCTGATCCTCTGTTTGAGCCCCGGTGATTAAGGTTGTCCTATAAATTGGTTTATCAAATATTTTTTTAAGCTGATCCAGATTCTCAACAATATAATGTGGTGAGAATTGATTGACTTGCTCAGAAGATAAATGTGTGCTGGCAGAAAGGATGACCGGACAGGGATACTCTCTCGCAAGCAAGAACATTGCAGATGATTTTCCGCCTGCACCAACAAATGCGATGCAGGATTCCATCCCGGAACGCAAAGCCTGGAATAATTTCATTTTCTTGGTATATGTTCAACTGTCAGGATCGCTTCAAGCACACCACCCCCAATTGCCAGAGCTTTTTCCGAGATATACGTGCAATATTTCCTATCAGTGCGTGGATCAATATCCCCAATTTTCATGTTCTTCTCAACAATCAAGCCGTCATGGATTAATCCACGAATCAATCCGGAAAATGGTGCTTCAATGACTGTATTATCTACCTGCCCGATTGGTTTGCCTATATCAATCACATCGCAGATACTCACAAAAGAATTAAAAACACCATCTTCTGGTGATCGCAATACCCTTTGCTCCTGTATACCCATTACCGAACCGGGTATTTCGCTGTTTTCCTCCGCTCCACCACTCCAAAAGACCCGCCCTAAAAAATGTCCGCGTTTGGTCTCAACAAAAGCATGGCAATTTTTCCCCACCTGGAACCCTGGTCCTAATCCAATGATTAAACCAACCAGATTTAAGTTGTACTGGACAGGAAGCTTTAACATTCTCGCATCTACTAAAACATCAGGATTGATCTCGTTTATTATTTCTAAATTTGGGTCAACAAGAACCGGGATATTTCTTTTTTTTACAAAGCAATGTGCTTCAGGCACATCCCTTGCATGAACTGCAGTGACCCCTTCCACATCCCAGGATCCTTCGTACACCGCTTCTGCAAACGATACTGTCCTCCGGATAACCAAAGGTTGTGGCAGTTCAGCAATATAAACATCCATTCCTGTTTTGATAAGACGGAGTGCTACCCCGCTGGCAAGGTCTCCCCCTCCCCGGATAAGCACTTTTTTATTCATCCCGGGGTGTCCCGATGGTTAAGACTCCGATACACTCTCTCCGAGGTATATGGTAATTTGTCAAACCATTTTCCGGTAGCATCATGCAAAGCTGCTCCAATTGCTGGTGCCAAAGGAATAAATGGCATTTCAGCCATTCCTCTGCCACCAGAGGGGCCATTGGGATCTGGTGTTTCGACAATTATTGATTCGATCTTTGCCGGGATATCCAAAATTGTAGGAATTAAATAGGTTGATAGTTGATCGGTAAGAACGACGCCATCTTTTTGAATGAAATTTTCAAGCAGTGAATATCCAGCGGCTTGAACAATTGCACCTTCAATTTGCCCCTCAACTTGTTGAGGATTTATTGCCTTCCCAACGTCATCGCAACAAATAACTTTAAGAATATGTACCTGTCCTGTTTCGGTATCGACCTCCAGCTCTACAGCTTCAGCAACATATCCGTAGGAAAAATTTGGATCTGAGGATCCTGTTACGGGATCCATTGGCGTTGTTTTTGGAGGCACGTAGCAATATGTAGCGATTGCAGGTCTTTCTTCATCTCTCCATTTTGATAACGCTTCCCTGGATGCTCCAATAATAGAATTACCTGCCATAAACGTCATCCTTGAGGCCGAGGCACTTCCTGAATCCAAGCTTGAAGCTGTATCGGATTTGTCCAGCTCAATAATATCTATGGGTACATCAAGAGCTTCCGCCGCTATCTGTAAAAAAGCTGAATGAGCTCCTTGACCAACGTCTGCACCAGCATGGCGGAGTATTACCTTATCAATCTTCTTAGTTCCATATAACTCAATCGTTGCATGGCATTTTTCAGGAGCTCCAAATGAAAAACCCACATTTTTGTATCCGCAGGCAAAACCAATCCCCTTTTTAACTTCCGGGAATCTTTTCTCACCTTTATTCCTTCTTGTATGTGCCCAGCCATTATGAGTCATTTTCCAGCCAGCACACAGGGCACACTCTTCAACAACCTTTACAATGGAGACACCTTCCGGCATGGTTGAACCTACAGGCAGGATACTTCCATCCTTGAGAAGATTTCTCATCCTTAATTGCACTGGATCCATTTGCAATGCTTCCGCCAGTTTATTTATCTGCATCTCGGCAGCAAAAGCCGCCTGGGGACCTCCGAATCCCCGGAATGCTCCACCAGGGATATGATTGGTATAAACAACCGTGGAATCTACCCATACATTAGGGATTTCATATGGGCCAGAACTCATTAATGTCGCATTTGCAAGGACCTTGTTGGATGTATAAATATATGCCCCTCCATCTGAAATAATTTCATTCTTAACCGCGGTAACCTTTCCATCCCGTTTTGCACCCCATTTTGTGCGAATTATATACGCGTGACGTTTATGATGGCCGATGATTGATTCCTGGCGGCTCCATACGGTTTTTACAGGACGATTAATACCAATCTGGGAGAGTCGATAAGTTGCAAGTGCCAAAACAATCTGAACAGACATGTCTTCCCGTCCCCCGAAAGCACCTCCAATTGCCGGATAGATCACCCGGATTTGGTCAAGTGGTAAACCTAATGCATGTGCGATTTGTTCCTGGTCTTCATGAATCCACTGCCCGGCAACCACAACAGTGATCCTTCCATTTTCATCCAAATAACTGACACCAGCTTCTGGTTGGAGAAATGCATGTTCCTGAACAGGTGTTTGATATTCGCTTTCAATGATTAAATCCGCTTCATTGAAACCTCTATCAATATCACCATGACGTATCTGAAAATGAGAAATTACATTCGTCCCCTTTTCCGGATGGACCTTAACAGAATCATCCCTCATCGCTTCTCGTGGATCAAGGACAAGCGGCAGCTCTTCATATTCAAGCCGGATTTTATCCCTTGCCTGTGATGCAATTTCTTCGCTTTCAGCTACGACAAGTGCAATCTGGTCACCAATAAATCTCACCCGGTTGGCAAATGGGTATCTTGGATCAGGACCGCACAGGACAGGTTGATCCCGATTAATGAGTCCATATTCATTTACCGGAACATCCTTTGCTGTAAAAATATTAATAACCCCGGGAATTTTTTCAGCTTCGGCCTTATTAATATTCTTAATTATTCCGTGCACAATTGGAGAAAAAAGAATTTTGAGATACACCTGGTTGGAAAAATTAAAATCACCAGGATAAAGTGCCTCTCCGGTTACTTTGCTTATTGCATCAAATCTTGGGATTGATTTTCCCAAATATCCCATTGCATCCCTCCAATATATTCTTGGTTTTCCATTTTATTAAACAAAATCAGAATTCCATCAGAGTGACAAATTTTCTTCAAGATAAGAAATTTCACAAAAAAACATCCCTAATGCATCCTACTTGCTGCCAATTCTACGGCTTCAATTATTTTATAGTATCCAGTACACCGGCATAAATTACCGGTAAACGCATCCATGATCTCAAGCCGGGTTGGATAGGGGTTCTCATTTAGCAAGGCGACAGCTGACATGATAAAACCCGGGGTACAATAGCCGCATTGCACAGCTCCGCTCTCAATAAATGCCGTTTGCACCGGATGTAATAATTCGTTGGTTGAAATCCCTTCAATTGTTGAAATTTTCGCCCTGTCTGCTCGTGGCGCTGGTACAAGACAGCTCATCACTGCTTTGCCATCCAGAAGCACCGTACATGCACCGCACTCACCTTCACCACACCCCTCTTTGGTACCGATCAGCCCTGCTTCCTCCCGAATTAATCCCAGCAAAGTTTTATTTTGGCCTGTCTGGAACTCATATCTCTTCCCATTTATTTCAGTGACAATTGGTGCTACCTGATTATGAAATAACCTGGGTTCAAAAAATTGTCCTTCTCCATTGCCTATTGTTCCAAATGCTGCCGGATAATCTGGAAGTTGATGATGGTCTTGCCTGATAGCATTCAAACATCTATTTATTACTACACGCACCATACCCCGGCGATAGATGGAAGAGCTGCGTATATCATCAATGGGAGATCCAGCCAAAGTCGCCAGATCCGAGACCTTATTAATTACCGTTTTAGACAAAGCTTTCCCAATAAGATATCTCTGGGCTTCTTCTGCAAAAATAATTGTCGGAGCGACAGCTCCAAGGGTAATTTTGGCATCATCAATCAGTCCATTGCTCTCAGTTATCCAAACAGTTCCATTTACAACCGATATTGCCTGGGCATTACGGAGCGCAAATTTATAATAGGCTCCCCTGCAATCCCTAGATGCTTGGCTGAGAATAATATCTACAACCATTTCATCCTGCTGGAGGACAGTTTTTCTAACACCAGTGAAAAATTTGCTCAATGGTACAGTTCGCCTGTTACCTTGCGAACGTAATTCCAGCAAGGCCCCAAGGGCTATTAAAGGGGAAATCGTATCATTAGCCGGTGAAGCCGTAACAAGATTGCCAGCTACTGTACCACGGTTCCGGATTTGCGGGGATCCTACCTGCCAGGATGCCTCTGCAAGGGGTAGGGCATTTTCTCTGATGATCGATGAGGCAACGATTTGATTGTGGGTTACCAGTGGTCCAATATGAATATTTCCAAAATCATCTTTCGATATCCTATCTAATCCGGGAATTCTGGAAATATCAATCAGCAAATCCCGGCCTGGGTGGAGCCCCCTCTCCAATTCAAGCATCAGATCAGTTCCTCCAGCAATAATCTTGGCTCTTTCACTGTTACCTTTTAACAACACTAAGGCATCGGCAACATTATTAACTGTGTGATACTCATTCCACATAATCCCTCACATCGAACGGTTATTAATTCCCGAATTTACTCTTTTGAATTGTTATTATTTCAGCCATAATGCTGATAGCTATCTCCTCCGGTGTTTCTGCTTGAATGTCTACCCCCATAGGAGAACGAACCTTTTGTATCCTGTCTGCAGATATTCCATTTTCCAATAATATGTTTTTTGTTTGTTCCCAGCGTCTTCGTGATCCAATAACACCAATATAGGCAGCATCTGTAGTAAGAAACACCGGCAAACCCTGCACATCGATGTCCAAACTTCTCGTCGTAAGCACAAGATAAAAATCACCATCAATCTTAATATGATCGAGAATCTCTGAAATCGGGAATGGCAAGAATTCATCTGCATCTGGATGAATCCCTGAGTTACACAGTTCAGCACGGTCATCCGAAACAATAACATGATTTCCCAACCAGGAAGCAAGATGGGCAACAGCCTTGCCAACATGTCCGCCGCCAATTATGAGAACAGTATTTTCTGGAACAATAGGCTCAATATACACTTCTAATTCCCCTCCACATACACCAGGATCCCCTTTTTTTGGATCGACCATACTATATTGCAATAATCTCGGTTTTCCTGTCTGAATTGCTTCCAGCGCCTCCGTGAGAACACGTTGTTCTAACTCCCCACCCCCAACCGTGCCGGTAAAATTTCCATCCGCATAAACAATCATTTTACTCCCCTGCTTGCGGGGTGTTGATCCACGGCTTTGGACGATGATACAGAAAGCACAAGACTTGCGGTTCCGCTCCAGGATTGCCACTTCTTGAAATAGGCTGTGTGATTTTTTGTTGGTTCCCATGCACACGCCTCTAAATCGATGGCTGGAGGTTTAGCTGCAATTCACGCCAAATTTTCTCCGGTGTAATTGGCAGTGAATCCATCTGGATTCCGCACGCATCCAGTATGGCATTTCCAACTGCAGGTGCAACACCATCCATTGGTATTTCGGCAACCGATTTAATACCAAATGGATGGGAAGGTTCAAAAGTTTCAACAAATATCACCCCTAATTCGGGCATTTCGTCAGCATGGAAGATATGATAATCAATCAAATCTGTTTCTCTGGCTTTTCCATACGCATCGTATTGCATCTCCTCGCAAACTGCATAACCCAGGGCTTGAGCCATACCACCCTCTATCTGGCCGGATGCAGTCGCAGGATTTATTATTTTCCCGGAATCTACAGCCATTAATAATTTTTCAACCCGTACCATGCCAGTTTGAATATCTACAATGACCTCCGCAAATTGAGCCGCAAAAGGCGGGGGCGAAACGGGGGAAACATATGACGCCACTGCCATAATTTGTTCCTGATCTTCGTGATGCAGCGAATCATGTCCAACCTGTGCGAGAGTAACATACGAACCATCAGGGGAGTATGCCCTGCCATTATCCAGAAAAATATCATCAGGACTAAATTCTTCCCTGCCTATTTGCCTATTTATTAATTTTGAGGCTCGAATACAAATTTTTCCTGCGACCAATTCGGCCGCTTTAATTACTGCAGTACCGGATACATAAGATGTACTGGATGCATAAGCACCTTTATCAAATGGGGTGAAATCCGTATCAGATGAATAAACAAGGATATCACTCACACTGGTACCAAGAACTTCTGCGGCCATTTGAGCAAGGACCGTATCCGATCCAGTACCGAGATCAGTCGCTCCAACCAATAGATTAAAGGAACCATCGTCATTCATTTTAATACTGGCTCCGCCCATGTCTAGATATGGAATTGCTGTACCTTGCATAACCGTGGCAATTCCAATACCCCGTCGAAGATAAGGTTTGCCCTCCACCCGATGCCAATCACTTGAGTGAAATTTATAGTCCCAATTTATCGATGCTTTCCCTTGTATGATGCATTGTTCCAATCCGACAGTTCGTATTACTTCAGGTTTTGGTTCCCTGCCTTCACTCCAGGAAGTGCTGAAAGGATGTACTTCCCCGGAGCGGATGGCATTTTTTAGTCGAAATTCAATGGGATCAAGGTTTAAAGCACGGGAAATTTTTTCCATGTGCCTCTCGACAGGCCAGTATCCCTGAGGAACTCCATAACCCCGGAATGCACCCGATGGAGGCAAATTTGTATACACAATATCTGAGTAAAAGCGGATATTTGGATTTTCCCTGTATTTTCCATCCCCAACATAAAGAGCCATTGATTTATGTCCGGTATTCCCTGCGACCGTCAAAGCATGACAGCCGTATGCACCTGTATCACTTAGACACTGCATTTCATTGGCTGTGATAGTTCCATCTATTTTTACACCGGTCTTCAGCCTGATCCGCATCGGATGCCGAGACCGGGCAGCAATAAACTCTTCCTCCCTTGAATACTCGAAACGAACAGGACGGCCCGTTGCAATCGTTAAATGGGCAGCAACATCTTCAATTAACACTTCCTGTTTTCCCCCAAACCCCCCTCCGATGCGCGGTTTAATCACCCGGATTCGCTTTACAGGGAGGTGAAGCACAGGTGCTAATATCCTCCTTACATGAAATGGGACCTGGGTGCTAGTTCGGATGACCAAACGACCATCTTCATCCCAATAAGTGATTACCACGTGGGGTTCGATATGCGCCTGCTGAACCTTTTGCACCTCATAATGTGATTCAAAAATCTTATCGGCCTCCTGAAATCCTTTTTCAATATCCCCTATATCAATGCGAATTTTTCCGGCTACATTGTATTTTGGATTCGAGGCATCAAAATTGACATATTCTGGCTCATCATGGATGATTACGGATCCAGGCAGTGATGATTTTGAAGGATCAAGAATGGGAGGCAATATATCATAATCCACCCTGATTGCATTGACAGCCTGTGAAAAATTACT
>Ga0209254_10002214_pt1 | contig 17624 bp, 26 predicted proteins | sample FrelakmetDIP11DI_FD_187148 | JGI IMG/M metagenome (GOLD analysis project Ga0209254, IMG submission 187148) | Freshwater lake sediment microbial communities from the University of Notre Dame, USA, for methane emissions studies - DIP11 DI (SPAdes)... | ecosystem: Environmental > Aquatic >... | reverse complement strand
AGGCCCGATCCGGTGCATATCACACGCAATACAGATACATGCACCTCATGCGGCCTCTGTTCTGTAAGCTGTCCCCAGGGTATTGACGTCTCTTCAATGGAGAAGGTGACACATACTGACTGTAATCTGTGCGGCGACTGTCTGCATGCCTGCCCCGAAAAGGATACCCTGCAAATCAACAGGAGGAATATGAAATGGCTCCCGGCAGCTGTCCTGGGAGCCCTGATAATACTCGGCATAACTGCAGGGACGCTGTTTGAACTGCCTACAATAAACCAGAGGTGGGGTACGCCTGAACAGGTTGAAAGTGCAGGTCTCTTTGAGATAAGCGGACTGAAGAATATAAAATGCTTCGGCAGCTCAACCGCCTTTGCCAACCAGATGCGGCAGGTGGAAGGTGTTTACGGTGTATCGACATACGTGGCCAGCCATACGGTTCACATCCTGTATGACACAACAATGTATGATGATGTGAAGCTGCAGGAACTTCTTTTCGTACCGGTAAAGAAGACTATCGAACCTGTGGCTGCTGAGGTAAATGAGGTAGCATTCTATACCATTGCAATTGATAAGTTCTTTGATCCCCTCGACGCAATTTATCTGCAGCACCTTCTTGACCAGGAGACTGATGCATGCGGTTATCAAAGCGATTTTGCCTGCCCGGTGATTATACGCATATATTTCCCGTCAGGCAGTGAACCCGACAGGGAGACGCTTACACGGGTGATAGAATCGAAGAAGCTCAGCTTCAGCTCAGGTGGCAATGAATTCAATGTCAGACTGCCTTACAGGGTCGTCACCTTTAGTGAACCGGCTGTGAAGATTTCCAGGCAGGAGTATATCCGGCAGATGTTTAAACCCACCTCCTCCATGTTTAACGGCTTTTCCGGTTACGCTCCTGACGCGTTGAGCGGTTATGTCCTTCCTGTGGGATCAAATGCCGAATATAAGGACAGGTACAACTACCTCATCAGCCATCTCTCTAATGACAAGGGTGTGGTAGGGTTTGAGACATTGCTGGGGCAGGATGACGAGGAGCTCGCAATGGTTTGGTACGTTGATTCGCTGACTACGCCGGAGAATATTTTCGGCTACCTGAATACTGACACTCTGCTGTTCCATTATTCCGACGGTCGCACCGGCAAGATGGCAAATCCCTTCATCTTTTCGGAGCCGGGGTTGGTAAAAGATCCCGGAGTGGTAAAATAGAGGAATTGAGATGTTTGTGTCATTTACCTCCGCCCGGCAGGGGAGGCGCAGAGATCTGTTTATACATAACTAGCGACGCCCGGATCGGGCGTCGCTGCAGTCTGTAAATATAAGATTTTTGGATACTATTCCTCTTCCTCTTCTCCGGCGTATGCTTTGATGACGGCATCCTGAACCTCACCAGGCACCTGGGTGTACTCGGCAAACTTCATCGAGAACATTGCACGGCCTCCGGTGAGGGAACTTAACGCGGTGGAATACCTGTTCATCTCGGCAAGGGGAACTTTAGCCTTAATGATCTCAAAGCCTTTTTCACTTGCCATGCCAAGCACCAGGCCGCGACGGCCCTGAAGATCGCTGATGACATCACCCATGCGGTCACCGGGAACCATGATCTCAACATCATAGACCGGCTCAAGGATCTTCGGGCTGGCGTTCTTGAAGGCAGTGCTGAAGGCATTTCGTCCTGCCAGACGGAACGATATTTCATTGGAGTCAACAGGGTGCATCTTGCCGTCATAGACATAGACCCTGATATCACGGGCATAAGAACCGGTGAGCGGACCAACCTCCATTTTTTCCATGATGCCTTTCAGTATGGCCGGCATGAAACGGGCGTCAATGGATCCGCCGACGATGCAGTTCATGTAAATGAGCTTGCCTCCCCAGGGAAGGTCGATCTCCTGCTTGTCACGGTTAGCCAGCTTGACCTCCTTGCCGGCAATCTTCATCATCGACTTGGCCTCGGAACCCTCTTCAAAAGGCTCGATGATCATGTGCACCTCACCGAACTGGCCGGCGCCGCCCGACTGCTTCTTGTGCCTGTAGTCAGCCTGTGAGGATTTGGTGATTGTCTCACGGTAGGGGATCTTGGGCGCAATATACTGTGTCTCTATCTTGTACAGGTTGTCAAGATGCCATTTCAGGATATTGAGGTGATATTCACCCTGACCATGGATAATGATCTGTTTCAGTTCCTTGGAGTACTCCACAATAATTGTCGGATCTTCCTGGTGCATACGGTTGAGTACTTCACCCATTTTCTCCTCATCGCTCTCACTTACAGGTTTGATGGCAGTGCGGTACTTCGGGGCCGGAAACATCATAGGTTCAAAGGTCCAGTCGTTGCCCGGTGCATTCAGCGTATGGTTGGTTTTTGTGTTCTTAAGCTTGACGAATCCGCCGATGTCGCCTGCCTGTATCTCGGGGACACGCGTGCGGTTCTTGCCTGCACAGATAAAGATCTGGGACAGTCGTTCCTTTGTTCCGTTGCTTGTATTGATGACATCAAGGTTCTCGGTGATCTTGCCTGACATTACCCTGAAATAGTTGACCTCGCCTATGTGCTCCTCAACGGTTGTCTTGAAGACGAACACCGATGCCGGACCGGAGACAGAGCATTTAACCTCGGCGCCCTTCGAGTTTTTCGGGGCAGGCAACTCAGATGGAGACGGAGCTGCAAAGGCAATGAAGTCAAGCAGCCTGTCAACACCGATATTTCCTTTTGACGATACGCAGAAGACCGGGAAAATGCCTCTCTTCAGCAATCCTGCCCGCATACCTCTATTGATTTCCTCTTCAGTAAGTTTATCGTTTGCAAAAAAGAGCTCCATCAGTGATTCATCGCTCTCTGCAACCTTTTCTGTGAGAGATGCATGCAGCTCTTCTGCTCTAGCTTTATGGTCAGCCGGTATGTCAAGGACCTCGGCTTTGCCGCCGTCTTTGCCGTAACGCAGCATCTTCATGCTGATGACATCAACTATTGTGTTGAAGCCGAGACCCTCATTGACCGGGAACTGTGCAACGGTAACATTGTTGCCGAAACGATCATGAAGCATCTCGATTGATTTCTCAAAGTTGGCCTTTTCATGGTCAAGACCGTTCACTGAGAAGATGAGCGGTTTGTGGAACTTGTCGGCATGCCTGAAATGGATCTCAGTGCCCACCTCAACGCCATTCTGGACATTGATGGCAAGCAAAACGGTATCAGCAGCATACATCGAAGAGATAACACCGCCTGAAAAGTCATCCAGCCCCGGAGTATCAATAATATTTATTTTTTTGTCCCTTACCTCCGTGTACAGAACCGCGGAAAAAATAGAGTTACGGTTTTCCTGTTCTATCGGCTTATAGTCGGATACAGTGTTTTTTGCTTCTACGGTACCCCGTCTCTCGATGACACCACCATTGAAAAGCATTGCTTCTGCGAGTGTTGTCTTACCTGAGCCTGAGTTACCAAGCAGAGCAATGTTCCTGATGTGGTCGGTTGTGTATGTCTTCATCTGCGGCTTGTTATTATATTATATATGTATATACGTCTCGGTGGGAGCGCAAAAATAACAATTTTCCAAAAGAGTACATAAAAGTTGCCTTTGTTTGAAAAATATTTATTTACTTTGCAGCGGTTTTTTGAAAAACAGGAGTACCGGTCTCTCTTTCCAAGCGTAAGTTTACAAAAGAGATCCAGAAGAGAGGTCGGGAAGAAAATCCTGTAATTAACTTACAAACCATAAGTTACATCTTCAGAAAACTTTGCCCTGTGGCACTGTGGCGGCTTTTTGCCGCTGCAATGATTAGGGTAATTTACGTGAATTTCAGGCAGTGCATAACTGCATTTTGAGAGATATAATATAATTATTGCAGATCAAACTTTTAAAAGGAAATTAATTAAAAAAGAATTATGCCAACAATTCAGCAGTTAGTTAGAAAAGGCCGCAAAAAGCTGGTTGACAAGAGCAAGGCACCTGCCCTTGATTCATGCCCGCAGCGCAGGGGAGTATGTGTCCGTGTATATACTACCACGCCAAAGAAACCTAACTCAGCCATGAGAAAAGTTGCCAGGGTAAGGCTTACAAACCAGAAAGAGGTCAACGCCTATATTCCGGGTGAAGGACATAACCTGCAGGAGCACTCTATAGTACTTATCAGGGGCGGCAGGGTAAAAGACCTCCCCGGTGTCCGTTATCACCTTGTCCGTGGCGCTCTTGACACCTCAGGCGTAGATGGCCGTATGCAGAGAAGATCAAAATACGGAACAAAAAGACCAAAGAAGTAACAGTTAAAGGATTCACAATATGAGAAAGGCTAAACCAAAGAAGAGGATCCTATTACCGGACCCGAAATTCAACGATCCTTACGTTACCCGGTTCATCAATAATCTGATGTTCAGTGGTAAGAAGACCGTTGCCTTCAGGATTTTTTACGACTCGCTTGATATAGTGGGTGACAAGATGAAGAGCACTGAGAAGTCTCCGCTGGAGATCTGGAAGCAGGCTCTTGACAATATCACTCCTCATGTTGAGGTAAAAAGCCGCAGGGTAGGCGGTGCCACATTCCAGGTACCCCTGGAGATACGGCCTGACCGCAAAGTCAGCGTGAGCATGAAAAACCTCATTTTGTTCGCCCGCAAGCGTACCGGTCACAGCATGGCCGAGAAACTTGCTGCCGAGGTGATGGCTGCCTATAACAACGAAGGCGGAGCCTATAAGAAGAAAGAGGATACTCACCGTATGGCCGAGGCCAACAAGGCCTTCGCTCACTTCAGATTCTGATCGGGCCGGAAACGTGGGGAACAACCAGCAGTTAAAGATGAGTAACGATCTCAGATATACCAGGAATATTGGCATTATGGCCCATATAGATGCCGGGAAGACAACTACTTCCGAGCGCATTCTGTATTATACGGGTCGTGTCCATCGTATCGGCGAAGTCGATAGCGGAAATGCCACTATGGACTGGATGGTGCAGGAACAGGAGAGAGGGATCACCATCACATCTGCTGCAACAACAACTTTCTGGAAATACAGCGACGAGCTTTACAAGATCAATCTTATTGACACCCCGGGTCATGTCGACTTCACCGTTGAGGTTGAGAGATCGCTGAGGGTACTTGACGGTGCCGTTGCTGTCTTCTGCGCCGTGGGAGGTGTTGAACCGCAGTCGGAGACCGTCTGGAGGCAGGCAGACAAGTACAAGGTACCGCGCCTGGCCTTCGTGAACAAGATGGACCGCTCCGGCGCAGACTTTCATGGCGTGGTTCAGCAGATGATCGATAGGCTTGGAGCGCACCCGGTACCCGTTCAGATACCAATAGGCTCTGAAGATAAATTCATCGGGCTCATCGACCTGCTTGAGATGAAAGCAATCATGTTCGAGGATAGCGAAGATCCCCTGGTCAACTTCACAGTGCAGGAAATACCTGACGACATGATCGAGGAGGCTGAGGAGTGGAGAATGAAGCTGATAGAGGCATGTGCCGAAATGGATGACTCCATCCTTGAGCGTTACCTCGGAGATCATGCAAGCATAACGGAAGAAGAGCTGATAACCGTGTTGCGCCGTGAAACCATTGATGGCGTGATAGTCCCTGTCTTCTGCGGTGCAGCATTCAAGAACAAAGGCGTGCAGCGTCTGCTTAACGGCGTTGTGGCATACCTGCCATCACCTGTAGACGTGGGTGCCGTTAAAGGCAAAGACCCCCGTGATGACAAGGAGATCACCCGCCAGCCCGTTGCTGATGAGCCATTCGCAGCCCTGGCCTTTAAGATTGCCACCGATCCGTACGTCGGACGGCTGGTCTTCATGAGGGTCTATTCAGGCACAATCAATGCGGGTGACACCGTACTGAATATCAGAACCGGCAAACGGGAGAGGATCAACCGCCTGTTCCAGATGCATGCAAACAAACAGAACCCTGTCGATAGCGTCTCCGCAGGAGATATATGCGCCGGAGTAGGGTTCAAGGATCTTAAGACAGGCGATACTCTCTGTGCCATTCACAAACCGATAGTCTTGGAATCAATGGTGTTCCCGGAACCGGTTATAGGGATAGCCATTGAACCTAAGACACAGGCTGATATCGACAAGCTGGGAATGGCGCTCGGCAAACTTGCTGAGGAGGATCCAACTTTCCAGGTCAGGACTGATCCTGACAGTGGACAGACTTTAATAAGCGGCATGGGAGAACTTCACCTTGAAATTCTTGTCGACCGCCTTAAGAGAGAATTTGGTGTTGAATGCAACCAGGGGAGACCACAGGTTGCATACAAGGAGGCAATCACTGCATCATACAATCACAGGGAGTTATTCAAGAAACAGACAGGCGGCAGAGGCAAGTTCGCGGATATTTCCGTTGAGCTTATGCCTGCCGAGGACGGTGTTCCCGGTCTGACCTTTGTGAATGAAATCAAGGGAGGCAGGGTGCCCCGGGAATATATCCCGGCTGTGGAGAAAGGATTCCGCGAGGCTATGCAGAACGGCCCTATGGCCGGCTTCCCCCTTGAGAGCCTCAAGGTTGTCCTCAAGGACGGTTCGTACCATCCGGTTGACTCCGATTTGCTTTCGTTTGAGATAGCAGCAAGACAGGCATTCCGCCATGCGGCATCAAAATGCCAGCCTGTGCTTCTTGAACCGATAATGTCTGCCGAAGTGGTCACCCCCGAAGAATACGTGGGCGACGTGGTAGGGGACTTTAACAAGCGCAGGGGCAAGGTGGAAGGTATGGAATCGAAAGCAGGTGCAAGGGTCATAAAAGCAAAAGTACCTCTGGCAGAAAACTTCGGATATGTTACAGTACTTCGTACCCTTACCTCGGGAAGAGCAACATCAACAATGGAGTTCTCCCATTTTGAACAGGTGCCTGCAGAATTATCGAAGAAAATTATTGAAGTAACAACAGGAAAAATTCTTTAAAGATGAGTCAGAAAATCCGCATCAAACTCAAGTCTTATGATCATAACCTCGTCGATAAATCGGCAGAGAAGATTGTTAAGACAGTGAAATCGACGGGTGCTGTCGTAAGCGGTCCTATCCCGCTGCCCACCCATAAGAAAATTTATACGGTACTCCGTTCACCGTTCGTAAACAAAAAGGCAAGAGAGCAGTTCGAACTGTCTTCATACAAGCGCCTGCTTGATATTTACAGCTCGACACCAAAAACCATTGATGCTCTTATGAAGCTTGAGCTGCCGAGCGGGGTCGAAGTTGAAATCAAGGTGTGAAACCGCTAAAATACTGAATTATGCAGGGATTAATAGGAAAAAAAGTTGGGATGACAACTGTTTTCGATGAAAACGGAAAGAGCCTCCCATGTACAGTCCTGGAAGTAGGCCCGTGTGTTGTATCACAGGTCAAGACCAAAGAGACTGACGGATATTCAGCATTGCAGCTCAGCTTTGACGATAAGAAGGAAAAGGCAAGCAACAAGGCTGAGATAGGACATTACAAACAGGCCGGCACGGCACCCAAGAGGAAAGCCGCTGAGTTCGCCGGGTTCGAAGAAGGAAAATATAAGAGAGGAGATGTCATCACCGTGGATCTCTTCAATAATGATATCTACCTTGATGTCAGAGGATGGACCAAGGGCAAGGGTTTCCAGGGTGTTATCAAGCGTCATGGCTTCGGCGGTGTGGGCGGAACAACCCACGGCCAGCATGACAGGCTCAGGGCTCCGGGTTCAGTGGGCGCCTCATCATGGCCCTCAAGGGTTATGCGCGGAATGCGTATGGCAGGCCGTACGGGAGGAAGACAACAGGAAACGGAACTGAGGGTCGTTAAAATCTTCCCCGAATCAAACCTGCTGCTTGTCAAGGGAGCCGTCCCCGGTCCTAAAGGTGGTTACGTAATAATAACAAAGTGATGGAAGTTGCAGTAATAAACATAGAGGGTAAAGAGACCGGAAGAAAAGTCAATCTCAATGACACCATCTTCGGCATCGAACCAAACGATCATGCGATCTACCTTGATACCAAACAGTTTCTTGCCAACAAAAGACAAGGTACTGCCAAGTCAAAGGAACGCAATGAGATCATGGGCAGCACGCGCAAGCTCAAGAGACAGAAAGGCACCGGAACAGCCCGTTTCGGCAGCATTAAGAACCCTGAATTCCGTGGCGGCGGACGAATATTCGGCCCCAGACCAAGATTCTACGGGTTCAAACTCAATAAGAAGGTAAAACAGCTTGCAAGAAAATCAGCACTGTCTTACAAGGCAAAAGAGAACAAAATTATCATTCTTGAGGACTTTTCATTTGAAGCTCCGAAGACGTCAGAAATGGCGGGTATGAGCATAAACCTCAACATAATGAATAAAAAATCCCTATTTGTTTTACCGGAAGAAAATAAAAACATATATTTGTCATCTCGAAATTTACAGGGAGTTGAAGTTGTAACCATCAGTGATTTAAATACTTACAACATTATGAAGGCTTCAACTCTTGTGTTGACCGAGAGCGCAGTTGATGTTTTGCAGTCAACTTTTTAAAACCAGGGAATTGAGATATGGAAATATTACTTAAACCCATAGTGACCGAGAAAATGACCAGTCAGGGCGAAAAGTTCAACCGGTATGGTTTTCTGGTATCACGTAAAGCTAACAAGCTGCAGATAAGAAAAGCAGTTGAAGAGCTTTATGGCGTGAACGTTGAAACGGTGAACACCATTAACTATGGTGGCAAGACCAAGTCGCGTTACACCAAATCTGGTGTAATGGCCGGCCGGACAGCAGCTACAAAGAAAGCTATTGTCACGCTCGCCAAGGGGGAGACGATTGATTTTTACAGCAACATTTAACAGAATATGGCAGTCAGAAAGATCAAACCTGTAACACCAGGACAAAGACATAAGGTCGCGAGCTCCTTCGAGGAGATTACTCGTGACGTGCCGGAGAAATCCTTGCTCGCACCGCTGAGTAAGACAGGAGGAAGGAACGTTAACGGCAGGCGGACTATGAGGTACATTGGCGGTGGCCATAAAAGGATGTACCGTGTGATTGATTTTCAGAGGACCAAGGATGGTGTAGCCGCTAATGTAACATCAGTTGAATATGATCCTAACCGTTCGGCCAGGATCGCTCTTCTCACCTACGCTGACGGCGAGAAGACATATATTATCGCTCCCAATGGCCTGAAGGTCGGGCAGACGGTTATGTCAGGCAAGACAGCCACCCCCGAAATCGGGAACACGCTGTTCCTGGCAGACATTCCGCTCGGAACGATAGTGCATAATATTGAGCTCAAGCCCGGTAAGGGTGCAGCTATGGCCCGCAGCGCCGGGACCTTTGCACAGCTTGCAGCACGTGAAGGCAAGTATGCCATTATGAAGCTCCCTTCAGGGGAGACCAGGATGGTGCTTATCACCTGCCGTGCTACCATTGGTACTGTTTCAAATGCTGATCATTCCCAGGAAAGGTCAGGTAAAGCCGGCCGTAAGCGCTGGCTGGGTCGCAGGCCAAGAACCAGGGGTGTTGCAATGAACCCCGTGGATCACCCCATGGGTGGAGGCGAAGGCAAGGCATCCGGTGGTCACCCGCGCTCACGCAACGGCATGCCTGCCAAAGGCTTCAAGACCAGAAGCCGTACCAAGTATTCGAACAAGCATATTATTGAAAGAAGGAAAAAATAACTGATACGATGAGCAGATCTATTAAAAAGGGCCCCTTCATCGATCTCCACCTGGGCAAAAAGGTGGACACAATGAATGATAGCGGAAAGAAGACAGTGATCAAAACATGGTCAAGAAGATCAGTTATTTCTCCTGACTTTGTCGGTCATACGCTGGCAGTACATAACGGAAACAAATTCATACCTGTTTACATTACCGAGAACATGGTTGGTCATAAGCTGGGTGAGTTTGCCCCTACCCGCACCTTCCGCGGTCATGGCGGGAAACAGAAATAAGGTAATGTATCTTAATAACTGAAAAACTATCAGAAATGGGTGCAAGAAAAAGAATAAGCGCCGGCATCAGGAAGGAAGCCGCAAAAGAGAGGACCAGAGCCGTTCTGCGTAATGTCCCTACCTCCCCGCGCAAGATGAGGCTGGTAACTGACATGATCAGGGGACAGGAGGTCAACAGGGCCCTTGATATCCTTAAGTTCAGTACCAAGGAAAGTTCACGCAGGGTGGAAAAACTTCTTCTCTCGGCCATAGCCAACTGGCAGGCAAAGAATGAAGGTAGCCGCCTTGAGGACAGCAACCTGTATGTCAAGGAAGTACAGGTCGACGGTGGCCGCATCCTGCGCAGGATACAGACTGCGCCCCAGGGAAGGGCATACCGGATCCGCAAGAGATCAAACCATATAACCCTTGAGCTGGGTAGCAGGAAACAGGAAGTTGAAAAAATTTCAGAGTAAAAAATGGGACAAAAAGTTAATCCGATAGGCAACAGAGTAGGAATCATCAAAGGATGGGATTCCAACTGGTATGGTGGAAGTGACTTCTCAAGCAAGCTTGTTGAAGATACCAAAATCAGGGAATACCTGAATGCCAGGCTCGCAAAAGCCAGTCTTTCAAAGATTGTCATTGAACGCACACTTAAGCTCATCACCGTCACGGTCAATACAGCACGTCCCGGTATTATTATCGGAAAGGGTGGCCAGGAGGTTGACAAACTGAAGGAAGAGCTCAAGAAGATCACCAAGAAAGAGGTTCAGATAAACATCTTCGAGGTGAAGCGTCCGGAGCTTGACGCCGCTATCGTTGCCGGTAATATCGCACGCCAGGTGGAGGGCAAGATATCATACCGCCGCGCTATCAAGATGTCTATTGCTTCTACGATGCGCATGGGCGCCGAAGGTATCAAGGTTGTGATATCAGGCAGGCTCGGCGGAGCTGAAATGGCCCGTAGTGAGACATATAAGGACGGAAGAATTCCGCTTCATACCTTCCGTGCAGATATTGACTACGCACTGGGCGAAGCCCTGACAAAAGTAGGTCTGATCGGTATAAAGGTATGGATATGCAACGGAGAAGTCTACGGCAAGCGGGACCTCAGCCCCAACATCGGCGCAAAGAACGCCAAGGGTGGCAAGGCTCCGGCAGGAGGCTTCAGGAAAAAGAGCGGAAACAAGAGAGATAACCGCGACAGGTAAAAAATATATAATACAGTTAAGCGATGTTACAACCGAAGAAGACCAAATTCAGGAGGAGCCAGAAGGGCATGATGAAAGGTAATGCCCAGAGGGGAAACCAGCTGGCATTCGGATCATTTGGCATCAAAATCCTTGAGGAGGCATGGCTCACAGGCCGTCAGCTGGAGGCTGCACGCCAGGCTGTCACCCGTCATATGAAACGTGAAGGACAGATCTGGATCCGCGTCTTCCCTGACAAACCCATAACAAAGAAACCTGCTGAGGTGCGTATGGGTAAAGGTAAAGGTGCCCCTGAAGGATTCGTTGTCCCTGTTACACCGGGACGAATAGTCATTGAAGCTGAAGGTGTTCCCTTCCTCGTGGCCAAAGAAGCACTGCGCCTCGGAGCACAGAAACTTCCCGTTGCCACCAGGTTCGTGGTGCGCCGTGATTACATCCAGGAATAAAACATAAGAGTGATGAAGAGTTCAGAGATAAAAGAATTAAGCAACCAGGAGCTTCTCGAACATATTGACAACGAGAAGAGCGGTCTCGTGCGCATGAAATTAAACCACGCGATCTCACCGCTTGAAAATCCCCAGAAGATCAAGGAGAGCAGGAAGACAATTGCCAGGCTCATGACAGAGAAGCACAAGAGAGTGATGAATGAGAAAACAAAATAGCCGTTATCAGCATGGAAGAAAGGAATCTTAGAAAAGAACGTACAGGTGTTGTCGTCAGCAGCAAGATGGAAAAATCCATTGTTGTTGCCATCAGGAGAAAGGTAAAACACCCCATATATGGCAAGTTCGTCAACAAAACGACAAAGCTGATGGCTCATGATGAAGAGAACAATGCTAAGATAGGCGATACGGTGCGCATAGCAGAGACCAGGCCTCTCAGCAAAAACAAATCCTGGAGATTGGTTGAAATAATTGAAAGAGCTAAGTAATTATGATACAGCAGGAAAGCAGGTTGACCGTTGCCGACAACACAGGTGCCAAAGAGGTACTTTGCATCAGGGTTCTCGGCGGAAGCAAGAGAAGGTATGCAAGCGTGGGTGACAAAATCGTTGTCTCCGTGAAGAGTGCTCTGCCATCCGGTGAAGCAAAGAAAGGTACAGTGAGCAGGGCAGTTGTGGTAAGAACAACGAAAGAGATACGCCGCGCTGACGGTTCCTATATCCGCTTTGATGACAATGCAGTTGTTTTGCTGACCAACACAGATGAGGTTCGCGGAACACGCATCTTCGGCCCCGTCGCCAGGGAACTGCGCGACAAGTACATGAAGATCGTTTCACTTGCACCTGAAGTGTTATAATTTTTTAAACTGACACCCGATGCAGAAGAAATTACACATCAAAAAAGGAGACTCAGTGACCGTCATTACCGGTGAGTCCAAAGGCCAGAAGGGTCGCGTCCTTGAAGTTGACAGGGATAAGAACAAGGCACTGGTAGAAGGAGTTAACATGGTATCAAAGCATACCAAACCCAACGCCAAGGCCCCGCAGGGCGGCATTCTTAAAAAAGAAGCCCCCATTCATCTTTCCAACCTCATGGTGGTAGACCCCACAAGCGGCAAACCGACACGCATTGGCCGCAGACTGAATGATAAGAACAAACTAGTGCGCTATTCAAAAAAATCAGGAGAGGAGATCAAGTAATGTACACGCCTGCATTAAAGACCAAGTATAAGAAAGAGATCACACCTGCACTGATGAAACAGTTTAACTATAAAACTGTGATGCAGGTGCCGAAGCTCGAAAAGATAGTTATCAGCCAGGGACTGGGACAGGCTATTGCCGACAAGAAGATCCTTGAGATGGGACTCAAAGAGGTGACTGATATAGCCGGACAGAAGGCTATTCAGACAGTTTCAAAGAAGGATATCTCAAACTTCAAACTGAGAAAGGCAATGCCCATCGGTGTCATGGTTACACTGCGCAAAGACAAGATGTATGAGTTTCTCGAGAGACTCATCTCCGTTGCCCTGCCGCGCATCCGCGACTTCAAGGGCGTAAGTGCAAAGCTCGATGGCCGCGGAAACTATACCCTGGGTATCACTGAACAGATCATCTTCCCCGAGATTGATATTGACAAGATTGCCAAGATCATGGGACTGCAGATGACCTTTGTGACAGACGCCGGGAGCGACGAAGAGGCGTTTGCCCTTCTTAAAGAATTTGGAATTCCTTTTAAAAACAAGTAAACAGATCGGAATATGGCTAAGGAATCAATGAAAGCCCGTGAGGTCAAACGTGCAAAACTTGTGCAGAGGTATGCAGCTAAAAGAGCTGCGCTGAAAGCTGACGGCAATTTTATTGCCATGGCCCAGCTGCCTCGTAACTCAAGCTCAATCAGACTGCGCAACAGATGCAAGCTGACCGGAAGACCAAGAGGCTACATGAGACAGTTTGGCGTCAGCAGAATAACCTTCAGGGAGATGGCTTCAAAAGGCCTTATACCAGGCGTTAGAAAAGCAAGCTGGTAACCACACCGACAGAGTAATAAACAATTAATCAGAATACAAAATGACAGATCCGATAGCAGATTTTCTTACCAGAGTAAGAAATGCCATGAAAGCTGGACATAAAGTTGTTGAGACACCGGCCTGCGGTCTGACAAAGGACATCACAAGGATACTCTTCGAAAAAGGATATATCCTCAGCTATAAGTTCATTGATGATGATCTGCAGGGTAAGATAAAAATCGCTCTGAAGTACCATCCTAAGACCAAGCTGCCGGCTATCAAGTCGATACAGAGAGTGAGCCGTCCCGGACTCAGAAAGTACGCAGGTGTTGATGAACTCCCCAGGGTCCTGAACGGACTGGGCATTTCAATCCTTTCAACCTCCAGGGGTCTTATGACCGAGAAAGAGGCTATGAAAGAAAATGTCGGGGGAGAAGTTATATGTTATGTTTACTAAACAGGAGGAGATTAAATGTCACGAATAGGAAAATTACCTGTAAACCTGCCATCAGGCGTCACCATATCTGTGGATGACACTAACGTGGTCAGTGTTAAAGGCCCCCTGGGAACATTGTCACAGAAGGTTGATAGTGACATCAGGGTGGAGGTTGAGAATAACGAGATCATTCTTTCAAGACCTAATGAAGAGAAGCGCCTTAAGTCGCTTCATGGCCTCTACAGAGCCCTTATTGATAATATGGTCGTAGGCGTTTCAAAAGGCTACAGGAAGGATCTCGAGCTCGTTGGAGTTGGCTACCGCGCTGAAGCAAACGGTCAGCGCCTTGAGATGAGCCTCGGCTATTCACATGAAATTGTCATGGAACTGCCGAAGGAAGTCAGGGTTGAGACAAAAACTGAAAAGAGAAGTAATCCGGTCATTACCCTTTCAAGCATCGACAAGCAGCTCATTGGCCATATCGCAGCAAAGATCAGATCTTTGCGCCCGCCTGAGCCTTATAAAGGCAAGGGTATTAAATTCGTGGGTGAACAGCTCAGGAGAAAAGCCGGTAAATCGGCTGGTGTGTAACATGATTAAAGATTGAAGTCATGGCCTTATCAAAGACAGAAAAAAGAGTAAAGATTAAACTGAGGATCCGCAAGAGGATCAAGGGAACCCCCGAAAAACCAAGAATTTCGGTGTATCGCAGCAATAAGCAGATATATGTCCAGGCAGTCGACGACGTCAATGGCCTGACATTGGCTTCTGCATGCTCGAAGGAAAAGGAGATAGCTTCCGCAACGGGTAAAAAGAAGAGTGAGGTGGCAGCCCTGGTTGGCAAGCACTTCGCTGCTGTCTGCAAAGAGAAAGGCATCGAAAGCGTTGTCTTTGACAGGAGCGGTTACCAGTATCACGGCAGAGTGAAATCATTAGCTGACGGAGCTCGCGAAGGCGGCTTAAAATTCTAATCAGATGGCATACGGAATAAAGAGAATAAAAAACAGCGATCTTGAACTTACCGACAGACTGGTAAGCATCAACAGGGTTACTAAAGTAACCAAGGGCGGACGTACATTCAGCTTCTCGGCTATCGTCGTTGTCGGCGATGAGAAAGGTATTGTCGGCCACGGCCTGGGTAAGGCAAGTGAAGTGACAACTGCCATTGCAAAAGGAATTGAAGACGCCAAGAAAAACCTTATAAAGGTCCCGGTGCACAAAGGCACCATACCTCATGAACAGTATGGCAAGTTTGGCGGAGCATATGTATTTATCAAGCCTGCTACTGAGGGAACAGGTGTAAAAGCCGGTGGTGCTATGCGAGCCGTGCTTGAGAGCGTGGGAGTGAAGAACGTGCTTGCCAAATCAAAAGGCTCATCAAACCCCCATAACCTTGTAAAAGCCACGATAGCTGCATTGCTTGAACTGCGCGATGCAAGCGCAGTGGCCGATAACAGGGGCGTTGCGTTGGAGAAAGTGTTTAACGGTTAGAAATAGTTCAGTTATGGCAAAAATAAGGATAACCCAGTTCAAAAGCGGGATAGGACAACCCGAAAGGCAGAAGAGGATACTCATTGCCCTGGGTATAAAAAAAATGCATCAGACTGTTGAACACGAAGCCACACCGCAGATAATGGGTATGGTCAATAAGTTGAAGCACCTGGTGAAGGTCGAGAACATTTAAGGTAATAACAGCATTATATATTTCGCTATGGATTTGAGTAATTTAAAACCTGCCAAGGGATCGATCAAGAGAGATAAGCGCATAGGTCGTGGTGAGGGTTCGGGCCACGGTGGCACGTCAACACGCGGTCATAAGGGCGCCAAGTCACGCTCGGGATACAGCAAAAAGATCGGCTTTGAAGGCGGCCAGATGCCCCTCCAGAGAAGAGTACCAAAGTCCGGCTTTAAAAATATCAACCGCATCGAGTACAAAGGCATCAACCTGAGCACTCTTGAGGAACTGGCAACAAGACTGAAAACTGATCGTATCGATTTTCAGACAATGATGACATCCGGTCTGATCAACAAAAACAGCCTGGTAAAGATCCTGGGTAACGGCACCCTCACACACAAACTTGAGGTACATGCCCATGCATTCAGCAAATCAGCCCAGGCAGCAATTGAAGCTAATCAGGGAACCGCAGTTAAACTGTAAGGAATGAAATTTATACAGACAATAAAAAATATCTTCAAGATAGAGGATCTGAGAGCAAGGATCGTTTATACCCTGATTATTGTAGCCCTTTATCGTCTGGGGAAATATATCACCTTGCCCGGTGTAGACCCTTCAATGCTTGAAGGATTGCGCAGTCAGACTTCCTCGGGAATCATGGGGCTGCTGGATATGTTTTCAGGTGGAGCTTTTTCGCAGGCATCCATCTTTGCCCTTGGTATAATGCCTTATATATCAGCCTCCATCGTCATCCAGCTGCTGGGAATCGTTTTTCCATATTTCCAGAAGATGCAGAAGGAGGGAGAAAGCGGCAGGCGGAAGCTGAACCAGTATACAAGGTACCTCACGGTTATCATACTCGCCCTCCAGGCGCCTACCTATCTTGCCAACCTGCACGCTGTACTTCCTGCAGAAGCATTTGTGCTCCAGGGTACATTCTTTACTCTTTCCTCGGTGATCATCCTCACAGCCGGTACGATATTCGTAATGTGGCTCGGTGAAAGAATAACCGACAAGGGTATCGGCAACGGCATCTCGCTTATAATCATGGTGGGTATTATTGCACGATTCCCTGTAGCATTCATCTTCGAAGCAGGAACACGTATCAACGGCTCCGGCGGACTTGTAGCTCTCCTGATGGAACTGGTGTTCCTTTTTGCAGTCATCCTGGCTTCAATACTTCTTGTACAGGGCACACGGCGCATTCCTGTTCAGTATGCACGACGCATTGTCGGCAACAAACAGTACGGCGGAGTTCGTCAGTATATACCCCTCAAGGTCAACGCAGCCGGTGTGATGCCTATCATCTTTGCGCAGGCCATCATGATGCTGCCGGTCATCCTGGCAGGATTCAGGGAGACAGGTTCAGGTTTTGTCGTTGCGTTTTCAAATATGTACGGTTTCTGGTATAACCTGGTGACCGCCATCCTGATAATAGTCTTCACCTACTTCTACACCGCAGTTACAATTAACCCGGTGCAGATGGCTGAAGATATGAAGAAAAACGGTGGTTTTGTTCCCGGTATCAAACCCGGACGCAAGACCGTCGAGTTTATTGATACAATCATGTCGCGTATTACACTGCCGGGATCGATATTCCTGGCAATAATAGCGATCATGCCGGCCTTTGCCGTTAACTTCAGTGTGAGCGGGGAATTTGCACAGTTCTTCGGAGGCACATCACTGCTTATCCTTGTGGGCGTTGTGCTTGACACCCTGCAGCAGATCGAAAGCCATCTGCTGATGCGCCACTATGACGGTCTCATGAAGTCAGGCCGCGTTAAGGGCAGGACCGGAGCCGCAACGGCTATTTAACAGGTTTACGTTCTTTGATGATTTATATTAAGACGGATGCAGAAGTAGAGTTAATGAGAGCAAGCAACATGCTGGTCTCAAAGACTCTTGCGGAAGTAGCCGGACATATCAGGGTGGGAGTAACCACCCTGCAGCTTGACACCATCGCTGAAACATTTATCCGCGATCACGGAG
>Ga0209254_10002213_pt1 | contig 17627 bp, 15 predicted proteins | sample FrelakmetDIP11DI_FD_187148 | JGI IMG/M metagenome (GOLD analysis project Ga0209254, IMG submission 187148) | Freshwater lake sediment microbial communities from the University of Notre Dame, USA, for methane emissions studies - DIP11 DI (SPAdes)... | ecosystem: Environmental > Aquatic >... | reverse complement strand
GAACTTCCGGATTTTACCTTAACCTCATAATATCCTTTTTCGTCGGTAAAATTATTGGTGCTTTTACCATCGATCATTACAACGGCGTTTGCAATTGAAGCCCTAGTCCCGTCAACGACATAACCAGATATTTTAATATTTTTACCGGCTTTCTGAGAGAATCCGCTGCTGAATGAAAATGAAGCAATAATCAGACATATAATAATCCTTATTTTCATTTGTTTTGGTTTAATAAAACTGCAAGTTAAAACTTATTGTAAAGAATAAACCATTAAAAAAAGTTAAATGAGCCTGCTATCTGTCCTTTCCGCTTAAAAGAGTAATAATAATTACACCATTGGAACCCCTTGATCCATAGATAGCTGCAGAGGAACCTTTAAGAACCTGGATTGATTTAACCATCTGAGGCTGAATATTATCAATGGTAGTAACCGGTACCCCGTCGACAACAAACATTGGTTCTGTGCCTGAAACAGCCGTAGTGGTACTCCTGATCATAATACTTGTTCCGGTAACCTGTACCCCGGGAACTTCTCCCCTGAGCATATCATAAACAGTATTATATGAGGCATATTTGGACTGTGTCCCGTCGATTTTCCCTACCGGACCTGTGACTGCCTTTTTCTTTACAATTTCATATCCCATATCTATTGGCTCATCCCCGTATTCGATTTTATCAGTTTTCTGGTCGGGAACGGAACCTTTAAAAGTAAAATTGACTTTTTCCCTTCCTCCGATCTCCTCCTCGACTATTCCATTTGTAAAAGTGAAGATCCCGATTTTTTTATTTTCCCCGGTGACCTTGACCTTATAACGTCCTTTATTGTCAGTAATATAATCAGTTTTTTCCCCGTCAATCAGGATAATCGCATTGGCGATCGGGGTTTTTGTTTCATCTGACACCGAGCCTGTAATAGTGATCCTTTTACCGGATTTTTGTCCGTAAGTAACTGTAAACGAAATTAATGACAAAAAAATATAAAAAAGGATCCTGATTTTCATTTTTCTGGTTTAGATTACTTTCAAGCTAAAAAGTGATGCTGAATAACCTGACATTAATGATAATAACTAATATTTCCAATCAGAGTGGCCGATGTGCATCTTTCAATAAACACCTTAACATATTCACCTTTTTTATGACCATCATCAGGGAAAACCACAACCTTATTCTGTGAAGTTCTGCCCGATAAATGATCCTCTGACCTTTTTGAGAAGCCTTCAATCAGTACCTCAAAAACCCTGCCAACATCCATCTTTTTTGATCTTGCTGAGATTTTGCTCTGAAGCGAGATTATTTCATTCAGGCGTCTTGTTTTTATCTCTTCAGAAATATCGTCCTTATATTTTCTCGCAGCTTTTGTTCCGGGTCTTTCGCTGTATTTGAACATATAGGCGAAATCAAATCCGGTCCATTCAATTAACGAAAGCGTCTCCTTATGATCTTCTTCTGTTTCAGAACAGAATCCGGCTATAATATCAGTTGAGACAGCACAACCAGGTACTATTGAACGGATAGCATTAATCCTGTCCATGTACCATTCCCTTGAATATTCGCGGTTCATAAGCTTCAGGATCCGGCTGCTTCCGCTCTGCACCGGGAGATGGATATGCCTGCAGATGTTAGTATGTTTTAATATTGTTTTCAGCAATTCATCGGAGAGATCTTTTGGATGTGAAGTGGAAAACCGGACCCTTAGTCGCGGATTTATCATCGCCACTCTTTCAAGTAATTCCGGGAAGCCTGTCCTGTTCCCTTCATGTTCCCATTTGTAAGAATCGACATTCTGCCCAAGCAGAGTGACTTCCCTGTATCCTTTAACCCATAAATCTTTCACCTCTCTAAGGACCGATTCCGGATCCCTGCTTCTTTCAGCACCGCGAACATAAGGAACTACACAATATGAGCACATATTATTGCAGCCCCTCATAATTGAAACAAATGATGTAACGCCGTTTTTATCCATCCTTACAGGAGAAATGCCGGCATAAGTCTCTTCGCGCGACAGCAGAACATTTACAGCTTTATGGCCCGATTCCGCTTCCGCAATCAGGGAGGGAAGAGCGCGATATGCATCGGGTCCTATCACCATATCGACAATATGCTCTTGTTCAAGTACTTTCTCTTTAAGTCTTTCAGCCATGCATCCGATAAGTCCAATTATGATCCTGTTATCTTTCTTCTTATAATGACTTATGGCCTTAAGACGACCCCGGATACGCTGTTCTGCGTTTTCCCTGATCGAACAGGTGTTAATCAGAATTAGTCCCGCTTCACTGATTTCACCGGTATGTTCAAATCCCTGACCGGCAAGTATTGAAACAACCACCTCACTGTCAGCAACATTCATCTGACATCCGTAGGTTTCAATGTAAACCTTTCTCTTCATTTTCAATTGTACTTCCAATTTTAAAGGCTATAGACAACTGGCCACAGGATACAGGTGTTTTTCGCCTGTTGCCTGTGTCGCCTGACGCCATTCGTCTTTCATCTTCGGTCTTCCATCTTTTAAAATAGTGTCACAAAAGTATGAACAATGATCGATGTATTAAAGAAATATTTAATTTAGCAACAGAAAAAAATATCAGGTTTATGTCAGGTCACAGTAAATGGTCAACCATCAAGAGGAAGAAAGGGGCTAATGACGCCAAAAGAGGAAAGATCTTTACCAAGATCATTAAGGAAATCATTATTGCAGCAAAGGATGGAGGGGGTGATCCCGAAACTAATTCGAGACTGAGACTTGCCATCCAGAATGCCAAAGGGGCTAATATGCCAAAGGAGAATATCGACAGGGCGATCAAAAAGGCTGTCGGTGCTGATGCCACAACTTATACCGAAACATCTTTTGAAGGTTATGCTTCAGGTGGTGTGGCAGTTTTTGCCGAATGCCTCACCGATAACAATAACCGGACGGTCGCCTCCATCAGATCAGCATTTAACAAGCACGGAGGCAAGCTTGGGACCAACGGTTCCCTTAGTTCCCTTTTCGAGAGGAAGGGAATATTTACATTGAGGAAAGAAGGATTTTCTCAGGACGATATTGAACTTGAACTTATTGATGCCGGGGCTCAGGATTTTGAGGATTATGAAGATACACTTACTGTGACATGTGCCAAAGAGGATTTTGGCAGTTTGAACAGAAAGCTGAATGAGCTTGGTATAGAACCAGAGGAAGCAGGTCTGAAAAGAGTTCCAAACACTACCAAAACTCTTGATCTTGAATCGGCAAGGAAGGTTATGCGGTTTATTGAGTCTCTGGAGGATGATGACGACATTCAGAACGTTTATCATAATCTTGAGATATCTGATGAGCTTGCAAACGAACTGGGTTAACTTATTATATCAGAATGTTAAAGAAAACCCTTTTATTGAATTTTGCCCTCTCAATTTCTATTAGTCTTTGTTATTCCCAGAATATTGGTTTAACAGCTAAACTAATGGAAAGGAAGGGCAGGAATCCAAATATGGGTAGCCTTGTGATTTATCAGGATCCTTCCATTGACTCTCTTATTTACCGTTACATTCTGTATAATGAAAGGCTAAACGGACTTGAAGGTTTCAGGATTCAGATATACAGCAGCTCTGATAGAAATGCCAAAGAGCAATCTGGAAAAGTAAGTGCAGATTTTATGAGCAAGTTCCCGGACATAGTTACTTACCCCCCCATTTTTGACAAACCCAGCTATTATAAGGTACGTGTCGGAAACTATAGGACTAGAGTCGAAGGTACAAAATACCTTTTAATGATACGTAAGGTTTACCCGGATGCATACCTGGTGCCAGACATTATAAATTTCCCGGACCTGAATAAGAAATAATCATGAGTGATAATATCAGACACGAATGCGGCATTGCAATGTTAAGATTGCGAAAGCCGTTAGAATACTATTTTGAAAAATATGGTTCATGGGACTGGGGGCTGCAGAAAATGTACCTGATGATGGAAAAACAGCACAACAGGGGGCAGGATGGGGCAGGTATTGCGGGAATAAAACTGAATATGGAGCCGGGCAACAGATATATATTCCGGCAAAGATCAAATAAATCCAATCCTATAAAAGAGATATTCAGCCTTATCTATGAAGATATTGAAAAGCTGACCCGGTCGCACAAAAAGGAATTACTGGATCCCCGGTTCATAAGTGCAAACGTTCCGTTCGCATGCGATATATACCTTGGTCATCTGCGTTATGGTACCTATGGAAATTATAACATCGATTATGTCCATCCGGTAAGCCGTGAGAACAACTGGAAATCCAGAAACCTGGTTATGGCCGGTAACTTTAACCTCACAAACGTAAGGGAGCTGTTCAGCTCTCTCGTTGAACTTGGCCAGACACCGGTCGATTTCTCTGATACGGTTACTATCCTGGAAAATATCGGACACCGGCTTGATAAAGAAAATGAAAGGGTTTTCAGGTTTTTTAAGGAGCAGGGTTATACAAAAAGGGAGATCACTCCGCTGATTGAAACTAACCTCGATCTGGGGACTGTCCTGAAAAAGGCAAGCCGGAACTGGGATGGCGGTTATGTAATGGCAGGCATGGTCGGTCACGGCGATGCATTTGTGATAAGAGATCCGGCAGGTATAAGACCCGCATTCTATTACTGTGATGATGAGGTGGTTGTAGTTGCTTCCGAACGCCCTGTAATACAGACTATTTTCAATGTCCGCACTGATAATGTAAATGAGCTTCCTCCAGGAAGTGCAATAATAATTAAAGTCTCCGGCGAACCTTCAATTGAACAGATCAGGGATGAGGCTGAACTCAGAAAGTGTTCCTTTGAACGGATCTATTTCTCAAGGGGAACAGACAAGGCAATTTACAAGGAAAGGAAAAAGCTGGGGGAACTGCTGACCCATAGGGTTCTTAAAGCAGTTGATTATGATATCGACAATACAGTATTCTCCTATATCCCGAACACAGCTGAAAGTGCTTATTACGGTCTGGTGAGAGGCGTTGAAAATTATCTCAACCAGGCAAAGATCGATGCCATAATTGCAAAACGGGAAACACTGACAAGGGATGAGCTTGAAAAGATTCTGAATCAAAGGCCGAGAGTTGAGAAGATTGCTGTGAAAGATGTCAAGCTGAGAACCTTTATAACGGAAGACAACAGCAGGGATGACCTTGTAGGTCATGTTTATGATGTCACTTATGGCGTTATCAGAAGAGGAATCGATAATCTCGTTGTTCTGGATGACTCAATAGTGAGGGGCACTACACTGAAGAAAAGCATAATCAGGATCCTCGACAGGCTTGATCCAAAGAAAATAGTGGTCGTTTCGTCATCACCCCAGCTGAGATATCCCGACTGTTACGGTATTGATATGGCCAAACTTGGCGACCTGATAGCATTCAGGGCTGCCGTTGAGCTTTTGAAAGATAGCGGGAATGAACAACTTCTAAGGGATATTTATGAAGAAGCTAAAGCAGAGATACTTAAACCCACGTGTGAGATCAGGAACCTGGTCAGAGAAATATATAAACCTTTCTGTACAGATTTGATTTCCAATAAGATATCATCACTGTTAAAATCAGATGATATCAGTTCGCAAGTAGAAATTGTTTTTCAGTCAATCGAGGGTCTGCATGAAGCCTGCCCGGGACATACGGGAGACTGGTACTTTACAGGCAACTATCCAACTCCCGGCGGGAATAAGGTAGCAAACCAGTCGTTTATAAATTACATTGAAGGTAGAAACGAAAGAGCCTATTGACTTTTATGCGTGAACCAGGTTATCAGGAAATCCTTCTTATATGATGCTAAGTGCCTGTTTATCTTTTCAATATAGATATCCCTCAGAGTTATCATTATACCGGTCTCTTCAACATCTCCGAATTTGTGATTTATGAAAGTCCCGAAAGTCCTCATTGTCGGCGATAAACCCATATATGCATTAATGAGCGGAGGTATATTCTCGTTAAGATTTCTTACCTCCCTCGAGAGTATCTTATAATTGTCCTTGTATCTCCATCCTCTGAAAAGCTTCCGCATTTCTTCCTCCTGAATATCAATATTGGCAGGATCGAGTGGTGTAACAAGTTCGTCAGGATCGCTGAAATGCCTTTTAAGGAAATACAATATCATGTTCCTTGCTCTCTGATTGAAATGAGGATACATGGTTACCTTGCCGAAAAGATACTTCAAATGATGGTTGTCTAATATCAGCGCACCAAGGCCGTCCCAAAGATTGTCGAGGGCATAAAGGCTTTTGCGTCCTCCTGCGCGTGATTGATAGTCGGGGTGTACAAAAGACCGGCCAAGCTCCATCATATGGGGAAAATACTTCCTGTGGAATTTTTCCGAGAAACTGAAATAAGAGGAGGAAGCGAGCTTTGTCACATCACAGTTGGTGCATCCCTTCATAGGGAAATAATACCGGTAACCTCCAACCATTTCCCTGTTTTCAGGATCCCAGACAATAAGTTGTTTTTGAGGATCTTCCGGATCGAGGTCAAACTCATCAATATCTAAATCCTTATTGGTGCCTCCTCCCGCATGACGGAAAGTAATTTCCCTGACTCTTCCGACTTCGTGCATTAGGGAAGGTGAGTTATTATTATCAAAAATATAAACCTCATTATTACCATTATTGGTAAGCCGCAAAAGCTTGTCTTTTGTTAGTTCTGCGAGTATATTATCAACAGGTAATCGCTCAGCAACTGGTTTCATCCTTTTCCGTTTATTGTTCGAATTTCAGAATGTTTTTCTGAAAAATTCGGCACAATTTAGACATTTTTTTGATTCGTTGATTTTCAGGATATAAACGATTTCAGCTCATATGATTTTCCTTTGACCCAGTCAGCCCATTCAACAGGTGTTTTTGAATGGTTGAAGGTTTGCCAGGGAATTGTTTTTCCGAAAACGAGGTCAATTTTCTTGCCTTTCTGTTTAAACAATTCATCGGCCAGATAGAGCATTTCAATATTTGCTTTGATTCCAAGGAAATTCCTGATATTTGAAAGGTTGTAAAAGAAACCGGAGTTTCTGCCTGAGAAATATGCCGGAACTATGTCTCTTTTATATTGCACAGCTTTAGTAATGAAGCTTTTATGCCACTGAAGGTCCCTGATGATTCCTTTTTTCTTTCTTGAACATAAACCTGCCGGGAAATAGAGGACCTGGCTGTCTGAAGCATAAGCTAAATCTATCTTTCTTGCCGCTTCACGATCCTGCCCACCGTGTTTGTTTACCGGCAGAAAAATTCCCGACAGATTGGTGATGTTCATAAGTATATCATTTACAGGAAATTTAAGCTCTTTATAATATTTTGAAAGCTCATAAATAAAAACCAGTCCGTCGAGCCCTCCCAGTGGATGATTGGATACAAAAATATATCTTCCGGATGCCGGAATATTTTCCACACCCCAAACACTGTATATGATATTGAAATAATCCAGTCCTGCTTTAATGAATTCTGCATCACTGCTGTTCCCGGCCATTTTAAGAAAATCATTCAGTTCATCCTGATGGACAATCCTCTTTAAATACCTGATTATGAATCGTGGGACAGCTTTCTTTAATCCGGGATTTTTGGAGTATAAAATCTTTTCAACATCAAGCTGAAGGATATCATTTGTTTCAGGGGGTCCGGTCATATGTGATTGGTATTTCAATAAATCAGAATGTAAAATTATCAAAAAATAGATTGCTCCCCCTCTTTACGAAGTAACTACCCTTTATACATATCTTTCACTTTAAGTATTAAACGTTCATTATGAGCAAGATACATATTGTTTTAGGGAAAGTAATTATTGTGTTGAATGTATTATTTGTTGTATCACAATTAAGTCCCCCACTCTCCTGGGAGAGTGGGAAATAGGGGGAGAGGCCAAAAAACATGATAGGGGGAACACATAATCTTAAGCTCAGGATATTCTCTTAAACCTCCATTTAATGGGCATTTCAAGAAAAAGTTATTAACATAAAATAAAAAAAGGTGGGGTAAAGTGGAGTAAAGTGGATAATTTTTTCATACTTTAGCAGTTTATTGATAAAAATGAAGTATGGCCACATTTATTGGCGATTACCCGTGCAAAGTTGATGTCAAGGGAAGGATAATACTCCCAATGGCATTTAAGAAGCAGATGCCTCCTGCTGCACAGGATCATTTCGTGGTCAGGAAAGATATTTTCGAGAACTGCCTGGTGTTGTATGCCCTCGATGACTGGAACAGACAGCTTGAAAAGATCAGGAAGAGAATTAACCCTTATAACCGTGAACATAACATGTTCCTGAGAAATTTCTTCAAGGGAACAGCAGAACTCTCTCTCGACAGCAATAACCGTATGCTGATACCCAAGCGTTTACTGGATATTATCGGAGCTGAAAGGGATGTTGTTCTGGCCGGCGAGGATGGCAGGATTGAAATCTGGGCAGCATCGGTTTATGAGACTATCGGAATGCCTGCTGATGATTTTGCTGATCTGGCCGAGAAGCTTTTAGGTGGAAGTTTAAATGAGCCTGTGGAATAATGTTTTACCATGTACCTGCTTTACTGGATGAAAGTATTAAGGGACTGAATATCCGGCCTCAAGGGATCTATGTTGATGTTACTTTCGGAGGAGGAGGGCACTCGATGGAAATCCTTAAAAGGCTGAAGGAGGGCAAGCTTATAGCCTTTGACCAGGATGAAGACGCTTCACTGAACGTACCGGATGATAAAAGACTTGTCTTCCTTAATCAGAACTTCAGGTTCCTGAAAAACAACCTGGAGTTTAATGGCATCAGCTCAATCGACGGCCTTATTGCAGACCTGGGAGTATCATTCCATCAGTTTGATGAACCGGAAAGGGGATTCACTTTCCGTCAGGATGTTTCTCTTGATATGAGAATGAATAGAAAAGGTCCGGTTACGGCTGCAAGTCTTCTTAAAACTCTTGATGAGGCCGCAATCGCAAAAATAATGTATGATTTCGGCGAGCTGGTGAATTCAAGACGCATTGCCAGGGAAATTGTTGCGGCAAGGGCCGTCAAACCTCTGACTAATGTTAGCCATATGATTAGTGCAATAGGCAAGCTGGCTCCCCCCAGGCAGGAACATAAGTTTTATGCCCGTGTGTTTCAGGCTTTGAGAATTGCAGTAAATCATGAGATAGATTACCTGAAAGAGATGCTTGAGCAGGCTCTTACCCTGTTGAAAAAAGATGGGAGGCTGGTTGTAATAACCTATCATTCACTTGAGGACAGGGTGGTGAAAAACTTCATGAGGACCGGCAATTTTGAAGGGGAGGAAAAAAAAGACTTTTACGGAAACCTCATCACTCCTTTCAGGATAATAAATAAGAAAGGAACTGTGCCGGAAGAGATCGAAATTGAGGATAATAAAAGGGCAAGGAGTGCCAGGCTCAGAATCGCAGAAAAGATATAGAAAATGGCAGAACCCGGAAATGATAAACCAAAGCAGGGTAAATCAGGCAGTTTTGTTAAAGAACTGCTAAGCGGCATTCTGGTTTCCGATAAAATCATACTCAGGAATATCTGGTATATAATTCTTCTGACAATTCTCGGGGCAATTTATATCGGTAACAGGTTTAATGCCGAAAAGATAACACGTCAGACAACCAGGCTTTCCAGGGAGGTCAGGGATCTAAAAGCCGAAGCTCTCTCAACATCAGCCAACCTGATGTCAGTAAGCAAGCAGTCGGAGGTATTCCGGATGGTCAGGGAGAAAGGACTTGGTCTTGAAGAACTTAAAACACCACCATACAAGTTGATTATCGATAAATAGTAACAGGGATGGCAGTCAGAGATGAGATAGTGTGGAGGAGCGCAGTAGTTTATTTCGTACTGGTAATTCTTGCCGTGGCGCTGCTTGTACAGGTACTGATCCTTCAATATGCGCAACGGGGTAAATGGTCGGAGATGAGCGAGAAATATGTCTATAAGACCGGTGAACTTGAAGCTAACCGCGGAGATATCCTGGCTCATGACGGACGGCTTTTGGCCAGCTCGGTTCCATATTACTCGGTTTATATGGATACCAGAAGCACAGGCATGTCAGCTGCGACCTGGTCGAACGGTATTGGCGGATTATCAGAAGGTCTTTCAAGGCTCGTGGGTGTTCATTCAGCCGCCGGGTGGAAATCAGCAATAACAGCTGCCAGAAAGAGGGGAGACCGCTATTTCCTTATTCAGAAAAGAGTGGATTATGCCACCCTCAAGAAGCTGAAAGAACTGCCAATATTCAGAGAAGGCCAGTATAAAGGGGGTTTTATGGCCCAACCTGAGAACAGGAGGATACTCCCGCACAGTGAGCTGGCAGCACGGACTATAGGCTATCTGAATTATGGTAATGATGGCACTCAGGTAGGGATTGAAGGCTCTTTTAATAAGGATCTTTCCGGAAAAAACGGGATTGTTGTTAAACAACGACTGACAGGCGGCGACTGGATCGCCGTTGACGGAGGAGAGAGCGTCGATTCCAAAGACGGTAATGATATTGTAACTACTATAGATGTTGACCTTCAGGATGTTGCATCCAGCGCTCTCGAGAATCAGCTTAGAAAACATAACGCTCATCACGGGTGCGCAGTCCTTATGGAGGTTGCCACGGGCGATATTCGGGCAATCGCAAACCTTGAACAAAAGGTCAACGGGAGCTATCACGAAACTTATAATTATGCGATAGGAGAAAGCACCGAACCCGGGTCGACATTCAAGCTGGCAGCCCTGATGGCTGCTATCGAAGACGGAGTGATCGATACAGGTGATATTGTCGATACCGGAACGGGAACAGTGAAGTATTACAATAAGATAATCCGCGATACCAAAGAAGAGGGTTATGGAAAGCTGACAGTTAAGGAGGTATTTGAGAAATCCTCAAATGTCGGAACATCAAAGCTGATCTACGAAAGTTATAAGGAAAACCCAAAAGAATTTGTAAACCGGCTTTATGCCATGAAGTTAAATCAGCAGCTTGATCTGCAGATCAAGGGCGAAGGCAAACCTCTCATACGATATCCGGGCGACAAATTCTGGTCAGGGCTCTCCCTGCCGATGATGTCACACGGCTATGAAGTCCAGATGACACCCCTGCAGATACTGACATTTTATAATGCGGTTGCAAATGATGGTAAAATGATGCGTCCGAGATTCGTGACGGCAATCCTCAGAAACGGAACGGTAGTTAAAAGCTTCGGAACAGATGTTATCATAAATTCAATTGCATCAAGAAATACCATCAGAAAAGCAAAGAAAATGATGGAAGGAGTTGTGGAAACCGGGACGGCAACCAATCTCAAAAATGCAAACTATAAGATAGCAGGTAAGACCGGAACAGCCCAGATAGCATTAAATAATCTTGGTTACCGTCAAAAGATGTCGTATCAGGCATCGTTTGTCGGTTATTTCCCGGCAGAGAATCCTCTTTATTCATGTATTGTCGTCGTCAATGCTCCATCGAACGGGGTTTATTACGGTAATATCGTTGCAGGATCAGTATTCAAGGAGATATCCGATAAGGTTTATGCAACTACATTTTACAGGGATTACAGGGCTGAAAACAAGGAAGATAAAAAATTGGCTGCTCCGGAGGCCGGAAACGGCTTCAGGTCTGATATAAACGAAGTCCTTGGCGATCTTAAAGTAAGATACAGGAGAACTTCAAAGGATGAATGGGTTGCGACAAGGGAGAGTGGCGACACGATCAGACTGGTTGGAGTTGACCTGAAGCAGGGTCTGGTACCCGATGTAAGGGGTATGAGCCTGAGAGATGCAATATATCTTCTCGAAAACTCTGGCCTCAGGGTAAGGTACAGCGGTAAGGGACGGGTTCTCAGGCAATCGCCGGCGCATGGCGCCAGAGTTTATGAAGGCAGTGTAGTTTCACTTGATATGAATATGTGACCAGGATATGATCCCAATTAAGAACCTGATAAAGAACATTGATGTTGTATCATTGACCGGAGCTGAAAATCCGGTCATTGAAAATATTGAATTTGACTCACGGAAAGTAAAACCCGGAACTCTCTTCGTTGCTGTAAGAGGCACAAAGAACGACGGACATGAATTTATCGGAAGCGCTGTTGCCTCCGGAGCATCAGCTGTAATCTGTGAAATTCTTCCTGAAAAGCCGGACAACAAAGTCTGCTGGATAAAAACAAACGATTCTGCGCAGGCGCTTGGAATAGCATCCTCTGAGTTTTTCGGCAACCCATCTGCATTATTAAAGCTAACCGGAGTCACGGGAACAAATGGGAAAACGACAATAGCCACATTGCTTTACAGAATGTTCACACGGCTTGGTTATAAGTGCGGGCTCTTCTCAACCGTATGCAATTACATCGTAACCACAGAACATCCTGCAACTCACACAACCCCCGATCCGGTTGAGCTTAACAGGAGCCTGGCAGAAATGGTCAGTGCGGGCTGTGATTTTGCTTTTATGGAGGTAAGCTCGCATTCAATTGACCAGAAACGCATTGCAGGGTTAAGGTTTGCAGGAGGGATCTTCACGAACCTGACACACGATCATCTCGATTACCATCTTACTTTCAGCAATTACCTGCAGGCTAAAAAGAACTTTTTTGATTCGCTGCCAAAGGATGCATTTGCACTTACGAACATCGATGATAAGAACGGTAAAGTAATGCTTCAGAACTGCAACGCCACGAAGTACACATTTTCGGCAAAAGGGATTGCAGATTTCCGCTGCAGTGTCATTGAGCAGGATTTCAGCGGAATGGATCTGAAAATACAGGGCCAGGAGGTCTGGACAAGATTAATAGGCGATTTTAATGCTTCAAACATATTGGCGGTATTTGCAGCTTCAGAACTGCTTGGCGGACAAAGAAAGGAAATTCTGACCATTCTGAGCGATCTCAGGTCCGTCCCGGGCAGGCTCGAGTCAGTAAGCTCTCCGGGAGGCATAACCGGTCTGGTCGATTATGCACACACCCCCGATGCCCTTCTTAACGTGATATCGACAATTAATAAAATCAGGGTGGAAGGGAAGCAGCTTATCACAGTAGTAGGTGCAGGAGGTGACAGGGACCGTACCAAGCGGCCTAAAATGGCAGCAATTTCTGCGGAAGGAAGCTCAAAAGTCATTCTTACCTCTGATAATCCAAGGACAGAGAACCCGGAAAAGATACTTGATGATATGGAATCGGGCATTACACCTGATGTCAGGAAGAAAGTGCTCAGGATAGCCAGCAGGAGGGAGGCGATAAAGACAGCCGTTATGCTGGCCGCTTCGGGTGATGTGGTCCTTATTGCCGGGAAAGGGCATGAGACTTATCAGGAGATAAACGGAGTAAAACACCATTTCGACGACAGGGAGGAGCTGAAAGCTGCCCTTCAGTTGAAAAACAATAAATAGGAGATGCTTTATTATCTTTTCAAATATCTGAATGAACTTAATGTCCCGGGAGCAGGGATGTTCAACTATATCTCCTTCAGGTCAGCAATGGCAGTCATCACTTCACTGATCATCTCTCTTCTTATCGGAAAGCGCATAATAAATTATCTCCAGCTAAAACAGGTAGGGGAGATAGTCAGGGATCTGGGTCTTGAGGGTCAGTACCAGAAAAAAGGAACTCCGTCAATGGGAGGAATAATCATTCTGGCATCGATAATTGTCCCTGTCCTTTTATTTGCCAGGCTTGATAACACTTATGTCATTCTTATGCTTCTTGCCACCATCTGGCTGGGCTTCATCGGATTTCTGGATGATTATATAAAAGTCTTTAAGAAGAACAAGGAAGGCCTGGCAGCCAGGTTCAAAATTGCAGGACAGATCATTCTCGGACTCATAGTGGGTTTAACTCTTTTCTTCAGCAAGGATGTTATTATTATGGAAAAAGTACCTGTCTCAGACCTTACTCCAAGGGAAAGAATTGAGCTACTTGATCCGGCACAGCCTTACTATCCTGAGAGCCAAGTAGCTATGGAGCATAAATCAACAAAGACCACGATCCCGTTCATAAAAAATAATGAGTTCAATTATGCTTGGCTGGTAGCATTCATTCCTGAAAAGATAAGGCCGTTTGCAACATGGATTGTTTTTGTGGTAATTGTAATTTTTATTGTTTCTGCAGTATCAAACGGAGCCAATCTTACTGACGGGCTCGACGGACTGGCGACCGGTGTTTCAGCCATTATCGGAACGGCTCTTGGTGTCCTTGCCTACCTGTCGAGTAACGTAATTTATGCCAACTATTTGAATATAATGTATATACCATATAGCGAAGAGCTTGTAATATATGCAAGCGCATTTATTGGTGCGACAATAGGTTTTTTATGGTACAACTCATTTCCAGCACAGGTATTTATGGGCGATACAGGCAGTCTGGCTCTCGGAGGGATAATCGCAGTATTTGCCATAATCATAAGAAAGGAGCTGCTTATACCTATCCTTTGCGGCATCTTCCTGGTCGAAAACTTATCGGTTGTATTACAGGTTTCTTATTTCAAAATGACCAAAAGGAAATACGGAGCGGGGAGAAGGATCTTTGAGATGGCCCCCCTTCATCATCATTTTCAGAAGAAAGGATTTACAGAACCGAAAATAGTCATAAGGTTCTGGATCGTGGCAATTATGCTTGCCGTGATAAGCATTGTGACTCTTAAGATCAGATAACTGTATGAAGAAGATTGTAATACTCGGGGCAGGAGAAAGCGGGGCAGGTTCAGCGGTACTTGCACAAAGAAAAGGCTTTGATGTTTTTGTTTCCGATAAGGGAGAAATAAAGCAGAAATACAGGGAGATTCTTGATAAGAATAAAATCAGATGGGAAGAGGGCAAACATACAGAGGACGAGATTTTTACAGCCGATGAAGTCATTAAAAGTCCGGGTGTGCGCGAAGATGTAACAATTGTGGTGCAGCTTCATGAAAAAGGAATCCCGGTTATTTCCGAAATAGAATTTGCCGGAAGATACGCCACGGGAATAAAGATCTGTGTCACGGGCAGCAACGGCAAAACGACTGTAACAAATCTTATTTATCATATCCTGAAAAAAGCAGGAAAAAATGTAGCCATGACAGGTAATGTGGGTAACAGCTTTGCAATGGCAGTGGCTGAAGCTACTTATGATTACTATGTTATAGAACTGAGCAGTTTTCAGCTCGACGGGATGTATTCATTTAAGGCAGATATAGCTGTTCTGATGAACATAACGCCTGACCACCTCGACCGGTATGAATACAAGCTGCAGAATTATATAGATTCCAAATTCAGGGTAACCCGGAATCAGACAAAATCCGATTTTTTAATTTATTGGGCTGATGATCCCATAATTAAAAGCGAACTGTCAAAGAATAATTATGGAATGACCCTCCTTCCTTTCTCGGTCGGTTTAATTGAAGGAATGACAGCCTATATCGAAAGCGGAGAATTAATAATTGATTACCATACTAAAACCAACCTTATGACCATTCATGATCTCGCATTAAAAGGCCGCCACAATGTTTTCAATTCGATGGCAGCTGCAATTGCAGGTAAAGTGCTGAATATCAGAAAAGACGTAATCAGGGAGAGCCTTGCTGATTTTCAGGGAGTTGAACACCGGTTGGAACCGGTAATCACTGTATGCGGTATTAATTTTATTAATGATTCAAAGGGCACCAACGTCAATTCGACATGGTATGCCCTCGAATGTATGGAAACAGATATCATATGGATTGCAGGAGGCATAGATAAAGGGAATGATTATTCCGAGCTTTTCTCCATCGTAAAGCAGAAGGTGCTGGCAATTGTCTGCCTCGGGAAGGATAACAGGAAGATAGTTGAAGCATTTAAGGATATCGTTCCGACAATAGTTGAAACATCTTCCATGGATGAGGCCGTAAGATCGTCATACTACCTTGCAAAAAAGGGACAGACAGTCCTTTTATCACCTGCTTGTGCAAGCTTTGACCTGTTCAACAATTATGAAGACAGGGGGCGTCAGTTTAAACAGGCTGTAAGAAATCTGTAAAAATATATAAAATGCAGCAGGGCTGGCTTACAAGGACATTTAAAGGTGACAGGATCATATGGGGACTGGTAGTCCTTTTCATGATCTATTCATTGCTGGCTGTCTACAGCTCATCAGCAAGCGTTGCATACCTCAAGTATGGAGGAAACACTTCTTATTTTCTGCGAAGCCAGTTTTTTATGCTGGTTCTAAGTCTGGTGATAATCGTTGTTGTTCATTATCTGCCTTACAGGATTTACTCCTCGTTGGCAGGACTTATACTGCTTTTTTCGGTTGGATTGCTGATTCTGACATTTGCAATCGGAGCCAGGGTAAATGAAGCCGTTCGCACTATTGAAATACCGGGAACAGGGTTCCGTCTTCAGACCTCTGATGTCGCCAAGGTAGCTCTTGTACTTTATCTGGCGAGGGAACTGTCGCGATTCCAGGGTGAGCTCAACAATTTCATGCTGGTGACCAGGCGTCTTATGCTGCCTGTTGCCATCATTTGTGCTCTGATCATGCCGGAGAACCTATCGACAGCTATGATGGTTTTTGGTATCAGCATGATAATAATGTTTATAGGTAGGGTTCCTATCAAATATCTCCTGGCATATGCCGGAATTGCCGTTGCAGGGGTCATTTTATTTGCAATGCTGCTGGGTATTTTTACCGAGAAAAACAGGGTGCAGGTCTGGAAAAACAGGATTGAAAATTTCTTTTCGGGGAAAGTGAATGAGGATGCTGATTACCAGTCGAACCAGGCAAAAATAGCCATATCCACCGGGGGATTGTTCGGAAAAGCCCCGGGCAAGAGTACTCAGCGGAATATGCTTCCCCAGTCAAATTCAGATTTCATCTTTGCAATTATTATAGAAGAATACGGATTGCTGTTTGGAGCTATTCCTTTAATCCTTGCATATATGATATTGCTGTTCAGGGGTATCATGATCGTTAAAAAATGTGAAACCGCTTTCCCTGCCTACCTGGTCATAGGACTGATTATAATGATTACGGTCCAGGCTATGCTTAATATGCTGGTAGCAGTGGGACTCTTTCCTGTAACGGGACAGACCCTTCCGATGGTAAGCTGGGGAAGGACTTCAGTTCTTGTGATGAGCTTCTCCATCGGGGCAATCCTGAGCGTAAGCAGAGTAGTAAATGCAAGAATAAAGCAGGAAGAATTGCCTGAAGAGGAAAAAACTGACGAAGGAGAAAAAATATATGAACCTGCAAAGGCATAAAAGGGTGATCATCAGTGGAGGAGGTACCGGCGGACATATTTTCCCGGCAATTTCCATTGCAAATGCTTTGCGCAGGCTCGATCGGGATATTGAAATCCTTTTTGTGGGGGCAGAGGGCAGGATGGAGATGGAAAAAGTACCTGCGGCAGGTTACAGGATAATCGGGCTTCCGGTTGCAGGTTTCGACCGGAACCATATTTTCAGGAATTTAGCAGTATTCATAAAACTTTATAAAAGCCTGAGACTGGCAAAAAAAACAATAAAGGAATTTAATCCGGATGTTGCTGTGGGTGTTGGCGGATATGCCAGCGGTCCGGTTTTAAAGCAATCTGAAAGACTGGGAATTCCGGTCCTTATTCAGGAGCAGAACAGTACATCGGGAGTGACTAACAGGCTGCTCGCCGGAAAGGCTTCTGTTATTTGTGTCGCCTATGACGGAATGGACAAGTACTTCCCTGCCGGCAGGGTTGTTAAGAC
>Ga0209254_10002212_pt1 | contig 17627 bp, 16 predicted proteins | sample FrelakmetDIP11DI_FD_187148 | JGI IMG/M metagenome (GOLD analysis project Ga0209254, IMG submission 187148) | Freshwater lake sediment microbial communities from the University of Notre Dame, USA, for methane emissions studies - DIP11 DI (SPAdes)... | ecosystem: Environmental > Aquatic >... | reverse complement strand
CGTGATCACGCCGAAGGCCGCGAGCTGCACGTCGTGCCACGACTCCGAGAAGGCGATCAACCACGTGGTCAGCGTCGGCGGGTCCGCGTTCGGCACGGCGACCCAGGCGCAGTCTTTCCAGACGCTGGAGAGCTGCGTCGACTGCCACGCGGCGGGCCGGCCGCTGGGCGTCGATGTCGTGCACAAGTAACGGAACGACCGCGCGCGGCGCGATGTTCGTGAGGAGTTCGTGATGGGGGTTCGAATGGTAATCAGAAGCGCGCTGTTGTCCGCCTGCATCGCCTTGCTCGGCCTGGCCGCGGCGGCGCCGGCGCAGGCGCAGGACGGCGGTCCGTCGGCGAAGTGCATGATGTGCCACGCGGCCGACCACGAGAAGATGGCGAAGCACCCGCACGCGGTCGCGGCCGACTCGCGCAACTTCGGTTGCGTCGGCTGCCACGGCATCAGCGAGAAGCACGCCGGCAACCCGTTCGATGCGAAGCCCGACCAGTTCTTCAAGGGGAAGGGCGCGCTGACCGCCGGAGCGGCGAGCGCCGTCTGCCTGGTTTGCCACGAAGGGATGAACAGCAAGAAACTGCTGCTGTGGGCCGGGAGCACCCATCCGCAGGCCGACGTGGGATGCACCAGCTGCCACATGGTCCACGTGAACAAGGACCCGGTCCTCAACAAGGCCGCGCAGTCCGACGTCTGCTTCGCGTGCCACAAGGACACGCGGGTCGCCATCAACAAGCCGTGGCGCCACCCGATCCAGGAAGGCAAGATGACCTGCTCGGACTGCCACGCGGTGCACGGATCGGCCGGACCGAAGCTCGCCAAGCGCGACACCACCAACGCGACCTGCTACCAGTGCCACGCCGAGAAACGCGGGCCGTACGTGCACAACCACCAGCCGGTGCAGGACGACTGCTCGAGCTGCCACAACCCGCACGGCAGCACTGTCGCGGGCATGCTGACGGCACGCGACCCGATCCTCTGCAACCAGTGCCACGTGCCGCACGCCGTCGGCGGCATCGGCGCCTTGCGCGGCCAGCCGGGCGTGCTGCCACCGGCCGTGCCGCCGCAGACCCGTCCCGCGGTCACGCCGCTGTCCGGCGGCATCAACACGGTGAACATCTGGCAGGGCCGGAGCTGCCTGAACTGCCACACGCAGATCCACGGCTCGAACAATCCGTCGCCGCGGTCGCCTGCGCCGTCGAACCTGTTCCGCTGAGCATCGGAGTGACGTCATGACGCAGCAACAACGAGTCCGCGAGTTCAGCCGCACGGCGCTGGCCCTGGCCGTGCTTGCCGCCTTCGCCGGCGCGCAGGCGCAGGACAAGAAGGAAGAAGACAAGAAGAGCACGGTCGAGACCGAGATCACGCTCGAGGGCGGCGCTGCCTACGTAAGCGGCGACGCGGCCGACCGCGCGTTCTGGGGCCAGTACAACGGCATGCGCTTCAAGGACGTGTACGGCATCGCCAACTTCGACTACAGCCGCCGCGACACTTCGACCGGCACGTGGCTCGACGTCTACGGCAGCAACCTCGGGCTGCAGACGCGCGAACTCGGCGCGTTCTGGACCCGCCAGGGCGAGTGGAGGCTCAACGCGAACTACGGCGAACTGTGGCGCGTGAATCCGTACACCGTGAACACGGGGATCAGCGGGTCCGAGACCGCCCCCCAGGCGAACTACCTGGCCGGCGGACCGGGCAGCAGCGGCGACATCAACCCGAACACGAAGCGCCGCGCGATCGTGCTCGGCGGCTCGAAGTTCTTCGGCCCGACCTGGATGCTCGAAGGCAGCGTCAACAGCGAGAACAAGAACGGGAGCGAGCTGTTCGGCGTCGGCAACAGCTGCCCGGGTGGCACGGCCGCAGGCTGCAGCTTCACGCCCGGCTCGACGGCGGGCTTTGGCGTCCTGTACTACCCGAAGCCGGTCGACTACAACCACACGCAGGCCGAGGCCCGCCTGAACTACGCAGGCTCCGCGCTGCAGCTGAGCGGGGGCTACTACGGCTCCTTCTTCTCGAACGACAACGGCTCGATGACGCCGGGCGTGCCGGGCACACTGAACAACGCGGTCGGCCAGCCGCTGCCGGCCGGGCCGGGTGTGCAGAACTACATCGGCCAGCCGCTTGCGCTGTCGCCCGACAACGCGTTCCACCAGCTCGACCTGACGGGCAGCTACGTCTTTTCGCCAACCATCCGCAGCAACTTCAAGCTGGCGTACGGGCGCACGACGCAGGACAAGGAATTCAGCGAGATGGGGCTCGCAGGAGCGCCGGCGGGCGTCAGCAGCCTGAACGGCGAGGTGAACCACACGCTGGCGCAGGTGCGCGTGATCGCGGACCCGATCGCCAAGCTCTCCCTGGTCGGCGAGTACCGCTACTCCAATCGGGAGGACGAAACGTCGATCGTGCCGTTCAGCCAGACCGGCGCGGTGCAGTACACGAACTACCGGGTGCACCGCGAGGTCGACTTCGGCCGGATCGAGGCGACGTACCGGTTCCCGTACGCGATCCAGGGCACGGCGGGCTGGAACTTCGAATCGATCAACCGCGGCTCGTTCACGCCGACCGCGTCGTACACGGGCGTCAGCGCGCTGCGCGAGGAAACGGACGAGAACACCTGGTACCTGCAGGTCCGCCGCAACATGACCGAGACCGTCAGCGGGCTGCTCGGCTACTCGTCCAGCAAGCGCGACGGCTCCAACTGGCTCGCGCCATCCGGCAGCGTCGGGCTCGTCGAGGTCGCGGACCCGGCGCAGCTCGGCAGCAACGCGATCTACATGCCCACGCTGGCCGATCGCGACCGCACCAAGCTGCGGATGCTGCTCACGTGGACGGCGACCGACGCGCTGACGCTGCAGTTAGCCGCCGACGTCGGCCGCGACGACTACTCGATACCGACCCGGTACGCCGTGCAGGAATCGAAGTTCGATCTCTACACGCTGGACGTCAACTACGTGCTGTCGGATGCCTGGAACATGAACGGCTACATCTCGACCGGCACGCAGAAGCTGCACCAGGCGCGGCCGGGCGGCTACGTGCTGGCGTTCGACGACAAGTCGCTCAACGCCGGCATCGGCGTCAACGGCAAGGCGACGGAGAAGCTCAGGATCGGCGGGATGCTGTCGTACGTCAGCAATACCGACACCTACTCGCAGGGACTCGACGTGAACCCCGCGCCGGGCAATGCAGAGTTGCTCGCCGTCACGGGCGGGTTGCCCGACGTCGTCTACCGCCGCACCGAATTCAGGGTCTTCGGCAACTACGCGCTGTCGACGCGCTCGGCACTGCGCTTCGACGCGGCCTACCAGCGCCTGACGTACGAGGACTGGGGCTTCGCGTACGGCGGCACGCCGTTCCTCTTCAGCGACAACACCACCGCGTACATCCAGCCCGACCAGAACGTCGGTTACCTGGGCGTGAGCTACATCTACTCGTGGAAATAGGAGCGCGCGCCTCTCGGCGCTGCTCCCGCTTCGACCCTGCAAAGGCCACGCACCGCGTGGCCTTTTTCTTCTCGTCGATCCGGTACTCTCCGCTCGCGCGGCGGTTCGTGCGCGGTCCTGTTCAAGTGCTGTCGCTGCCGCCACAGGTGCTTACCCGTATCGCCTTGATCTAAGCCAGAGCCGGCTGTAACGCCGCTTGTAACGCCCAGGGGGCTCCCGTACCCTTCGGGCGCCCTACCCACAAGCAAAAATGATCCTGGCGGCCTCCCTCCGCCCTTGCTCCTCCGAATGCTGGAAGTCGTTGAACTGACGTGTGAACGCGGCGAACGCAGCCTGTTTTCCGGCCTGAACTTCACGGCTCCCGGCGGCACCCTCCTGCGCATCGCAGGCCCGAACGGCACCGGCAAGACCAGCCTGCTGCGGATCCTGTGCGGCCTGCTCGAGCCGGTTTCCGGCGAGGTGCGCTGGCACGGCAGGAACGTCCGCAAGCTGCGCGAGGACTACTGGAAGGACCTCGTCTACGTCGGTCACATGAACGGCGTGAAGGACGACCTCACGGTGCGCGAGAACCTGCGCGTCAACGCCGAGGTCGCGGGCCGCCCGGCGTCGCCCGAGCGGCTGGCCGATGCGCTGGACCGCGTCGGCCTCACCGGCTTCGAGGACCGCATGGCGCGCTTCCTGTCGCAGGGGCAGCGCCGCCGCATCGCGCTCGCGCGCCTGTACGTCAGCGAGACGGCGCCGCTGTGGATCCTCGACGAGCCGTTCACCGCCCTCGACGTGAAGGGCGTGGCCGAGCTGTCGGCGCTGATCGGCCAGCACGTGCACAACGGCAACACCGTGGCGCTCGTGACCCACCAGGAAGTCCCGATCGACGCGCCGCGACGCCAGCGGGTCGAGTTCGCCGGCGGGGGCAGCGGAGCGACCAGTTCCATCGAGGAGGAAGCCACGTGCTGAGGGTGCTCCTCCAGGTGATCCGGCGCGACCTGCTGCTGGCGGTACGGCAGAAGGCCGACGTGCTGAACACGCTGTTCTTCTTCGTCGTCGTGGTCACGATGGTGCCGCTGGGCATCGGCCCCGAACCCAACCTGCTGCGCGCGATCGCGCCCGGCGTCGTCTGGGTGGCCGCGCTGCTGGCTGCGATCCTGTCGCTGGCGCGCCTGTTCGCGAACGACTACGCCGACGGCACGCTCGAACAGATGCTGCTGTCGTCCGAACCGCTGACGCTGATCGTGCTCGGCAAGGCGGCCGCGCACTGGCTGGTCACCGGACTGCCGCTGACGGTCATGTCGATCGTGTTCGGCGTCGTCTTCGACCTCGGCCTGCAGGAGACCGGCGTGCTGGTCGTGTCGCTGCTGCTGGGCACGCCCGTGCTGTCGCTGATCGGGGCGGTCGGAGCCGCGCTGACGCTCGGGTTGAGAGGGGGCGGAGTGCTAACATCGCTGCTGGTATTGCCGCTCTACATCCCGGTGCTGATCTTCGGATCCGGTGCGGTCGGAGCAGCGGCTTCCGGCGTCGCTTACGCCGCATACCTCCTCCTGCTGGGCGCCTTCCTGCTGTTCGCATCGGTGCTCACGCCCTGGGCCGTCGCCCTGGCGCTGAGGATCTCCGTTGAATAGGACTGCCCGATGACTCCGCTGATGCTGAAACCGTTCCCGAGGGCTCGATGAACACTGCCGCCTCGCCGCGCATAGGACTCTTCTGGTTCGCCTCGCCGCAGACCTTCTTCCCGCTGGCCGGCAAGATGGTCCCGCTGTTCTCCCTGCTCGCGGCCGGACTCCTGCTCGTCGGCCTGTACATCGCGTTCCTCGTCGCGCCGACCGACGCCACGCAGGGCGAGTCCTACCGGATCATCTTCATCCACGTGCCGGCGGCCTGGATGTCGATGTTCCTGTACCTCGTGATGGCGTTCTGGGCCGCCGTGGGGCTCGTCTTCAACACGCGGCTGTCGTCGATGATGGCCACCGCCATCGCGCCGACCGGCGCGCTGATGACCTTCCTCGCGCTCTGGACCGGCGCCTTCTGGGGCCGTCCCACGTGGGGCGCTTACTGGGTGTGGGACGCGCGCCTGACGTCCGAACTGATCCTGCTCTTCCTCTACCTCGGCTTCATCGCGCTGCAGGCGGCGATCGACGATCCGCGCCGCGCGGACAAGGCGGGTGCGGTGCTGGCGCTCGTGGGCGTCGTGAACGTTCCGATCATCTATTTCTCGGTGCAGTGGTGGAACACGCTGCACCAGGGCGCGTCGGTCAGCATCACGCGCGCGCCGTCGATGGCCACGACGATGCTGTGGGGAATGCTGGTCATGGCGCTGGCATTCTGGATGTACAGCATCGCGGTGGTACTGCATCGCCTGCGCAGCATCATCCTCGAGCGGGAACGGCGGACCGAGTGGGTTAGGGAACTCCTTAGGGAAGGCAGGATCAAGTGAACTGGGGAAGCTGGGACAATTTCCTGCGGATGGGGGGCTACGGTTTCTTCGTCTGGGGTTCGTACGGGATGGCGATGGCGATCCTCGTCATCGAGGTCTGGCAATTGAAGGTGCGGCGTCGCCGTGCAGTCACGGAACTGCAGCGCGAAGCGGCACGAAGGAGCGCTTGATGAAACCACGTCAGAAGAGACTCGTCCTCATCCTCGGCGGACTCGCCACCCTCGGCGTCGCGTCGTGGCTCGTGCTGTCGGCGTTCCAGGAGAACCTCGTGTTCTTCTACAGCCCGTCGCAGGTCGCGAACAACGAGGCGCCGCGCGGCAAGGCCTTCCGCATCGGCGGCCTGGTGGAGGAGGGCAGCGTCAAGCGCCAGCCCGACGGCGTCACGGTGATGTTCAGGGTGACCGACACCGCGAAGGTGATTCCGGTGGCCTACAAGGGCATCCTTCCCGACCTCTTCAAGGAGGGCAAGGGCGTCGTCGCGCAGGGCAGGCTCGGTCCCGACGGCACCTTCACGGCGCATGAAGTGCTCGCCAAGCACGATGAGAACTACATGCCGCCCGAGGCGGCGCACGCCGTCGAGCAGGCGCACAAGGCCGGCAAGACCGTGAAGGTGAGCCCATGATCCCGGAGATCGGTCACTTCGCGCTGATCCTGGCGCTGCTGATCACGCTGATCCAGGGCGTGCTGCCCATCGCCGGCGCGGCGCGCGGCGACCGCGTGTGGATGGCCGTCGCACGGCCGGCTGCCCGGGGGACCGCGTTCTTCGTGACGTTCGCGTGGCTGTGCCTCGTGTACTCGTTCGTCACCAGCGACTTCTCGGTCCTGAACGTGGCGCAGAACTCGAACTCGCAGCTGCCGGTCGAGTACAAGGTCGCGGCCAGCTGGGGCTCGCACGAAGGCTCGCTGCTGCTGTGGGTGCTGATGCTCGCGTGGTGGACGTTCGCGGTGTCGGTGCTCTCGAAGCACCTGCCGGAAGAGATGGTCGCGCGCGTCATCGGCGTGCAGGGCCTCATCTCGTTCGGCTTCCTGCTGTTCATGCTGACCACGTCCGACCCGTTCGACCGCCTGTTCCCGGCGGCGGCCGATGGCCGCGACCTGAACCCGCTGCTGCAGGACCCGGGCATGGTGTTCCACCCGCCCCTGCTCTACATGGGTTACGTCGGGTTCTCGGTGGTGTTCTCGTTCGCGATCGCCGCGCTGCTCGGAGGCCGGCTCGACGCCGCGTGGGCGCGCTGGTCGCGTCCGTGGACCACGATTGCCTGGGTCTTCCTGACGCTCGGCATCGCGCTCGGCAGCTGGTGGGCGTACTACGAACTCGGCTGGGGCGGCTGGTGGTTCTGGGATCCGGTCGAGAACGCCTCGTTCATGCCGTGGCTGGTCGGCACCGCGCTGATCCACTCGCTGGCGGTCACCGAGAAGCGCGGCAGCTTCAAGAGCTGGACGGTGCTGCTGGCGATCTCGGCGTTCTCGCTGTCGCTGCTCGGCACCTTCCTGGTCCGCTCGGGCGTGCTCACATCGGTGCACGCCTTCGCCACCGACCCGCGGCGCGGCGTGTTCATCCTCGCCTTCCTCGTGGTGGTGATCGGCGCTTCGCTGGCGCTGTTCGCGTGGCGGGCACCGAAGGTCGGCCTCGGCGGCAAGTTCGACACCGTGTCGCGCGAGTCCGCGCTGCTGATGAACAACGTGCTGCTCGTGGTGGCCTGCGCGGCGGTGCTGCTCGGCACGATGTACCCGCTGTTCATCGACGCGCTCGGCCTCGGCAAGTTGTCGGTCGGGCCCCCGTACTTCAACGCGGTGTTCGTGCCGATCATGGCGCCGCTGGTGTTCCTGATGGGCATCGGCCCGATGGCCCGCTGGAAGAAGGCGGAACTGCCCGATCTGGCGAACCGCCTCAAGTGGGCGCTCGGCGTGAGCCTGGTGGCGGCGATGGCCGCTCCGTACATCGCGGGCAACTGGACACCGATGATCGCGTTCGGCCTGTTCCTCGCGTTCTGGCTGATCGCGGCGATGGTCACCAACGTCGTGGAACGCGTCCGCTTCATCAAGGGCGGGCTGTGGCACCGCCTCGCGACGCAGGGCCGGGCCTACTGGGGGATGCAGTTCGCGCACCTCGGCATCGCCGTGTTCATCATCGGCGTGACGCTGGTGAAGGGCTTCGAGGTCGAGCGCGACGTGCGGATGAACATCGGCGACACCGTGGCCGTCCGCAACTACGTCTTCAAGTTCGAGGGCACCCGCGAAGTCGCGGGCCCGAACTACAGCGGCGCCCGCGGCACGATCGACGTCACGAAGAACGGCGCGTTCTACAAGAAGCTGTATCCCGAGAAGCGCATCTACAACGTGCAGCAGATGCCGATGACCGAGGCGGACATCAATACCGGGCTCTTCGGCGACATCTACGTGTCGCTCGGCGAGCCGGTGGGCGGGAACGCCTGGGTCATCCGCGTCTACTACAAGCCCTTCGTCACCTGGATCTGGGGCGGCTGCGTGCTGATGGCCATCGGCGGCCTGTTCGCGATCTCGGATCGTCGCTACCGCCTGCTCGCGCGGCGTGACGAGGCGGCACTGGCCGCAAAGACGGCAACCACATGAGCGCAAAGGGGCGCCCCACGGGCAGATCCCCGGCGCAGATCACGAGGCGAGCAACATGAGCGAAGCATTGAACGACGACGGCGTTCCGCCAGCGGCGGAACCGAAGTCCAATTTGCGGTTCCTGATCCCGCTGGCGATCTTCATCGTGCTGGCGGGCTTCCTGTACAGGGGCCTGTTCCTCAATCCGCGCGAGGTGCCGTCGCCGTTCATCGGCAAGCCCGCTCCGCAGTTCTCGCTGGCCCAGCTCGCGCAGCCCGACCAGAGCTTCGCTCCACAGCAGATGCAGGGCCAGGTGTGGCTGCTGAACGTGTGGGCCTCGTGGTGCGTCGCCTGCCGGCAGGAGCACCCGCTCCTGGTCGAACTGGCCAGGCGCAAGGCGGTGCCGATCGTCGGCCTGAACTACAAGGACAAGCCCGATGCCGCGAAGGGCTGGCTCGCCCAGTGGGGCGACCCGTACGACCTGTCGGTGAAGGACCTCGACGGCCGCGTCGGCATCGAGTTCGGCGTGTACGGCGTGCCCGAGACGTTCCTGATCGACAAGAACGGCGTGATCCGCTTCAAGCAGATCGGTCCGATCACCGAAGAGGTCTGGACCACGAAGATGCTGCCGATGATCGAGGAGCTGCGCAGATCATGAAGCGGCTCCTCGCCCTGCTGATGCTGGCGCTGCCGCTGGCGGTCCTCGCGGCCGACGCCACGCCGACCGACCTCGACCCCGTATCGGCCAAGCGCGCGGTCGACATCTCCGCGCAGTTGCGCTGCCTCGTCTGCCAGAACCAGTCGATCGCCGAGTCGAGCGCCGAACTCGCGGTCGACCTGCGCCGGCAGGTCAACGAGCAGATCAAGGCGGGCAAGTCCGACCGCGAGATCGTCGACTTCATGGTCGACCGCTACGGCGACTTCGTGCTCTACAAGCCGCCGTTCAACATGACGACGCTGCTGCTGTGGCTGGGCCCGCTGGCGCTCGGCGTGCTGGCGGTCGTAGCCTTCGTGCGCACGCTGCGCGCGCGCAACCGGGCCATCGTCGCACGCCCGCTGACCGACGCCGAACGCGTCGAAGCCGAGCGCCTGCTGTCGCAGGTCTCCAAGGAACAAAGGTAACCAAGTGACCACCTTCATCATCGTCGCCATCCTGATGGTGGCGGCCGCTCTCGCATGGGTTCTCTGGCCGCTGCTGCGGCCGGCGAACCGGAAGTCGATCGAGCAGCGCACCGCGAACCTGACGATCTTCAAGGACCAGTTCGCCGACCTCGACGCCGACCTCAGGCGCGGCAGCATTTCGCCGGAGCAGTACGGCGAGGCCAAGTCGGAACTCGAGCGGCGCATGCTCGACGAGGCGCGCGCCGAGAAGACGGCGCAGGCGCCCGCGCCGGCGGCCCGCTTCAAGACGGCGCTCGTGCTCGCCGGGGCGATCCCGATCGTGGCCGGCCTGCTCTACGCCAAGCTCGGGGCGCCCGACGCGTTCTCGCCGCTCGCGACCGCGACGCAGGACCAGCACCAGCTGTCTGGCGCGCAGGTCGAGGAGATGACGGCGAAGCTCGCGGCGCGGCTCGAGAAGGAGCCGGACAACGTCGACGGCTGGGTGATGCTCGCGCGCACCTACTACTCGCAGCGCAAGTTCGCGGAGGCCTCGCGGGCCTATGAGAAGCTCATCACGCTGCTGCCGAGCGAGCCGGCGCTGTATGCCGACTACGCGGACGCGCTCGCGATGGCGCAGGGACGCAACATCGCGGGCAAGCCGATGGAACTCGTGAAGAAGGCGCTCGAGCTCGACCCGAACCAGTGGAAGGCGCTCGCGATGGCGGGCACCGAAGCGTTCGAGCGCAAGGACTTCAAGACCGCGGTCGACTACTGGGAGCGCCTGAAGGCTTCGTCCGCCGGCGAGCCGATCGCCCAGCAGATCCAGGCCAGCATCGACGAGGCGCGCAAGCTTGGCGGACTGCCGCCGTCGCCCGGCGCCGGCACCGCTCCGGTGGCCGCGGCGAAGGGCCTGCCCGCGCCGGCGGCCGCAACGCAGGCGTCGCCCGCGCCTGCGGCCGCGACGAAGCAGGCTGCTCCCGCGGGCGCCGGAACGAACGTGTCGGGCACCGTGACGCTGTCCGCCGAACTGAAGGCCAAGGCGGGTCCGAACGATGCGGTCTACGTGTTCGCGCGCCCGGCCGATGGCAGCAAGATGCCGATCGCGATCACGCGCGCGCAGGTGAAGGACCTGCCGCTCAAGTTCACGCTCGACGACAGCACGTCGATGTCGAAGGACATCAGGATCTCCGGCTTCCAGGAGGTGATCGTCGCCGCGCGCGTGTCGAAGTCCGGCAGCGCGATGCCCGCGAGCGGCGACCTCGAAGGCCTCACCAAGGCGGTGAAGGTCGGATCGAGCGGGCTTGCCGTGACGATCGACCGCGTCCTGCCCTGACGACGAAGCACGCTCTCGCTGGAACGGCCCGCGTAGCAGCGGGCCGTTTTGCTTCTACCTCCTTGGGGGTAAGCGGTTGACCGCAGTCAATCGCGCACTCTCCAGTGCGGGATAAGGCGAACTCGCGCTGATAGCCTGCGCGCGGGTTCAAATAGTCCAACAGGGGAGGGTCAATGCTGAAGCGGATGTTCCGCGGAGCCGTGCGCGTCGCCGCGCTGCTCGCTTTCACGATGCCGCTCGCATATGCGCAGTCGGCACCCGCCGCAAAGGCGGCCGCACCCGCGGCCAAAGCGGCCACGCCCGCCAAGAAGCAGGCGAGCTTCGACGCCAGCGGCTGTTTCGGCTGCCACGCGCCGGTGAAGGAATTCCACGACGCCGGCAAGCACAAGGGGCTCGCGTGCTCGAGCTGCCACACCGGCATCGAGGCGCACGTCGCCAATCCGTCCGCGCGGCCGAAGACGATCATGGATCCGGCCAACTGCGGCACCTGCCACGAGAACCAGTTCAAGACGATGTACAAGATGAACTGGGAGAAGACGGCGCGCAAGGAGAAGGTGCAGGCCGCCGGCCCGTCGCCTACTCCGGCGTTCGACAAGCTGATGATGCCGCACGGGTTCACGCGGGAGCACAACGAGCCACGCTCGCACTCCTTCGCGCTGTATGACCAGCTCGTGATCGACCGCGCGTTCGGCGGCCGCTTTCAGAACAAGGAAGGCTGGCAGTTCCTGACCAAGGACGGCGGCAACTTCAAGATCTGGGATTACCTCGAGGACCAGTACCCGGGCCAGGACCACAAGGCGTTCAAGCCCGGCACGGCCGCGGCCGCCAACCCGGTCTGCATGTCGTGCAAGACCTCGGACCACATCCTCGACTGGGCGTACCTCGGTGACCCGGTCCCGGGCGCGAAGTGGAGCCGCACGTCGAAGGTCGTCGACTTCGTCAAGGACGTGAACCACTCGCTGAACTGCAACTTCTGCCACGACCCGCACTCGGCCAAGCCGCGCATCATCCGCGACGGGCTGATCCAGGCGCTGACGCGGCCGGAGAAGGACACGCTGTGGCACAAGGATGCGCGCGGTGCCAAGATCGAGGTCAAGGACCTCGGCGTGCGCGGCTACACGCGCAAGATCGCCACGCTGTCGCGCTACGACACCAACCTGCAGTGCGGCCAGTGCCACGTCGAATACAACTGCAACCCCGGCACCGACCCGACGACCGGCAAGCCGATCGGAATGACGGATGCGCGCACCAATCACTTCCCGTTCAAGCCCGTGACGGAGATCGGCAAGCACTACACCGACCTCAAGTTCCGCGACTTCAAGCACGGAATCACCGGCGCGATGCTGTGGAAGGCGCAGCACCCGGACGTCGAGAACTACTACAACTCCAAGCACCAGGCCGCGGGCGTCGAGTGCTCGCAGTGCCACATGCCCAAGGTCAAGGATCCGAAGACGGGCAAGACCTTCACGTCGCACTGGCAGACCTCGCCGAAGCACTACATCAAGGAGACCTGCCTGACGTGCCACAAGGACTGGAGCGAGAAGCAGGCCAACTATGCGATCGACTCGCTGAAGAACCGCTTCGCCGGCAAGGCCCGCAAGGCCGAGTTCTGGCTGACGCGGTTCGTCGACAAGTTCGAGGAAGCGCAGAACCTGGGCGTGGACGCCAAGGCGCTCGACACGGCGCGCGAAAAGCACTTCGACGCGCACGTCAACTGGGAATGGTGGACGGCCTCCAACGGCGCGCACTTCCACAACCCGGAGGCGGCGACGGAATCGCTGAACAAGTCGATGACCATCTCGCAGGAGGGCATCAAGCTGCTCGACGACGCGATGGCCGCGAGGCGCAAAGCCAACACGACCACTGCAGCGGCTCCGGCTGCTGCAGCGACGCCGCCGGTACCCGCAGCGGCTTCCAAGTAGGGATTGCCTGACCGGACGAGGGGGCGGTCTTCCGCCCCCTCGTTTCTTGTGGAGAACCTCCGCTCGTCCGTCGAGGCGGGATAATCCGATGCCCATGTCTTCCGTGCTCCTGTTCTCGCTGATCGCCGTCGCGCTCGTCGCCGCCGCGCTGGCCTTCGTCCTCCCCACGCTGCTGAGAACGCGCGCGCGCGGCGACGAGGCCTCGCGCGCGACCGTCAACGCCGAGATCTACCGGCAGGAGGTCGACGAACTGCAGCAGGAGGTCGTGCGCGGCGAACTTCCGCCGGGCGAGGCGCAGTCGATGCGCCAGGAGATGCACCGGCGGCTGATGGACGAAACGCGTGAGCCGGGAGCAACGCCGTCGTCGGCGCCACGGGCGCGCACGGTGGCGCTGATCGTCGCGGTGGCGCTGCCCGTGGTCGCCGTCGTCCTGTATTTCACTGTCGGCAAGCCCGATGCGCTGACCGACGATCCGCCGGCGCCGGTGGGCGAGGCGGCCAAGGGCGATTACATCGAGCAGCTGCAGTCGCACCTGTCGCGCCAGCCGCGCGATGGCCGCGGGTGGGTGCTGCTCGCGCGTGCGCAGGCCGACCGCAACGAATTCAAGGCGGCCGCGGACGCCTACCAGAAGGCCCTGACCGTGTCGGAGAAGGTGGCGAAGGATCCGGGGGTGCTGTGCGAGTACGCAGACGCGCTCGGGATGACACAGGGCGGGCGCCTGGCAGGGCGGCCGGCCGAGCTGATCGCCAAGGCGCTGTCGATCGATCCGGCCCATCCGGCCGCGCTCGAGATGGCCGGCAGCGTCGCGTACGAGGAGGGCCGCTACCCGGACGCGGTGCGCTACTGGAAGCAACTGCTGGCCGACCTCACGCCGGGCAGCGACCGGCACCGCGAGTTGTCGGAGGCGGTGGCACGGGCGGAGCGCAAGGCGTCGGTGACGCTCCCGCGCTGAGGGCCGGTTCTTTACGCGAGCCTGGCCAGCGTCCTCGTCAGGCGCTGCACGCGCTGCGCGTCGTCCTCGCCGGCCCCCGAGAACTCGGGATGTTCGATGGCGCACGCCATCAGTTCGAAGAACGCCTTGTCGAGCGCCTTGCGCGCGGCGGCGAGCTGCTGCGCTATCGGGTCGCAGTCGTGGCCTTCCTCGATCATGCGCTGCACCGCGCGCAGCTGGCCTTCGACGCGCTTCAGCCGCAGCACCAGCTCGCGCCGCGCATCGGCGACTTCGGGCTGATCATCGACCGGGGGCGGCGTCGCCGCGGCGGACTTACGCGCAGGCAACTTTGCTCTCCGGCACGCCGGCTTTCTTCAGGATCCAGCCGAGCGGGCAGACGTTGGTGAAGCCGTACTGGAGCAGGTTGAGGCCGACGAAGGCGGTGAAGGCCAGCCACCACTGCGACATGAAGATCGGGCTGCCCTCGACGCCGAGCGCGAGGGACAGCAGGATGAAGGTGCCGGCGAAGATTCGGATCAGGCGATCGATGGTCACGGGAGGACTCCTTGGTTGAAGTGGATCAGGCGGGTTGAACGTCGGGTTGCGCGGCCGGGGCGGCCGCGGTCCTGCGGTAGTTGGCCGCGTAGTACAGCACCGGGATCACCAGCAGCGTCAGCACGGTCGACACGAAGATGCCGAACAGCAGCGAGATGGCGAGCCCGTTGAAGATCGGGTCGTCGAGGATGAACACGGCGCCGAGCATCGCGGCCACCGCGGTCAGCACGATCGGCTTGGCGCGCGTCGAGGCTGCGTCGATCACCGCCTGCTGGAAGCTCACGCCGGCGTCGAGCTGCTGGTGGATGAAGTCGACCAGCAGGATCGAGTTGCGCACGATGATGCCGGCGAGCGCGATCATCCCGATCATCGACGTCGCGGTGAACTGCGCGCCGAACAGCGCGTGGCCCGGCAGCACGCCGATGATCGTCAGCGGGATCGGCGCCATGATGATCAGCGGCGTAAGGTACGAGCGGAACTGCGCGACGACCAGCAGGTAGATCAGGATCAGGCCCACGCCGTACGCGATGCCCATGTCGCGGAACGTCTCGTACGTGATCTGCCACTCGCCGTCCCACTTCAGCGAGAACTTCGAGAAGCGGTCGGACGGCGCGGAAATCCAGTGCTCGTCCACCGCGAGGTTGCCCGGCGCCTTGATCTGCGCCAGTGCCTCGCGCGCGCCGAACACGCCGTACAGCGGCGAGTCGGTCTTGCCGGCGCCGCCGGCGACGTCGGCCATCACGTAGACGACCGGCTGCAGGTCCTTGCGGTGGATGACGCGCTCGCGCGGCAGGGTCTGGGGAACGACGAGTTCCGCCAGCGCCACCTCGTAGGTCTGGCCCTTCTCGTCCTGGCCGCGCACCTTGAGCTTCAGCATCGCGTCGAGCGAGCCGCGCGCGGATGCGGGCAGGCCGACGCGCACCGGCACGGTGTACTTGCTCTGGCCGTCGTGGATCGGTGTGATGTCCTCGCCGGCGAGCGCGAGCCGCGCGACGCGCGCGACCTCGGCGACCGGAATGCCGTTCAGCGCTGCCTTGGCGGTGTCGACGCGCAGGACGATCCGCTGCGCCGGATCGAGGACCGTGTCGTCGACCGCGGTCAGGTCCGGCGTCTGCTCGAAGACGCCGCGCACTTGCTTCGCCAGCGCCATCTGGGCGTCGTAGTCCGGACCGTAGATCTCGGCGACAATCGGCGACAGCACCGGCGGGCCGGGCGGTACCTCGACCACCTTGATGTCGGCCCCGCGCGCCTTCGCGATCTTCTCCAGCGCCGGGCGCACGGCCTGCGCGATCTCGTGGCTCTTGCGGTCGCGCCCGGACTTGTCGACGAGATTGACCTGCAGGTCGCCGACTTCGCCGCCGGCGCGCAGGTAGTACTGCCGCACCAGTCCGTTGAAGCTGATCGGCGCGGCGAGCCCGGCGTACGCCTGGTAGTGCGTGACTTCCGGCAGCTTCGCCACTTCCGCGGCGAGTTCGCGCAGCAGCGCCGCGGTGTCCTCGACGGGCGTGCCGGTCGGCATGTCGACGACGACCTGGAACTCCGACTTGTTGTCGAACGGCAGCATCTTCATGACGACGGCGTTCAGCGGCACCAGCAGCACCGACAGCAGGATCGCCACCGCGATGGCGCCCCAGAGCTTCCAGCGGTTGCCCTTGCCGCGTTCGGCATTCAGGAACGGTGTCATCACCCGATGGAAGAACCGGTCGAGGCGACCGGCCAGTTTGTCGCCCGACGACGGCGCGCCGTGCGCGGCGGGCAGCAGGCGCAGCGCGAGCCAGGGCGTCACCGTGAACGCGATCGCGAGCGACAGCAGCATCCCCATCGAGGAGTTGATCGGGATCGGCGCCATGTACGGCCCCATCAGGCCGCTGACGAACGCCATCGGCAGCAGCGCGGCGATGACGGTCAGCGTCGCGAGGATGGTCGGGCCGCCGACTTCGTCGACCGCGCCCGGGATCACGGACGCGAGCGGCGCATGGTCGATCTGTGCACGGCGATGGATGTTCTCCACGACGACGATCGCATCGTCGACGAGGATGCCGATCGAGAAGATCAGCGCGAACAGCGACACCCGGTTCAGGGTGAAGCCCCAGGCCCACGAGGCGAAGAGGGTGGTGGCAAGCGTCAGCACCACCGCGAGCCCGACGATGATCGCTTCGCGGCGGCCCAGCGTCACCCACACCAGCGCGACGACCGACAGGGTCGCGAAGATGAGCTTCTTGATCAGCTGGTTCGCCTTGTCGTTGGCCGTCGCGCCGTAGTTGCGCGTCGCGGTGACGCGCACGTCGGACGGGATCAGCTGGCCCTGCAACTGCGCAACGCGCGCCATCACGGCGTCCGCCACGGCCGGCGCGTTCTCGCCCTGCTTCTTCGAGACCTGGATCGTGACGGCGGGGCGTTCGACGAAGACGCCCTTGCCGTCGGCGCCGGCTTCCGCCTGGCCGTGCCAGACATAGCGCGATGGCGTATCGGCGCCCGTGGTCACCTGCGCAACGTCGGCGAGCATGACCGGGCGGCGCTCGGTCACGCCGACGATCAGCTGCCCGACGTCGCGCGCGCCGGCGAGGAACTGCCCGGTGCGGACTTCGACGGTGCGGTTGCCGCTCGTCAGGTCCCCGGCCGGCACCGACGTGTTGGTCGCCTTCAGCGCCCGCTCGATGTCGGTCGCCGTGACGCGGTGGGCATTCATCCGCTCGGGATCGAGCGTCACGCGGACGACCTCGTCCGGCCCGCCGAGCGTGCTCACCTCGCGCGTGCCCGGCACGCGCTTCAGTTCGATCTCGAGCGCGTGCGCGACCTTCTGCAGGTCGGAGGCGCCCATGTCGTCGCGCGTGCTCGTGAGCGTCAGCGCGACGATCGGCACGTCGTCGATGCCCTTGGGCTTCACGACCGGCTCCTGCACGCCCAGGTGCGTCGGCAGCCAGTCGCGGTTGGACAGCAGCGTGTCGTGGAGCTTCACCAGGGAGTCGATGCGCGGCTGCCCGACCTTGAACTGGACCGTCAGCACTGCCATTCCCGGCTGCGTCACCGAGTAGACGTGCTCGATGCCGGTGACCTGCGAGACGACCTGCTCGGCGGGCACCGTCACCAGGTTGTGCACGTCCTCGCTGGAGGCGCCGGGGAACGCGATCATCACGTTCGCCATCGTCACGTTGATCTGCGGCTCCTCTTCCTTTGGAGTCACGAAGACCGCGAACACGCCGAGCAGGAAGCCGACCAGCGCCAGCAGCGGAGTGATCTGCGAGGTCAGGAATGCCCGGGCGATGCGGCCGGAGATGCCGAGCGGGGCGGGAGTGCGTCCGGCGTCCATCGATCACTTCGCCAGCGGGTTCAGCAGCACCTGCTCGCCGTC
>Ga0209254_10002211_pt1 | contig 17627 bp, 17 predicted proteins | sample FrelakmetDIP11DI_FD_187148 | JGI IMG/M metagenome (GOLD analysis project Ga0209254, IMG submission 187148) | Freshwater lake sediment microbial communities from the University of Notre Dame, USA, for methane emissions studies - DIP11 DI (SPAdes)... | ecosystem: Environmental > Aquatic >... | reverse complement strand
GGCGAGCGGCTGCAGCATCATCAGGCCGGCGGTCAGCCAGAGCAGCGTGGTGGCGCGCAGGCCGGCCCGGCCCGGCTGCGCGTCGCCGGCGTCGCTCATCGGCCGCGCAGGAACAGCCGGTCGAGGTCGGCCAGCGTCAGCTGCACCCAGGTCGGCCGGCCGTGGTTGCACTGGTCGGCGCGCTCGGTGGCTTCCATCTCGCGCAGCAGGGCGTTCATCTCGTCGAGCGTCAGTCGCCGGTTGGCGCGCACCGCGCCGTGACAGGCCAGCGTGGCCAGCAGTTCGTTGCGGTGCTCGGTCAGCACGCGGCTGCCGCCGTAGTCGCGCAGGTCGCGCAGCACGTCGCGCGCGAGCTGCGGTCCCTCCTCGGCCGCGCCGTCGGCGAGCAGCGCCGGCACGGCACGCAGCGCCAGCTGCGCTGGCCCGGCCGGCGCCAGGTCGAGGCCGATCGCGGCCAGCGTCGCGGCATGTTCCTCCGCGCCCGCGACGTCGAGCGCATCGGCGCCGAAGACCCGCGGGATGAGCAGCCGCTGCTGCGGGATCGCCTGCGCGTCGAGCTGGCGCTTCAGCTTCTCGTAGACGATGCGCTCGTGCGCCGCGTGCATGTCGATGATCACCAGGCCGTCGCGGTTGCGCGCCAGCACGTAGACGCCGGCCAGCTGCGCGATCGCGTAGCCGAGCGGCGGGGTCTCGCCGGGCTCGCCCGTCTGCGGCGCGGCGGGCGCGCGCGTCTCGGCCAGCAGCGCCAGGTACGGGGCGAGCGGCTGCTCCATGGCCAGCCGCGGCTGCACCGCCCAGGGCGGTCCTCCGCCTGACGGCATGCGCGGCGCAGCGGCCAGATCGGCGAGCCTCGTGACCGGCGCCGCGCTCTCGCCGGCTGCCGCCCGCGCCGATTCGGCCAGCGCGGCCTGCACCGCGTGCAGCACGAACTGGTGCACCGCCGACGAATCGCGCAGCCGCACCTCGATCTTGGTCGGATGCACGTTGACGTCGACGCGGGTCGGGTCGATCGACAGGTAAAGGCAGTACGCCGGCTGCGATGCGCCGTGCAGCACGTCGGCGTAGGCGGCGCGCACGGCGTGCGACAGCACCTTGTCGCGCACGTAGCGGCCGTTGACGTAGAAGTACTGGGCGTCGGCCCGGCTGCGGGCCGCCGAGGGCAAGCCGACCCAGCCGGCGAGCTCGATGCCCGGTGCCTGCGCGAAGACCCGGCGCTGCGCAGCGGCGAAGTTATCCGGCATCAGCGCCAGCACCCGCGCCTGCGCCTGCCCGGCGGCGAGGCGCAGCACGGCGCGTCCCTCGTGCCAGACGGCGAACTCGACGGCCGGGTGGGCGGCGGCGATGCGCTGCACCTGGGTGACGCAATGCCCCAGTTCGGTCGACTCGGCGCGCAGGAACTTGCGCCGCGCCGGCGTCTTGAAGAACAGGTCGGCGACCTCGACCCGCGTGCCACGCGCGGCGGCAGCCGGCTCGACGCTGCCGCGGTCGGCGTCGATGCGGAAGGCGCTCGCCGCCTCGGCCGTGCGGGAAGTGATGCTGATCGTGGCCACGGCGGCGATCGATGCCAGCGCCTCGCCGCGGAAGCCGAGCGTACCGACCGCTTCGAGATCGGCCAGCGAGCCGATCTTGCTCGTCGCGTGACGGGCGAGCGCCAGCGGCAACTGGTCGCGGTCGATGCCGCTGCCGTCGTCGGTGACGACGATCCGCTTGATGCCGCCGCCCTCGAGGCGGATCTCGATGCGGCCGGCGCCCGCGTCGAGCGCGTTCTCGACCAGTTCCTTGAGCACCGCGGCCGGCCGCTCGATTACCTCGCCAGCGGCGATCTGGCTGATCAGGAGGTCCGGCAGCGGCCGGATCGGCGCGTGGGCGGGTACGGCAGCGGAAGGCACCGGCAGGATTATAGAAAGCGATCGTCCGCCGCCCGGATCACGGGGAAGCGACGGCAATGCGCCGCGTCGACCGAGGAGGTGCCGGGCGCTTGATCGTCTGCGCCCCAGGGAGCCGCTCGCCGGCGAGGCCGGTCTCGCGCGAGCGGCTTGCGCCCGTTACGCCAGGTTCCAGCGACCCTCAAGGACGATGGAAGGCATCAACGGGTCCGACCTGTTCACCGCGATGGCCGGGTTTGTGCGGGCGATCGTCGACCGCAACCGACTCGGGACGCTGTCCCGGGTCAGAAGTTCGCCGGGCGAAAACGGCGAGGGCCGCGCCATGCTTTGTCGCCGCGCTCGCCTGGTTCCCAACCAGGCTCCGCGCGCGGCTTCGCGCCTGACACGCCCCTCGCCGTTTTCGCGCGCCAAGCGCCTCGACTGTCCCAACATTGTTCGACGAACCTCTGACTCGGGACACTAGCTGCCGACCCCGCTCGGCGGCTCGGTGACGAACCCGACCTTCTGGATCCCGGCGCGCTGGCAGGCGAACACCACGCGGCCGACATGCTCGTAGCGGCCGCCGAGATCGCCGCGGATGTGCACTTCGGGCTGCGGCTGGCGAGTGGCAATCTCCTTCAGCCGGTTGAACAGCTCGTCGTTGTCGCGGAGCTTCTGCATGCCCCAGTAGAGGTCTCCGTCCTTGGTGACGGCGATCTCGACGTTCTCCGGCGCCGTCTGCCGCGGCAGGTTCTTCTCCTGCGGCAGTTGCAGCGCGATGGATTGGGTGACGACCGGGATGGTGATCAGGAAGATGATCAGCAGCACCAGCATCACGTCGACCAGCGGCGTGGTGTTGATCGACGAGATCGCTTCGTCTTCGCCTTCGGCGGGGCCGACGGTCATGGCCATGGCGGCGCTCCCCGGTGAGGATCAGCGGGTGCGGACGGCTGCGGCCGACTCGCCGCGCTTGCCCAGCAGCACCGCATGAACGTCGGAGCCGTAAGCGCGCACCGTTTCCATCAGCACCTTGTTGCGGCGGACCAGCCAGTTGTAGCCCATCACCGCCGGCACGGCGACCGCCAGGCCCAGCGCGGTCATGATCAGCGCCTCGCCCACCGGCCCGGCCACCTTGTCGATCGAGGCCTGGCCAGCGATGCCGATCGCGGTGAGCGCGTGATAGATGCCCCAGACCGTGCCGAACAGCCCCACGAACGGCGCGGTCGAGCCGACCGTGGCGAGGAACGCCAGGCCGTCCTGCAGCCGGTTGTTGATGTTGTCGACCGAGCGCTGCACCGACATCGTCACCCAGGTGTTCAGATCGATGTTTTCGGTCAGCGTGCCTTCGTGGTGCTCGTTGGCCTCGATACCGGTCTCGGCGATGTAGCGGTAGGCGCTGTTTGCCTTGAGTTTCGATGCGCCTTCCTTGAGCGAGGCCGCCTTCCAGAAACCTGCCCCCATGGCCCGGCCCTCGCGGCCGAGCTTGGACTGCTCCCACAGCTTGACGAAGATGATGTACCAGCTGCCCATCGACATGATGACCAGGATGATCAGCGTGCCCTTCGAGACCCAGTCACCCTGTCGCCACATCGCCTCGAGTCCGTACGGGTTCTCGACCACTTCCCTGGTGACGGTCGGCGCGACGCCGGCGGCGGGCGCGGGGGCTTCGGCGCTCGCTGCCTTGGCCGCGTCCTGCTGGGCGAGCGCCGGCAACGCAGCGGTGAATCCGGCCGCGGCGAGCATCACGGCAAGGCAGGCCGCCTGGCGGCGAATGAAGGACATCATCGGAAACTCTCCTGGTGGGACGTATGGGTTAACGGGCTGCGCTCATGGGCGCGGTTCGGCGCGAAAGCCTTTTGAGCTGCCTCACGCAAACTCAGCGGATCTTAAAACTCACCGGGGCCTGGACGCGGACGTCCTGCCCCTGACCCTGGCAGGCCAGCCGCGACTGGACGGCGCTGAGCGCGACGCGGTTGAAGATGCGGTTCGACGAAGACTTGATCTCGACGTTCTTGATCTCGCCGTTGGCGGCGACCGTGAACTCGATCAACACCTCGCCTTCGATGCCGTCGAGCAGCGCTTCGCGCGGGTAGGTGATCGACTTCATCACGTCGACGTAGTTCGCGCACACCACACGCGCGCTCTGTGGGCCGGCCGGCGGCGGTGGCGGGGATGCCTTGGCCACAGCCGGCGCAGGCGGCTGGATCACGGGCGCCACCGGCGCCGGCGGCGCTTCGCGCGTGACCGCCGTGATGGTCGGCGCCGGTGTCGGCGGCGGCGCGATGCTGATTTCCGGCGGCGGAATGAACGGCGGCGGCGGCGCGGCCATCTTTGGCGGCGGCGGAACGATTTCGGCCGGCGGCGGCGGAGTCTTGATCTCCTCGATCACCTTGACTTCGATCGGACCCTTGACGACCTCGACGACCTTTCGTGCCAGACCGCTGACCAGGCCGTAGATGAGCAAGGCGTGGAACAGGACGACTCCGCCGATGCCGACCAGATGCCTGGATGGATTGCGCTGTTGACGCGCGTAATCCATGGCGCCTCCTCAATGGCGGTTTGCAAAGCGCGCGAGTTTAGCTAGGTCGGGGGCCTTGTGCACGGCAGGCGACGGCCGCCCGCGATCGGCGACGCCGGGCTTCGCCACGCGCCGAGCGGCGGAAAGCACAGAGCGTCCGCAAACGAGAAGGGCGCCCGAAGGCGCCCTGGGACGGCACATCCTGGGAGGGACCGGTCAGGCGCGCGATCGACCTGCGGCTTCGCCCCAGGCGCCTTGCAGCGTCGAAGACAGGCCCGCTTCGTAGTAGTCCTTGAGGGCGGCCAGTTCCAGCGCTACCGGCGGTGGGAATCCCTGCCGGTCACCGCGGACGTCGAAGAGCACTTCGTCGAAATAGGCGCGGCAAGACGCCGGCTTCAACCAGCGCATGCACAGCGTGTCGACAATGTGGGGAAAGCGCGTCGCCGTGAGTTTGGGACGAATTTCCTCCGGCAGTTCGGCCAGCCAGCGAACCGTTGCCAGCCCCAGCGCGCCCGTCGACGGACGCGAGTGGTGCCAACCGGGTGCCGTCGAATCTGCCGCAAGTGTGTCAGCCATGATGACCTCCGCCGCGCCTGACAAAGAAAGTGCGGGGATCGTGGGGCATAACGATCATCACGGCAATATGGGATGCTCCAGGCGCTCGCCGCTCGCCGCCCAGTGGCGGCTTTTCGAGTCCGGGCGGCAGCCTCGACGCAAGGATGACCGCGGCAGCGTTACACCCGGCGGCGAAGCCCTAGAACAGGCTATCGGATTCGGGGCCGCGCGGCGCCACGCGGCCAAAGTGCTCATAGGCCAGCGGCGAGGCGATGCGGCCGCGCGGTGTGCGCTGCAGGAAGCCCTGCTGGATCAGGAACGGCTCGACCACGTCTTCGAGCGTGTCGCGCTCCTCGCCGATGGCGGCGGCAAGGTTGTCGATGCCGACCGGACCACCGCCGAAGCGCTCGATCACGGCCGCGAGCAGCTTGCGGTCCATCACGTCGAGGCCGCGCCGGTCGACTTCGAGCATGCCGAGCGCGCGGTCCGCCACGGCCAGGCTGATCGTCCCGTCTTCCCGCACCTCGGCGTAGTCGCGCACGCGACGCAGGAGCCGGTTGGCAATGCGCGGCGTTCCGCGCGAACGGCGGGCGATCTCGCCGGCGCCGTCGGCATCGAGCCTTGCGTTCAGCAGGCGCGCCGAGCGCGTCACGATGGCCGCGAGTTCGTCTGCGCTGTAGAACTCCAGCCTGGCGACAATGCCGAAGCGGTCACGCAGCGGGTTGGTGAGCATGCCGGCGCGGGTCGTTGCGCCGACCAGCGTGAAGGGCGGCAGTTCGATCTTGATCGAGCGTGCGGCAGGCCCTTCGCCGATCATGATGTCGATCTGGAAGTCTTCCAGCGCCGGATAGAGGATCTCCTCGACGATGGGGCTCAACCGGTGGATCTCGTCGATGAAAAGGACGTCGTTCTTCTCGAGATTGGTCAGCAGCGCGGCGAGGTCGCCTGGTCGCTCGAGCACCGGTCCGCTGGTGGCACGCAGTTTGACGCCCATCTCGACGGCGACGATGTGCGCCAGCGTGGTCTTGCCCAGGCCCGGCGGTCCGAACAGCAGCACATGATCGAGCGCCTCGCCGCGGTTGCGCGCGGCGGTGACGAAGATCTCCAGCTGCTCGCGGATCTTCCGCTGGCCGACGTAATCGGCCAGTCGCTGCGGCCGCAGCGCTCGTTCGACCGACTCTTCGTTCGGCGAGGCCGGTTCGGTCGACATCAGGCGCGCGCTGCCCGTCATGTGCGGTCGGGCTCTGCAGTCAGGCCCGGGCCAGCGACTTCAGCGCCATTCGGATGCCATCGGCGACGCCGGTGCCCGAAGGCAGCTGCCGCGCCGCCGCGGAGGCTTCCTTCTCCGAATAGCCGAGCGCCAGCAGGGCGCGCAGCACGTCGGTGGAGCCTTCCGAAACCGGCGCCGCGCCGCCCGCCACCCCGTCGAGCGCCGCCCCGAGCTTGCCCTTCAGTTCGAGCAGCAGCCGCTCGGCCGTCTTCTTGCCGATGCCCGGAATCCGGGTCAGGCGGCCGCTTTCCTGCAGCGTGACGGCCTGCGCCAGTTCGCCGACGCTCATGCCGGAAAGCACGGCGAGCGCGATCCGGCTGCCCACCCCCGAGATGCGGATGAGCTCGCGAAATGCCTGCCGCTCGGCCGCGGTCAGAAAGCCGAACAACTGGTGCGCGTCCTCGCGCACGGCGAGGTGCGTCAGCAGGGCCACCCGCTCGCCGAGGGCCGGCAGGTTGTAGAACGTGCTCATCGGCACGTCGATCTCGTAGCCGACGCCGCCGGTCTCCACCAGCACCTCTGGCGGATTCTTCTCGATCAGCGTGCCGGCGATGCGGCCGATCATGATGCGTGCTGCTCAGCCGGCCAGCCGCGCGCCGCGGCTGCGCCAGGCGCTGCGCGACCGGCGGCTTCGCGACGCCGCGGAAAGCAGCGGGCCGCCGAGGGCAAGAAGGCGGTCGGCATGCAGGTCGCACACGGCGCAGGCCAGCGCATCGGCCGCGTCAGGCGGCGGCGCCGCCGCCAGTCCAAGCAGCCGCATGACCATCATCTGCACCTGCTCCTTGCCGGCCTTGCCGTAGCCAACCACCGCCTGCTTGACCTGCAGGGCGGTGTGCTCGCGCACCGGCAGGCCGGCCGCCACCGCAGCGCAGATCGCCGCGCCGCGGGCCTGGCCGAGCAGCAGCGTGGCCTGCGGGTTCACGTTGACGAACACCTTCTCGACACTGGCCCGTGACGGACGCGTCTCGTCGATGACCGTCCGGAGCCCGGCCAGGATCGCGGCCAGACGGTCAGGCAGTTCGCCCGGCGGCACGCGGATCACGCCGGCATCGACACAGACCAGGCGACCCGCGGCGGACTCGATCACGCCCCAGCCGGTGCGATTCAGGCCGGGATCGATGCCGAGGATGCGCGCGGAAGTAACCACGTGACGATTCTGCCACGCGCTGCCGCTGGCGAGCCCGAATCGACTCAGTGGCGGAAATGGCGCACGCCGGTGAACACCATCGCGATATCCCGCTCGTCCGCGGCGGCGATGACTTCCTCGTCGCGAACGCTGCCCCCGGGCTGGATCACGCAGGCGGCGCCGGCATCGACGACGACGTCGAGTCCGTCGCGAAACGGAAAGAAGGCGTCCGAGGCCACCGCCGAGCCGGCCAGCGACAGGCCCGCTTCCTTGGCCTTGATCGAGGCGATGCGCGCCGAATCGATGCGGCTCATCTGTCCCGCGCCAATGCCGAGTGTCCGGCCGCCGCCGACGAAGACGATGGCGTTGGACTTGACGAACTTGGCCACCCGCCAGCCGAACAGCAGGTCATCGAGCTGCTCCGCCGTCGGGCGACGCCGGGTGACCACCTTCAGCTCGGCAGGCTGCAGCGTCGCGGTGTCGGCACTCTGCGCCAGCAGGCCGCCGCCGACGCGCTTGAAGTCCAGGTCGTTATGCGCAGCTCCGGGGGCGACGGTGAGCAGCCGCACGTTCTGCTTGGCGGCGAATACTTCGCGGGCGCCGGCATCGAAGGCCGGCGCGAGCAAGACCTCGACGAACTGGCCGGCCACCGCCCGCGCGCAGGCCCCATCGACGCCGCGGTTGAAGGCGATGATTCCGCCGAAGGCCGACGTCGGGTCGGTGCTGAAGGCCTTGCCGTAGGCGGCTGCGGCATCGGCGCCGGTCGCCACCCCGCAGGGATTGGCGTGCTTGACGATGACGCAGGCGGGCTCGTGGAACGAGCGCACGCACTCCCACGCCGCGTCGGCGTCGGCGATGTTGTTGTAGGACAGCGCCTTGCCCTGCAACTGCGCGTAGCTGGCCAGCAGGCCGCCGCCGACGGTGCGTTCGCGGTAGAAGGCCGCGCTCTGGTGCGGATTCTCGCCGTAGCGCATGTCCTGCACCTTGAACCATTGCCGGGTGAGCGTCTGCGGAAAGGCCGCCGGCCGCAGCTTGTCGTCGAGCGAGGAGAGGTAGTTGCTGATCGCCCCGTCGTAGCGGGCGGTGTGCGCAAAGACCTTCTTGGCCAGCTCGAAGCGCATCGCCGAACCGACGCGGCCGTGCGTGCGCAGCTCCTTCAGCAGCGCCGGGTAATCGGCGGGGTCGACCAGCACCGCCACCGAGCCGTGGTTCTTGGCCGCCGCGCGCAGCATCGCAGGCCCGCCGATGTCGATGTTCTCGATCGCGTCAGCGAACGCGCAGTCCGGCCGCGCCACCGTCTGCTCGAACGGGTAGAGGTTGACGCAGAGGATGTCGATCGGGTCGATCCGGTGCTGCGCCATCGCCGCCATGTGCTCCGGCACGTCGCGGCGGGCGAGAAGGCCGGCGTGCACGCGCGGGTTCAGCGTCTTGACGCGACCGTCGAGGATCTCGGGAAAGCCGGTGTAATCGGCGACCTCCAGCACCGCCACGCCGTTTTCGCCCAGCAGTTTCGCCGTGCCGCCGGTGGAGAGGATCCGGTAGCCCAGGGCGGCGAGGCCCTGCGCCAGTTCGACGACTCCGGTCTTGTCGGAAACGCTGATCAGCGCCTGCTTCATCGCGCTGTCCCGGTCGCTGCGGCCGTGCCGGCCAGCGCGTGCAGTGGGTGGATCCGGGATTCCATGTGGTTCACCCCAGCCGGTACTCGGTGAGCTTCTTGCGCAGCGTGTTGCGATTGATGCCCAGGAGCTGCGCTGCCGCCGACTGGTTGCCGCTCGTCCTGTCCATCGCAAACTTCAGCAGCGGCCGTTCGACCGCCTGCAGCACCATCTCGTGCAGCGCGTGCGGCTTGGCGCCGTCGAGATTGGCGAAGTACTCGTCCAGGCTGCGCTGGATGCATTGCTCGATCGTCTCGCCGCGTGCCCCGCCGCCCGCTCCCGCTGCGACTGCATGCCGCTCGGCGCCGTTGCTGGCGTGCCTGCCGCCTCGCGACGAACCTTGTAGCCCCATCTGTCCTCTCCTCGTGATCTGCTCGTCGTGGCCGACGTCGGGCCGCAGCGCCGACGCCGGCCATGTGCTCATTGGCTGGCCGCGTCTTGCTCACGCAGCCTCCCGAAACGAAGGCCGTGCTCCTGCAGGAATGCGTCGACCGCGGCCGCCTGCGCCTGCGGCTCGTCGATCCGGTTCATTCGCGCGCAGAACTCGTCGCCGCCGGCCAGCCGCCTCGTGTACCAGATGATGTGCTTGCGGGCGCTGCGAACGCCCTGCGCGGCGCCGTAGAAGCTGTAGTGCTCCTGCAGGTGCTCCTGCAGCAGCGGGCGCAGTTCGTCGACCGTCGGCGGCGGCAGGTCCTCGCCGGTCGCCAGGAAGTGCTCCATCTCGCGGAATATCCACGGCCGTCCCTGCGCGGCGCGGCCGATCATCACCGCATCGGCGCCGGTGGCGGCGAGCACCTCGCGGGCCTTGCGCGGCGAGTCGACGTCGCCGTTGGCGACGACCGGGATCGACACCGCGCGCTTGACGGCGGCAATCGTCTCGTACTCCGCGCTGCCGGCGAACCCGCAGGCGCGCGTGCGCCCGTGCAGCGTCAGCATGCGGACGCCGGCGTCCTCGGCCAGCCGCGCGATGCGCAGCGCGTTGCGGTTTTCCGCCGACCAGCCGGTGCGGAACTTCAGCGTCACCGGCACCTCGACGGCGGCGACCACCGCGTGCAGGATGCGCGCCACCAGCGCCTCGTCGCGCAACAGCGCGGAACCACTGGCCACCGCGCAGACCTTCTTCGCCGGGCAGCCCATGTTGATGTCGATGATCTGCGCGCCGCGGTCGACGTTGAAGCGCGCGGCCTCGGCGAGCATCAGCGGATCGGCGCCGGCCAGTTGCACCGCCACCGGCGCGCGCTCGCCGTCGTGGTTCAGGCGGCGCGACGTCTTCTCGCTCGCCCACAGCCTGGGATTCGATGCCGCCATCTCGGCCACCGCGTAGCCGGCGCCGAGCTGGCGGCAGAGGCGGCGAAACGGCCGATCCGTGACTCCCGCCATGGGCGCGGCGAACACGCGGTTGTTCAGCTCGTGCGAGCCGATGCGCATGGCGGGCAACGGGGAGGCGGATCAGCGAGGAGCGCGAATTGTAGCCAAGACAGGACATGCGTCAGCGCCGCGAACGCGCCGCCCGCGCGGGACACGGCGACGCGGCTACGACCGCACGCCGAACATCAGCAGGTGCGCCAATTCGCGGCGCAGCGGCGGCGCGGCGTCGAGCAGCGACAGTGCCAGGCCGCGGGCGAGCGCCAGCGGCGCGAAACGGCTGGCGAACAGCGCCGGCAAGCTGCGCGTCAGCGTCATGATCGCCGTGCGGTCGGCTTGCCGGCGGCGGGCGTAACGGTCGAGTGCCGCGGCGGCCGCTGCGGGTTGCGCAAGTTCGTCGGCCAGCGTGGCGCAGTCGCGTACGCCCAGGTTGAACCCCTGCCCGGCGACCGGGTGCAGCGTCTGCGCGGCATTGCCCAGCGCGACGACGCGATGCTGATGCACGCGCTCGCGGCCTGCGCGCGGCAGCGCAACCGCACGTCGCGGGCCGATCGCCGTGAGTGCACCGAGGCGGGGCCCGAGCTGCGCCTGCAGTTCGCCGAGGAGCGCATCGTCCGCCAGCCGCGACCGGCGCTCGGCCTCGGCGGCGCCCATGCACCACACCAGTGACAGGGTGCGGCCAGCCCCGCCGCCGAATGCAACCGGTGTCGGCAGCAAGGCCAGCGGGCCGTCGCGAGTGAATCGCTCGTAGGCGATTCCCGCAGGCAGGTCGTCGCGCAAGGGACGCAGCCGCACGTCGGCAAGCAGCGCCCAGTCTTCGGCGACCAACGACGCATGTTCGGCAGCAGGCGCGCCGGCCCAGCCCTCGGCCTGGATCGCCAGGTCGGCGGCAAGTACGGTCTGATCGGCGAGCAGCACTTCGACGCCATCTGGCCGCTGGCGGACCCCGGTGGCCGCCACCGGGCGGATCATCTCGATGCCTGGCCGGGTCGCAACGCGCGCCGCGAGCGCCGCGAGCAGGTCGCCATAGAGCACCGTCGCGCCCAGATCGGCGCCGTCGAAGTCGGCAGCGACGATCCGGGTGGCACCGAAATCACCCGCCGAACTGACGAACACCTCTCGTATCGCCGCCCGTGGCGGGAGGTCGGCGCCCAGCAGCGGCGCGACGATCTGCCAGGTGCCGCGCGACAGCGCGAGCAGCCGGGCATCACGGCGTGCCTGCTCGAGGGGCTTCGCGTCGAGCACGCAGCAGTCGATGCGCCGCTGCGCCAGCAGCGCGGCGCACAGCAGTCCGATCGGGCCGCCGCCGATGATGATGGCCTTGCGCATCGCCGCGTTACCCGTCTGCCCGAACCGGAGGTGGCCCGGCGCCGCGGGCCGACAGTTCCGCGTCGAGCGCGTCGAGCTCGGCAGGCGTGCCGACGTTGTGCCAGCGGCCGCGGAAGTGCTCGCCGCTGACGCGGCCCTGCTCGACGAACCGATACAGCCATGGAAACAGGCCGGCCCGGCGGGGACCGAGCCCGTCGAACAGCGCCGGCGCAAAGATGCCGATGTTGCCGTAGGTCAGGTAGGGGCGCCGCATCCGGACGCGCCCGTCGGCGAGGCCCATGTCGCCGTTGGCGTGAAAGTGCGGATTGTCGACCAGCACCAGGTGCGCATCAGCATCGCCGCGGGCGACGGCCGCCAGCGGCGCGGCGAGGCCGCCGTAGTCGAAGCCGGTCACGATGTCGCTGCTTGCGGCGATGAACGGGGCGGCGCCGAGCAGCGGCAGCGCCAGGATAATGCCGCCGAGGGTTTCCAGCGCGTCACTGGCGTTGCTGCCTTCGCGCGAATAGCGCAGCCGGGTGCCGTAGCGGCTGCCGTCGCCGAGGGTGTCCTCGATCTGCTGCGCGAGGTGCGCGGTATTGACGACGATCTCGCTCACGCCGGAACGCACCAGCGCCTCGATCTGCCATTCGATCAGCCGTCGGCCGCCCGCGCGCAGCAGCGGCTTGGCCGTCACATCGGATCGTGGCCGCATCCGTTCACCGCGCCCGGCGGCAAAGAGCAGCGCTTTCATTTCGGTGACCCGTGACCGGTGGGCGGTGACCGGTCGACGGCGCGCCCTTGCGGGTGGTCGGCCCTCTGAACGAAACACAACCGGGGCCGCGCCCTGAAGGGGCGCCTGATCAGCGCTGTTTGCTCAATGCTCACGGATCACCGGTCTCGGGTCACGGGTTACTGGTCACGCAGTTCAGAACGTATACCCTGCCTGCGGCGTCACGCCTTCGATCTCGTCGAGCAGGCGGGCCAGCGGCGCCAAAGGGCGGTAGCGCCGGGCAACCGTCCGCGCGTAGGCGACGAAGCGCGGCGTGTCGGCCAGGTACTGCGGCTTGCCGTCGCGGTAGTTGATGCGGGCGAAGATGCCGAGCACCTTGAGGTGGCGCTGCAGCCCGGTCCACTCGAAGTCGCGGTAGAAGTCCGCGAAGTCCGCGGCCACCGGCAGGCCGGCGCGACGCGCCTGTTCCCAGTAGCGGATCGTCCAGTCGAGCACGCGTTCCTCGGGCCACGAGATGAACGCATCGCGGAACAGCGACACCAGGTCGTAGGTGATCGGTCCGAGGACCGCATCCTGGAAGTCGAGAATGCCCGGACCCGGGCTCGCCACCATCAGGTTGCGCGGCATGAAGTCGCGGTGCACGAACACGCGGGGCTGCGCCAGGCACGAATCGATCAACTGGCGCGACAGCGCCATCAGCATCTGTCGCTGCGCCGGCTTCAGGTCGAGCTGCAGATGCCGGCCCAGATACCACTCGGGGAAGAGATCGAGCTCGCGTTGCAGCAGCGCCTCGTCATACGGCGGCAGCACATCGTCGCGGCTGGCCAGCTGCCAGCGCCGCAGCGCGTCAGTCGCCGCCCCGAACAGCTCGTCGGCGCTGGCTTCGTTCAGCGCGGCGAGGTAGGTCGTCGTGCCGAGGTCGGACAGGAGCAGGAAGCCTTGTCGCACGTCCTGCGCCAGCACGCGCGGCGCGTTCAGCCCCGCCTCGTGCAGCAGCTCGGCCACGTGCAGGAAAGGGCGCGTGTCCTCCTGCGGCGGCGGCGCGTCCATCGCGATGGCGGTCCCGCCTGCCACGCCGCGCGCATCGACGCGGAAGTAACGACGGAAGCTCGCATCGGCCGAGGCCGGGCGCAGCGAGTCGGGCTGCAGCATGAAGTCGGCCGACAGGGCCGCCATCCAGCGCTGCAGCGCTTGCAGTCGTTCGTCGGAGGTCATGCTGCGGCCGGAAAGCCGGCGGCCACGTGTCGAGGCTGAGTCGAATCCGGGCCGCGCCAGCGAGGCACAGTCGTGTGTCGTGAAGGCACGGTTCCTATAATAGCCACGCCGTGTTGCAGCGCTTGCTGCGACTGACATCTGCCGCGTGGCCCTGCCTTCGATTGCGATTTTTCCCGCCACTGCTTGCGCCCGCGACGTGCCTGCTGCTGTGGGCGGCAGGCGCACGCGCCGACGAGCCGCGGCTGCGCCTCGAGCGGGCCCTCGGCGAGGGTCGCGCCGCGGCGGCCGCCGAGGGAGCGGGTTTCGTCCGTGCCGAGCGGATCCTCGGCGCGGTCGACGAGCGCCTGACGCTCGACGGCGACGCCGAGATCCGGCGCGGCGGCACCGTGCTGCGCGGCGACCGGATCACGTACACGGTGGCCACCGACGAGGCCGAGGCACGCGGAAACGTGCGCGTGTACCGCGACGGCGTGGCGTTCTTCGGGCCGAGCCTGGCGCTGCGCATCGATGCGCGCACCGGCGCGATGCCGGAGGCGGGCTTCACCTACGCACCGCACCGCGGCCGCGGCACCTCGGAGCGGATCGAGTTCCTCGAAGGCGACAGGCTGCGCCTGACCGAGGCCGTGTACACGACCTGCGCGCCGGGCGATGACTCCTGGTGGATCCGCGCCAGCCGGCTCACCATCGACCGCGACGACGAAGTGGCGGTCGCCAACGACGCGTCGGTGCATTTCCAGGGCGTGCCGATATTCGCGTCGCCGTACTTCCAGTTCCCGCTCAGCGATCGCCGGCGCAGCGGCCTGCTGGCGCCTTCGGTGGGAATCAACAGCAAGCTCGGCGTCGAGGCGATCATTCCCTACTACTGGGACATCGCGCCCAATCGCGACGCGACGATCTCGCCGCGCGTGATGACCAAGCGGGGCCTGCTGCTCGGCACGGAGTTCCGCTACCTGGAGCCGCACCACCGCGGCACGGTCGAATACGACCTCGTCCCCTACGATCGGGTCACCGAGGAATCGCGCAGCTACCTGGGCCTGCTGCACCAGTACGACAACGCGGCCGGTTTGACCGGCGGCGTCAACTACAGCCGCGTCTCCGATGATCTCGTTCCGGCCGACTACTCGCGCACGATCGCCGGCGCATCGCGGCTGGTCCTGCCGCAGCAGGCGTTCCTGCGTTACGCGCAGAGGCAGTGGAGCACGCTGTTCAGGGTCGAGAAGAACCAGACGCTGCAGGATCCGTTCGAGCCCGTGGTCAAGCCCTACGAGCGGGTGCCGCAGTTCTCGCTCAGCGCCGCGGCGCCGCGGCTGGCCGGCTTCGACGCCGGCGTGGCGATGGACGCGACGTGGTTCGAGCACCCGACGCTGGAGACCGGTTCGCGCTTCATCGTCAATCCGAGCCTGGCCTATCCGCTGCGCGCGCCGGGCTATTTCCTGGTGCCGCGGGTGCAGTGGCACGCGACGTGGTACGACCTCGACGATCCGGCGCGCACCGAGCGGCGGCCGAGCCGGTCGCTGCCGCTGGCCTCGGTCGACAGCGGCCTGGTCTTCGAGCGGGACGCCCGCTGGTTCGGCGAGGCGTCGGTGCAGACCCTCGAGCCGCGCGTGTTCTACGCCTACGTGCCGTTTCGCGACCAGTCGCAGCTGCCGAGCTTCGACAGCGCGGTGGCGGACTTCAACTTCACGCAGCTCTTCCGGGACAACCTCTTCTCCGGCAATGACCGGATCAGCGAGGCCAACCAGCTGACCGCAGCGCTGGTCGGGCGGGTAATCGATCCGGCCACCGGCGTCGAGCGGCTGCGCGGCGCGGTCGGCCAGCGCTTCTACTTCTCATCCGATGCGGTCACGCTGCCTGGCACCGAGCCTCGCACCGGCGAGGAGTCCGACGTCCTGGTCGAGCTGCGCGGCGCGATTGCGCGCGGCTGGATCACCGATCTTTACGTGCAGCACTCCACCCTCGAGCGCAAGCTCGTGCGCGCCGCCGCCGCGCTGCGCTGGCAGCCGCGGGTTGGCTCGGTGATGAACCTGGCCTACCGCTACAAGCTCGACGAGATCGAGCAGCTCGACTTCGCCATCCAGTGGCCGATCTCGGCGCGCTGGTATGGCGTCGGCCGCGCCAATTATTCGCTGCGCGACCGCAGCTGGGTGGAACTGCTCGCCGGCCTCGAGTACCGCGACGACTGCTGGGCGCTTCGCATCGTCGGGCAGAGCTTCGTCACCATCGCCGAAGGGACGACCACCTCGCTGCTGTTCCAGCTGCAGCTCAACGGCGTGGCCTCCATCGGCACCGGCGTGCTCGACCAGCTGCGGCGTAGCATCCCGGGATACGAGGCAACGGACCCGCGCCGGGCCGTATTCGGGCGCTACGAGGACTATGAATAGGACCCTGGCTTTGCTGAAGCGATTCGCTGCTGTCGGCACACTGGCTGTCACCTGGGCCGCTGCGGTCGTGGCGCAGATTCCGGCCGCGGCGCCCGCGGCGGGCGCCACGTCGCGGTCGCTCGACCGCATCGTCGCGGTGGTCAACGACGAGGCGATCACCGAATCGGAGCTCGACGCCCGCACGCGAGTCGCCATGACGCAGCTGCGCCGGCAGAACATCCAGGCGCCGCCGGCGGCGGCGCTGCGCAGGCAGGTGCTCGAGCGGCTGATCGTCGACCGGGCGCAGATCCAGCTGGCGAGGGAAACGGGCGTGCGCGTCGACGACGCGACGGTCAATGCCGCCATCGCGCGCATCGCCGAGCAGAGCGGGGTGAGCCTGCCGCAGTTCCGCGAGCGCCTCGAGAAGGAAGGCATGTCCTTTGCGCGCTTTCGCAATGACGTGCGCGAGGACATCATCATGTCGCGGCTGCGCGACCGCGAGGTCGACAGTCGCATCCAGATCTCCGAGGGCGAGATCGAGAATTTCCTGGCCGAGAAGGCGGGCGTGTCCGCCGGCGCGGTCGAGTACGAGATCGCGCAGATCCTGCTGCGGGTGCCGGACAACGCCTCGACCGATCGCATCGAGGCCACCCGCAGGCAGGCCGAAGACCTCATCGGCCAGCTGCGCGGCGGTGCCGACTTCGCGCGCCTGGCCGCCAGCAACTCGAACTCGCCGGAGTCGCTTTCCGGCGGCTCGCTCGGGTGGCGGACGGCGGAGCGGCTGCCGACGCTGTTCCTCGATGCCGTCAGGAACCTGAAGCCGGGCGAGCTCGGCCCGCTGGTGCGCAGTCCGGGGGGCTTCCACATCCTGAAGCTGGTCGGCCGCCGCGATGCCGTCGAAGGCCGGCTGGCGACGGGGCCGGTGGAGCAGACCCGCGCGCGCCACATCCTGCTGCGCGTCTCCGACCTGACGCCGGAGGCCGAGGTGCGGCGAAGGCTCCTCGATCTGCGCGAGCGCGTGGTCAGGGGAGGGCAGGACTTCGGCCAGCTGGCGCGGCTGCACTCGGTGGACTCGACGTCCACGCGCGGCGGCGATCTCGGCTGGGTGTACCCGGGCGACACGGTGCCGGAGTTCGAGAGCGCGATGGGGCTGCTCAAACCGGGCGAAGTCAGCCAGCCGGTGGCCTCCCCGTTCGGCTGGCACCTGATCCAGGTGCTGGAGCGGCGTACCGAGGAGTCGCCGGTGGAGCGCAACCGCCTCGCCGCGCGGATGGCGCTGCGCGAGCGCAAGAGCGAGGAGGCGTACCTGGAGTGGATCCGCCAGCTGCGCGACCGCACCTATGTCGAGTACCGCCTCGAGGACGCGTAGCGTTCATCGCTGGCGTGGCGTGCAGGCCGGGGATCGGCATTTCGACGCCACGGCATGAGCCAGCCGATCGCGATCACGACCGGCGAGCCGGCCGGCATCGGACCGGAGATCGCCGTCGCTGCCGCCGCGGCCTCGCGCCTGGCGACTGTCCTGATCGGCGATGCGCAGCTGCTGCGCGGCGCCGCACTGGCGGCAGGGATCGACTGGCCGCTGCCTGCGCGCGTGGGGATCGAGCACGTCGCCGTCGCCGCGCCGGTCGTTGCCGGCCGCCTCGATGCGCGCAACGCGAGG